>Ga0209344_10001654_pt1 | contig 28068 bp, 18 predicted proteins | sample Cruoilmetagenom6_FD_187293 | JGI IMG/M metagenome (GOLD analysis project Ga0209344, IMG submission 187293) | Oil polluted marine microbial communities from Coal Oil Point, Santa Barbara, California, USA - Santa Barbara Oil Seep Sample 6 (SPAdes)... | ecosystem: Environmental > Aquatic > Marine... | reverse complement strand
CCAAAAAACGACCCCCAACACCCCCACACAAAAAACCCTCACCCCCACCACCCAACACCACCCACCCCCATAACACAAAAAACGAACAGAACCCGCATTCACGTATCGAATCCTTCGCCCCCCAGATGAGTGGGACGAAGGATTTCCCCGATACGGACGCGGGCGGCAGGGGTAAAGCCAAACAGTTTCGCCCAGGATGCGAAATCACGTGAATGGTCACGGAAAACCTGGTGGGCGGGATGTTTTGCAGTTCGATGCCGGGAATGGTCCTCTATTTCGACAGAATGCGCGGCGAAGAGTTCGAGGGCTGCTTTGCAGGCGAGGAGGAAATGCATCAAACACGAACGCATTTTGGGCGTCCATGACAGCAAGAACACCCCCACCAAGCGCCGACCCGACCACCGCAGCGAGACGATCGGACGCGGAACGCAAAACATTCCCACTCCGCACAAGACAATCGGGCAACATTTCCGGGACAGCAGCTCCATATGCAGGCCGAAAAAGACCAGTCCCTACCCCCATCAACATAGCCAGACCAGCAAGAACAAGTCGGGGAACCGTCCCACTCGAGATTGCAACCACCCTCACAGCACCAAACCGCAACAGATCCGCGCCGATCATGACCCGCGTTTTCTCAAACCTGTCAGCAAGACCCCCTCCCACAAGAAAACACAAGACTCCCCGCAGCTTCAGCACCACGCACAACCCCAAGACGATGACTTTCCCCGCGCGCGAGAAGCAGCGCCACAAGAGCAACAGGAAAAACCCCATCACCAATCGCGCTGAGAAGTTGCCCAAACCAAAAGCGCCGAAAACGCTTGTGCTTCAGAGTGGCCGGCATCCCAGAAGAGCCCGCCTTATTTTTTCTTCGGGAACGCACAAAGTATTTTCCCCTTTTCCCTGTCCAATAGATTCCAATAAATAGAGACAATGAAAATGTGCAGATGAACCTTGATCCCGAAAATGACGTTGAGAATGCATGTCCAAAGCCCGACCTGCATGGGTTCGAAACGGGGGCTGTTCACATTGAGACCGTAGGCAAGACTCCAATTACGGAAACGAAAATGAAACACAAAACCAGTGCAGACCAGCGGGCTTTCCGAGATGTCACTTCATGTTCACAAGGGTCCGGTCTCGGTCAGAGGGCAGCAGAGACTGCGTAAATGCTGCCAGGTCTGTTCCGACCATGCCGATCAGTTGCTCAAAGCCAAGAGCTTTCTGGTCTTCGAGAAGAGAAGGAAGCTCGAGAACGATCCCGTCTCGTTCGCGTTGTAGGAGCATTCTCGATGGAAGATTTGCCTTCGAAAAAGGGAGAGTTATTCACCCAGAGCGTCCTCGTCCTGACAAACAGGTATCGGAATGACAGCTGCCTGTTCTTCAGTAACAACCCCGAAGAACGCACGCAATGACGCTTTTCGGCTGCGTGCCTCAGTGGCAAACTTCATCGACCAAAGCTTGTCATACACGATTCGCGGATCAGACACACCAAGCAGCTCACCAAGACTGACAGTCTTATCGTATGGCAACAAATCCACAATGATCGGCCACGTGATCGGATCAGACAACAAAGACACAGGATCTCGAAGTTCCATCACCAACTTACGGAGACGGTCTATTCCGGCAAGACCCGGTTCAAGCACATTTATGAGCCTGCTAGCTGACACCCCAAGAAGATCACGTACTTACCGATCTCCTGCTCGCATGATGACATCTTCAAGAGCGGTCCCGATCATCAATCTCCTTCGCTCTCACAACCCACACATCTGGCAAGGAGCCGTATCATCCTCCTCGTCCAAAACATCTCCAAGCATCTCAATCAAAGGAATATTTTTACGACGCTTTTGCACACGTTCCATCGTCACTTCATGCCTTGCCATGATTTCATCTTTTCGAGCAAGTAATTCTGGGAGAGTCTCGCCTTGTGACCAGGTATAAACCCTGTCTTGCATGCCATAATCCGCGTAATTTTTCCCTGCTTTTTTTTCGTATGCAACGGCCCGCTCGAAAAGATCAGGATGATGTGTTGCCAGCCCAACCCACTCTGCCTTGCGTTGAAAGAAACAAAAATAACAGCCGGACCTAGTACGCCATTTGTAATACGAAGGCAACCCAACACCAGCTTCAGCAAGAATGCGCATCACACCTTCTTTATCAATGCCATTCTCACGTAACGGATATTCCACTCGTACGTTTGGTTTTGTCGAGAGATAGCCTTCACGATGAGGTTCATCAGCTCGAATTGCCACATAGGAAAATACTGTCTCATTGCCAAAAGCAGATTCGATCCAGTCCTCAAGAGTTTTGATTTTCATCTGACGGGTACACCAGCGCATCTGAGGTGAAGGCAAAACCCCTCGGTGCAAATCTAGCCAGTGATCGAAATCTCGCCCTGATCCAAGACGATGGATACGCCTACCAAAATATGCTTCAAGTTTGGCAAGAAACTCATAGGTCTCAGGAAGCTCAGCGCCCGTATCGCAGAAAAAGTACTCGACATCGGGCAATCGGTCGCGGAGATAAACCGCAAGAGCAGCGCTATCTTTCCCGCCAGAAAGGCCCATAATATGATGCACTCGTCTGCTTTCCGGCACATCCTTATGCATACTCAATTGCCATTCTCCCTGCTCTCTTCCCGCTTCATTCCCTCTGACGCGTGCGAACATCTCCAGCACAAACGCCTGATTCCCCACCTTCTGAACAGGTATCTACCAACTTCGTGTCATCGCCGAGCACTCCCTGAACGAATCTGGCAAGCAACATCTCCCGCCCCGGTGGACCAAGAAGCTGTTCGGCAAGAGCAAGCGCTTCAATAACAAAAACATCGAGACCAGCTTGTGCCGTCTTATCAACCCACACCACCCGTTGCCGATCCACCCCCTTTGCAGTCGTGAAACCAATCTGAACTGCTTCAAAACCCTCGCAAGGAGTCTCACAACGCTCGTAATAGAGATTCTCAAGACGGCGCACTGATGCCGTAAGCTCGCGCAAACGAAGATCGAAACGGTGAAGGTCCTCATCAACCCAGTTCATCGGAGCCTTGCCTGTCACAATCATCCCCAGATAATCAAGCCATTCGTCACGATCTAATGCAGTATCAGTGAGACCCAAAACAAAAGACGTAATATCGGAATCAAAAACAGCGTCCGAAAATTGAGAGACTCGATCCGCAATGATGAGGCGCGCATCATTATCCTGTACGGAAAAACAGCTCCCGAGCTGTTTTTCCAAGTGGTTGCGCAACACCCCAAAACAACTTTCAAGTTCAGAAAGTGCCACTTCTACACGGCTCACAAACTCTATAATTTCCATTTCCTCGTACACGTCTCTTGACGCGAACGAAGCAACCTCCACTGCCTGTGGCAAAGCTGAAAAAAGCAGTTCATCCGGTTCAGTAGCAGTAAAGAGAGCAGATCGAACCGCCAATGCCTGTTGAGTCATCCGCCTTGTTTTCTGGGTATACAAAGGCAAGCTCTGCACTCGCTTCAATAAAGGACCAACAACTCTTACAACAGACGCGACCCGGCTCCTCCCCTTTCCTTTTGCCAGTTTTTTCAGCTGTTTTGCGGATGTATCAGGGACTTGCAGCATTGCAGAAAAACGTCTTACCACCGCTGCCCGCGCGCCGGAAACCGCATAGCTTTTCACCGAAAAAAGATCAGGATTTCGGAGAAGACGGTGCACCACTGGTAGTTCCAAACGCGCCACAAAGGACCCATTTTCATACAGGGCTAACCTGTCAGAATAAGACAAAAACGCTGCAATAAATAGAACCGGAAGCAGGCCTTCTCTCAGGCCAACTGGAGGAAGAAGCAAGCGACGATATATTTCGTCTACTCCAAACAAAGAAGCCTCTGCCTCACGAAAAAAATCTTCAATAACAGTCCATGCCAGCTCGAATCCTAAACTCGAAGTCTGCTCCGAAACCGGGGGACCAAAACCAATCTCTCCATGGCGTTCACGATGAATTCCGGAACAGGAAAGAATCGCTTCATACATTGCCCGTTGTGGACCGTAACCCTCGATACCGCAAAACGGCTCACCGGAACAGGTCACCATGGCCTCGATCAGTTCACGGCGAGCACGTACCCCCTGAGAAGTCATCTTTCGCCGAGACAGCATTTCGTTCCGGATAACAGGAGCCCCGAAGTAGTAACGATCACACACATCTGACAGTCTCGCCGACAGTGAACGGAAAACACATCCCCCACCTTGGACAGACTCCCTTCCCAATACCTGCCATTCCAGAAACTTCGTCTCAAACCCAAAAATACGTTCGACGGAGACATCGAGAACCGCCATTGCAGCAGCAACGCGCTCCCGCAACTCACGAATGACCACCCAATCTATAGAAACTGCTTCTACCTGATGTAGGACATCAACATGAGCAGCAAGATCGCGAGCAGCCTCCGCAAGTGAGGTTATTTGCCGAGGGTCAGATACCGTAGCAAGAAGAACGGGTCGCGAATTCCCATACCCGTTCAGCTCTAGAACCTGTTCCTCGAGATCCACGCACAGCAAAACAGCACCATCATAAACCTGCCTCTCATCAAGACAGACCTCGGTCATAGCATCGACATAGTGCCGCTCAAACACCCGCAAAATACCAGTACGTTGGCTATGTCTAGCTGCGACCACCGGAGTTTGAGGGCGAACCCTCTCCAGCACAGCAGCAACACTCTCACTCTCAAGACGGTACCGCGCAAGACGCACAGCACTCTGCACATCAAAATCAGACCCGCTCCAGATACGGTACTCATCAGCAAATTCCCGATAAGTAACAATGCCGCGTGTCTCGAGATCAGCAAGCCTTGCTTCGACTTCCGCAGCATCTTTTGTTCCCGCTTCATTGTCAGCAGCAGAGGCAATGATCATTGGTCTGCTTGCCCGGAGAACACCCCCAGCGGCAACAAGATTGAGTACGGCCACAGTCTTGAGAACACGAAGCTCTCCAGGACCCAAGCCAGCGACATCGCGGATTCGCGTTTCGATTTCAATCCAGCGTGAAGCCGAAACCGAAGCAGAAGCCATCGTAGAATTTGCTTGCAAAAAGAAATCGTACACATGATTGAGTCGAACACACGGCAGCATGTCCCCTGAGAACTCCGACTCAGCAGTTCCCCATCTTTTCTTTTGCGTTTTCTCCGAGGTCTTCGTCTCAAACATCTCGGACAAACAGCATTGTTCAAGAAAAGTAGGCACTGCACCAGGAGAAGAACTTGCGAGAAAAGAGAACAACGTGCGCTCATTCTGACCATACCGGGCACACAATTCCGGCAGTACCAGTACAGTAAGCAAGTGAAGTGGATAGAGTTGTTCTATATCTACATGCAAGAGAGCAGAGAAACCCGATTTATCGGCAACACAACGCATCTCCGCGGCCCAAGCACTCACATCAAGTTTTGACTCGAACACAGAAGAAATAAGAGTCTGCGCTTGTGCCGCAGACTCGACATAAGGAATATCAACGAAGCGGCCTTGCACCTTCGACCATTCTCGCCGTTGTGTAACGCTTATCCCGGCAACATAATCTTCGAAAGCAAGGTGTTGCAAAGTAAGTAATAACACAGGATACGATCGAGGTAACACCGCCCATTCGGCGATCTCCTGCAAAAGAAATAGGTCGTCTTCAGCGCTTCCCGTCGCTGCAAATTGTTCGAGATTTTTTCCGAACTCATCAAGTACAAGCAACACTGGAGCAACCGAAGCTACTCTCTCAACCATACGACAGAGTGCAGAAACCGCAGGCGTTTCTCCACAATCGAATAGCCCAGCAAACTCTTTTCTCTTGCGCGCACAGGCCTCACTACCTGCATAGCGAATCGCACCCGCACGCAATGCTCGAAACAAGGTGACCGCAACCGACTCTCGCTGGGCAACCGCTGTACACAATACGAAGCCTCGCTGACACCCATCCTTCCCTCCCTTCGCCCGCGCAACAAAAAGCTGTTCAGCAAGTGAAGAGTCACAGGTAGCAAGCAATTTATCGGCAAGATTCCTGGTAGTACCCGCTGGACCAAAAAGGGCTGACAAAAATAAAGCAAGAGAAGATTTCCCTGATCCATACGGACCCGTGAGAGAAAAAGCACGGTCTACTGTCGAACACGAAAGAACCGCAACAACCCTGGCCACAACGTCAAGTGCTCGTCCTGTCAGGATATAACCTTCAATACCCTGCACTAGATTATCCCGCTCAACATTAACCGAACGGGCAAAACGTTGTTTTACAGAAACAAACTCAGAAAGAAGATAACTCGTCACAAACCTTCCCCTTTCCCTTTAAGGGCACGGTTCATAGCAAAAAGCATCTTCAATGGGTCATCAGACAGTTCACCAAAAAGCGCTTCTTCAGGCAAAAAAACCTCATCAGAAAAAACCTCTTTTCCCGATGCAACACTACAAACAGGACCATCACCGAAAGATAGCTGTCCTTTTGTTTCTCCATTACTCCCCGCGTAATACATACGTAGAGCATGCAAAGCTTCTTCTGCTGGATCTCCCCTACAGACCAGAAGAGGGGCTCCCGCAGCAGAGCTGATCTTTACTCCTGCAAAAGATCGTTCAACCCGGGTCAATGCCTCGAAAAGATCAGTCTCCCTCATGCGGAAAGCCCGTCCCGGAGAACCGACTGCAGACGCTAAAGCACTCAGAGTAGTTGTGGAAGAACCCACATTATGACATGCAAACCAATCAAGACAGGCATACACAAGCACCATATCGGGCAAAGTCGGTTTTGGACCAAGCCGAAAACGATAGCGATTCTTTTCCCCCCAAGAGGCCTCAATCAAACCGAGTTCGCGCATTGGACAATCTAGGAGATCATCAAAAGAGGCCTTTATAGAATCTCTCGCCGAATACATTCGCAGCAAACAAGAAACATCCTTGCGAACTGAAGAAATACGGGGACATTTCCAACCTGACCGGTCAACCTCTGCCAAAACAAAATTGACAAGGTCTTCCTTCGCGAACTCGACAGCACCAAAACGCTGAAAAGCGATCCACCACACAGGAAGCCTCGTCACAGGTCGAAGCATCCACCAATGCAAAAGCCATAAGGTTCCAGGCAATTCGAGATAAGGATCCAAACCGATTTGATCATCAAAGATCATTAAACCATTGCGGCTCGGAACGATAGACGGCACACGACGAGACCCAGATTCCGGAGAAGAATCATCTTCTGCAAGCAATTTTGCTGCCTGTCCCCAAAACCGGATCGCCTTCACCATATTTTTACCGACACCAAGCGCAATGGTCGCGTTCTCGACACGGAACATGTCACGCCCCCGCTCTGATTTCTGAGCAGCATTCACAGCTTTATAAAACCATCCATAGCGAGGGTGGAAAGTCTCATGCCGGGCGAAAACACGTTCCGCAACATCTTGAAGCCGTTCCATCAAAGGGCCATCCAGACAATGAGTAACTAGAAAAACACCCCTACATATCCATAATGTCCAGCAAATCAACTATGAACAATGAGCAGAATAGTGGTGGGCACATTACCTAGAAAAAACTATTCCTTATATTCGTTGTAACAGAAGAAAAAACTCAATTCATTCCTTTTGAAAAAAATCATTTTTTCAGTCGACACACCATATTTTATAGAAAAACCATACACAAACTCAACGCGTTCATTACCAGCGGAGAGACCCATAACAAACACGAATTTCCTACTCTATTCAGGGCAAAACAGGAGATCTTCAGCTTGTTCTTACAAGACCTCTTTTGCATCCATCAGCGCTCGGTCGCAAAAGCGTCCGACTCTCAAGTGAAATATCGTCAAACGACATCGAGTAAATAAACAAAAAAAACGGAATAAATAACCTTCCAAGAAGGCAAAATACCCATTTAGAGACAAGAAGTTTTCCCCACTTTTATAAGTACAAAAATGACATAAAGAATAAAAACAGCATATCAGTCAGTGCATGATTAAATACTAATTGCCAGTCGAAGAGAGACCAGAGACAGCAACGGTTATCCAGAACGAGTAACAAAATCCTCGGATAAGATAGAATCCGCATTCTTCAATAGAAACATATAAAAAAGTAAATAATGTGCCGATTCAAACAAAGATTTCGTCTTGGACCCAAGACTCGGAAGTGGATCCTAGAAATCTTCTACATGCTTCACGGGAGCCTGTGTGAAAAGAAGTCGCGAGGCACTACTAGCCATCAACAGTACAAAATATCTGCGCAGGAAGTGCGTCAAGCGCAACACTTCCTCTGCCTTCTATGAGAATTACTGAACCCAGAGAAGTCGACGGACTCTGCCCCTGAAAGGATGAGTTTCCAAAGAGGTGATGGTTCAGCTCGAAATGATTGTGATATCACTCGCCCCGTCGATAAGTTCTCGGAGATCAGCGCCTGAACGACTCTCCAGAAATTGGCGAATACTGAAACCAGGCGAGAACATGGCTTCTTTTTCTTAGAAAGCACACATTGTGCAAACAGGCGTGTCATCGTCATCATCGAGAGCATCCGTAAGTACTTCAACGAGTGGCACATTACGGCGATTTTGACTCGCTCGTTGTAGCGACGCTTCGTGTTTTGCAAGAATTTCTTCACGTCGTTTAAGGAGATCAACAAGCGTCTCTTTTTGTGACCAGGTGTAGGCTCTCCCCTGCATAGCGAGCTCTTGATAGCTAACGTCTCCATTGGCACCTGCGTCCTTCAGCACTTTTCGCTCAATCGCAATAGCCCGCTCATACAGCTCGGGATGCCGGTCGGCAAGACCAATCCATTCGGCTTTCCGCTGAAAAAAGCAAAAATAACAACCAGACCGAGTACGCCATTCGTAGTACTCGGGAAGACCGATACCGGCCTCGTCTAGTATCCGAAGAACTCCCTCATAATCAATGCCTTCTTCAATAAAAGGAAAAACCGCGGTGATGTTGGGTTTCGTTGAGACATAGCCTTTACGGTTTTGTTCGTCTGCGCGAATGGCAACGTAGGAGACAGCAGGGTCATCGCCTAGCCAATCCTCAAGAGGCTTGATTTTCATTTGCCGAGTGCACCAGCGCATCTGCGGAGAAGGAAGAGCGCCCCGGTATACCTCAAAATAGTGATCGAAGCCCCGATCACTATTCAGCCTGTTCACAGGCTTACCGAGAACAACTTCAAGACGATATAGGTACTCATATGTCTCAGGAAGTTCTGCACCTGTATCACAGAAAAAATATTCCATGTCCGGCACTCGATCACGAAGATGCATAGCGAGAGCGCTCGAGTCTTTACCCCCGGAGATTCCGCACACATGCCGCACATCACGAGGCGTTCCCATATTCTTTCCCTTCTATTCCCGTGCTACCAGGTGCGTGATCAATGAGTCGTAGAAAAAAATCAACGTCCTCTCGGAGCGCCATCCAAGTCGCGATCGGCGAGGAGTGCAAGAAAAGCATCACTCGCCTCAGTATCGCTATCCACTTGCGCGCGTGCTTTGGAGAGAGCCTCTCTCAGAATATTTTCAAGGGCTTTACGCCTGACCTCATCAACCCAAACAAGCTTCGCGTCTTCAGTACCGTCAAGCCTAGTCAAAGTAACACGAATAGGATCGCATGCCCCAGCATGTTCCAGAAGATCAGCATTCAACGCCTCAACGCGACGGAATGTCCCAGAAACCTCATGAAGAGTAACAAAAAACTGTTTTCGGTTTGCATCAGTCCATTGTCCAGGCGGTAATCCAGACACGCTCATCGCAACATATTCGATCCACTCATCGTCACCGGGAATATCAGCAGACAAAGCGACAGCAAATGTGGCAACATTCTGGTCAGTAATCTGCTCCTTGATTTGTTGAGCACGAATACGTAGATCCTCACGGAAATCTTTGAAAGATCCTCTTAATTCCTCGCGTAATACAGATTGGACCTGCTTGAGTAAACGAGAATAAGCAGTGTTAAATTCATCAATAATAGCAGATAGCCGATCAGAAATTTCATCGATATCGCTACTATCGTATGTACTTACAGCCGGAATCGGTTCTTTTCCCAAGGCTTTCGGGATCACTGAAAAAATAAGCTCATCGGGTTCGGTCTCAGTGAGAAAAGCGCGACGCACTACGCGTGCGTCGTCTGTTAGGTGTCCCGTCTTTTGAATATGTTTTGGCATGCTTCTGATGCCCCTGAGAAGATGAGAGACTACAGATAGGACGCTCCCTCCCCGTTCTGTCCCCGGTTTCGCAGAAGCAATAACCCCAAGCCGGTCAGCAATACGAGCAAGAAATTCAGCGCGGATGCCAGCACGGCTACTGAAATGTTTCAGCTCAAAATTACCGGGATTGCGAAGCAAACGTTCAACGAGATCGGCAGTAAGAACCGGACGAAAAGTTCCGTGCTCGTAGAGAGCGACTTCTTCGACATTCACAATAAGAGACGCTACCAAGATGATGGGAGCAATCCCGGCACGCAGCCCATATGGAGGAGCTGCAAGTCGCTCATATATGTCGTCAACACGTGTCCGGCAAACAGTTGTCTCTGAAAGAATCTCATTGAGATACTCCCAGACAGCCCACAACCTGCTCCCAGGAGGTGGAGCTGTTATTTCCCAGCCGTTCTCCGTTTGAACGTGCAGACCGAGATCACGCAGAACCGACCGGTAGATCGTGTTATCAGGTCCATGCCCCTGAATGCCGAGCGCTTCTTGGTCTGGAGTAGCCAGCATCGCTTCAATAACTACCCGGCGAGCTTTCACTGCTTGTGAAGAAAGCCGGTGCCGATTCACAAGATCGTTATGAATGCTAGTTGCCTGCTCATACCAGATGTCAGCGATCTCTGACACAGCCCGCGAAGCAGAAACCGCTCGCGCAGAACGCGAGACAGGGAGTTCTACTGCAAAAGAGGAGGTTCTCTCCGGAAGGATGTATGTCCATGAACCACGGATATTTGAGGTTGCACCGTAACAAGTTTCAAATTCTTGGTCGAGGCGAATATGGGCTATGACACGGCGTTCAAGAAGTTCACGGTGCACAACCCGATCCTTCTGCTCACCTTCCATGGAAGCAAGAACTTCATTCACAGCTGCCATCTCGTGGGCTGCATCGAGGAGGGCGGCCGTATCAGTAGTCGTCACGAAACCGACAGGCTTCACTCCTCTTTCCCAGTTGACCTCAACTGCTGACCCCATGCCCCCCAGCACATAAAAGACAACACCATCTTCGTTATCTTTGTTACCAAGAGACTCGACTCGGTCGATACCGACATCCGCCCAATGCCGGGCAAACGCACGTAGGGCCCCAGTCAGGTGCGAATGCCGACCAGCCACAATAGGATCAAGAGGCAGAACCTGTTCTAGAACAAGGCGGGGAGAAATTCCACGGAGACTCTGACGCGCAACGTCTAATGCAGTCTTAAGGTCATAATCGCTCCCCTGCCAAACACGATATTCATCAGCAAAGTCCCGGAAAGTTACAAGACCATTTTGTTCAAGAGAAGCAAGTTCCTGTTCTATCTCCGCAGGAGAAGAAGTTCCCTGCTGCTCGTCGCAACATGCAGACAACACGATTTCCTTCGAAGCACGTAACGCTCCTCCTGTAGATACAAGATTGAGAAGCCCAATAGTCTTTAGAAGTCGACGAGCTGCATCACCTAGACCATGGACGTCACGAATACGAGTATCAATCTCAACCCAGCGCGAAGCAGTAGAAGAGACACTTCGCATGGTGGCAGCTGATTCGATGAAATAGTCGTAGACACGGTCGAGACGAACCAAGGGCAGCCCAGTATTTTCCTCCCAGGCGGTTTCCGTAAGAAAAGAGGCAACGCTCAGAGGTTCACTACTCGTGAGAAAAGAAAAAAGGGTTCGTTCATTCTGCCCATACCGTTCGCATAATTCTGGTAGTACAGCAAGAGCCAGCGGGTGTAGTGGCCAGCAACGGGATAGGAGATCTGGATCGGCCGAGAGATCAATCAGACCGATTCTTGATAGTTCTTTCGTTTCTTTTTTGGCCCAAGTCAAAAGAGTAGGGATAAGAGCAGGAGAGGGGTCCTCAAACGCGGCGGCAATAAGTTCTCTCGTTTGCGCTGGACTGTCAACAAAGGGAATATCTTCGAACCGTCCTTGGATTTTCGCCCATTCACGACGTTGCACAGCAGTGACATTACCCGCGTACTCATCAAATGCCATGTGCTGCAGAGTCACAAGAGCAAGAGGGACCCCATCATTCCCATGAGCCTGCTCTGCAAGCTCCTGCAGTAGATAAAGATCTGCAGCACTCGGCGAGTCTGAAAGTGCTTCGAGGTTTTTCCCAAACTCATCAATCAGTAAGAAAATTGGAGCAATCTTCCCAAGAGTCGCCACAATAAACTGGATTTCTCGAGCCGAAAAGAAAGTTTCGCCCTCAGCAGCTGCCTTACTCATCAAGGAAAGACGATCTCTCGCCTGCCCGAACAATGCCTCATGTTCCGAAGAAGGAGAGTACCGTTCGAGCCCATGCAAAAGAGCGCGCACAATAGTTAACGCGACTGGTTCTCTCCGCGCAGTAGCGACAGCACGTATAAATCCGCGGTCATGCGCGTCAAAACGCTTCCGAGCCGAATCAAGTGTGACAAGTGCGGTGGGGGCAGCATGGGTAAAGAGTTTCTCAGCAGACAAACGGGCTGGATCATCTACAGCGCCAAGCAGTGCGTCGAGCACAACAACAAAACTGGATTTTCCAGACCCGTATGGCCCGGTCACAGAAAAAATAGCTTCGGGCTTTTCTTGATCAAGCGCCTTCGCGAGACGAGTAATCATCTCGACAGCACGACTCACAGGTAGATAGCTATCAATAAACTGTGCTCTAGTATCTCTTTCCACATTGATAGATCGGGTAAAACGAGGGCGCGGGGACTTAAGGTCTGATAAGTAGGTCACCGGACACTCCCTCTATCCGCAAAAGAAACCGCACAATCCCCGGCGGATCCGGCAATACAGAGAGAGGGAAGCTGTCGCGTGTTTCCGGTCAGTTGCTCGTAATGATCCCGAAGCAGAGAACTAGCGACATCTGCAACATCACCCTCAAAAGCCAGCTGCGGAACACCCGTCGATGATGTGACTTCAATTGCGGAATACTCAGCCGCTGCCTGCTCTAAAAGTACGCTGAGTGCTGTTTCAGGAAGTTTAAAGATCCGTCCAGGAGCACCTGCTTCTGTCGCGAGACGCGAAACCGTAATAGTCTGCGCAGTTGACTCGTTACGAGCAAGAAAATCAAGACAGGCAAAAGCAGCAATTGCCGGAGGCAGCGTCGGCTTTACACCAAGCAAAAACCGATACGCACCCTTTACAGCCTCACTCGAACGGATGAGAGAAAGACTTCGAAAGGGGCAATCAATTGCATCATCGAAAGTCGCACGCGTTACGTGTCCTGACACATACATGCGGAGCATGCAGGACACGTCTTTTTTTACTGCAGACACATGGGGAATTCCCGAATCGCGGGTCCTCTCCATGACAAACTGTTCAAGCTGTTCAGCAGTAAACTCGATGGCCGTGAACTCATTAAAGGCGAGCCACCACACCGGCATAATCGAAGGCGGGGCAAAAAGCCACCAGTGCAACAGCCATAAAGTACTAGGCAACTCGCAATAGGGATCCCACCCCTCATCCGAAAACATTGTTCGCCCAATGGCAGAGGGCATGGCTGAGGATTTTTGATTCGCCCGTCCTGTCGTCCCACGCGCAAGGACACGAAATGCCAGCCCCCAATGCCGAATAGAACGGACCATATTTTTGCCGACACCTAGCTCGACAACAGCGTCATCCTGTCGAAAAATATTCGGATCTTTCGCTGCAGTGTCGTAGGCCTTCTTCATCCACCCATAACGGGGATGGAAAGTCTCATGGCGAGCATAAACAGCCTCGCAGGCAGTTGCGAGTCTCATCCGTCAGATTCCCCTCTGACCTTCATTGTCAATGAGGGCACGCACCAAGACAGCGAAAAAAAAATATGTGTGCGTCTTTCAAAAAAGAGACTCACCTACTCAACTCCCGAACACGTTTGATCGCAGGAACCAGCCCGCTCACGGCTTCATCAATATCTGCAACAGAAGTCGGAGAACCGACACTCAAACGAAGGCATTCCCCGGCCTCTTCATGGGTACGTCCCATTGCGACAAGTACATGGGACGGCGCAGGCACAAGAGCCGTACAAGCAGACCCAGAAGAAATCGCAACATTGGGAACATTCGCCATCACAGCCTCACTATCCGCCCCTTTAACCCTGATATTCGCCGTATTCGGCAAACGCGGCAAAGCAGCCCCAGCAACAAACTCGATATCTCGCACTCGCGTCGACAATGACTGCACAAGACGCTGCACCAAACTCTCCTGCCGGGATGGCTCACCTCGCTCGAAAAGTTCCCCCACAAAATCGGCAGCAGCACCGAAACCAACGATCCCGGGAGTATTCAGAGTGCCACTACGCAATCCCCGTTCATGCCCACCCCCGTGTAGCAAAGGAGCCACTGACACTCCCCGCCGCGCGTAAAGGGCACCCACGCCCTTAGGGCCATACATCTTGTGCGCGGAAAAAGACGCTAAATCAACATCAAGCTCTCGCACATCCACAGTGATTTTTCCCAAGGCCTGGGAAGCATCCGTATGGAAAAGCGCTCCATATTGATGGGCAAGTTCAGCGAATTCCGCGATCGGAGAGATCACGCCTGTCTCGTTGTTCGCGAGCATGACCGAAACTATTGCAACATCCGGATCAAGCGCATCCCGTAGAAGTTCGGAATTCACACCACCTTCTCGATCCACAGGCAAAATTGTAAGAACAAAACCATACTGTTCAAGACAATTTGCTGTATCAAGAACAGCCTTGTGCTCAGTAGCAGCGATCACCACACGGTTCCGCCCAGTTGGTACTAACTCAACTGCACCTTTCAGCGCAATATTGTTTGCCTCTGTAGCTCCGGATGTGAACACGACCTCGGAAGGCCCCGCTCCAATGCACGTAGCAAACCGTTCACGGGCAGACGCTACGGCATCGGCTGCCTGCCTTCCAAAAGAGTGGACAGAAGCCGGATTTCCATAGTGCTCTGTAAACCAAGGAAGCATCGCGTCGAGAACCCCAGGAGCGACCGGCGTCGTCGCGTTATAGTCGAGATACACTACATCCAAGCCCATACAACCATCCCTATCAGCGGAATCATCGACAAGTGCTATCCATCTGAACAGCCAAACAGCTACAAGCAAACAAAAATGTACAGTTATGGCTCTTCTCGCCAACCCGATGAACCCAAGAAGTCCACGGAAGCCCTCAATCTTCCAAAGTCCAGAAAAACACAGCTTCGCGACCTCGTCTCAACAGCACCTGAACCTCCAATAATGCTTCGTTCGTTGCGAGAGGTGTCACGTGTCTAGGGCAATACACATTCAGGTCGTAGTCGGCTCCCCAGAGATTACCGATCTAGGACCAGAAGCGCTTATACAACACTCTTGCATGCCGTTTTTAGTAACCAGCCAAGGTGTTTGTCGACAAAATCACTCGCAGCCAACCACAGTGTCGGGAAAGACACCGTAGCCTGGATCTGAAAAACTCCGGACCTTCTGCGCTGGAGAGTCAACACGTTCAAGCTGTCCAACAGACCTGGGAACTACACCTAGGCTTCGAAGGCAAATTCATCAACACCGACCCCTACCGGCCTCAGACGAACGGGAAGACCGAGCGATTCAACCGCACTCTAAAAGAAGAATGTGACCATACTCGACTGTGCCTGTCAAACAATCGGCAGTGCGAAAACCTCCGGGACTTCATCGCCTTCTACAACCGACATCGACCCCACAGAGCGTTCGACAACAACCCCGCCACCACGCACTGTCATCAACCATGATGGGAACTACACCAGCACAGTCGATACAATGGCCGTCATGGTTATCATCGCTCGCCACAAAACCGCAATGGCGCGCACTTTCATCTCCCGACCTGTACAGCAAGCCCTCGCTGATGGCCTGATTACGCCCGAACAGACCTTCTTTGACTATGGCTGCGGACGAGGAGGAGACGTTCGCTACCTTGAGAAGTTTGGCTGTCAAAGCAACGGCTGGGATCCGGCCCACTTCCCGGATAACCCAAAAAAACCAGCCTCAGTCGTAAACCTTGGTTACGTCATCAACGTCATTGAAAACCTCAATGAGCGCGCGCAAGCTCTACAAGCCGCATGGAAACTCGCCCAAGACACACTCATTGTTTCCGCCCGCCTCGATTGGGAAACATCAACAGTGGAATCCCGTCCCTACAACGACGGCATTCTCACGAAAAAAGGGACTTTTCAAAAGTTCTATGCTCAAGAGGAACTGCGTTCGTGGATCGAAACCGTTCTTGGAGAACGCCCAATCGCTGCTGCCCCGGGCGTCTTCTATGTATTTCGCTCCAAAACTGCAGCACAACGCTTGTTAGCTTCTCACACGCGCGGGAACGGCAGACCCCGTCTCGGCATTGCCGAACTGATCTGTCAACAACACGCAGACATTCTTCATCCTTTAGCCAATTGGGTTCATTCACACCACAAACTCCCGACAGCAACAGACATTGCTTCAGGAGAAGCCCTTATCGAGGCTTTCGGGTCAGTCAGAGCTGCTTTTTTTCTCCTTCGACGTGGCCAGAAGAACACAGAATGGGCACACATTGAAGTCGGTTCGCGAACACAAAGTGAAAAACGATTCGAAGCGAACCTTGAGATTCTGCAACCAATCATCGACTTCCTCACCGAACGCGGCCGACTTCCCTATCCAGAAGAACTCTCCAACCTCGATGCAATCACCACCGAATTCGCAACAATCCGCTCAGCTTTTTCTCTGATTCAACGCGTTACTGGCCCTGAACGATGGAAAGATCCCGCAGACCGGGCACGCGATGACTTTCTCGTCTATCTTGCCCTTGCGACCTTTGGTGGGCGCCCAAAATTCACCCACTTACCAGAAGACTTAAAACACGACGTGAAAGACTTCTTCGGCACATACAAAAAAACATGCGCACAAGCGGACAAGCTTCTCTTCGGCATTGGTGACCAACGCAGTATCGACCTCGCGTGCCGGGCAACAACGATCGGCAAAATGACCCCTGAAGCGCTCTACATCCATGTTCACGCAAAAAAAGAACTTCCCACAGTTTTACGCGTCTATATCGGATGTGCCGAAGCCCTCACAGGACACATCGAAGAAGCCACAATCCTGAAACTGCACCGCGAAAAACCCCAAGTATCATTTCTTGTCTACCCCCGATTCGACAAAGATCCCCACCCTGCACTTTCCGCATCAATCGTGTCCCGGCTTAGTAAGCTGCACGTGTCCTACAAAGATTTCTCAACTCGAGCGAACCCTCCCATTCTCCATCGCAAAGAAACCTTCGTTCCTGACGGTTATCCAGGAAAAGAAAAATTCGCGCGCCTTACCCGACAAGAAGAACGCGTGAATCTCCTCAACAGCCCCACTATCGGAACCCGCAACGGATGGAACCAGATGCTAGAGCAGGCAGGATATCAACTCCGCGGTCACCGCCTCGTACGGGCATAAAACGCTTCCTCCCACACAGGAATACACGCTATTCCATATAAATACCCAGGGGAGGTCTTCTCTTCCCACAACAAATTTTTGCTCGTATCACAAAAAGCCAATAGCTGAATAAGAAGAGAAAACATCTCATTTTTTAAAACTCAGCCGAAGGAGAAAATAAGGCATCATCTCCGCTCGTCTCCACCTCAAGAACCACACCTAGCCATTGATGCCTTATACGAAAAAGCTCAGGTTTACTTCACCTGCTACAGGCACACGACTAACGCACTTTACTCCCGCTGCCACTCCACGCACGCCCGATAATACCTGCCAATTCTGTAATCTCCTCTTCGCTAGCGAAAGGAACCTGCGCCAAGATGACTTTGCCTTCGCCGGACAGCTTTGCCGAGAGATGGCCACGACCAAGTAACCGCTCAGCACCGGGCTCGTCTAGTACCAAAATGGAGTTCCGCTTGTCTGCAACCTTCAATACCAGCCGGTTTGTTAAGTTCGCACGAAGTTGTACAGGCAAGGCATCTTTATCCGGCCTTTGTGTTACCAATACAAGGTTGATCCCAGAAGCGCGGGCCTTGAGACCAAGTCGGTTCGCGTTCAGTTCAACAGCATCTCGATATTCATTAATCATCATCCAGTCGGCCAGCTCATCATGGAACAACCAGATACGGGGCAGACGTTTGGCGGGTACGACTTTGCGGTTGTAGTGGGACAACTTCGTTACACCGGCATCTGCAAGAAGCCGGTTACGACGTTCCATTTCACCAACAAGGGTTTCGAGTGCTTCGATTGCCGCATCACGCTCGGTAATAAGGTTGCCGTCAAGATGCGGCATGCGGCGCAGCCAAGGAAAATCAATACCAGCTTTCGGGTCGATCATCTGGATACGTGCGCTCGCCGGCGCATTGGTCGCGCAAATGTCGAGAAGCAGGCATTGCACGAGAACGCCTTTTCCACTCCCTGTTTCACCGGCGATCAGAGTGTGGGGACCATGTGGCTGCTGCCCGCTAAATCCATCTCCAACATTGAGATAGAGAAGTTCACCGTCGGACTCACACGCCCCAAGCAACAGGCTTGTATTCGTACCTGGAGCGTTTGCCGGCAAGTCCCGCTGACGCCAGAGGTCGCGTAAACCCAGAATCGTCCGGCTAGGACGTGCCACCATAATCACCACTTCCATCGGAGCAGCGAGGACATTGATGACATCGATGGCATGGGAAGTCAGAAGTTCTTGCCGCCGTTTTTCAACTTTCGGTACGGTGAGATCATCCGATCCTCGAAAACGCAGAAGGGCTGCATTCGGCGTCAAACGTGCCCCGACCAGTTGCGCCGTCATTTCATAACCGCGCAATGCACGCTGCATAGATTTCACTGTCGCATCAAGCCATGCTCGCGCTTCATCACTCTCTTCACCGGGAATCCGCCCGATACTCACCCACTTTGCAAGCTCGTACGAGGGCCATTTTTCAAGGCATTCTTTAGAGATTTCTGCCTCATCACGCACTGGTTCAGTCGTTACAAACTGATCTGGAAAAGGAGCGACAGGCACCTGCCCCAACTCGTCGTCTGCTCCGACACCTACTTGTTGGGTTTCTTCTGTCTTCGTGACGATATCGGCATTGTCGTCAGATACGGAGTCCGGCACCACAGAGGGTGGGATACTCTCTGCGAGAGGACGCGATCCTGCTGTGAGATGAGTCCCTATGCTGGTTTTCGAAGAAGAGACGAGATCATCGGTCCATCCCTCAGCACTGGGTGGAGTCACATCAGTCGGTGGTGCCTGAGAAGCAGCAAAAGAGCGGAGTAAGCCGACAACCTGCGGCTTGTCAAAAATCTGCTGTGTACAGTGCGGCATGCCTTTGAGTGGAAAAGCACTACCGGCATCCACATTTTCATAGTCATCGTGAATGAACACATGTGAAAATCCAGTGAGCTGAATCGGAACACGTCCTTCGCGCACTTCGTCTGACCATGTATGAAGATCCCAGTCGTACATTTGTGTCAAATTCGAAGGCTTCAGGCCTTCGATCATGAAGTCACCCAAACGATGTAGCCAAATATCACGATCAACGCGCTTGCGCCGAGGATCGAGTACCCGGCCGATACGCGCAACTGTTTCCTCTAGTTGTATTGCCGACTTCTTCGCATGCTTTTTGTATCCGCGCGAGCTCACAAACTTTGCTTCGGAAATCGCAACTTTCAAAATAGGTTTGCCATTTTCAATGCGCGGAGCAATTGCCATAATATCGGCAATCTGTTCCTCGGGCTGACCGAACCAGGAAGCAAAGTCATCGAGAAAATACCACCCCAGCGGCAAATCCGATCCACCGGACCTGGCGCGAATCTGCTCCATCGACAATACGATGCCAAGCAGTTCGTTGGCGTAGCGTCCGTAACGCGCCGCGCGCATAACAACCTGGCCCGACAGCACATTGGCTTGATCGATCAGGCGATGAGTCACTTTTTCGCCATCGCCAACAATTACAGGATCAAGCCGTTCAAGTCGCTCCTTAAGAAGAACGTGTAGCAGTTTCGGTTCCGCAGTTGTCGATACGACAATATTTTGATCAACAGTCCGATCATGGATGTGCCGGATCACACGCACACCACTATGAGCGAGCAGCCGCCGATCAACAAGCTCGTCAAAATTTACGACCCATTCGCCAATCTGGTGTGTCTGCTTGAACAGGTCTTTAATCTTGCTGTCACGGAAATTGACTTCCCGCGCCGGAATCATGTTGCCCGATGATGCATTATCTCCTTCAAGGAAACACTGGACGACATTCAAGTAATTCTGTCCGACTTCCGGCTGTGCCGGACAGGCGAGATACACAGAAGCCGTCATGTCTTCCGACTTCATTGGACGTCGGCGCGACCAGCGCGCGGGTACGTGATCAGTGAGGATGGGATGCCGCTTGCCAGGCGCCTCTTTCCAGACCAGCTTTGCGTTCCGCGCGACAACATTTTGAAGAGCCACCAGGTCAACCGCTCGATCGGTGTCGTCACCTCGCAAATCGGCAGTATCTAGCAATCCAACCCGCAGACGAGAGAGGAAGTTTCGCGCAGCCTCGCTCGCCATCACCGATCCGGATTCATTGCTTACTGTGGCGTTCTGCTGTTCGTATATCCGCCTTATGTGCTTGGGGTCCTCGTGTGTCAACAATAAGTCACACCGAAGTTCATTCTCCTGTTCGACCTTATTGGAGAGCTCGGAGGCGAGGGCGCTCGGCAAAGCCTTCGATTCCGCGTTGTACAACACAATGGAAAAGTTACTGCGCTCATGGGGTAGAAGCTTGAGGTATTGATCGCTGACATCGCTAAATGCCTTCGCAGCGAGACCAGGTTCGGTATCGAGGCCGTCATCTCCGCTTGAACGCATGCGGCGCAAAGGTCGCTCTGCCAAGGTGTAATCATAAGCTGTGTCGGCAGCTGCAAGGAGTATCGGCTGACCGTCGTCGAAACCGATGCAGACCTCGGGGTAATAGTTGGAGACAAGTTCACGCTGTACCTGGCCGAACAACAGGTCGGCCTGGGAAATATCGTCCTCATTCGCCTCGAGCACATCATTGATCAGCTTGGTAACCTGCCGGGCCTTGATGCCGATTTCGGCCAGCCGCAGCGGATGCCAGGGTGTCACGATAGCCGCCGGCACGCCGGCTCCAATATTCGCAACGCCGAAACGTAGCATTTCTTGCCAAAGTTTTTCACGGGCCCGATCGTTATTTGCGCACCGCAAAAGGCACGCTAAAAGTTGATTGTAAGCATCGGCTTGCGTAAGAAACCCATCTGATGCAATTCCAGGACCATTCTGATCTGCCCAATCCCGTATGGCTTTTGTATTCGACTCGACAAATGCATCAAAGGCGCTGCGTATGGTTTCGGTGTTTTGCGTTCCAAGAACACTTGCAAGCCCGTCAAGCGCAGACCGGAAGGCACCAGTTCGATCCCCATCTTTCTCGTTGGGTGCAACAAGCTTTCCCTCATTCGTGTTCATCACGTCACGGATCGTGTTCACATTGTCAAGCGCTATACGCTGAATGCCTCCCTTCACGCTCACGGACTGTCGTGTAATATCTGCTGTCGGTAACAATGCATACGCACCGTCAAGATGGGCCACGCTGAGAAGGTCGTCCGGCAAACTAGTCGCGATAGCATCGACCGGCATTTTCCAGTAGAAAATGAGCTTGGTCCCTGCACCTTCTGGATCAAACACAACCTCAAACTTAATCGAACACGCTTCTTTCGACTTCGACGTAACCTTGGCCAGGTCATCATCCACTTCGGGAAAGTAGAAATCCGTGAGCTTTCCGAAGTCGAGCTCGATGTTCTCCCCAAGCAGTGTCCCAAGACCTCGGTACCTGAATGCAAAATATCGGGCCACTCGCGGGTTCTTTCCGCGCCAGAAACTCTTTTCACGCCCCTTGGGAATACTCACCACGAGTTTGTTTCCGGCGAGCTCCTCATCGCTTGTACGCCGACGCAGACTGTCAATCGTTGCAATCAGCCCCACAAAAAAATCCGAATAGGTCTGTGGATTCCTGTAGATATAGCGTTCCCAGGAACTTGCAAGCTTTTTGTCCCGCGCTAGATGTTCCTTATGCGATTCGAAAAACTCCCGAAGATCGTCCGACGGATCCTTGGGAAAACGAGCGAAAAATAACGACCGTTCATCCTCGTCAAGTTGATCGTCGAACTCGTCATCGAAGAACTTCACGGTCTGTTCGCCCAGCGGGAGGGATGTCATTTTGACACTATCCTCGAAGAGCCCGGAGATTTTTCGCCAGTCCAAGTTGACCAGTGCTGCCTGTTCGTCCGACCAGCCATCAGGCCGCAAATCCGCGTCAATAAAATCCTGGATTACCTTCCATTCCTCTTCTGAGAGCTGACTCTTCATGTCATGAAGGCTCTTGGAAAGCTGTTCCCGCGAAATCGGCTCACCACGTTCGGTTTCTCGTGCGAGAAACCGACGGACCTTTTTATGCAGTCGCAAGAAAATCTTGTTCCACTCCGAAAGCTCCGTACGTTTCTTGTCCGGAATACCATCGAAGTTGCCTGCGAAGCGCGGCAACCGAAGACTCGGCAGGGCATTGTCAATGGCCTTCTGGAGCGCAAGGCTTTTGTGAATCACCCCTTCAGCGATTGCCAGAACAAAATCTGCAAACGTCTCAATCGTACGGACGACATGCCCAAGATCAGCCGATCGCAACGCTATCCCAAGATGGTCTTGTTTGTTGTCATCGAGATACGCGGCCGTCAAGCCGACCTTTTCAATCCAGACTTCATAGCGCGCCCGCAGAGTGTCGGTTTCAAGCTTCGTGATCTTCTCTACGCTCTTGTCATTACGTTGGAGTTCTTCCTGAGACGCGGCAAAGAGCACCGCTCGCTTACCGTCTGGAAGGCAACAATGACGCCAGTGCGTCATAGATTGCTCGCTTCTCGAGCTGTCCGGCAGAATACGATCCGGGTCGAACAAAGGCGGGATCTTCACGGAAACACTTGCACTGATCTCCGTATCCGCAAGTGCCGCCTCCGCTATTACGCTCACAAGAGAAGGGTGAAGACCAAGCATGCAGAACCGCAACGAACCCTCTTGTTCCTGTTCAAGATGTACCTTGATGAAGTCAAGAGCAACCGCTGCAATAAGCTCATTCCTGGTCATGAGCGCCTCCTAAAAGGATTCTCAACATAGGCGCAATCATCTGAAAGACGGCGGAGCAATCCCAGAGTTCGTAGACGCTGTTCGAGACGCTGCGTATTCTGTGTGAAGGCATTTTGGTCAGTAGGAAGAACCCCATAAGCACGTTCAGCTTCGCTTGCACCAATAACCAAACGGAATTGGTCATACAGCTTCCCCAAGAACCTGTGATATTCTTCACGCCCTTCATCAACAGTGCACATGACAAGTGCTTTTAAGAGCGAGTCGTCAGGCGAGTACCACTTTCCCACGCCCGGACGCGACACTACAAGCCCAATCTGGCGTGCCCATTCCAGATGAACTTTTCCAACATGTCGTTGGTGTCGTTTTTCCGCATACTCCTGGAGATTTGCAAAAATCGTGTCCGGATCACCGGATGGCGGCCCATCCTCAAGTCGCCATGCAAACCGTTCTTTCAGGTAGGCAAGCACAGCGTCGGCAGGTACCCGTGCACCAAGGGCCAGGTCCCACTGTCTATCGGTTTTCGCTGACTCTACATGGGCGCGCACTGCCCGGGTTGAAAGCATTCTGTTGGCATCAAGATTTTCTGTTGAAAGCCCGAAGAGGGTTGTTTTTCGCGGCGATGCAATCTCTAGTACGAATCTCGGTTCACGCGGATCGCAAATCTCCTCATTCGCTCTTCTCAACATGTAAAGAAGCATGTGTAGGGCCGACAGGCGCATCAGCGGATCAAGTAAGGCTTCACCCGGCAAATCCAGCTTTAACAGCCGCATCCAAGTTTCCGCAAGTGCCTCATATTCCGGACGCTCGGCATAAGGCAGGTACCCAATCCTGCTCGAAACAGGATTCGCGTTAATCCGGGATTCATCCGGGAGGAGGGCACTCGCGACTCGGTTCCAGGTTCCATCCTGGCGCAGGATCTTCTCGGAGATTAGTTTGGCAATCTCGGGCCCTTTTCCGCTGCGGTTAAGCATCAAATACAGTAATTCCCCACTGCGGGCAAAGAATCGACGATCCGAAGCGCCGTTCATATTGGCAGGCAAATCCGCATACAGACAATTCGGACCATAGGGAAAAAGAAACCGAGAACTCCAACGGCGTTGCCGGTGCGGTTCGATCGCTGTAGTCTGAAAAAATTCGACTACTCGCGCTAACCGAGCAAAAGAGATAAATCGGTCGCGCAAATATCCAAAATCATCATCAGTCGCGAAGGATTCCAGCCAGGATTGCCACCGATTCGAATCAACATCCTGAGTCTCCTCCACATGGCGAATATAAGGATTGTTGAAGATCAACTGACGCAGCGGGATCAGCCGCGGAACCTCATAAGTAAAATTTTCATGCGCACCATCTTGGCGGGACTCGTTAAGTGCCACCCCCTCAGCCTGCCTAGACCGAAAAATCGCCATGAATTCCAAAAAGACCAGCCAGGGCGTTTGATCGTTGTAAAGGCGATGTCCCCAGATTGCCTCATCAACCCAGACATAGACATCATCTCGGTATTGCTTCGGCGCCCCAATCGGTTGATTCATACACCCACCTTGATCTGAATGTTTTCAGGAATCACGCGACCCTCTCTACTCACAGTCAACGCCTGTAGGTTAACTTCGCTTGCAGAGGGTGGTTCTCCAATCAGATCATCGAGCCGTTTGATAAGGCGCAACTTGAAGTCCAGAAAATCCTCATTGCACTGACGCGAAAAACTTGACGGCAGGCTGCCGCTTGCAACACGAACAAGATACTCAAAATGCGTAAGCTGAAGATTGAAACTGTCCACCTCCGGATCTTCTTTACGGAGAGGATCTATGATTTTCAAACAGGGCGTAGCCTGGTCCGACGCAAGCATGAAGTCGAGATAAAGATCGCGACGAGATTTCTTCGTCGAAAGCTGATAATTGAGAAGTGAGGCGATCCTGCCGCGTCCATCGCCACCCGCTGAGGCCAAATACAGCTCTGTCCCCTCATCAATCATCATGCCGCAGAAAGTCCGATTGAGACCACGCACAAGTAGTTCCCGTATCCGCAATACATCGGCTCCACTTGCAAGCCCCTCCACAAACTCCAGGAACTTTCCCGATGACTGATAGACAGTTAAGCACCACGGATCAAGGAGAACCTCAGATGGCAACGAGAAAAACAAACGCTGGCGCTGACGCGAGAGCGCATGCATAAACTCCTCAATATTCTCCCGTTCACCTTCAAGGTAATCCCGCAAGTATGATTCGTAGGCAGACGCGCCATAGTAGAGATCTTTTCCAACAAATTCTTTATAAATGTCAGAGTCGTTATATGTACCGTAAATAAGCACATTGTCAAACTTATTATCCGTCTCCCGTCCAATCCCGAATGCTTCAAGCGTGGTAAAGATCTGATACTGCTGTCGCTGGCGCTCAGACAAATTTAAACCAAAGACATTCGCGTAGGGGTTAGTTAGATGGTAATCTTGTTTCTTCGCCCGATTCTTGGCGGTTTTACACGTCAGAAGAATTTGTCTTTTCTGACTGTCGCCTAAAAGAATATTCACGCCAAGCAAAAGAAGATCCCGAATCGGCAAATGCATATGGTTCGAGCGCGCGAGCTTCATCAACTCGCCAAGCCGCTTGCGAAAAACCGAACCATCCGAGTTCCCGCGAAGCCGCTCACGGTTAATACGGATGGGACAGGTTGTTGATCCGTCATCCTTCAGTAATTCACAACCCTCGCAGTCCGACCATTTCGGGTGCTCAACAACCTGCTTGACAAGTTCCTCAAAGTGTCCCGAAGCGTCTAAGCGGCTGAGATTGTAGAGATCAAGATTGAGCGTCTCGCTTGTCGTACACTCCTCGACCAGCATATCTTCGACAGTCTTGAACACCCGGTGTGCTTCTTCACCTTGCGTATCGGACCAATCCCGCCAACTTGCCAGAAGCTGACCATCATTTGCGGCCACGAGAAAGACATTTTCCTGACTCTTGTCAGTAACAGCCTGTGCAAGATCAGCAAGCAAACCGTCTTTCTCGCTCTGAGTCAGTTCGCTCAGATCCTTAACAATCTTCAGCATCTTTTCCGATACAGGAAGCCATAACGAAAGGATCTTCTTGCCTGCCTCCCATTGTTCGGGATCACCTCCGAAGTGACCCCAGACACAGCGACAGTGATACGTCTTACCGTCTCCGGCAGTACCAGTCAAAATGACGTTCCGAGGCTCCTCAGATCCGAAATTCTTCTGAACTTTCTGCAGATACGCTGGACTGATATGAATCGCAGGATCAATCCCATACCGCTCGACCTCAGCCTGGATCAATTCATCGTACATATTGTCGCTAGCGGAGATAGGACCATAGTGACGTAAAAAAGAAATGAGCTGGTTTACATGCGACATGATCCTGGCTACCTTCCTGTCCCGAATACAAACCTGCATCCAAATGTGAATCCAACTGCCACGTGTATCCCCTACCGCCTTCTTACTGCTGCTACTTTCCCTCTGTTTCTTACCAAACAGTTTGCGTGGCAGATCCTCTTCAGTACTCTCGCTGCAACATATAACAAATTTCAAGTCCGCACTTTACATGGTCCAGACCACAAAGAGATCCAGAGACGCTAAAAGCGAACGAAATTCCATTGGCTCAGCACTCTCACCCAACTTCACCCACAAATATATACTGCTCTTGTCGTCTTTTATTCTGCCCAAAAATCGCTCTTCTGAAAAACACGTCACTTCCCTTTCCCAAGAGAGATAAACGGGAATTTGTCCTTTGGCCGCGGGAGACGTTTTCAGCTTTAGGAAAAAACATACCATGGCGTCCTGTCCTCGATCGCGAAAGTGACATCGCCAACGTCAAAAGGACGGAGCATCTCGCCCAGCACAAACGCTTACACGTACACATGCAGCTGGTACGGGAAGACATCCCCAACAACATTCGACGGGACGTTCCCCGGGTCACATCTCACAGGCAAGAGCTGAAAGCAAGTTTTCACCACGACGACACCCTCAACCAACGCAAAGAAGAAAAGGGAAATGGCACTGTCAACCTTGGATGAAACAATCGAGAAGTTGTCAGAACTGATAAAAAAGGACAACTTCGTACCAAAATCCAAAAGAAGATCGCCGGCAAGGCGCAGGCATTGGGAACCGTTCTACTCAAGGCCAGAAGAAAACCGTCCCAATGATCAAACTCCTCCACCCCAAAGTCCACAACTGGCGACTTCAGCTTTTTTGCAATAGAGGCCGACTGGTCCTTGAGATTGTGAACGGGAAACTAGAGCTACTCAGAGAGCTGCTCGTGCAGGGTTCACCAGATACAATACGACACACGCTCGTGTATGCAGCTGACAAGAACCCCGAACAGCTCGATGCGTTGGAGTCGTTCATCGATCTCCCAGTCACATTGCGAGAGAACTTGATCGAGTCGTACGACACAATCCAGCCCCAACCGAAGCAGAGTACCACAAAACCCTTGAGCTCGAAGGCAGACTGCACCGAAACAAACTGGACATCTCGGTTGGAGCCAACCCCAACCGAGAGCATTCCGCACCACCCCCGCTTCAGAATCTCACATGCAGCCTGACCAAAATGCTCTAATTCGTCGACAACGACCCGGGCACCAGCCACGCCAATAAGTCCCGACAGCGCTCACCGAGCCAGTCGAGGCAGCTGCAGTCGCCATCGGCACCTGGCTGTATCACCTTGGGGATCACATAGAGGCAAGGGAGAAAGCCGCAGAGGGCGCATGACTGTTGTTGCCTTTCGCTGAGGAGCTGTCGGGAAGGTGCGGTTCTTACTGGAGAGTCTTGCTCAGGCATATCCGACATCCGTGAGGCGCGTCGGACTCTCCCCAACACGGAGCCGGCTTGGACAGTTTGAAGCGGTTGTGTGTTGGGGCCGGTGTGTGGGGGTGTGGGGATCTCATATGGTGATGACAATTTTGCCTGGTCCGTGGCCTTTCTCGAAGTAAC
>Ga0209344_10001652_pt1 | contig 28119 bp, 27 predicted proteins | sample Cruoilmetagenom6_FD_187293 | JGI IMG/M metagenome (GOLD analysis project Ga0209344, IMG submission 187293) | Oil polluted marine microbial communities from Coal Oil Point, Santa Barbara, California, USA - Santa Barbara Oil Seep Sample 6 (SPAdes)... | ecosystem: Environmental > Aquatic > Marine... | reverse complement strand
TTTTTTCTACGGCATACAAATTACCATCTACCGCATTAAAAGCCCAATCATGAATGCTAATATTTTGCGATAAAGATTCTGTAGATAAGTATTGCGTATAGGTTGTTGAGCTAGGATCTAAATCTATTTTAAAGTAGCTTGTTCCACCTGCTTTTAAATAATAAATTCCTTCCGGACTAACATCTCCAACATATTTATTACCGTCTGTTAATTCTGGAACGTTAAAAGAGGTGGTTTGAAAATCTTTTCCGATTCTAACAATAGTTTGAGAAGGCGTGCTTAAATATCCCCATATATAACCATCTGCAGGATTGTATGCGGTTGCGTTTATGTTTCCTGCTGTAATATCGGAAGCGGCAAGGTAAGAATTACCAGATGCTAAATCAATTGCATACACATCGTTATACTGAAAAAGGTATGCGCTATAGTCACAATTAAAAGGAATATTCTGTGCTTGGCTAGAAAAGCTAAAAAGCAATACGAATAATACTACTATTTGATTTTTAATATCGTGTAATGTTGTTGTCATGATTTGTTTATTTCTTATTTACAAGACAAAATTACGAGTATAACTTGCCTTAAAATATGTTTTTCGTTTAGTGCGATTTAAGTGTAGACGAATGGTAAAAATATGTAGATAAGCTATTAAAGCTTTACAAAAATGTTAGTGACATAATCACTTCCTATAGCATCTTTCTTTGAAGAGATACCAAAATCTGTATATATTGGGTTTTCGATTGCTTGTCTATGACCTTCACTATTTAACCAAGCATTCACTAAAGATTGTGCCGATGAATAACCATATCCAACATTTTCGGATACTTGTTTTGCATGCACTACTTCTTTTAAGTTTTGAGAACGCTCATTAAAATGATCATGACTTAGCACGCCTTGATTGACCATATACTGGTTGTGTGAATTTGCTTCAGCCGAAGCATGATTTAAAATATTTAAAGCTTGAAGACCTATAGAAATTCGATGTGCATTAATTAGTTCTGCTATTTCATAATCTAGTTGCGCGTACTCTATGTATATAATTTCGGAAGCATTCTGTGTCGCAGTGTTACCTTCTTCCGATACGGAACAAGACATTAAAAAGATACTGAATACGATTGCTGTGGTAGTTACTAATTTTTTCATCGGGTTTGGTTTCATTTGATGACAAAACTATATGTAAAGATCGCTAGGTTTTATACTTTTCGATAAGTGCAATTTTAAGTATCGATGAATGGTAAAAACATTTAGTTAAACGCTTTATAAATCTATTTTCTAGAGGTTTAAATAGAAATACTAAAAAAAAAGGCAAAAGATTCCTCTTAGGCCTTTTTTCAAACGATGCATTTATAATTGTTAGGGACAACTATAAAAACAAAACTACTTTGCTGTACTGGAACATAGGTTAACTAAAGGTTAAGCAAACTTAAACACTTCAAGAGTACTTTTAAATCTCTAATTATTTTATAAAAAAAGGACAGAAAAATTAATTCCTGTCCTTTAACTTACTAATCAATGAATCCCTTTACTGATTACATCTCAAAAATAACGGGAATTCATTTTATTGCTGTTATAAATAGGACTTGAAAAATACTTTAAGACGAATGCCTTAAAAAAATCGTTGTAATACAAGAATTATAACAAATTTAATCTTTTCATTAATTCTGGTCTGTTCGATCTGCTAACAGGAATAACATCTTTTTTAATTAAAACACTATTATCCTCAATATCGATTATTTTTTGAATGTTTATAATATACGATCTATGCACCTTTAGAAACAAACTATCTGGTAGTTTGTCTTCAATTTTCTTTAAAGTAGAATGTACGGTATAATTTTTATCTTCGGTTTTCACTTGAATGTAATCTCCTTTTGCTTCTACTAAATAAATACTTGGAATATCAATTTTAATTAAGCGTCTATCAATATTTACATATAAATCGTTACCAGAAGTACTTTCTACTTTTTCTGCTTTAGATGTAATTACAGCGGGTTTACTTTGTTTTGCTTCTGCTTTATCAATTGCTTTTTGAAAACGCTCTTGTGTGATTGGTTTTACTAAATAATCTACTATACAATCATATTCAAATGCTTGAATAGCAAAATTAGGATCGGATGTTGTAAGTACAATTTTTGGTGGATTTTTAAGTGTTTCAATAAAGTCGAAACCTGTAAAATCGGGCATATGTATATCTAAGAAAATTAAATCGACTTCCTTCTGATTTAAATATTTAATGGCTTGCATTGCATTAGGAAACTCTTCTAAAACATTAAGACTTGGTACATTTGAGCACAATTGAGAAATAATCATTCTAGCTGTTGCTTCGTCATCAATAACAATACAATTCATACGTTGTGTTTAAATTTCTTCTAGATATTTGGTTATATTGGTTAGTATAGCTTCAAATGAATCTTTCTGGTCCATAGAACCTTCTAATAAATTATTTTCATACGCTACAGCAACTTCATACCCTTTTTCAAGGCCTAAAATACTAATTTTATGTTTAAGTTTATGCACATTATCTGCTGCTAACTTATAATTTTTAGCATTGTAGTTATCCAAATACACCTGTTTCTCTTCTGGAAACTCTTTTTTAATAACGTCAATTAATTTTTGTTTGAAAGCTTTGTCGTCTCCAGACAAGCTATTAATGTAGGATTGGTTAGGTTGTTCCATTTGGGGATTTTTTTAAGGTGAAATAAAAAGTAGTTCCAATATGCACTTGAGATTCTAGCCATATTTTCCCACCATATAATTCCACAATTTTTTTTACAATAGACAATCCAATTCCTGATGAATCTGGATTGTTTTCTAATTTTTCAAAGGTTTTGAAAATTTTATCAAAGTAGGTTTCTTCAATACCTTTTCCGTTATCTTTTATATAAAATTGCCAATAGTTATCTTGATCTTCTACGCCAACTTCAATAATTCCTTGTGCTTTATCATTATACTTAATAGCATTACCTATTAGGTTTTGAAACAATTGCTGTAGCCTGTATTTATCTCCTTTTATTGTTGGTAGATTGGTTTTTGTTATGTGAATATGATCCGGGATTTTAATACTACTCAAGATGTTGTCTATAAGATTATTTAAATCGACATCATAAAGCTCCATTTGATTTTTACCAATGGTGGAATATTCTAAAATACCATTAATTAAGGTATCCATTTTTTCTACATTATTTCTAATAAGATGTAATGTGTTTTTACCATTAGCATCAAAAGTATCTTTATAATCTTCCGTTAACCAAGCTGTTAAAGCATCTATACTGCGTAATGGTGATTTTAAATCGTGAGATACCATATGTGCATAATCACTAAGTTCTTGGTTTTGATGCGCTAACTCGTTTAAAAGAGATTGTCTTTGCTTATTCATTTCGATAATCTCTTTAGTTTGATTATCAATAAAGTCTACTAAATCAGAACCAGTTAGTTCCACTTCTTCCAGGTTTTCGTTTTCTTTTAAATTATAAAACTTTAGTGTATGGATAACGTCTTTTAATTTATCAATGACCTCTTTTTGTTCTTCTGCTTCTTTTTGCAGCTTTCGGTTAGCACTATATAACTCATCCGAACTAATAGACATAGCTCTTTGAATCATGCTAGATTGTTCGTCAAAATTATCATAGGAAAGATCAACAGCATTAATAAACGCAGTTAAATCTCCATTGTTTTTTAATTCTTCACTTAAAAATTTACGTATTTGTCTTTTTAATAATGAATTCATTATTCGCTAATTAGCGTTATAGTCATGGTTTGATTATGTAACTGACACGCCATTTCTCCATGAAAAGGTGCTATTTCTCCGTAAGAATAAAAACCTGTGATAACGGTATCTTTTCCTAGTACATCAATTACTTCTTCAATTTCTTCTTCTACACGTTGGTCTAGCACTAGTTTTCTACCAATACAACTTACTAGTATAGCTAAATCTGGTTTGTTAGTTCTATATTCTAAAGCTTGTCTTGCAGCGCGTTCGGATGCATTTGCAATATTATCTACATTGGTCATCATGAGCTGCACTTTGGAGTTCTCTTTAATATCTCCTGCTAAAATCACAGCATTTTCTTCTTCATTAATATTCAAAATAGATCTTACAATAGATTGATTTTCATCTGTAGATGTTACATTTAAAGGATACAATAAGGCTGCTCCTGGTAAATCTTTAGCTTTATCCCCTAAATATTTTTTATATAAATCTAAAGCTGGCTGACCATCTAATTCATACAATGTGTTGCCTTCCGATTTTGTAACAATACGTTCTGGTCCAAAAGGTGTCCATCCACCATGAATAGAAAAAGATATTTCTAGTGTTTCTCCATAAAATCCAACAGCAACTAACTCCCCTTCTTTAGGGTTTTCATTATAAGACGCTAATGTTTTTTCAAAACGTGCATCGTCACCACATAATCCACCAGTGATTACTAAATTATCACCAGTAGAAGCACTCATCCCTTTGGTAAGCTGACTACCGTTTATAAAGCTGCCTTCTGACACTACAAAGACGTATTTTAAGCCTTCTTTTGGGAATTGCTTAATAAGATCATCTCCTGTTTTAAAACTGTCTAAATCGGCATTTAAAACATTACTTGTCTTAATTAAGAAGTTGCTTTTTTCAAATTCTATCGCGGTTACCGTAATACTTTCTTCGTTTACGGTATCTGATGAAATTTCGGCACATGCAGAACCAAAAATAATATGTCCATCTGGAAATAACGATCTAATATCTTCGTAAATAGAATCCGCTTCTAACAAATATCTATTCCCAAAAACAATAACTAAAGGTTCTTTTAATTCTTGTTTTTCGATGACGTATTCCCAATCTTTATTTTTATGTTTTACTAATTGTACTGTTTTCATTGTTATTTTTTTAATGTGAAATAGAAAGTAGTTCCTACATTTGGTTCGCTATCTAACCATATTTCTCCGTCATGCAAATTGACAATCTTCTTAACAATAGATAATCCAATTCCTGAGGAATCCTTACTTTTCTTTAAAGAATGGAATATTTTAAATATTTTATCGTGATACTTTTTATCAATACCAATACCATTATCTTGTATTGAAAACTTGTAGTGACTTTTTAAATCTTCCACATCTATTATAATACTACCACACTCTTTATCTATAAACTTAACAGAATTACTAATTAGGTTTTGAAATAGCTGTTGCAGCTTTGTTTTATCTCCTTGTATATTAGGCAATACATGAAGACTTTTAATTTCTATATGCTCCGGAATGTATAATATACTAATCAATTGGCTAACCATACTATTTAAATCTACATCCACTTTAACAGCATTGTCAGCACCTACACTAGAGTAATTTAACACGTCTGTAATTAGCTGTTCCATCTTCTCTAAAGTGGTTTCAATAAGTCCGAAATTTTGAAGACTCACCGTATCCAATTTCCCTTGATTATCTTCTTTTAACCAACTGACTAAAGCATGTAAACTACGTAAAGGCGATTTTAGATCATGCGATACGATGTGTGCATATTCTTGTAATTCGTCATTACTTCTTTCTAGTTTTTCTAATAATTTTTCTTTTTGAACTTCTAGGTTTTTAGTTTCTGTAATATCTAAATGGATTCCAATAGACCCAATTATTTCACCATCTATATTATAGTTTGGTGCACCACTTACTAACCAATGTCTCGTCTTTCCCGATTTACAAACAGCCTTGATTTCGTACGAGTTGGATAGTCCTTTTTGTCGTTTCTCTCTTTCTTCTTTTAACAATTCTTCTCCGCCTTCTGTAGAAAAAAGTGTTCTTGCATTTTTCCCAATAACTTCTGCTTCGGTATAGCCAGACATTTTCTCAAAACTCTGATTTACCATCAGGATTTCGTCATTGTTGTTTAGCTCCACCATTCCTAAATTCATATTTGCAATAATATTATAATATTTTTGCTTTTGTGCTTCTAGGCTTTTTCTATAGGTACGATTTAGTGTTACATCTTTAAAGGTCCATAAATAGCCTTTATAGTTATCTCCTATTTTTATTGGCATATAGTTACGCTCGAGGATTTTACCATCCAGCATTTCTAACTCATCACCCAATACTGTTTTTTTATCGATGTCTATAGCGCGCATTCTATCTATAAATCCTTCTGGATCTTTAAACAATATTTTGTTTTGTTCGGATGCGGCTGTGCAATCCATACCTAACAAATCTGTAGGTTTTGCGTTGATTTTAAAAAGCTCACAAAACTTATTATTTGTGAGTACTATTTCTCGGTTTTCGTCTTCTAAAACTATACCGCTATCTAAATTTAAGATTAGTGTAGCTAATCTGTTTTCTGATTCTATTAATTTTTCTTCCGATATTTTTTGCTCTGTAATATCTCTAACGACACCTTGTGCTGCTACTGGGTTTTTGTCTTTATCATAAATTACACTTGCATTTATATGCACCCATTTTACTTCTTTAGATTTGGTATATACTCTAGCCTCGTAATTTTTAAAAAAACCTTTGTTTTGTAATTCTAAGAAAGAGGTCATTGCGTAAGAAACATCTTCTTTGTAGATAAGGTTTATTACATTTACTTGGTCTCTAGCTATATCATACCCAAATAATTTGGTTGCTGCTTCGTTAAATTTTATGAAGTTACCTTCCAAATCCATAACGACGTATGCATCTAGAATATTTTCAAAAACACCTTCTAGTTGTGTCGATTTCTCGTCTAGAAGAAGTTCTAGCTTTTGTGTGGTGAAGTATAACTCTCTGGATTTCTCTTCCAGAATCTTTTCGGCTGCTTTTCGGGCAGCTCGTTCTCTTTTTAACGCACGTTGTAATATTTCGGTTGGATCTTGACTCATTAATTTTTATGAATAACAAATCTAACTTCGGTTCCATCTTCTTTAATTTTTTGCAAATCTATGGTCGCAGTTGCATTAAAATGCTCAAATGTCTTATTCATTAATCCTAAACCAAAATGATGCATAGACCTACTAGATTTATATATCATCACCAATGAGTTCTCTGTTTTTTCTATGACTTCAAAGGTTGGTAATTCTGCATCCGGATAAATTTTTCTAACCTCTACATGAATATGATTTTCTATAGATGAAATCATTTCAATAGGATCTTTATAGGTAGCTAAAAGGCCTGGATAACTTTTTTCAATAACGCTAAAAAAGTGCTCTGCGTAAACCAATAGTAAGTTATCTATAGAAATGCCTGTGTTTTCACTTAAATGCCCTAATAATTGTAGCATTTCGGAAAAACTATAGGTGCCAACTGCGGTGTAAACACCTTCAGACTCTAATGTAGAACTCGTGATAATATTGTCTACCATTTCTAGTCCAAACTTATCTTCTACTAATTCTAAAAACTCTGTAAAAACGATACCTTTCATTATTTTAAACTACGATTAATTCATTAATACTCCAATATGCTAATAATTTTTCAATTTTACTAACGTAATCCTCATATTTTAAGGGTTTAATTACATAACCTGCGACGCCTGTTTTGTAACATTCCAGCAAATCTTTTTGATTATTAGATGTCGATAAAATTATGGTTGGAATGTACTTTAAAACACTATCCTTTTTTAGGATATTTAAAAATTCAATTCCATTAATTTTAGGCATATTTAAATCTAATAAAATAATATCAGGTAAGTCATCCTTTTGTTCTAATATTTCTAAAGCTTCTTCTCCATTGTTGGCTTCAATGATTTTATGATCTAATTTTAAAGTTGAAATAGTTCTATTCAGCTTCATTACTTCGATCATATCATCTTCAATAAGAAGAATTTTAAGTTTTTTATTCATAATGAGGGTATAGTTTTAATTATCCCAAAGGTACTTTAATGGGATCTCGGCGTATTAAAATTTCGTTTAGCGCAATTTTAGTGTAGGTGAGTAGCATTTAAGTGTCGACGAATGGTTTTTAAACTATATAGATAATTCTATTCCAAATTATTCATTGCATGAAGTGTTGTTAAAAGATTACATTGAGAATGCTGCTTTAGTGTTTTTAAATCTGTTAAAAATTCAAGAGGCATATTATTTATTTGCTTGTCTTGTAAATTCATTTCTAAATGATTTATAAATTCTAAATTCTTTATATTTTTATTTAATGCATTTATTCCCATTGTTTGCAAACTAATTTCTTTTGCTTCTATTTCAACGGAATACTGGTTAAACGCATTCTTATTAATTATTTTAACTGTTTGTTTCTTTTTAAAAAACAAATTGCTCATTCTATTTAAGCAAGAGGGAGTTTTTGTCTTAGACATGATATTTGTTTGAATTAACTAGACCAAAACTAAATAAACAAGAATCTAAATTTCAAAAAAAACTTTAAGACACAGAACAACTATAGACAAGCGGAAAATAAGTGTAGACGAATGGTTTTACAGCCCCTAAAAGCCTAGTTACTAAACGAGTATTAATAAAACGTTCCTTTGCGTTTACTCCATAAAAAAAGCCACTATTTCTAGTGGCTTATTCTAACTTGCTCCTCTTCTAAGACTCGAACTTAGGACCCTCTGATTAACAGTCAGATGCTCTAACCAACTGAGCTAAAGAGGAGTGTTATTCGCTTTTGCGAGGGCAAATATATGTTTATTTTTAGTTACAACAAATCTTTTTTAAAAAAATTTTAAATTAATTTAACCAATCTTGTATTGCCTTGAATGCATCGTTACCATTTGCAAACAGAACTAAACCTATAAGCAGTACAAAACCAACTAATTGCGCATATTCCATAAATTTATCTCCTGGTTTTCTACCAGAAATAATTTCGTATAATAAAAACATTACATGCCCTCCATCTAGTGCTGGAATTGGTAATAAATTTAAAACACCAAGCATAATAGACAAGAAAGCTGTCATTTTCCAAAATACTTGCCAGTTCCATTGTGCAGGAAACATTTGTCCAATTGCAGCAAACCCTCCAATTTGCGAAGCACCCTTTTTAGTGAATATATATTGAAACTGTGCTAAATAGTCTTTAATCTCCCAATACCCTTTGCTAATTCCTCCAGAAACACTTTCTGTTAAAGAATATTCTCTTTGGTTCACTTTTATAAAATCAGGATCTGTTCTAGTTACAGAGATACCTACTTTATTATCTTCGGTTGGAGTTAAAGTAAATTCCATTAATGCATTGTTACGGTCTACTTGTAAAACAATGTCCTTTGTCTTGCTATTTTTTAACTGATAGGTAAAGTCTGAAAAATAAACTATCGGGTTTCCATTTACAGCTACAATTTTATCCTTAGCCATAAGTCCGGCTTTTTCGGCAGGTAAACCTGGCTCTATTCCTTCTACTTGAAAAGGAGAACGCGGTTCGAAAGCTGGTAAATCTCCAGCAGCAAAAAGTTGTTTCCCTATATCTTCCGGAATTGTAAGATCTTCAAGAGCACCATTAGGATGTTCTACTTTAATCGTTTCAATATTTCTAAACATTAGGTATTTCCCAACATCTTCGGATAAATTTTCTATTGGCTCACCATCTACAGACACAATTTTATCTCCTTGTTGAAAACCATAGTTTTCCATCGTTTTACTAACGCCGTAACCATACTTTACATCGTCTTTCTCAATATAGATTGTTCCCCATACAAACAAAATTACCATGTAAAGGAAAAACGCTAATAAGAAGTTCATAAAAACACCACCAAGCATAATGATTAAACGTTGCCATGTTGGCTTAGAACGAAACTCCCAAGGTTGTGGTGGTTTAGCCATTTGTTCTTTATCCATACTCTCATCAATCATCCCAGCTATTTTTACATAGCCTCCAAGCGGCAACCAACCAATACCATAAACGGTTTCGCCAATTTTTTTCTTGAATAACGAGAATTTAATATCGAAGAATAAGTAGAATTTTTCTACTTTGGTTTTAAACAGTTTTGCAGGAACAAAATGTCCTAGCTCATGCAAAACAACTAATATAGAAAGGCTCAAAAATAACTGAGCGGCTTTAATTATAAATACAGTCATGTATTGGTTTTTATTTGTAACGTGCAAAAGTAAGCTTTTATGCTAACTAAAAAAAACACGAAGGTGTATTGCTTAATCCTTTAACAGCCTTTTATGAAAAACGCCTTGGTTTGTAGAAAATTTCACAAAGTGAATACCAGAAGACAGGACTTCTGTGTGGATACTTTCTTGATAATCTGTCTCTAACACCAACTTACCTAAAACATCATATATTTGAATGGTATTAATGGTTAATGTCTCTGGTTTTTCAAACTTAAGATAACTTGTTGTTGGATTAGGATACATTATTAGGCTATTTGCTATTGAAAAGGTATTTGTACTTAAAGTGACAACATTGTTTCTAGAAATTAAATCAAATTCTGGATCAAATAATACTTCGCTTACCGCAAAGTTTACCGTTTCTACAAATGTTTCCCCTTGAAAAGTGTTCTCTAAAATTACATCTAATATTTCTCCATTTGTACCCACAATTCGCATCGGAATTGGTGCTTCAAAATAATCTACAGAACTATGACTTTGCGTTTGATTTACTTCAAGTTGGAGTTGGTTTGTATTTATCCAGCTCGAACTTATATTGTACGATGGATATCCCTCATTATAAATCCAATCGCTAAAAAATTCGCTTAAATTCTGGCCCGAAGCAGCTTCCATTTTAGCTTTATAATCTGGTGTTTTTGCATAACCAAAAGCTAAATCTGTATCACTTAAATAATCTTGCATCCCTTGATAAAAATTAACATCTCCTACTTTTTTTCTAAGCATGTGCAATACCATTCCTCCTTTATTATAGCTCAATCTACTACTAAAAATTCTACTAACACTTGTGGTATCTGAATCTGCTAAATATACAGCACCACCAAGTTGTGAGGTTATAGAATTCACACGTCCTTGTTTCCAGCTTTTAAAGCTTTCTTCTCCATCAAAATCTTCAATTACTAGTCCTGCTAAATAAGTAGCAAAACCTTCGTTTAACCAAATATCCTTCCAACTACCACAAGTGATTTTATCACCAAACCATTGGTGCGCTAATTCATGTGCTATTAAGCTTCGTCCAAAACTTCCCATAAAAGAAACCGTGGTATGCTCCATTCCTCCACCCCAACCAAATTGGGCATGCCCATATTTTTCGGATGCATACGGATATTCTTCAAACTTGGTAGAAAACAATTCCATAATATCCACCGTTACCGCTGTACTTTCTTGCACAGAAGCGAAGTCTTCCGGATACACATAGTTTACAATTTCAAAAGGGTTGCCGTTATTAGGAACGGTATGCGAATACACTTCATAATTTGTTGCCGCAATAGCTACTAAATACGCTGGAATAGGAAACTCATGTTTATAATGTGTTGTTTTATTAGTTCCATTTACGGTTTGACTTTGTTCTACACCATTACTTACCGCAACATATTCTTCGCCTTGCGAATTGAATTGTGGCGTAGTTATATACACATCTATATTTTCAATTTTATCATTTAAATCTTGTTTACAAGGCCACCAACCTTTTGCGCCATAAGGTTCTGATAAGGTCCAAATAATAGGATCACTATTATGCGTCGTTTGCGCAAAAGAACCAAAACCAGAACTTATTGGATTACCTGAATAGGTTATTTCTACAATTCCGGTTTGCCCCATATTAACCGTTGTTTGCAAAGTGATTACCAATTCATCATCTGTGTTTTGCACATAGGTTAAAGCGTTTCCGTTTTGTAAAACTTGAGAAACAAGCATATTATCTGCTAAATCAAAAGTTACTTCATTCATGTTTTCCTTTGCAACGAAATGTGTGGTTACCACACCCGAAATACTCGCAACACTTGGATTCATAGTAAACTCTAATTTATGATAAGTAACATCATAATTACCTGTGTTTAGGTTTACTCTATGGTTATATATTCGACTAGAAGCCGATTTAGCTTCCGCCTCTACAAGTGTATTTAAATCTTCATCAAAAGTTTGTGAAAAAGAAAAACTTACAGACAATAAGGTGATCAACAAAAAAGAATATTTCATTTCAATAGTTTTTTTAAGGATTAAAGTTACAATATTTAGTTTTAACTTATGTAACCATTATTATTAGTACCCCATAAAATAATTTGTAATTTTGTAACACAAAACACTTCTTATGCTTTCGTTTTTTAAAGATTACAAATATTTCGCTCTTGTTTTAGCAATTCTATCCATCATCATCATTACTATTTTCTACAATATTCTAAAAGTAGAAAAAGTACTACCTATTTATCAACCAGCTTTGGTAAATGCAGAGTTGGTTGACAGCACCATGCAATACGTGAAAAAATATCACAAAATAGCAGACTTTAACCTTACCAATCAAAACGGAAAAACAATCACACAAGAAGATTACAAGGACAAAATTTATGTAGCTGATTTCTTTTTCACTACTTGTCAAACCATTTGTCCGATAATGACAGATAATATGTATCAAATTCAAAAATCGATTTTAAATGACGATGATGTTATGCTGCTTTCGCATTCTGTCACTCCTGAAATAGATAGCGTAGCACAGTTAAAACGTTATGCATTAAAAAAAGGAGTTCAAGATGCAAAATGGAATTTAGTAACGGGAGACAAAAAACAAATCTATGCACTAGCTAGAAAAAGCTACTTAGCCGTGAAAACTGCTGGAACTGGTGATGCATATGATATGATACACACGGAAAACTTTATTCTTATAGATAAAAAACGACAAATTAGAGGTTTCTATGATGGCACGAATCCGGAAGAAATAGAACAACTTATTCAAGATATTAAAATGCTAAAAAAAGAATATAAATAGTTTATTAAGCAACAATTTTTTTAGCTACTACTTTTATACTACATTTGCTTCTTTAAAATCAATCTAAATAAGCTTGCAAGTAACTATAGCACATCTTAAACGTGGAGAACAAGGTATTATTACTGATGTTTCTTCTGCACACATACCATTAAAACTTTTAGAAATGGGTTGTCTTCCAGGGAATACTGTAGAACTTTTACAGGTTGCCCCTTTTCAAGACCCCATGTATTTAAACATTAATGGTACGCATCTAGCAATTCGAAAAGAAACTGCAAGTCATATACTAATAGAAAAAATAATCCATGAGTAAACAAATAAATGTTGCGCTTATTGGAAATCCGAATACAGGAAAAACATCTGTATTTAACGCACTTACTGGTTTACACCAAAAAGTGGGGAACTATCCAGGAATTACAGTCGAAAAAAAAGAAGGTATATGCAAACTGCCTCGTGGTGTAAAAGCACACATTATCGATTTACCAGGAACCTATAGTTTAAATGCTTCGTCTTTAGATGAAAATGTAGTTATAGAATTACTTTTAAATAAAACGGATAAAGACTATCCAGACGTTGCCATAGTAGTAAGTGATGTAGAAAACCTAAAAAGAAACTTACTTCTTTTTACACAAATAAAAGATTTAGAAATCCCTTGTATTCTGGTAATTAATATGTCCGACAGAATGCGATACAAAGGTATTTCGTTAGATATAGATTATTTAGAAAAGCAACTAGAAACCAAAATTGCTTTAATAAGCACACGTAAAAACGAAGGTATTGACACGCTAAAACAGCTTATCACTAATTATAAAGAATTATCTGTTACACCTTGTTTACATGCTTCAGAAATTGATAAAGATTATTTTGATCGATTACGTCAAGCATTCCCGAATCAACTTTTATACAAACTTTGGTTAGTAATTACACAAGATGTAAATTTTGGTAAAACAAACAGACAAGAAATTGAGGCTATAGCGAGTTTTAAAACAAAATCGAAAGAAGATCTTAAAAAACTACAGCAAAAGGAAACCATAAAACGGTACCAGTTTATAAATAACACACTTAAAAAAGGGCAAACTATTGATGCTACCCAAGCCAAAGGTTTACGTGCAAATTTAGATAGAGTACTAACCCATAAAGTTTGGGGGTACGTTATTTTTGCATTCATTTTACTAACCATTTTTCAAGCCATTTACGATTGGTCTAGCGTACCAATGGATTTTATCGATACTACATTTGCGTCCTTAAGTGAATGGACCAAAAACGCATTACCAGCAGGTGCTTTCACTAATTTAATTGCCGAAGGTATTATTCCTGGTCTGGGTGGAATTATTATTTTTATTCCACAAATTGCATTCTTATTCCTATTTATTGCTGTTTTAGAGGAAAGTGGTTATATGAGTCGTGTGGTCTTTTTAATGGACAGAATCATGCGTCGTTTTGGCCTTAGCGGAAAAAGTGTCGTACCGCTAATTTCGGGTACTGCTTGTGCGATTCCTGCAATTATGGCAACCAGAAATATTGAAAGCTGGAAAGAACGATTAATCACCATTTTGGTAACACCGTTTACTACTTGTGCCGCAAGATTACCGGTATATTTAATTATCATTGCTTTGGTAATTCCAGAAGGAAGAATCTTAGGATTAAGCTACCAAGCATTAACACTAATGCTATTATATTTAATAGGATTTGGAACCGCAATTTTTTCAGCATACCTTTTAAATAAAGTACTAAAAATCAAGAACAAAAGCTTCTTTGTGGTTGAAATGCCAAACTACAAATTACCACTTATCAAAAATGTTGCATTAACTGTTTTAGAAAAAACGAAATCTTTTGTATTTGGAGCTGGTAAAATAATCCTTGCTATCTCTATTGTACTTTGGTTTTTGGCTTCTTACGGACCAGGAGAAAACTTTAATAATGCGGAAGAAATTGTAAAAACAGAATACGCTTCACAAAACTTATCGGAAGACGAAATCAATCAAAAAGTAGCTTCGCAAAAATTAGAACATTCTTATATTGGTATTACAGGAAGAGCTATAGAACCTGTTATAAGACCTTTAGGTTACGATTGGAAAATTGGTATTGCCATTGTTAGTTCTTTTGCTGCTCGTGAAGTATTTGTTGGTACACTTGCAACTATTTATAGTGTTGGTAATGACGAAGAAGAGACCATTAAAAACAAAATGGCTAAAGAAATAAACCCAATTACTGGCGGACCATTATTTACATTGGCTTCTGGTATTTCACTATTACTTTTCTATGCTTTTGCCATGCAATGTATGAGCACATTAGCAATTGTTAAAAGAGAAACCAATTCTTGGAAATGGCCAACATTACAATTAATAATCATGACGATTATTGCTTATATCGCAGCATTAATAGCCTATCAATTTTTAAAGTGACCTAATTATTTAGAAATTTTGTAAATTTATAGAACAACAAACGACCAATTAATTATGAATACAATCATTCAAGACATACTCGTTTTTTCTACCGTTTTACTAGCAGTAGCTTTTATTGTGAAAAAGTATTTTTATAAAAAGAAATCGAAAAAAGCATGTGGAACAGACGACTGTGGTTGTCATTAGAAAGAGCCCTGATTTTAAAATCAACAACCTGCTACTTTCTCACATCTAACTGGATATAATAATCTTCCTTCGGGGTTTTATTATTCGCAACAGGATAGGGCATCACGCTAATTCCTGAAATACTTAATGCTTCCGAAGAAAACAAATTACCAAGTTGCTCCTGCAAAGAAAATGTGGGATTAATGGTTAATTTCTTTTGCTCTACTTTATTGCCGTTTTTAAAAACGTCTACCAAAACAATTACTTCTCCGGCCCAAATACATTGCACCGCTTTAGGGCATCGGGAATCTTGTAATACTTCCGCAAATTTTAATCGGATATCTTCAAACTGTACACTCGTACCAAAATGAAGTTTTGTTACAATTTTTGGCGGTATTACTTTGGTTACATCTGTAGAATCTTGTGCAAAACCAATACTTGTTACTAAAAATGTGAGGATAAATATTGTATATTTCATAGTGTGCATGTTAGTAGTCTAGTCTATAATCCTAAATCATGCCAAATTATAAATTACAAAAAGATTGCTTACACTACTAAACTTTCTTTAAATACAGATTTTTGGCTACATTTTGAGAAACAACAATTTCAGAATCTTTTAATTCTATTTTAATAGAATTATCATAAGGCTCTTTATGTTTGATTGTAATAATAGTGCCTAAACCAATATTGTTACTATCTAAATATTTTAAAAAACTAGAAGAAGTATCATCTACTCCAACACATTTATACACAGCACCTATTTCTGCTTTCGCTAAAACTATTTTTTCAATATGTTGAAAATTCCCTTCCTTATCTGGAATTGGATCTCCATGCGGATCGTGTTTTGGAAACTCTAAAAAAGCATCCAATTGATTAATAAGTTTTTCTGATTTTATATGCTCTAAGTGCTCTGCCACTTCATGAACCTCATCCCAAGAAAAGTTTAATTTCTCAACCAAAAAAACCTCCCAAAGCCTATGTTTCCTAATAATATTTACAGCTACAAACCTACCATCTTTAGTTAACGTAACTCCTTGGTATTTTTTATAATTAGCATATTTTTTTTCAGACAGCTTTTTAATCATATCTGTAACCGAAGATGCTTTGGTTTGCATAACCTCTGCAATTGCGTTTGTATTTACCGTTTCTTCACCATTGTTACCAAGATGATAAATAGCCTTAATGTAATTTTCTTCTGTTAATGTGATCATAGTATGATTATGTCTTACAAATATAGAAAAGATATATTTCTTAAAATATTTTTAGACTAATCTAAAAATATTTTTATATTTGAATAAAAATAATTCAAGATGAAGCTAATTAAATTTTTAATAGTACTAACATTTACTTCCGCTACAGCGCAAACAACCTTTAATATAGAGGGAAAAGTATTATCTAATGGAAAACCACTTGCTTACGCTAATGTTTACTTGGAGAACACAACAAAAGGAACAACAACAAATGAGAATGGTGTTTTTATTATTGAAAACATAAAACCTGGAAAACAGAGTATAATAGCTTCTTTTACAGGGTATATACTTCAAAAAAAAACAATTACAATAAAAGACAAAACGGTTTTTACAACCTTTAATTTAAATGAAAATGAAGATTTAGAGGAAGTGATCATTACAGGAACCTTAAAAGCGGTTTCTAGATTAGAAAGTCCTATTCCTGTAGAAGTATACACACCCACTTTTTTAAAAAGAAACCCAACGCCTAATATTTTTGAAGCGCTCCAAAATGTGAATGGCGTTCGTCCGCAATTAAACTGTAATGTATGCAATACTGGCGACATTCATATTAACGGTTTAGAAGGACCTTACACACTTGTTCTAATTGATGGCATGCCAATTGTTAGCGGCTTGTCTACTGTTTATGGTTTATCAGGAATACCCAATTCTTTAATTGAACAAATTGAAATAGTAAAAGGACCTGCTTCCTCCTTATATGGTAGTGAAGCGGTTGGAGGTTTAATTAATATCATCACCAAACTTCCTGAAAATGCTCCAAGATTCTTTGCAGATGCCTTTGTTACCGGTTGGGAAGAAGTAAATGTGGACGTCGGATTTAAAGCAAATATTGGTAAAAAAGCAACCGTTTTATTTGGTGCCAATTATTTTAAATACGATAATATTATAGACAACAACAAGGATAATTTTACAGATTTAACACTACAAGACCGTGTTTCTATTTTTCAGAAATGGGATTTTAAAAGAGCTAGCAATAAAAAATTATCTCTTGCCGGGCGCTATTTCTACGAAGATCGTTGGGGAGGAGAACTACAATGGACCAAGGCAGATAGAGGAGGAAATGAGGTTTACGGAGAAAGCATATACACTTCGCGTTTTGAAATCTTAGGAAACTACGAATTGCCTATTAAAGAAAAAGTAACTTTTCAATTCTCCTATTCCGATCACGATCAAAACTCCGTATATGGAGACACACCCTATTTAGCAAAACAACGCATTGGCTTTGGGCAATTTATTTGGGATAAAAAAATAAACAAACACGATTTACTTTTTGGCTCTTCTCTTCGCTACAATTATTATAACGACAATACCACAGCAACTATAACCGCAGATCAAGTTACTATTCCATCCCTTTTTGTACAAAATGAAATGGTATTCAGTAAAAAACAAAGTCTGTTATTAGGAATGCGCTATGATTATGACAGCAGGCATGGCAATATTTTCACACCGCGAATTGCCTACAAATACAAACCAACAAACGAGGATATTATTCGAATAAACGCAGGTACTGGTTTTAGAGTTGTAAATCTCTTTACCGAAGAACATGCAGCGCTTACCGGAGCAAGAGAAGTTATTATTGAAGAAGCCTTAGAGCCTGAAAAATCATACAACGTAACTCTTAATTATTTAAAAAAAATGTACTTAAAAAATGGGATGTATTTCACTTTTGATACTTCCGCTTGGTATACCTATTTCACTAATGCTATTATTCCTGATTATGACACCAACCCAAATCATATTATTTATGACAATCTAGACGGTTATTCTACAACAAAAGGGTTTAGTTTTAATGTGGATGCCGTTTTTGGCAGTGGTATAAAAGCATCTCTTGGCGCTACTTACCAAGATGTTTCACAAACTGAAAATGGTGAGAAAAAAGAGCAAATACTTACTGAAAAATTCTCTGGAGTTTGGTCTTTTAGCTACAAAAATCATCCCACAAATCTTACCTTAGATTATACTGGAAATATGTATGGCCCCATGCGATTACCGCTACTTGGTGACTTAGATCCAAGACAAGAATATTCTCCAACATGGAGCATTCAAAATATTCAAATAACCCATGACGGAATAGATAATCTAGAAATTTATGGAGGTGTTAAAAACCTATTAAATTGGACTCCAAACAAAGGAAATCCATTTATAATTGCAAGATCAGAGGATCCTTTTGATGAAAACGTAGAGTTCGATGGAAACGGAGATGTTATTGCAACAACAGACAATCCGTATGCGCTAACCTTTGACCCTTCGTATGTGTATGGACCAAATCAAGGTATTCGTTTATTCTTTGGTATAAGATATAAATTAAATTAGTCCAGCATTTTTAGTACCTTCGTAATAAATATTTAGATATATGAAAAAATTAATTTTCCTTTTAGCAATTACCTCAACTTTAATCGCTTGTAAAAAAGAGGTTAATGACAACGGAAAACTAAACATCGTTACCACTACATCGATGATTACAGATTTGGTAACAAACATTGGAGGAGAACATATAAATATTCAAGGGCTAATGGGTTCTGGTGTCGATCCACACTTATACAAAGCAAGCGAAGGCGATGTTTCGAAGTTGGTAAACGCAGATATTATTTTTTATAACGGTTTACATTTAGAAGGAAAACTAGTAGAGGTTTTTGAAAAAATGGGAAGCAAAACAAAAACACCAATTGCTTTAGCGGAAGAGATAGACAAAACGACGCTAATTGGTTCCGATTATTTTGCATCCAATTACGATCCGCATGTTTGGTTTAATATTGCATACTTTAAACTGTTTGCCAAAAAAGTAACTAAGGTCTTATCTGAAAAAGATCCATCAAACGCAGCAAATTATGCAGAAAACGAAAAAGGATACCTAGAAAAACTAACCGCATTAGAAGGTAAAGTAAAAACCATCATCGAAACACTTCCAACAGAAAAAAGAATTCTAGTCACAGCACATGATGCCTTTAATTATTTTGGAAAAAATTATGGATTCGAAGTGGTTGGATTACAAGGTTTATCTACAGCTACAGAAGCTGGCGTTCAAGATGTACAAAATATTTCTAAATTTATAATAGATAAAAAAGTAAAAGCTATTTTTGTAGAAAGCTCTGTACCTAAACGAACTATAGAAGCTTTACAAGCCGCGGTGAATTCAAAGAATCATGAAGTCACCATTGGTGGTACTCTATATTCCGACGCATTAGGAAATGCAGGAACCGTAGAAGGAACCTATATTGGTATGTTTGAATACAATGTGAATACTATTGTGAATGCTTTGAAGTAAGTCACATTCCTGCGAAAGTAGGAATCTCATGATCTTATAGATAATTATGGAATGAAAAACAAAACAGAAGAAAATATAAACGACAGTAAACCTAATAAAGAGACCCCTACCTATTCAGGAGTATTAGCAGTAAAAGTAGACGATTTAACAGTAGCCTACAACTACAAACCGGTACTTTGGGATATTGATTTAGAAATTCCAGAAGGTGTTCTTATGGCTATTGTTGGTCCAAATGGCGCAGGAAAATCTACGCTTATAAAATCTATTTTAGGCATCTTAAAGCCCATTGCAGGAAGTGTAACTATTTACGGAAAACCTTATGACAAACAACGAAAACTAGTAGCGTACGTTCCGCAAAAAGGAAGTGTAGATTGGGATTTCCCAACGACCGCTTTAGATGTGGTAATGATGGGAACGTATGGCAGTTTAGGTTGGATTAAGAGACCAAGACAAAAAGAAAAGAAAGCAGCTCTGGAAGCTTTAGAAAAAGTAGGCATGCTTGCTTTTAAAAGCAGACAAATTAGTCAGCTTTCTGGCGGACAACAACAACGTATATTCTTGGCAAGAGCCTTAGTACAAAACGCATCCATTTACTTTATGGATGAACCTTTTCAAGGTGTAGATGCAACTACTGAAATTGCAATCATTAATATTTTAAAAGAATTACGAAAAGCAGGAAAAACAGTAATTGTTGTACATCACGATTTACAAACCGTTCCGGAATATTTTGATTGGGTAACTTTTTTAAATGTGAAGAAAATTGCCACAGGACCAGTTAAAGACATTTTTAATGATGATAATTTAACCAAAACCTACGGTATTAATTATAAAGTAAGTATTCAAGAGTAGTAAAAAGTAGGCAGTGAACAGTCGCAGTATGCAGTGCTTACTCGAATAAACAAAATAAAAGGATGTCACTTCGAGTGATTCCGAAGAAAAAATCGAAGTGACAAAAAAATAAATATAATTAGAAAAATTCCTTTCCTTTTTTTAAGGGAAGGTGGATTTAATTCCCCTAAAAGGAATTAAAGACGGAATGGTTTAGAAACAAAACTAGAAACCAACAGGTTGCTACGACCTCAAAAAGTCTCGCACTGACAATAAAAAACAAATTGCGTAGTAGGAAGAGATTCTTGCCTTCGCAGCGATTATGGACATAACAGAATATTTTTCATTAGTCTTTACAGACTACACACTTAGAACCATCACCCTTGGAACTGCACTTTTAGGTGCAGTTACAGGAATGCTTGGTAGCTTTGCTGTACTGCGAAAACAAAGTCTTTTAGGCGATGCTATTTCGCATGCTGCTTTACCAGGAATTGCAATCGCTTTTTTAATAACTGGAGCAAAAGATAGTAACATCTTATTATTAGGCGCTTTGGTTAGCGGACTTGTCGGTACTTTTTGGATTCGAGCTATTATTACCAAAACCCATTTAAAAAGTGATACTGCTTTAGGCCTAATATTATCGCTTTTTTTTGGTTTCGGAATGTTGCTTTTAACTTTTATTCAGAAACAACCCAACGCCAATCAAGCAGGTTTAGACAAATATTTATTTGGACAAGCAGCAACTTTAGTAGAAAGTGACGTTTGGATGATGGCAATAGTAACAGGAATTTGCCTGTTTGTTCTTTTACTTTTCTGGAAAGAGTTTAAAATCCTATTATTCGATGCAGACTACACAAAAACCTTAGGCTTTAACACCAAATTTATAGATATTCTTATTACCACTTTTATTGTTTTAGCTATTGTTTTAGGCTTACAAACCGTTGGTGTTGTACTTATGAGCGCTATGTTATTAGCTCCTGCAGCTGCTGCACGACAATGGACAAATAGTCTTGGCGTAATGGTTTTTCTAGCGGCTTTATTTGGTGCCTTTTCCGGTGTCTTTGGTACCGCCGTAAGTGCAAGTCAAAACAACCTTTCTACAGGACCAGTTATTGTATTAGTTGCTGCTGTATTTGTAGTTTTCTCTTTTATTTTTTCACCAAGCAGAGGATTGCTTTTTAAACAAATTCGATTTATAAAAAACAGACGCGATTTAGAGTTACACAAAACCTTAGCTTTCATGCATCATATAGCAGAAACACATGAAAACATTTCGCATCCGCACGCCATTAAATTATTAAATAACTTTCAAGGTTTTACTAAAAAAACGCTTCAGAAACTAGTGGAGAAAAATTATGCAACTATTGATGGTTCCATGTGGAGCTTAACCGATTTAGGCTTTGAAACTGCTGCCAATTTATACACCAAACAATCTACAGAAGATGAATAGTGCGCAAATAGAAATACAACTTATTGCAAGCTTAGTAGCTATTGCTTGCGCTATTCCAGGAACCTTTCTTGTATTAAGAAAAATGGCTATGATTAGTGATGCTATTAGTCATTCCATCTTGCCAGGAATTGTTATTGGGTTCTTTATAACGCAAGATTTAAACTCTCCGTTACTCATATTACTAGCTGCGTTTACCGGAATTATTACTGTGGTTTTAGTAGAATATATTCAAAAAACAGGATTGGTAAAAGAAGACACAGCAATTGGTTTAGTTTTTCCAGCTTTGTTTAGTATTGGTGTTATTTTAATTGCAAAAAACGCGAATGACGTGCATTTAGATGTCGATGCTGTTTTACTTGGCGAATTAGCCTTTGCTCCTTTTGATAGATTACTTATTAACGGAACAGATGTTGGTCCGAAATCCCTATGGATTATTGGTGCTATTTTAGTTATAACTATTGGCTTATTACTCGCTTTTTTTAAAGAATTAAAATTAAGTACTTTCGATAAAGGCCTTGCTGCCTCTTTAGGTTTTTCTCCTGCAATTATTCATTATGGTTTAATGTCTGTTGCATCGGTAACAACCGTTGGAGCATTTGATGCTGTTGGTGCCATTCTAGTAGTTGCCCTAATGATTTCGCCTGCTGCAACCGCTTACTTACTAACCACAGACTTAAAGAAAATGTTAGCTCTAGCTATTGGTTTTGGCGTAATTAGTGCTATTTCTGGTTATTGGTTTGCACATTGGCTAGATGCATCTATTGCTGGATCTATCACAACCATGTTAGGTTTCATTTTTCTAATGGTGTTTTTATTTGCACCAAGTAAAGGATTAATATCTGTTATGTATAGAGAAAAACAACAGCGCACAGAAGTATCTTTACTAACCTTTTTATTGCATTTAAAAAATCATACCGAAGCCCGCGAACGCCATGTTAACCATTTACAAGAACATATTAATTGGCAAAAAGTAAGAGCCAAAACAGTTCTCGATTTAGCACTTAAAAACAATATGATTGTTTTAAATAACAACATTGTTTCCCTAACTAAAAAAGGAGATGCTTTTACTTCTAAAGCTATTGATTATATTATTACCAATGAAGATGCGCAAATTGAAGACATGAAAGACGATTTCTTTTTGTTTAGAGGGTAATATCACTCCAAGCGAAGCACCAATTTATTGAAAATTTAAAAATAAGTTCTACTAATGAAAGCTTCTTTATTTAATAACGACTTTTACACTTCTAAATAATAATCATGAAAATATTTGAATATCTCACAGGAAAAGAAGGAATGATGATTCTCGGACTAATTGTCTTAGTGATATTTATTCTTAGAAAATGGAAAGAAAAACGTTATTTTAAGAGTGTTGAAAAACGAATTAAAAACAAAAAAACGAATTAAAAACCGCGTTCTTTTTGCAACTGTTCGTAGGCTTTTTGTATTTGTTTAAACTTTTCTTCTGCTCCTTTTTTATGTTCTTCACCTAGATGTTCTACTTTATCTGGATGGTACTTTTTAGCCATAGTACGGTAGGCTTTTTTTATTTGGTCTATAGTTGCAGATTTGGTAATTTCTAAAATCTTATATGCATTATCGCTACTGTTATAAAACATCGCTTTAATACTGTTATAATCGCGAGAGCTTATTCCTAAATATCCTGCAATGGTAAAGATGGTACGTTCTTCATCTTCGGTAACCATTTCATCTGCTTTGGCAATTCCGAAAAGAAAATGCATTAACTGTAAACGCGATGCATGATCCATCATTTGTTGTATCTGGCTACAAACTTGACGTAATGGTACGGTTTGACTGCTAATACCTTTAAATAATTTAAAGGCTTTGTTCGCTCTGTCTTTTCCGTACATGCTCACAAATTGATTACGTACAAAATCTAATTCGCGTTGGTCTTGTACACCATCTGCTTTTATAACTACAGATGCCAAAATAAGTAAGCTGACTTCAAAATCTCCAGAAGTAGTTTGTGCTCTTCGTTGTTGTTGGCTTCTATAATTTGGTCTTCGTCTTTGTTGCGTGCTTCCTCTTTCAAAATCTCCTTCACCAATAGTAAATCCTTTACCTGAAGATAATGTATCTACAAAACTACCAAGCGCCAAACCTATAATAGCACCAATTGGCCCTCCAAAAGACCATCCTAAAGATGCTCCAATCCATTTTCCAAAACTCATGTTTTTTATTTTTTAAAGTTCAAAGATACTACTTGTTAGTTATAATATGTATGGTTTTGTTACATAAGGCTTTTGTTACTTTGTGTCCTATTTAGTTAAAAGAAAGGAAAACCAGTAATGCAAAATGAAGTTGCACGCGTTAGGGATAGAAACGACATCCTTTTTTACTTTTTTGTAAAAAAGATATAGTGTATAGCCTGACACTTTGTAGCTTTAAGCGAAGAAGTGTAACGCCATACTAATTAAAATTTACTTAATAAGATTCCGCTTTACACCGGAATTAATTCGATTACGCCATTTTTATGCGTCATTCTGTCTTTAAAAATGGCTATCTCATTAAATTGCATGGTTTTTGATTATCTTTGCACGAGATAGATTTATAAATATAAAATTACAAGATATGTACCCAGCAGAATTAGTAAAACCAATGCGTGAAGATTTAACAAACGTAGGTTTTGAAGAATTACATACAGTTGCCGATGTGGATGCTGCCATTGCAAAAGAAGGAACAACTTTAGTCGTTGTAAATTCGGTTTGTGGTTGTGCTGCAGCAAATGCAAGACCAGGAGCTAGAACCAGTTTACAAAACGCAAAAAAACCAGACCATATTGTAACGGTTTTTGCAGGTGTAGATAAAGACGCAGTTAATAAAGCGCGTGAATATATGATTCCTTTTCCTCCAAGCTCGCCATGTATGGCTTTGTTTAAAAACGGAGAATTAGTACATATGTTAGAGCGTCATCATATTGAAGGTAGACCTGCAGAAATGATTGCAGAAAATCTTATGGATGCTTATAATGAGCATTGCTAGTAGCCATTTAACTTTAAATGTTAAAGTTAGATTTACAAGTAAACTATTACAATTAAACCACGTTTTATAGACGTGGTTTTTTTATTTTTGAAGTATTACATTTTAACAAAAAAAATGAGAAAACTTATAGCATATCCTTTATCTTGTATCTACTATCTTTTTTTCGGATTAGCATTGGTAGTGTTTCATCCGATACAATGGTTTTGTTTCAATGTTTTTGGATACAAAGCACATAAAAATAGTGTAGATGCTTTACAGTTTTGCCTGATGCGATGTGTAAATATCTTAGGTTCTAGACATTCGTTTTACAACCCATACGATTTAGATACTTCGCAACCTGTACTTATCGTTTCTAACCATCAAAGCATGGCAGATATCCCGCCACTGATGTGGTATTTTAGAAAGCATCATGTTAAATTTGTAAGTAAAAAAGAATTAGGAAAAGGAATCGCTAGTGTTTCTTATAACTTACGTCACGGAGGTTCTGTTTTAATAGACAGAAAAAACCCAAGACAATCTATTGTAGCTATTCGTAAGTTTGGAGATTATATAGAGTCTACAAAAAGAGCAGCAGTTATTTTCCCGGAAGGTACTAGAAGTCGCGATGGGAAGCCAAAACCTTTTCAAACAAAAGGCTTAGAAACACTAATAAAATATATACCAAGCGCAGTGATTGTGCCGGTTACTATTAATAATTCTTGGAAAAATTTACGTTATGGTAAGTTTCCCTTAGGGATAGGAAATCACTTAACTTTTACAGCACATAAACCGGTTAAAAAAAGTGATTTTGAAACGCAGGAATTACTGCTAGAACACATTGAAAAAACTATAAAAAACAGTATTAAACTATAAAATTATGTCCATAAAAAATGTAAGATTAGAAGTAATGTCGTTTTTAGAAAAAGACATAGAATCCTTAATTCAAAAATATTTAATTCCTGTAGATACCATTTGGCAACCATCAGATTTTTTACCAAATAGTGAAGGCGATAACTTTTTTGAAGAAGTAAAAGAAATTAGAGAGCTTTCTAAAGAATTGCCTTATGATTTTTGGGTAGTTTTAGTTGGTGATATGATCACCGAAGAAGCCTTACCAACCTATGAATCTTGGTTAATGGATGTGGAAGGTGTAGATCAAGTAGGAAGAAATGGTTGGTCTAAATGGGTGAGACACTGGACCGCAGAAGAAAACAGACATGGTGATGTGCTAAACAAGTACCTATATCTTTCTGGACGTGTAAATATGAAAGAAATTGAAAAAACCACGCAACATCTTATTGCTGATGGTTTTGATATTGGTACCGATAGAGATCCATATAAAAACTTTTTATATACTAGTTTTCAAGAACTAGCGACATATATTTCTCATAATAGAGTCGCGAAAATGGCGAAACAAAAAGGAAATAAGCAGCTTTCAAAAATGTGTAAAATTATTTCTGGAGACGAAATGAGACACCATCATGCATACTGCGAATTTGTAGAGCGTATTTTTGCTGTAGATCCTAGTGAAATGATGCTTGCTTTTCAATACATGATGAAGCAAAAAATCACCATGCCTGCACATTTTTTAAGAGAATCTGGAAACAAAATAAGTACTGCTTTTGAAGAGTTTTCGAATACAGCACAACGTATTGGTGTCTACACCGCTGCAGATTATGTAGATATTTTAGACAAACTTATTATCCGTTGGGAAATTGATAAGATTTCTAATCTAACCGATGAAGCCGAAAAAGCTAGAGACTACTTAATGAAGCTTCCTTCTAGAATGATTCGTATCGCAGAACGTATGAAAGTTCCTGAAAATTCCTTCCAATTTAATTGGGTAGAACCTGCTAAATTATAGAAATACATGAATAATGAAATCCTCATTGAAGCCACAAAAGTATTTGTAAAAGAAACACTTAAAGATGCCGAAGGTGGCCACGACTGGTTTCATATTGAACGTGTATATACCAATACATTACTTATTGCTAAAAAGGAAAACGTAGATATTTTTGTAGTTTCATTAGCTGCACTTTTACATGATATTGCAGATAGTAAATTTCATGGTGGAGATGACGCTGTTGGACCAAGAGTAGCTCGTGAATTTTTATTTAAAGAAAATGTATCTTCTGAAGTTATAGAACATGTGGTAAACATTATTACAAACATGTCTTTTAATAAATCTTTAGAAGGTGCATTGGCTTTTACTTCCAAAGAACTAGAAGTAGTACAAGATGCAGACCGACTAGATGCTATTGGTGCTATTGGTATTGCTCGCTGTTTTAATTATGGCGGATTTAAAGGTAGAGCACTTTACAATCCTGAAATTGCTCCTAATTTAAATATGAGTAAAGATGAATACAAGCAATCTACGGCGCCAACGATTAATCATTTTTACGAAAAACTACTCTTGTTAAAAGACAAAATGAATACCAAAACCGGACAACAAATTGCTCAGAAAAGACATCAGTATATGGAAGGTTTTTTAGCACAGTTTTATGCCGAATGGAATGGTGAAAATTAAACCCTAGCTTCCTTTTGCTATTTCTATTGCAATACCCCTATTATTCCGTTACCTTTTTACTGAATTATTAATCGCATTTCCCCTCTATATTTGGATGCGCTTTTTCCTATCACTTCATTAAACACTTTATTAAAGTGGGAGAAGTTATTAAAACCACATTCAAAACAAATATCGGTGATACTACTTTGGCTTTCTGTCAATAGTTTTGTAGCATAAAATATACGACACTCATTAACAAACTGTGTGAATGTTTTTCCGGTTACTTTTTTAAAATACCTACAAAATGCAGGAACTGTTAAATTTACATGCGCTGCAATCTCATCTAAAGTAATATGCTCTTGGTAGTTTTTATTAACGTATTTAAAAATTTTATCGATCTTACTACTGTCTTGTGGTTGCGTTTCAAACATGTAACCATTTTCATTAAGCAAAACATAATCTGTGCTCAATGCTAACTGTTCTAATATCTCTAACAGCTTTGTTACCCGTTTTATACCTTCATATTT
>Ga0209344_10001650_pt1 | contig 28135 bp, 24 predicted proteins | sample Cruoilmetagenom6_FD_187293 | JGI IMG/M metagenome (GOLD analysis project Ga0209344, IMG submission 187293) | Oil polluted marine microbial communities from Coal Oil Point, Santa Barbara, California, USA - Santa Barbara Oil Seep Sample 6 (SPAdes)... | ecosystem: Environmental > Aquatic > Marine... | reverse complement strand
GGCCTTGTCGACTCGATGAAGGGCTTCCTCACCGATCCGGACATGACGATCACATCGATCGATACGCAGGGCCCGGCTCCAGACCTGCGTCCGGGCAAGGTATTCGAGTCATTCGCCCTGTCGGAGATGCTGCAGCAGAAATGTCTGCTCGGCACTTCGTCGGATGCCGCCCTGGAAATGGGCGCTCAGAAAATGCGTGACGCGATCGCCTGATCGGCGCCGACCCCAAAGCACTGGAGCGGCATTCGCTCCAGTGTCCTCATTCTCCTCAGGGTGCATCAATGAGTTCCAAAGCCACATTCGCGTTATTTCTTATCATTGGGCTCCTGGTCACCCTGGCGCTGATTGCGGCGCCGGTGGTCTATGCAATCAGTCTGAGTTTTTACACCATGGACAGCTTTGTCGCCGATCCCGAATGGATCGGGCTGGCAAATTATGCGCGGGTTCTCTCGACCGGGGCGTTCTGGAATGCGCTGGGCAACGGGCTGGTCTACTCGATTTCGACAATCCTGCTTCAAGTGGTAATCGGCATCGGTATGGCACTGGTGCTCAACCAGGCATTTCCTGGACGCAATCTGGTACGTGGCCTGTCGATCCTGCCCTATCTCCTGCCGACAGTGGTCATCGTGCTCACGTTCAAGTGGATGGTGGATGGCTCAATCGGTATCCTGACCAAGGCCATCGCGGCACTCGGACTGCCGCCGATCCACTGGTTTGAAAGCCCGCAGGCGGCAATGGCATCGAGTGTGATGGTCTCGGTCTGGCTCTGGACGCCATTTGTCACAACGGCTTTCCTAGCCGGATTGCAGACGGTTCCGACATCGCTCTACGAAGCAGCCAAGGTGGACGGAACCAACGCCATTCAGCGTTTTTATCACATCACGTTGCCGATGCTGAAACCGGTTCTCACCGTGGTCGTGTTGTTGCGCGCTGTGTGGACCTTCAACAAGTTCGACGTGATCTGGCTGCTGACCGGCGGTGGGCCCGTGGGCAGCACCGAGCATCTGGCAATTCTCTCCTACACCACGGCCTTTACCAAGTTCGATATCGGTGGCGGCGCCACTATTGCAACGCTGTCGTTCCTGTTCCTGGCGATCTCCGTCTTCATCTACTTCCGTATCTTTCCACTCGACGAGGAAGAATCATGACCCGTTCGCTCTTTGGCCGTCTGGCGCTCTATCTGACAGCGATCGTCATCGCGATCTATTCCGCCTTTCCAGTCTACTGGATGATCGTTTCCTCGACACGCGCGCCGCAGGCGATGTTCTCCAGCAGCTCGCTTTGGCCTGGTCCTTTCACCGGGGAGTATTACAGCAACCTGCTCGAGCTGACCGACTATCCGGCGCAGTTCATCAACAGTCTGACGGTGGCGCTGATCACTGTGGTGGTGACCATGTTTTTCTCGGTGATCATTGCCTATGCCGTCACCCGGCAGCGCATTCGCGGCAAGAAGGTGATCGTGGCGTCGATGCTCTACGCCTACATGTTCCCGCCGCTGCTGATCGCTATTCCGATGTACACCTTCTTCACAAGGATCGGTCTCGGCGACACTCTTACCAGCCTGGTGGCAGCGCACCTGACGATGACCTTGCCGCTCGGTGTCTGGTTCCTGTGGGGCTTTTTCAAGAACATGCCGTTCGAGCTCGAAGAGGCGGCAATGGTGGATGGCTGCACCCGGCTCGGCGCGTTTTTGCGCGTGGTTCTGCCACTGTCACTTCCTGGTCTGCTGACTGTCGCAATCTTCTCGTTCCTGCTGTCATGGACCGACTACACCTTCGCACTGATCATGATCGGCTCGGATGCCAACAAGACCGTGCCGGTCGGTCTGGCCTCGATGATCGGCTCGTTCGATCTGCGCTGGGGTGAGATCATGGCCGGGTCGACACTGATTGCGCTGCCGCTGTTCGGTGCTTTTGCGCTGCTGTCGCAGTATTTCATTCAGGGCATGAGTGCCGGCGCGGTGAAGGGGTAGTTGCGATGGACCTGCAGATTTGCGGCCGTGCAGCCCTGATCACCGGTGGTGCCGGTGGCCTGGGCATGGCCCAGGCGAGAGCTCTGGCGGGTGAAGGCGTTCGTCTGGTGATCAATGACCTGGATGCTGATCGCGCTCACGAGGCGGTCAAACAGCTCAGCCAGGAAGGGCTTGAAGCCGTGGCTGTTCCGGGTGACGTATCGAAGTCCGAGAGTGCGCATTCTGTCGTCGACCGGGCCGCCGAGGCTTTCGGACAGCTCGACATTCTCGTCAACAATGCCGGAGCCGGTGGCCGCCATCTCGGTCACCGTGTCGAGGACATCAGCGACGAAAACTGGCAGATCATCATCGACAGTCATCTGACCGCGACGTTTCTGTGTACGCGTGCCGCTTTGCGTCATCTGGGGCAGGCGGGCTATGGTCGCATCATCAATATCTCCTCGATGAACTTTACCGGCGGAGGCCGTCCCGGCGTGGCGCACTACGCCGCGGCCAAGGCCGGAATTGCAGGGTTCACGCGGACCAGCGCCAAGGAGCAGGGCCCACGCGGTGTCACCGTCAATGCCATCGCGCCAGGCTATGTCGAGACCGATCTGATTTCCGGGTTCTCTGATCACCAGCGCCACGTCATTACCAGCCAGAACCCGATCGGCCGTTTCTGCAAGCCGGCCGAGGTCGGTGCATTGGCGGCCTATCTGTGTGGCCGAGCAGCCGATTTCATCAATGGCGCGCTGATCTGCATCGATGGCGGCAAACGCGATTTTTACTGGGAGCAGGACGGAACAGCATCATGACAACACGCATCTTCGGCGCACCACATGTTTATATTCAGGGACCGGACGCGCTGGACCGGTTGCCGGAACTTCTGGCCGGACTTGGCAGCCGCGTATTTCTGGTGGCCGACCCCTTTGTCGCCGAACGATACGGGCCGAGACTGGCTCAGCTGCTTGGACCTTCCGCGGCAATTGCTGCTTTTGGCGGCGAGTGTACGTCTGCCGAAATCGACCGGATGGCGGGGCTTGCCGAGAGCCACGGTGCTGACGTTGTTGTCGGTATGGGGGGCGGCAAGGCGATCGATACCGCCAAGGGCGTCCGGATCAAGCGCGGCGGACGCATTGTCATCTTGCCGACGATCGCCTCAAATGACAGCCCGACATCAAGGCTTTCCGTTATCTACAAGGAAGACCATTCGCTGTCAGAAGTCCGGCTGATGGCGACGAACCCGGATGCCGTTCTGGTCGACAGCAAGTTGATCGTCGAAGCCCCGGTACGGTTCTTTCTGGCCGGTATTGGTGACGCCTTGTCGAAGAAATACGAGGCGATCCAGTGTGTGAAGTCAAGCGGCACAAACTTCTATGGCGGCGCGCAGACCGAGTGCCTTCGTGCGATCTCCTCGCATTGTGACATGGTGTTGCGCCGGGACGCGGTTATGGCTGCCGATGATGTGCGGGCGCATTGCACAAGCCCTGCGGTAGAAGCCGTAATCGAGGCCGCGGTGTTGCTCAGCGGACTGGCGTTCGAGAATGGAGGACTGTCGATCGCCCATTCGCTGACACGTGGTTTTTCCGTGGTCCCCGCCATGCAATCCTATCTCCATGGCGAGCAGGTGGCATTTGGAACCCTGGTGCAGCTGGCTATGACCCCGGATGCCGAAGCCGAGCGCGATGAATTTGGAAGCTTGCTTGCCCAGCTTGGGTTGCCGCGGCGCTTGTCAGATTTCGGGGGCACTGATCAAGATGCCCAGACGATAGCCGATGTCACGTTCGATACATCTCCCTATATCGGCAATTTCGAACGTCCGGTTACGGCGTCTTCCATCGCAGGGGCAATTCGTAGCCTGGAGTCGCTCTGACAGCTGGAGATGAGGCGACCTCCTTTGACCGGCTGAAGAGTTGTCCAAGCAGCTCTCTAATAGGCAATTCTTGGCAGCCAGAGAGCGATCTGAGGAAACAGCCCGACGGCCAGCAGGCCTGTCAGCTGCAGCAGCACGAAGGGGATGATGCCGCGGTAGATCTGGCGCGTGGTCACATCGGCCGGCGCGACGCTTTTGACATAGAACAAGGCCATGCCCACCGGCGGGGTGAGAAACGAGGTCTGCAGGCAGATTGCCAGCAGGATTGCGACCCAGACCGGATCGTATCCAAGCGAAACGATGACCGGCACGGTCAAGGGGGCCACGATCAGGATGATTTCCATCCAGTCAAGCACGAAGCCCAGCACGAACACCGTCGCCAGAACCAGCAGCAGGATCGACAGGCGTGACCAGCCCAGTCCGGTGAGCAATTCTTCGACAAGTGCATCGCCACCATAGCCGCGCAGTACCACCGAGAAACAGGTGGCGCCAAAGATGATGGCAAACAGGAAGGCCACGGTTTTTGCGGTCGCAGTGCAGGCTTCATAGAGGACGCCGGGTGTCAGTGTCCGGTTCGCCAGACAGATCAGCGTTGCTCCAAGCGCACCGAGCCCCGAGGCTTCTGTCGGCGAGGCGATGCCAAAGAATATCGAACCCAGCACCAGCACCATCAAAACCATCGGCGGAAACAGCGCGGCGGCGATGTCCCTCAAGGCGGCCAGGTCGAATTTTCCCGCGTCAGGGGACGGCGGTGCCTTGTGCGGCTGCAGCAGAGAAACGGCAACCAGATAGGAAACGTAGAGCGTCGCCAGCAGCACGCCGGGGAACACTGCGGCCATGAACAGATCGCCGACTGAAAGCCGCAGCTGGTCACCCATGACGATCAGCATGATCGAGGGCGGGATCAGGATCCCCAGACAGCCCGACGCTGCCACCGTCCCCAGGCCGAGCGGCATATCGTATCTCGCTTTTCGCAGCGCTGGCAGCGCGACTGTCGCCAGCAGCACCACTGATGCGCCGATGATTCCGGTGGACGCCGCCAGAATGACCCCGATGACCACGACAGAGATGCCAAGGCTGCCGGGTGTCCGGCCAAGGCTACGCGCCATTGCATTGAGGAGGCGCTCGGCAACGCCTGACCGGTCGAGCATGAAGCCCATGAACACAAACAGCGCCATCGGGATCAGCGAATAGTTGGTCAGCGTGCTGAAGATCCGATCATTGGCAAAGCCGATGAAGTTGATCCCGGCAAAGACATCGATGCCGAAGGAAGGGAGCACTTCCCCAAGCAGGGCAAACAGCACACCCACGCCACCGAGCACGAAGGCCACGGGAAATCCGGCGAAAAGGCCGATGGCAAAGCTGGCGAACATCGCCAGAACCAGGAGAGCATCCGTTGTCAATTCTGCTCTCCCGGGGCATTCGATCTGATGATTTGCAGCGCCCGCAGCAGCGAGGCAACCGCCTGCGCCGCCAGCAGCGCAAAGCCCGCAAACAACAACAACCGGACCAGATAGCGCGCAGGCAAGCCGCTTGGCATTGGCGACCCTTCGCCGATTTTCCAGGAATAGGCAAAGCTGTTCCAGCTGAACCACATGATGCCGATGGTGAAGGGTAGTAGCAAAAGCAGGATGCCGATTACCTCGACCCAAGCCTTGCGGGTGGCGCTCCACTCGTCCCTCAGCACATCAACGCGCACGTGGGCGTCATGCCGGTATGCATAGCCGAGGCAGAGCATGATGGTCACCGCATTGAGGTGCCATTGCAGCTCTTCCAGTTCCACCAGCCCGAGGCCAAAGCCGTAGCGCAGCACCACATTTCCCACCACCACAAGGATCAGAAGGGGAAGAAAAAGCGCCCCGATGATACCCGCTGCTTCGGTGAACCGTTCAATGGAACGGGGCAGCCAATCCAATAACTTATTCATCGGCTGCCCCTTTCGTTCTTGATTACTGCACAGCAGCCCAGCTTGCGGCACTGTCGCGGTAGGCCTGGAGCGAATTCCAGGCACGAGCGAAGCTTTCATCCTTTGCCGACTGTTCCTGCATCACTTCTTCGGTTGCAGTCTGGAAGCCTGCCAGCACCTCTTCAGGGAACTGGCGGATTTCAACACCATTGGTCTTGAATGCATCGATGGCCTGCGCATTTTCCACGTAAGTCGATGTCAAGCCCCACAGCATCGTCTCGCGGCAGGTCAGTTCGATCAAGCCCTGCTGGCCTTCGGACATGGCGTCCCATTTGGCCTTGTTGATGATCAGTTCGTTGATGGCGGCAGGCTGATGCCAGCCCGGCAGATAATAGTTTTTGACGATCTGGTCGAAGCCGATCTGCTTGTCGATGGCAGGCATCGAAAATTCGGTGCCGTCGATGACACCGCGTTCAAGGTTGGGGAAGATATCTCCACCCGACAGCAACACGACCGATGCGCCCATCTTCTTCATCACTTCGCCGGCAAGGCCAGCAAAACGCAGCTTGAGACCACTGAGGTCTTCAACGCTGTTGATTTCTTTCGTGTACCAACCGCCGGCTTCCTGCGCCATCAGGCCGCATGGAACGGTCACGACACCCTGCTCGGCGTAGATTTCGCGCCAGATTTCAAGCCCGCCGCCGTTGTAGATCCACCCGATATATCCCATCGCGTCAGGACCGAAAGGTACGCCACCGAACAGTTGGACGGCCGGGAATTTGCCTGCGACATAAAGTGGTGAAGTGTAGCCGGCATCCAGTGTGCCGTTGCGCACGGCATCGAAGATTTCCAGTGACGGCACCAGCGCGCCGGCGTTCATCAGGCGGACCTTGATCTGTCCGTCAGACGCCTGATTGATCGCGTCGCTAAAATGCTTTGCATCGCGCCCGCTTGCCGGCAGAGTCAACGGCCAGGCACTCTGTACCGTCAGGTTGGCTGTATCGGCTTGCGCCGCGCCGGTAAATGTTGCTCCCAGTGCTGCAGCAACTCCCGCTGCGAGGCTCCGCAAAAGTGATGGTGATCTCATTGTATCAGTTCCTTCCACTTGTAATTGACCCCGCCGACGACAAACAGAAAGCGGGATGTTCCACACTCCACTCAAACGCTATAACAAAAAATCTGTTTTAAAAAGTCTATTTTTCAGCAAAAAAATGCGATTAACGTAACAGCGAAACCCGAGGGATCCTTACATGCGTTCAGTCTTCATCACAGGCGCCGCAGGTGGCTTTGGCACTGCGATTGCTGAGGCATTGACCGCCGATGGCATGACGATATTCGGGTGCGACAGGCAGGCGGGCGACGGCATTCACGCCATGGATGTCACCGACGAAGATGAGGTGAGAGCAGTCTTCGATCAGGCCGAAGCCCTGAACGGCCCGGTGTCGGTCCTAGTCACCTGTGCCGGCATCATGCCTTCGGGCACGGAGCCCGCACGCATTGCCGATATGAGCGTTGAGGAGTGGGACCGCGTCTTTGCGGTCAACAGCCGTGGCACATTCCTGTGCCTGCGTGAGTTTCTGCGCCGCCGCGAACAAGCGCCTGTGACAGGGGCAACCGCGGTGCTGATGTCCTCTGCCGCTGCGCAGCTGGGCGGGTATCGCGGCAGCGCATCCTATGTCGCATCAAAGGCAGCCCTGCTGGGCCTGACCAAGATCGCAGCCCGCGAGGCGGCGGCCTATGGCGTGACTGTGAACTGCGTGGCTGCGGGTCCTGTCAGGACACAAATGCTGGAAGCTGCCACAACGCCTGAAAGTGTCGCCGCGCTGTCGGAGAGGATCCCTCTGGGCAAGATAGGAACCACCGATGATATCGCCGCAGCTGTCCGCTATCTTGTCAGCCCCGGTGCGCGCTGGGTCACCGGCACCACCATGGACGTCAACGGGGGCTATCGCATGCAATGAATGAGCGCACTCTTCATTCGACAGCGGCGGCCGGGATGTCTGGGCACCGGTCAGTCCTGATGGTGCAGCAGCAAATCGCCGGACTGGTCGTATATGCCCGTCATCACATGCATCTGCGCAACCATGTTTTCCAGGTCGAAAGCACCCTGCGGCAATTGCTTGAAAAGCCGCAACAGCGTTTCCTGACGCTTCTGCTTGTAAGCAAGGACAACCGCCTTGCCGGATTCGGAGATTACGTAATTCGTTGTCTTGCGCGAGGTTCCGCGCTTTTCGATCAGTTTGATCTGCAGCAGTTTCTTCAGCCCGTATTGAAGATTGGGCAGGTCGTCCCGGTGCAGAAGCCGGCTGATGTCCATCAGGCCCTTCGCAGTGTCATTCATTTCGACCGCATGCAGGATCGAGGTTTCCGAACCGCTGAGGCCGAGATCGCTGACGGCGGCGAAGCAATCACGCCGCCAGCGCGAAAACGCAGCGCCGAGGTGCCACAGAGCATATTCAAATCCGGCGAGGATTTCTTCGTCCGAGCGTTTCGGTGTCTGTGTCGGCATGATCGGGCCCTCCATTCAAAAACCAACATGGCGATACCAGAATATGAATGAAGAACAAGTCACCCCGCCATCGGAAAGCCTCTACATGGGCTGTCAGAGTGTTTCCGGACTGCTCAAACAGCAGGCGGGACAGTTTGCTGATCATGACATGCTGGTGCTTCCTAAATCGGTACAGGCGCTCTGGCCCGCAGAGCCAGTCTGCCTGAGTTATGGCGAGATGCAGGCGGCTGTCACAAGCCTGTCCGAGAAATACGTCTCAGCCGGGTACGGAGCCGACGACCGCGTCGCGCTGCTGCTTGAAAACCGGCCTGCGCACTTCCTGCATTGGCTGGCGTTGAACGCGATTGCTGCAAGCATTGTGCCGGTCAACCCACAGGCCAGCGCTGACGAGTTGGATTATCTCCTGTCGCACAGCGAGGCCTGCCTTTTGGTGCGCTTGCAGGACTATGCCGAGCGCGTGGACCCGGTGGCAGCAGCGCTGAATGTTTTTTGCTGCACCGAACGCGACAGCATCCCGCCCCGCGCGACACCCAATCAGCCTGGCGTGCCGGCCACAGATTCCGAATGCGCCTTGATTTACACCTCCGGAACCACCGGACGGCCCAAGGGCTGCATGCTCTCCAACCGCTACTTTCTCAACTGGGCCGATTGGTACAGTGAGCAAAAAGGACTGATCGCATTGCGTCCGGGCAGCGAACGGTTGCTGACGCCGTTGCCCACCTTCCATGTCAATGCGATGGGCCATTCCTTTATGGGAATGCTGTCGTGCGGCGGCGCACAGATCATCGTGGACCGGTTCCACCCGCGCAGCTGGTGGCAGGATGCAGTGCAGACCGGTGCCACCTGTTTCCACTATCTCGGTGTGATGCCGGCAATCCTGCATGAATTGCCGGAAACCGAGTTTGAACGCAGCCATGAAATGCGTTTCGGGCTCGGCGGTGGCGTTCATCCCGATCATCATGCCAGGTTCGAAAGCCGCTTCGGTGTTCCTTTGCTGGAAGGCTGGGCGATGACTGAAACCGGCGGTGCGGGAACCATGTGCGATACAACAGAGCCACGCCACGTCGGAGAACGCTGCATTGGCCAGCCAGACCGGCCCGGCCCGGCAGTGGAAGTCAGGCTGATTGGCGACGACGGTGCTGAAGTCGCAAACGGAGAGGTTGGCGAGTTGCTGTTGCGGGCGCCGGGCGCCGATCCGCGGCTTGGCTTTTTCAGCGGTTACCTGAAAGATGAGGCTGCGACTGAGGCCACCTGGAGTGGTGGATGGCTGCACACCGGTGATGTGATGCGGCAGGATGAAACCGGTGCGCTGTTTTTTGTCGAGCGCAAGAAAAACATCATTCGCCGCTCCGGTGAAAACATCGCTGCTGCTGAGGTCGAGGCGACCATAGTGTCGCTGCCGGAAGTGTCGGCAATTGCAGTAGTGGCGACGGATGACCCGCTGCGCGAGCAGGAAGTGCTGGCGGTGGTCGTGCCAACCGATGGGCTACAGACAGCTGAGCAACTGGCGGATCGCATATTCGACCATTGCGCAGCGCATCTGGCCTATTTCAAGGTGCCCGGCTACATCGCCTTCGTCGATGCCTTGCCCACCACGTCAACGCAGAAAGTCCAGAAGGCATCTCTGAAGCCACTGGCGGACAACCCGTTCAGTGCGAGCGCATGCTTTGATCTGCGCAGTCGAAAACAGGCCCTTCGGCAGGCGAAGGCATGAGTGCACGCGGCCATGATGACATCGTTTTGGCGGTTCCGGTGTCGGTGCCCTATGAGCGCTTTTCCAACGACAGCGCCGCGGCTTTCTTTGCCCGCGCGCTGCGCGGGCTGCTCGACGGGGCCGGAATTTCCAAGGACCGGGTTGATGGCATGTGCATCTCCAGTTTCACCATGGCGCCCGACAGCGGCATTGGTCTGGCGCATGCCCTTGGCCTGGAACTGGGGTGGCTAGACACCATCCCCTTGGGTGGCGCCAGCGCGATTGCTGCAATCAGACGCGCCGCGGCGGCGGTGCAATGTGGGGACGCCACGATCGTTGCCTGCATGGGAGCCGACACCAACACGCCAACCGGTTTTCGCGAGAACACGGCCCGGTTTTCGCAAGCCTCACAGGACGCGGTCTATCCTTATGGCGCCGGTGGTCCAAACCAGAGTTTTGCCTTTCTGACCGATCATTACATGCGCCGTTACGGTGCCAGCGCCGAGGATTTTGGCCGCCTGTGCATTGCCCAGCGAAAAAATGGTCTCAACAACCCTCGCGCCATGATCCGCAAGCAATTGACGATGGACGCCTATCTGACAGCGCGGCCGATTGCCGGACCATTGCGGATGTTCGATTGTGTCATGCCCTGCGCCGGCGCCGAGGCGTTTCTGGTCATGCGCCGGCAAGAGGCGGAGCGATTGCAACTTAGCTATTGCACCCTTCTCGCTTCATCGGAACGCCACAATAGCTTTCCGGACGATCCGGTGCAGGACAGGGCAGGATGGGCGCTCGATGCCGATCGCCTGTTTGCGGCGGCCTGCATTGGAAGATCAGAAGTCGACTGTTTTCAGACCTATGACGACTATCCGGTGATCAGCTTCCTGCAATTGGAAGACTTCGGCTTTTGCGAAAAAGGGGCTGCTGCCGGGTTTGTCGCGGCGCACGATCTGAGCTTCGTGGGCGATTTTCCGGTGAACACCGGAGGCGGACAATTGTCGGCAGGGCAGGCAGGTTTCGCCGGCGGTTTTTTGGGGGTCACCGAAACGCTGCGGCAATTGACCGGCAGCGCCGAGGGTCATCAGGTCCCAGGCGCGCGCATCGGGCTGGTCTCCGGCTTTGGCATGATCGTCTACGACCGCGGGCTGAGCTGCGGCGCTGCAATTCTGGCGACCGCATGATGGAGAAGATTTTCGCCCTGCCACCTCGTCTGAGAAGTCGCACCGCACTTGGTATGACCGGTCCTGCCGCTACCGGACGCTTCGCGCTTCAGACCTGCGAAAACTGCAGCGCCGTACAATATCCGCCACAGGAATTCTGTCGGCAGTGCCTGTCTCTCGATCTGGTCTGGCGCGATCAGCCCCGCCAGGCAGAGGTGCTGGCCGAAGCCACGGTCCATCACAGTCTGGAGCCGGCTTTCTCCCAAGCCACCGCTCCGCGCACGGGGCTGGTCAGGCATGAGTCCGGCGTGGTGCTGGTGGCATTTCTCACCGAGGGCTGCCACATAGGCGATACAGTTCGTCTGTCTTACAGTTTTACACCGGGCGGTAGCGTCGTGGTGCAGGCGGGCCCGCTCGCTGCAGACAAGAAAAAGGCCTCCGCAATGACATCAACATCGCACCCGCTTGCCGGGCTGAATTGTTACCTGACAGACAGTGAGAACCCGCTCGGGCAGGCCTGCAAGGTTGCTTTGCTGGAGGCGGGGGCAACCCATGTCTGGGGACCCGGGTCGACGGATATAGATGACAGCGAGGTGGAGCTGGTGGTTGAAACCGGCTGGTATGCCGACGCCTGTGGCACCGGCTCTCCGGGGCAAGGCATCGAGGCGCATCTGCAATTGGCCGAGCGCTTTGCGCCGGTTTTGGCTGAGCGAAAAGGCACCTGGGTGTCAGCCCTTAGCTTTGCAGCGCTGCAGGCTTACCCCGACCAGCCACGGCATTCGGCAGGGATGGCTGCAGCACAGGCCCTGGCGATATCCCTGCGCGCCAGGCTCCAGGCCCAGGGTGCCACACTGGTTGCGGCCTATCCTGCGAAACTCGATATCAAGGCGCATCAAGGTATCGGGGGCGGTACGTTATCCTGGCCCAGCCTTGCTTCTCACCTTGTCAGTGCGCTACAAAACGGCGACGAAGACGTCTATCCCGATCCGCAATCCCGCCTCTGGCATGAGCGACTGACACAGGATCGCAAGGGCCTGGAGCGGGAAATGGCAATGCCTCCCGCTGGATAGAATTCTGCTTCCGGGGTGAGTTGCGCTTGGTCTGGGATGTCTTTAGTTGCTTTCCGGCCTTGGCAGTTCCAGCCGATTGTTGCGCTAAACAATGGCAGGGCTTCTCCGCCCGTCACGCGGTACAAAAGTGCAGCTAACCAAAGTTGGGAAGTCCGCTCCGAGCTTGGTCCCCAATCCATGCTCTCCTTGTCGCAAGCAATGACTTGGCTACATCGAAGGGGCGCGCGCTCGTATCCGTTTGTAAACAGCCCGGCGTTCCGTTTCAGGGAAACGCGCCGGGCTGCAGGCTGGCAAGATTCTATTTGGTCATAAGCACGTCGGTTGCCAGGAATTCGTTGGTGTAGGCTTCATTGATATCGAATGGCTGTTCAAGGCTGAAATAGGTCTCGACCAGCTCATAATCCGCAGCCATGCGCTCAGGGCTGAACGCGCCCAGACCCTTAGTCGTCGTGGTCTCGTCGCGCATCAGTTCCTTGATGCGTTCCCACTGGTCTTTCTGGTTGTCGCGATCAAGGCCGGAAACATCCTTCATGATGGCTTCGAGGCAAGGGTCGACATCTTCCACGCAGGCTGCAAAAGCCTTCTGGGTGATGGCGACGAAATCCGCGACCATCTGCTTGTTGTCGGCGAGGAAGTCCGGGTTGACGATCACGGCATTGCCGTAGGGGTTCACACCGATATTGCGCCAGGCCACATAGCCGAGATCATCGCCGAACTCGCGGAGCTTCAGGTCGTGCTCGTTGTAGAAATCGCTGGTGATGTCGATCACGCCGCTTTTCAGCGAAGCGATTTTGGCCTGCGGGGTGATGTTGACGAACTTCACCGAGTCCGGATCGATCCCGACTGTCTTTGCAAACAGCGGCCACATCACGCGCGATGCGTCAGCAGGCGGGTTGCCGACCGAATGGCCGGGGAAGTCCTCGGGGCCTGAAATGCCCGAGCTCTTCAGCCAGTAAAAACCCTGCGGCGTATTTGCGTAGACGCTCATCACCGCAACGGTGTCGGCACCCTTGCCCTTGGCCAGCAAGGCGGTCGAAAAGTCTGCAACCCCGATGCTCGACGCGCCGGCAGCAACCCGCTGCGCAGCCGCACCGGAACCGCGTCCGGATTCAATCGTCAGCTCAATACCCTTGTCGGCATACCAGCCTTTTGATTTCGCATAAAAATAAGGGGCATGGTCTGCGGTGGGGACCCAGTTCAGAATCATGTTGATGTCAGCTGCCATCGCAGCAGTGGGAAGAGTGAGTGGCGCAAGCGCCAGAGCGAGGATAAGCGATCGGCGAAGTGTCATGATATTTCTCCTGCGGTGACGGCGACCCTGTTTTCGGTTCAGGGGACAAGTCGGATTGTCCCGTGCAAAAGAAAAACACAGGTGTTATAATAAATCAACCAGTTGGTTAGTTGGAGGAAAGAATGGCATCCCACCCCCATGCCGCCCGTGCGGCTGCGCCCAGGAAAAACACACCCCAGAAGCGTGATCCGGAGGCAACTTCCCAGGCCTTGCTGGATGCAGCGGTCGCCGAGTTTTCCGAGCACGGATTTGCCGGTGCGCGGGTGGACCGGATCGCAGCTATTGCCGGAGCCAACAAGCAGTTGGTCTATCACTACTTTGGCAACAAGGATGAACTGTATCGCATAACCCTTGAGCGGGTTTACAAGCAGATCCGTGACCGCGAGCAGGAACTGCACCTGTCTGATCTGCATCCCGTCGCGGCAATGGAGACGTTGATCGCGTTTTCCTTTGATTATCTGGCTGAGCACCCGGAATTTATCGCGATGCTCAACGACGAGAACCGTCTTGGCGCGCCACACCTGAAGGCTTCCAGCCATGTTGCCAACATGCATTCTCCGCTGGTCAAGCTGATCGAGGAAACGTTGGCGCGTGGTATCGAGGCAGGGGTGTTCAGTGACCGCTTTGGTCCGGTCAATCTCTACCTCTCCATCGCGGGCCTTTCCTACTTCTACTTTTCCAACCAGAACACACTTTCGGTGATCTTTGATCGGGATCTGAGTTCGCCGGCGCAGATCGCCCGCCGCCGCCAGCACGTCATCGATTTTGCCATGGCGGCAATCAAGCCGGAGTAAATAACCAACCAGTTAGTTGACAAAGAAATTTGCTGGCGCTAGCGTAAGTGACGATCTCACAGGAGGCTGGAAATGGTAGTGGCTGCAGCAGACGGAGCGGAAAGCTCTCAGGTCGCCCAGCAAAAACGTGCACAGTTCTGGCGCCGCAGTGTGGCGGTCGCTGTCCACCTCGGGGTCATCGGCTTGTGGGAAGTCCTTGTCCGGGTTCTGCAGGTGCCGAAGTTCATTTTGCCTGCACCAAGCGCAATTCTCGCAACTCTTGGATCTTCCAACTACGACTGGCTCGGCAATTCCTGGGTCACGGCCATGGAGATCGGCGGAGGCTACATTCTCGCTACCGTTCTCGGCATCGGCTTTGCGCTGGTTTTCTCCTGGTCGCGGATCCTGTCGCTGCTTTTGTTCCCGCTGCTGGTCACCATGAACATGATCCCCAAGGTGGCGCTTGGTCCGCTGGTAATCGTGTGGCTCAGCTACGGGGTGCAGACCAACATCCTGATCACCTTTTCCCTGTGTTTTTTCCCGATTCTTCTGACCGCGGTTCGGGGGTTGCGCGAAGTCGAGCCTGATCTTCTCGATCTGGTCAAATCGCTGCGCGGCTCGCGATGGCAGATGTTCACCTACATCCAGTTGCCCGGCGCACTGCCCTACATCTTTTCCGGCATGAAGGTTGCAGCGATCCTGGCCGTGGCCGGTGCGGTGGTGGGCGAATTTATCGCCTCGGACAGTGGTCTTGGGTATTTGATGATCCAGGTTCAGGCCTCGCTCGACACCCCGGCCATGTTCATGGCTGTCACCCTGATCACGCTGATCGGCATCCTGCTCTACCTGATTGTCCTGATGCTTGAGTATTTCGTTGTTCCCAAAGATGCGAGGTTGTCATGAGCTCCACCAGTGCTCCCCAGAACTCCCGGCTCAGCGGTGCGGACCTGCCCCAGGGTTTTGCCGATACGGAGACGCTGGACGCGTTCATGGCGACGCCGACACAGGCGCTTTGCGATGATCTCGCCGGTCTCGACGGGGACATCATGATCCTCGGCGCCGGCGGCAAGATGGGGCCGTCGCTAGCCCGCCTTGCGCAAAATGCGGCGCCGGACAAGAAGATCTATTGTGTCGCCCGGTTCTCCGACGAGAAAGCACGGCAGGAAATCGAAGACAGCGGCATTGAAGCCATTGCCTGCGATCTGCTCGACCGAACCTCGATCCAGCGGCTGCCCAAGGTCAAAAACATCATCTTCATGGCTGGACGCAAATTCGGCTCCGATGGCAACCAGCCGCTGACCTGGGCATCCAACGCCTACATGCCGGCGCTGGTCGCCGAAGCCTTTCCGGACTCACGGATCGTGGCATTTTCCACCGGCTGCGTTTACGAGTTCTCGCCCGTCACCGGTGTTGGTTCGGATGAGAATGCGCCGCTCAATCCGCCCGGTGAATATGCCAATTCCTGCATCGCGCGTGAACGGTTGTTTGAGTACTTCTCGGCCAGCCTGAACACACCCGGCCGGTTGTTCCGGCTCAACTACGCCATCGATCTGCGCTACGGCGTGCTGCATGACATTGCCGTCAAGGTCCGCGACAACAAACCCATCGACGTGACCATGGGCCATGTCAACGTGATCTGGCAGGGAGACGCCAATGCCCTGGCACTGCGCTGCCTGACCAAGGTGACGACACCGACAACCCCGATCAACGTGACCGGTCCGGAGGTGATTTCAGTGCGCGAACTGGCCGAAACATTTGGCCAACTGCTCGGCCGTCCGCCGCAGATTGTCGGTGAAGAAGCCGACAGCGCCTGGTTGTCGGACACGCGCCTGAGCAACGAACTGTTCGGCAAGCCGGTGGTATCCTTGGAGCGTATGATCGCCTGGACCGCCGATTGGGTTTCCGGCAACCGTCCTTCGCACAACAAGCCGACGCATTTCGAGGCGCGTGATGGCGCATACTGATCCGGCACCAATTCGCCTGCTGGGAGAGGGGGACGTCTCCACGGCCCTCGAACTCAGCCGCGAGGCGAACTGGAACCAGAACGCGTCAGACTGGATGCTGTTTATCCGCAATGGATCGGTCTTCGGCCTTGAGCAGGATGGCGTTCTGGCCGCAACAGCTGCAATCATGCCTTACGGCGATGACCGCGGCTGGATCGGCATGGTCCTGACCCGCAAGGTCTTTCGGGGCAAGGGCTTCGGCACATCCATGTTGAAACACTGCCTTGCCGTGCTGGAAGCAGAAGGCCGCGCGGCACTGCTTGATGCGACGCCCGCCGGCGAACCGCTCTACCGCGGGCTTGGCTTCAGGGGACTCTGGAAATCATCGCGCTGGCGTGGGCAGGGGACAGGTGCTGCGCAGGGTGAGGTCGCGACAGTGCTGCCCGCACACCTACAGCAGGCCGTCATCGATGACGGCGCCGCATTTGGTGTGGAACGGGCAACCCTGCTCTCCGGTTTTGCCGCGCGGGTGCCGCAGGTTTTCCAGGCCGGAAAAGATGCTGTTTGCTTTGGTCGGGATGGCGGCCGGGCATACCAGATCGGCCCTCTCGCCTGCCGCGATGAGGCCGCCGGGCTGAAGCTGCTGGACACGGCGCTGAACCGGTTGCAAGGGCCTGTCATTCTCGACATTCCCGATACCGCCAAGGCGACTGTGGCCTTCGTGAAAGACAAGGGCTTTGCCCCCGAACGACCGTTCTTGCGCATGATCAAGGGTGACTGCGCAAACCCCGACAGCGACTGGCGGCATATTGCCATTGCCGGTCCGGAATTTGGCTGAGTCATCAGAAGGTGTCCACATGGCTTTGAAAGCTCCCGAAATGCCGACAGATGTCGCCAGGATATTCAGGCAGGGTGCGGTGATCCCGGCGCATCCGCTAGCGCTTGATGCAAACCGCGAGTTTGACCGGCGCCGCCAACGCGCCCTGACCCGCTACTATGTGGATGCCGGTGCCGGTGGGTTGGCTGTCGGCGTGCACACAACCCAGTTTGCCATTCGCGATAACGGCATGTTTGTGCCTGTGCTTCAGGCCGCCATCGAGGATGCGCACGACTGGACTGATCGTCCCTTGGTGATGATCGCCGGGGTGGCTGGGCCCACCGAGCAGGCGTTGCAGGAAGCGCGTACCGTTCGTGAACTTGGCTATCATGCGGCGCTCGTCAGCCTGGCTGCCATGAAAGGGCGCAGCAATGCCGAATTGCTCGACCATTGCCGCCGGATCGCCGGGGAAATCGAGATCATCGGTTTTTACATGCAGACGGCAGTAGGCGGTCTGGAACTGGACTTTGATTTCTGGCGCGAGTTCAGCGCCATTGAGAACGTCATCGCCATCAAGCTTGCACCGTTCAACCGGTACCGCACATTGGATGTGATGCGCGGGGTTGTTGCGGCCGGCGCCGAGGATCGCATCACGCTTTACACCGGCAATGATGATCACATTGTCGCTGACCTGATGACGCCGTTCAATATTCCCCGCGGTGATGAAACCGTCAGCTTGCGGTTTCGTGGCGGGCTTCTCGGGCATTGGTCGGTGTGGACACATGCAGCAGTCGATCTGCTGGCGCGGATACACGCGGACCAGTCTTCCGCAGGCCGGATTGATGCCGAGCTGCTCGGGCTCGATGCGCGCGTCACCGATTGCAACGCTGCATTCTTTGATGTGGCCAACAACTTCCACGGCTGCATTGCCGGGTGCCACGAGGTGCTTCGGCGCCAGGGTTTGCTGGAGGGCGTCTGGTGCCTCGACCCTGACGAAGGGCTTTCTCCGGGACAGGCGGCAGAGATTGATCGTGTCTACGCCGCGCATCCCGATCTCAATGACGACAAGTTCGTCCAGGACAATCTCGATAGGTGGCTGTCATGACCGACGTTTCTTCCGCAGCCGGGCCGCAACCCATCGTCTCCTTGCAGAATGTGCGAAAGGTCTACCGCACCGGAGGGCGCGAGGTTGTCGCTGTTTCCGATGTAACCCTGACCATCAACGAGGGCGATCTGGTTTCCATTGTCGGCCCGTCCGGCTGTGGCAAGACCACGGTTCTGAAAATCCTTGCTGGTCTGCACGATATCGACGGTGGAACTGTCAGCATCGGGCAGGGCCAGGAGAAATTTGTCGAGGGACGCGATGTCGGCATGGTGTTCCAGCAGCCGCTTTTGCTCAAGTGGCGGCGCATCATCGACAATGTGATGCTGCCAGCCCAGATCCTCGGTCTGCCTGCCAAGGCCTCGCGCGAGCGTGCACGCGATCTGCTGGCCATGGTCGGAATTGCCGATTCCGCCGACAAATACCCTTACGAGTTGTCCGGTGGTATGCAGCAAAGAGCTGCCATCGCCCGGGCGCTTGTCCACGATCCCAAGCTGGTTCTGATGGACGAGCCATTCGGCGCGCTGGATGCGATCACGCGTGAAAAGATGAATCTTGAAATGTTGCGCATCTGGGAGCAAAGCCGCAAGACTTTCGTGCTCGTCACCCACGGCATTCAGGAGGCGATCTTCCTTGGCTCGCACTGTGCGGTGCTGACCGCCGGACCTGCCCGCATGGCGGATCATTTCAAGGTCGATATTCCCCATCCCCGTAATCTTGATGTCAAGACCAGTGAGGAGTTCGGCGGCTACGTGCGGCGCGTCTACGGTCAGCTCAATATGGAATAACGCGACCGATCGAAAACGTATGTTGCGCTCCAACCAGGCTTCGCCAATCTCTTTAGTATTGGTGCGGGCCTTCCGACCAGTTTTATATCTCTCACTTGGTATTACGATAAAGAGACAGTTTAAATGCTTCATGATCTGCCGGTACCCAGCGCTGATCATCGACTCTGGGTGCGGTTTCAACGGTCTGCCTCTTGTGAACCTCCGATATTGGTCATTTTCCAACGCAAGCTTGCGTCACACCAGTTGGAAAAATCGAAATTTCTATAAGTTTTTGTTGCTGCGCCCCAATTTTTTTGGGGTGACTAATTAGGATCAGAATTGAACTGTCTTCGTTCAATGCAATTAATGAGTGCATAAATAACTATGCAAGTCACTCTCATCCAATTTTGGTGCTAGTTTATACCAGGTAAAATGCGATGAAAAAAAGTGTTAAAAATGCGTTAAAGAGCTGATCTTACATGCGAAAGGCAATCTAAAGTGAGTTGGATGTTAAGTGACAAGTCTTTCCAGCAGCATGTTAATAACAATAATGTTGCGAATTCAATGAGTTTTAGATGCCGCTAATTAATTGTTGCTGTTGTAAAAGCGCAACAAGTCGGCGTGTGTAGAGCTCCTACTTGAGAATTTGTCATTTCCGACTCGATTCAGTAATGGCTTCCGTGTAACAAAACAATCCATGGGTGTAGGCGTTGGGGTTAATATGATTAGGTCGCTTTTTTATTCCTGCTGTTTTTCAATTGGGTTCAGTGCTGTGGCTGTGATGCCTGCCAGCGCTCTGACCCTGAAGGAGGCTGTGGACGAGGCGCTCAGGTCCAATCCGGAAATTCTGCAATCGGCGCAGAACCGCGAAGCGGTCGAGTTCGAGCTGCGGCAGGCCCGAGGGCTTTATCTGCCGACCCTGGATCTTGAGGCATCCGCTGGCGGACGCAAGCTGGACAGTCCGGGCCGTCGCCGGCTTGGCAACGAGGATGATACGCTCAACTCGACCGATGTCGGACTCACCTTCACCCAGACTCTTTTTGATGGTGGTGCCCGCCGGGCAGAAGTCGAGCGTCAGGCTGCGCGGGTGGATGGAGCTTCATTCCGGGTGGCTGAGCGCTCCGAAGCGATCGCGCTCGCTGTTTCTCAGGAATATTTCGAAATCCTGCTTCAGGCCGAAATCGTGGCGATTGCCCGCAAGAACGCCAATGTGCTGTCGGGAATTGTATCTGACATCTCATCGGGTGTTTCGGGCGGTACGCTGACATCGGCCGACCGCACGCAGGGCCGTGAGCGGCTTCTGTCTGCTCGGGCCCGTCTCAAGGAAGCCGAAGAAGACCTGTCACAGGCGCAGATCCGCTTCCTCCGCCTTGTCGGCGTCAAGCTCGGCTCGATGAAGTATCCCCCTTCGATTTCAAAGGCATTGCCGCGCAGTGTTGCGGAAGCGGTTGACATCGCGCGGCGCCAAAGCCCGCGTATCGCGGCCGCAAGCGCCGATGTGGATGCCGCTGACGCTCTCGCGAGGGGCGCAAAGGCAGCGTATCTGCCTGTGATTTCATTTGAGGCAAAGGCGCGCGTCGGAAACGACATTGACGGCTCGGAAGGTCGCACCTCCGACCTTGAAGCCAAGGTTGTCGCCCGATGGAACCTCTACAGGGGTGGTCGCGACCAGGCTGCCGAGCAGGAACGGATTCGCCGTGCCAGCGAAAGCCGCATGGAGAACGTGGTTGTCCATCGTGAAGTTCAGGAGTCGATCCAGTCTGCCTGGGACAAGCGCTCCAAGCGCGCCCAGCAAGCGTCGCTTCTGCGCGAGCAGGTCTCCGCTGCAGGGTCGCTCGTGTCATCCTATCGGGATCAGTTCCGGGTCGGAGAACGCTCGCTTCTGGATGTGCTGAGCGCGCAGAACACTCGGTTTAACACCGAAGTGCTGGCCAAGACGGCTCAGGTTTCCGCTGTTTACGCTAACTATCAGACATTGGCTGCCATGGGGTCGCTGGTTCAAGCGCTGAAGCTCGAAAGTGCGCCTCAGGCACAGGCCTATGCCCGCGAAGAGTTCCAGGCTATCTCGCATGAGGAAGAGCCTGTTTACCATCGTCTGCCGTCGCGTCAGGTAAGTGGTGCTCCGTTCGATTTGCTTGCCCCTGTCAGAAAGAATTGATCTTTCAAAGACTGCTGTGGGGTGGCGATTTCGAACGGTGAGCAGTGATGAACTTCAACGAAGCTTTCCGGGAGATAAGCGTTCACTTTGAACGCAGCGGTTCGACGACCGTATTGTATTCCGGGATCCCCGATGACCAGCTCGAGGCGGCTGATATTGAGACCGTGCGCGAAGTTTCCAGTCGTATCGGACTTGATGTCACGAAAATGCATCTGGCGGATCTGCTCGGCGGCAACGCCGATCTGCCTGCACTGGTCAAGACCTCTGACGGTTCGTTTATTCCGGTCTTCGCCCTCAATGATGACGGGACATTCGTATGCAAGGAGGCTATCGGCGAGATAGCCCCGGAAAGTGTCGATCTTCGCAGCAGGGCGGCGGATCTCGACACCACCGTGCTGGACTTCAAGAAAGTCTACTTCAACAACCAGGAAGAAACCGGCGCGTTGCATGCCGGAAAAATTGAAAAGCAACATTGGTTGTCGGCTGCTGTTCGTCCCTATTGGCGTTCTTTCGTGCGTGTCGGCTTCGCGGCGCTGTTCATCAATATACTGGCTTTGGCATCGCCGCTCTTCGTCATGAATGTCTATGACAGGGTCTTGCCGAACGAAGCAATCTCGACGCTCTGGGTGCTCGCTGCCGGCATCTGCGTCGCCTTCCTGTTCGATTTTCTCCTCAAATTCGCACGCGCGTCTTTGATTGATTATACCGGGCGGAAAATCGACCTGAAGATCGCTTACATCCTGTTTCAGAAGGTCATGAACACATCACTTTCCGCGCGCTCGATGTCGACCGGCGAGTATGTCAGCCGGGTCTCTCAATACGAGTTCGTGCGGGAGTTCTTCACCTCCAACACCATAGCGACAATGATCGACACGTGCTTCGTGTTCATCTTCATCGCAGTGATCTACATGATTGGAGGTCCGTTGGCCTATGTGCCGGCGGTGGCGCTGGTTGCGGTGGTCATCATCGGATTGGTCGCCCAGACGCTCATCAGCCGCCGGGTTGCGGCTGCGGCAAATGAAGCAGCTTTGCGCCAATCCATGCTGGTTGAGACGATCTACACGACAGAAACGGTCAAGGGCCTCAGGGCTGAAGGCCTGCTGCTCAAGCGTTGGCGCGACCTGACGATCAACAGCTCTGCAACCAACGAGCAGATCAAGAGCATTTCGGCTTTTGCCGTCAATGCCACGCAATTTGTCCAGCAACTTGTCACCGTCGGCATTATTCTGGTCGGCGCCTACCTCTTCCGTGAGGGGCATGTCACCACGGGCGCCATCATCGCTTCGGTGATCCTGTCGGGCAGGGCTGTCAGCCCGCTCGGTCAGCTGGCCATGACGCTGGCGCGCTTCCGCCAGGCGCTGCTTTCGCTGCGTATCCTCGACAAGATCATGGAGCAGCCCGAAGATACGCCTGAAGCATCGGGGTTCGTCAACCGGGTTATCGCTCGCGGCGACATCGCTTTCGAAAATGTCCATTTCCGCTATCCGCAGGCCGATCAGGATGCGCTTGACGGACTTTCCTTCTCGATCCGCGCCGGCGAAAAGGTTGGCATCATCGGCAGGATAGGGTCCGGCAAAACGACTATCGGCAGACTCATGTCGCGGCTTTACCAGCCGCATGAGGGCCGTGTGCTGATTGACGGCGTCGACATGCAGCAGTTTCATCCGTCCGAGGTCCGCTCGGCGGTGGCCGTGGCAGGGCAGACCAGCGATCTGTTCACCGGATCGGTGAAAGACAATCTGCTGATGGGAAACCCAAACGCGTCGGATGAAGAGCTGATCGAGGTTTCCCGCAAGGTCGGGATCGAGTCTTTCGTCGCCCGCCACCCGCGCGGTTTTGACATGCCGGTCGGTGAAAATGGTGGGAATCTTTCCGCTGGCCAGAAACAATCGGTGGCCATTGCCCGTCTCCTGCTTGCCTCCCCGAAGATCATTTTCCTGGATGAACCTTCCGGCGCAATGGATCTGGCCAGTGAACGCCACCTGATCGGTTGCCTGCGTCAGGCGATCGCGCCGGAGGTGACGCTGATCCTCTCCACCCACCGTTACAGTATGCTTGATCTGATCGATCGGCTGATTGTCATCGAGAACGGCAAGCTGATCGCCGATGGCCCCAAGGCACAGGTGATTGCGGCGCTGCAACGTAAATCGAACGGGATCCAGTGATGCGCGCGATGGAGCAAGACACACCGCCGGTCATGTCCCGCTACATCGTCTGGGTCTGTCTGTTGTCGGTGATCACATTTCTGGTCTGGGCGGCCTGGGCCCGTGTCGACGAGATCTCGCGTGGGGACGGCAAGGTCATTCCGCTGTCGAAGACGCAAGTCGTCCAATCCAGTGAACCCGGCGTTGTGCAGGAGATCGCGGTGACGATAGGCCAGCTTGTCAACAAGGGCGATCTGTTGATCCGGCTGGACAGTTCCGGCAATCTGGCGTCGCTGGGGGAATCCCAGGCCCGATATGATGCGCTGCAGGCGCGGATCGCTCGGCTGGAACTGGAAATAGACGATCTGTTCGACACCGATTTCAACTGTCCGGAACAGACTCGCCGCGTTTCGGAAGGCATCTGCGAAAACGAGGCCAGATTGCTGGCTGCCAGGCGGGAAAACTATCTCAACAAATTGCAGGTTCTGCAGGCTCGACGGCAGCAGCGCATAGATGAAATCGGTGAAGCCAATTCCAATGTTGCGCAAACCGACCTGGTCATCCAGGCCATGCTCAACGAGCGTGAGAAGATTGCTCCGCTGGTAAAGCGAAAGCTGCACCCGGAAATCGAACTGTTGCGGCTGGACCGGGAAATCGCCCAACAACAGGGGCAACGGGAAAGCGTGAGCCAGAGCCTCAAGCGGCTTGAGAGCGCGCTGCACGAGGCCGAGCTCCAGATCCAGGAGCTGGACTCGCAATTCAAGCAGGAGGCCCGCCGTGAACTGGGCGACACCCTTGCCGATGTCAGCGTGTTGCAGGCCACGCTGACCGGCGCACAGGACAGGGTCCGGCGCACTGACATCGTCTCGCCGGTTGATGGCATCGTCAACACGATGGAGATCAACACCATCGGTGCGTTTCTTCAACCCGGTTCGGTGGTAGCCGGAGTCGTGCCGGTGACCGACACGCTGCTGGTCGAAGCGAGAATTTCGCCAAAGGATGTTGCCTTCGTCCAGCCCGGACAAAAGGCGCTGGTCAAGCTGACGGCCTATGATTTCTCAATCTATGGCGGCCTCGAAGGCTCGGTTTCCAATGTCTCGGCTGACAGCATCGTCAATCCTGAAACCGGGGAAACCTACTATCAGGTGCTTGTCCAGACCGGGGATTCCCAGCTTGGAAAAGGCCAGGTGAAGCATGCCATCCGCCCTGGCATGATTGCGTCCGTGGAAATTCTGACCGGGGAAAAATCGGTTCTCGACTATCTTATCAAGCCACTCAGCAAGGCGCGTTATGAGGCCCTGACAGAGCGCTAGTAGCCCGCTGAAGAAAGCATCGCACGATGTCTGATCCAGATCCGTTTACGCCACATTTCCGGGCGATCAATTCAGGAGGCAAACGCCGAGGCTTCCGCCTCGAAGGTGTGTTCTGGACGGCTCTGGATTCCATTACCAAGAACGCCGGGATTTCGGTGGCGGACTATGTTTCAAGGCTCAGTGACCACAAGACCGGCGAAAGCGGGCTGAGTTCCTATCTGCGGGCTTCGATCATGCACCGGGTGCTGGAGCAGCATGATCGCTTGAGCCGCCGGATTGACAGTTTCAGTTCGAGGTCCATCGTCGCGGCCTGTCCGGTGCCCGCCTTCATCATTTCGGCGGACAAGAGAATCCTGTTTCAAAACAGCGGTTTTCTCATGTATCTGCAGACCCGTTTCTCCGGACTGGACAGTATTGAGGCCCTGAGCAATCTGAAGCTGACGCTCGAGACGCCCTTGGTCGACCTGATCGATGACATGCGGCGCGAGAGCGCCCGTCCCAAGTCCACCGGCTTCACGATCGGATATGGTGAACGGCGGATGCGCGGGCGGCTGAACATGGCGCTGGCGCCGGACATGGACGATCCGCCCGCAGCGATTGCATTCGTCTCCGGCCCCTCCTGACAACAGCGGACCCAAAATTTCCTGTTGGGCTCAAAAACCCGCGCCCGGCGCGATGGCCGCGATGTTCTTGAGCGACGCCATCATGTTGGATTTGCCGCCCTTGTAACCGAAGACATAGTTTGCCGTTCCCGAAATCGAGAACAGCGGAGCATAGCTCAGCTTGGCCTTGTCGGCTTCAACGGCGTCGGTCATGTTGTCGAGGATAAGGCTGCGATCCTCAAGTGCCACCGACAGGACGGCATGGAACAGGCGGCGGCTGGTGTCCTTGACCACGACGATTTCCATGGCCGTCATCGGAATGCCGAGTCGCGCCAGAATGGCCATTTTCAGTATGGCGTAATCCTCGCAATCGCCGCTGCTGCGGCCGAGTGTTTCATTGGGCGTTGACCAGCGGTCAAGCTGGCCATGGCTGTCCTGGTCGGTCCTGTAGGCCACCATCCGGTTGACCGAGGTAGATACGTGACGAAGCTGCTCGCTCAGGCCTGCCCCCTTGAGGGTCAGGCGGTCGGCAAGGTCGGCACACTGGTTGATGCAGATGGCGGACGAGCCTTGCGCCGCTGCCTTCCGGATCAGGCCTGAAATGCGGTCCCCGCTCTTGATTTTGCCGAAACGGATCCGGTGTGCGCCAAACAATGGCAGTTGCTGGCGAATTGTCTGGCTCAGCGCGGCACCCGCGGGGGCTGCGGATGCGGGGATGGAGGCCGTTATGATCCGGTCCTGGTTCTTGGCGGCAGTATCCGCGACCTTGTGGCTGGCGGCAGACAAGACGGAAAATGCTCCGACCGCGAGCGGCGCCCGGAGGCCCCCGTCAACAGCAGTGGTTGTCCGGGCAGCCGGAGAAGCGAGGCCGAGGTTGCTCAGGTGCAGAGTTGTAAAGCCGCCGACCGAGGGCAGCCATTGCGAATTGGCCGGTCCCTGCACCACCCGAAGTGGCGCTCTGGCGGTGGTTAGGGACTGCGCAGGTGTATTACTGGGCGCCAGCAGCTCCTGCATTTCTTGGGCAGGGGTGTAAACATTTGCCTGTGCAGCCACCGTGCAGAACAAGGTGATTGCAAGAGCAGTATTAATGCGATCAATTGTAATTTTTACATTGTTATACATTTGTTTCGCCTTCCCCATTTGTTAGGGGAAGACTACTCAAACAAATATAAGATCTCAGAAACAAACAAAACTAACGAATTCAAAGTTGTTTTGGTAAAATTTGATTCAATTATCTTCCGCGCACAAGAAGCCGTTTTGAACCAGGCCAGCGGAAATCGAGCCTGATTACATTAAGAATCGCTAAAAAGCATAAAAATATATGTGATAGAATTAACCATGTGTTTATTTGTTGGCAAACGGCATATCTATCTATTCAAATCGGATTCAAAGTATTTGTTGACGAAATACTAACTGGTTAAGGATGGGTAAATCTAGTTTGGGAGTGCTGTGATGATTGAAGACCGTGGCGTTGATTCTTCGGAAACCATGATCGAGAACGCGGAAACCGAAACCGGCATGGATCCGGTGTTGCTGGCTCAGGCGGACACGGGCTCGGATCCGGCCCCATCATCGGGCAGCGAACCCGCCGGCGGGGCGCCGGGCATCAGCGTGATCATCCCTGATGCGGACAATCGTGTCACACTGGCAGCCACGGCAAGCATCGAGAACATTGAGCTCGACGGCGATGATCTGTTGTTGGTTCAGCCGGACGGCTCCCAGATCAGGGTTATCGGCGGCGCTCTCAATGTCCCGACCTTCATCATCGGTGAAATCGAGCTGCCGCAGGAAGTGCTGGTCGCAGCGCTAGACTCCAACGGTTTCAACGTGGCTGCCGGACCCGGCAACACGCTTTCTGTTTCGTCCCAGGCGCCAACCGGATCGGGCGGACAGTTCGAGGATTCAAGCGGAGCCTCGATCGCCGGCGACGGAGTGCAGGCGCTGGGCTTGCTGGGTGATACGTCGGGCGATGGGAATGGCGCTGCCGGCGCTGCTGTCGACGAGGATACAGGTAACATCGAGCCCACGCTGACGGGTGGCGATAGCACTGGAGGAATCGTTGAATCGGCTGACAACCCGGGCGGCGTCGATGCCGATCCGGTTGCCGCCACCGGCTCGATCACCTTCTTTGATCCGGATTTCGGTGAAACCCGTGATGCCGAAGTGACCACGCGCACGGTTGTGTCACAGGCTCTCAAGAGCGGCGGCACGCTGACCGCGGCGCAGCTCGATGCGCTGCTGGCCGGTTTCAGCCTCGACACGCCCGGTGGCATCACCGTCGAGTCGACCACCGATGCTGGCGGTTCGATCGACTGGACCTACATTGTCGGCAATGATGCCGTCGATTTCCTAGCCGCGGGTGAGATCATCACCCTGTCCTTCGACGTTCAGATCAATGACGGTATTTTCTCGCTGGTCCAGACCGTGACCGTAACGGTCACCGGCACCAATGATGCGCCCGAAATCACGTCCGCAGTACAGGCAACGACGTTGAATGAAGCCGCTGAAGCCGCAGCCGACGACCCGTCCGCAAATGCGGGCGACCTGACCGCCGCTGGCACACTCGTTTTTACTGATGTCGATATCTCCGATGCCAATCATACCGCTGCTTTTACCGCAGCTGTGACCGGTGGCGCTGATGCTGGTCTGGCCGCTGCGCTCGGCGCCGTGGGCACGACGCTCGAGGGGCTGTTCACCATCACTCCGGCCAGTTCCGACGTGAGCCAGAGCGGCACAGTCGAATGGGTCTTCACCGGTGATGAGCGTCTGTTCGACTACCTGTCCGGCGGCGAGAGTCTTGAGCTCACCTACACGATCACCGTCACCGATGAAGCGGGTGCGGATTCCAACACCCAGACGGTGATGATCACGATAGAAGGCCGCAACGATGCACCGGTCATCAACGCGATCGCGCAGAGCGATCTGGTTGAACAGGACGACACCTCGGCGCTGACGGCAAACATCGATGTGACCTTCACCGATGTGGATCTTACCGACACTGGCCACAGTGCAGAGGTGACGGCTGCTGCAACGAGCGGCGTGACAACGGGTCTCGCGCTCGAT
>Ga0209344_10001649_pt1 | contig 28171 bp, 28 predicted proteins | sample Cruoilmetagenom6_FD_187293 | JGI IMG/M metagenome (GOLD analysis project Ga0209344, IMG submission 187293) | Oil polluted marine microbial communities from Coal Oil Point, Santa Barbara, California, USA - Santa Barbara Oil Seep Sample 6 (SPAdes)... | ecosystem: Environmental > Aquatic > Marine... | reverse complement strand
TGACTGGGCCGCGTCGACCAATCCAGGTTTGGACTTGGACGATTTTATCGGTTCCCAGTTTACAACAGGCCCGGACGGCGATCTTTATCAGCTACCTGATCAGCAATTTGCAAACCTATACTGGTTCCGCAAGGATTGGTTTGACCGCGAAGACCTGAAAGCTGCATTCAAAGCTAAATATGGCTATGATCTGGGCGTTCCGGTTAACTGGTCTGCTTATGAAGACATTGCTGCGTTCTTTTCGGATGACGTGAAAGAAATCGATGGCGTGGCGATCTATGGCCACATGGATTACGGCAAACGTGCGCCTGATCTGGGCTGGCGGATGACTGATGCATGGTTGTCCATGGCCGGTGCAGGTTCCAAAGGCGAACCTAATGGTATTCCGATTGATGAATGGGGTATCCGCATGGAAGCGGGTTCTTGTAATCCGGTAGGTGCCTCTGTTTCACGCGGTGGTGCTGCAAATGGTCCGGCGGCTGTTTATGCGATCCGCAAATGGGATGAATGGTTGCGCGCCTACGCACCACCCGGTGCCGCAAGCTATGACTTTTATCAGTCACTACCCGCACTTAGCCAAGGCAACGTAGCCCAACAAATATTTTGGTATACTGCGTTTACCGCATCGTTGGTTGTGCCACAGGAAGAAGGCAACAACACCGTTGACGCCGACGGCAAACCATTGTGGCGCATGGCACCATCTCCGCATGGTCCATACTGGGAAGAAGGCCAGAAAGTCGGCTATCAGGATGTGGGTTCATGGACCTTCCTGAAGTCAACACCTGCAGATCGTGCGCAGGCTGCATGGCTTTACGCTCAGTTTGTTGTGTCTAAGACTGTCGATGTGAAGAAGTCTCATGTTGGTCTGACTTTCATTCGTGACAGTTCAATCAACCACGACAGCTTTACTGAACGTTCGCCTAACTTGGGTGGTCTGGTGGAGTTTTATCGTTCACCTGACCGCGTTGCGTGGTCACCAACAGGTATCAACGTGCCTGATTATCCAAAACTGGCCCAAATCTGGTGGCAGCAAATTGGTGACGTGAACTCAGGTGCGTTTACACCTCAGGAAGCGATGAACCGTCTGGCTGGCGAAATGGACATTACAATGGCTCGTATGCAGGCAGCTGATGAAGCAGCCAACGTGTATGGCGGTTGTGGTCCGCGTCTGAACGAAGAAAAAGACGCAGCGTATTGGTATGCCAATGGTGGTGCTAAGGCGCCGCTAGACAATGAAAAACCACAGGGCCAGACCGTCAACTATGACGAACTTGTTGCCCGCTGGGCGGCAAACTAAGTGAAACAGGTGGTGTTAGACTAGTTGTACCCACCAATGCCGGGGCCTTCTGGCCCCGGCTTCTGACGGAATTCACGAGTTTCACAGGTTATAAATAGTACGCGCCAATTGCGTATTTCAGAAAAGAATTCAAATGACGCTCGAACTCAAAAGTATCACCAAACGTGTGGGTGGAAACATTCACATTAAAGAAACAAGCCTTCATCTGGAGCCGGGGCATTTTAATGTCCTGCTAGGTGAAACGGGGGCCGGCAAAACTTCACTGATCAAACTGATGGCTGGCCTGGATCCGGTAGCCAGTGGTCAGATCCTGATGGATGGTGTCGACGTTACCAAACTTTCCACCCAAAAACGCAATATCAGTCTGGTCCACCAGTTTTTTGTGAACTACCCGCATATGACAGTTTTCGATAATATCGCTTCGCCGCTGAAGGTTGCAGGCTACGCCAAATCGGAAATTCAGGGCCGTGTTGAACAAGCGGCGGATATTCTGCAATTACGCCCGATGCTGCAGCGCCGTCCGCATGAATTATCAGGAGGGCAGCAGCAACGTACCGCCCTTGCCCGTGCAATTGCCAAGGAAAGCAAAGCGGTGTTTCTGGATGAACCGCTGGCCAATCTTGATTATAAACTGCGCGAAGAGTTGCGCGAACAATTGCCGGAACTGTTTGCCGGGCGCGGAGCCGTGGTTGTTTATGCCACGTCCGAACCCGAAGAGGCATTGTTGCTGGGTGGGAAAACCGGCCTGATGAATGATGGCAGTGTTACCCAATTTGGCACTACAGCAGATATTTATCGCAAACCTCATGATCTGATATCGGCGCGGGTTTTTTCAGACCCGCCAATCAATTCAGCTGAAATTGTCAAAACCGGCGATGTTATGACCCTGAACCCTGAAGCGAGTTGGACGGTGGTGGGCGCTGCTGCCGATCTTCGCGATGGTCGCTACACAGTTGCTGTTCGCCCCAATCACGTCACTCCGGTTCATACCGCCGCCGGATCAGTTCCGCTTATGGGAACTGTTCTGGTTACGGAACTTAGCGGTTCAGAAAGCTCAGCCCATTTTTCGATGGGAACGGACAATTGGGTGTCGCTGGCCCATGGCGTTCATCAATATCGCATTGGCGATAAACACCAGTTTTATCTTGACCCATCCAAGTGCTTCTATTTCGCGCCTGATGGCCAACTTGTTGCTTAGGCAGATCAATCAGACATGGCAAAAATCACTCTCTCTCATCTGAGGCACAGCTATTACCCCAACCCAAAAGGGCCGGACGACTACGCCCTGAAGGAAATTGATCTGGATTGGGAGGATGGCGGTGCTTACGCGTTGCTGGGACCATCCGGATGCGGAAAATCGACATTGCTGAACATAATCTCGGGGCTTTTAACACCATCTGAGGGGACGATTCTGTTCGATGGAAACGATGTAACTGGGCTACCGCCGGATCAGCGCAACATCGCGCAGATTTTCCAGTTTCCGGTAATTTATGACACGATGACGGTCTTTAATAATCTGGCATTTCCCTTGCGCAATCGCGGTGTTGACGAGGGTACGGTCAGGGCGCGGGTCAATGAAATTGCAGATATGCTGGAAGTCACAGATATGCTGGAAACCCATGCATCCGGGCTGTCACCGGATAACAAGCAGAAAATTTCTATGGGGCGTGGTCTGGTGCGCGAGGACGTGAATGTGGTCATGTTTGATGAACCGCTGACGGTGATCGATCCGCATCTGAAATGGAAGTTACGCTCCAAACTTAAGGAACTGCACCAAAAGGTGCGTGCCACGATGATCTATGTCACCCATGACCAGACCGAAGCGCTGACATTTGCGGATCAGGTTGTGGTGATGCAGGAAGGTGAGATTGTTCAGATCGGTACACCGGTGGAACTGTTTGAACGGCCCGCGCATACGTTTGTCGGGCATTTTATTGGGTCACCGGGGATGAATGTTTTGCCATGCACGGTTAAGGATGGTGTGGCACTTATGAATGGTGAGCCGGTTTCACTTGAAGGTGCAATCGATGGTTCCGGGGGTGGCTTAACCCAGATCGGTATCCGGCCGGAATACATTTCACTGGGGTCGTCGGGTCTTGCTGCAACAATCCGCAAAGTTTCTGACATCGGCCGCCACAGCGTTGTGGAGGCAATGGTAGGAGACATACCGATCAAGGCGATTGTGGAAGGAGAACCACCCGCGCGGGGAACGTCAGTTCATCTCGTCTTTGATGAATCCAAGACCCGACTTTACCGGGATGGCTGGATTGCAACGAAAGCGGAGGGGAACTCTGCATGAAAACATTGAACCATAAGGGATGGTATTTTGTGTTGCCCGTCGTGCTGCTGGTGGCGTTCAACGCGTTGATTCCGATGATGACGGTGGTCAATTATTCAGTACAGGAAACCTTTGGCAACAACTTGTTCTTCTGGGAAGGGTTGGGCTGGTTTGAAAAACTACTGCATTCCGACCGGTTTCATGCAGCGCTTGGCCGTCAGTTTATGTTCACCGGCCTAATATTGCTGATCGAGGTTCCTTTAGGGATCGGCATTGCCCTTGCAATGCCGCGCACGGGGTTTTGGGTGCCGGTTTGTCTGGTGACAATGGCCTTGCCAATGCTAATTCCGTGGAACGTGGTTGGGGCAATGTGGAACATCTTTACGCTGCCGGACATCGGGTTACTTGGTTACTTGATGAACACCACGCTGGGGATTAGCTATGACATGACCCAGAACCCGTTTGCTGCGTGGGCAACGATCATCACAATGGATGTATGGCACTGGACTTCGCTGGTTGTGCTTCTTAGCTATGCCGGCCTCGTTTCGATCCCTGATGCATATTATCAAGCCGCGAAGATAGACGGCGCATCCAGCTGGGCAGTTTTTCGTTTTATTCAGCTACCGAAAATGAAGCAGGTTTTGACTATCGCGATATTGCTGCGGTTCATGGATAGTTTTAACATCTACACAGAAGTGTTTGTTCTGACCGGTGGGGGGCCGGGCAATTCAACCACCTTGCTTTCCATTGACCTTGTGAAAATCGCCCTGGGCCAATTCGATCTGGGACCAGCTGCTGCGATGTCGCTAATCTACTTTGCGATCACGCTGTTGGTGTCCTGGTTGTTCTACACTTTGATGACAAAGGATGATCAGAAATGAGAAAACGCAACCTGATCCCGATCCTTTATATTCTGTTCCTGATGTTGCCGATTTATTGGCTGGTTTCGATGAGCTTCAAGACCACCGGGGAAATCTTGTCTGGGTTTTCAATGTTCCCGGAAACATGGACCTTTGACAATTACCGGGTCATTTTTACTGATCCGTCCTGGTACTGGGGCTATTTGAATTCGATCTTCTACGTGTCGCTGAACACCGTGATTTCCATCACAGTTGCTTTGCCCGCAGCATACGCTTTTTCACGCTACAGTTTTCTGGGCGACAAACAGTTGTTTTTCTGGTTGCTGACCAACCGAATGGCCCCGGCAGCGGTATTTGCCTTGCCTTTCTTCCAGCTTTATTCTGCGGTTGGTCTGTTTGATACCCATCTTGCAGTTGCATTGGCACATTGTTTGTTCAACATCCCGCTTGCGGTATGGATATTGGAAGGCTTTATGGGCGGCGTCCCAAAAGAACTGGACGAAACTGCACTGGTGGACGGGTATTCGTTTCCACGCTTTTTTGTCACGATATTTTTGCCGTCTATTAAGGCAGGTGTTGGCGTGGCGGCTTTCTTCTGCTTCATGTTTTCGTGGGTGGAACTGTTGCTGGCAAAAACACTAACAGCGGTTGCTGCTAAACCTATTGCCGCCACAATGACCAAAACGGCATCAAGTGCCGGTTACGAACTGGGCCTGTTGGCTGCGGCAGGAACACTGACCATTATTCCCGGCGCGATCGTAATCTATTTTGTTCGAAATTATATTGCAAAGGGCTTTGCCCTGGGGAGAGTGTAATGCTGAGTTGGATGGCATGGACATGGCCCACGGCACTTATTTTTGTTGGGATATTTTCGGCAATGGGAATTTTGACCGCTTTGGAAATTCGCAACCCGGGCGGGGACGAACGCAAAGGCGTTTTTGGCCTGACGACAACGCGTGGCGACCGATTGTTCATTACATTATTAGGGACGGTCTATATTTTCCTGGCATGGCTAGGGCTGATAGGAATGCCACTTTGGGGACCGCTGGGGTTAAGTATCGCATGGGGTGTTTTTTGTTTTTGGAAAGTTTGATAAGTCAGGGTTGTAAGCTATAGATCATTGCAATGAAGTTTGGATATATGACGGCTTTGGCATTCAGTTCGCGCCAAGCAGACCACAATGCGTCGTGACTTAAGACAGGAAGACTATGAGACAAAAGAAAAAGAGTGATTTTCTGACAGAAGTTGAGTTGGAATTCATGTCTGTCTTGTGGAGTCTAAAGCAAGGCACAGTACGCGATGTGATGGCCAAACTGGCCGATGATCGCAATCTGGCATATACTTCTGCTGCTACTATACTTCGAATTCTGGAACAAAAAGATTTTGTCGTTAGCGAAAAAGATGGCAAGACATTCATATACCGGCCTGTACTGGCCAAAGATGCCTACCAATCGAGGTCCTTAAAGGACCTGTCCGAAAAGTTATTTGATGACACGCCTGTTTCCTTGGTGGCGCGTCTGGTCGATGACTACGGTCTGTCCGAAGAGGCACTTGGGGAAATTCGAGCGTTGCTGGATAGGAGGTTGAAAAATGATACAGATTAACTCTATTTTAGACGCCTATATTGATGCTAACTTATTGTTGATATTTGCTTTTTCGATGTGGATTGTTGTGCGCTTCTTGGTGGCAAAGCTGGGAATGTCCCATGCATACACAACGCAACTAAAATTGCTGAACGGCGTATTTTTGGCAGTGGCATTAAGCCCTTTTTTCGTATTTGGGTTTGGCCAGATATTGCAATCTGGCGTGGTCTCGAATGAATTTTCACTGAACCTTTCCGACTTTGTTCTGGCCCAATACCTCAATGGCAGTATTGAGATGAAACCGACCCAGTTTGAAAATATCCTTGGAATGCGGGATGCTTTCACGGATAATCTGCTTGGGTTGAAAACGACGACGAGCATTGTGATCGCGGCTTTTCTGGCATCTGGATTTGCGGCTGTGGTTACCCGCACAACCCTAAGCGTGATCCGGTTAAGGCGGATTATTCGCAACAGTTTTGCTTGGCGGCGATTTGGAAACATCCATTTGCTGTTGTCTGACACCACCCATGTTCCGTTTTCGACGCGAAGCCTGCGCAAACATTTCATTGTAATCCCATCGGGGATGCTTGCGCAAAATGATGATCTTCGGATGGCACTCGGCCATGAATTTCAGCATCTTCGACAGGGTGATATCGAATGGGAAATCACGCTGGAGATGCTGAAACCTCTGTTTTTCTGGAATCCGGCATTCTTATTCTGGAAACGGCAGGTGGAACATCTGCGCGAACTGACCTGCGATCAACAGGTTTTGTCGCGCAAAGGATATGATGTGCAGGCCTATTGCGAATGCCTTTTGCGTGTCTGTCACAACAGCCTGCGTAAAACCAACCGCCTGCAGATCATTGTACCATCCGTTGCATTCGTTCAGGTCGACAGGTCATTGTTCGGTTCTCAGTCTGTTCGATTCCTGCGCCATAGAATGACATCTCTTTTTGATGCTGATCTGGGTGATCGGTACAATAAATCGTTCCGGCTTTTGCTAGTGCCTTTGATGGGGATCATCATATTAACTTCTCTGGCGATTCAGAAACCAAACGATTGGAGCCAGGACCGGATCATGCTGTCGACGATCATAAATCTGGAACGTCTGGATGTGCGAAACAGCCTTGGCCAGTAAATTGGGTTTTGGCCTATGATATTCGGCCCCTAGTTCCCGGTGTAGCCAAATGCCCTTGGCAGCCACAATACAAGGTCGGGAACAAGTATCAGAACCAGTAAGGCGAAAAACAGTACTATAAAGAATGGCAGGATGTTGCGGATGATCTGCCCCAGCGGGATTCCGGTCACACCGTTGATCACAAATAAAAGAATGCCATAAGGTGGTGTGATCAGCCCGATCATCATGTTCACAACCGCAACGACGCCGAAATGTACAAGATCGATCCCCAATTCGCGACATGTCGGAACAAATAGCGGGATGATTACCAGGATGATTGTTGTCGCATCCAGAAAACAACCCAGCACCAGAAACAACAGGTTGATCAGCAGTAAGAACAGAACCGGATCCATTTCCAACCCGACAAGCGCACCTGCCATTTTGCCGGGAATGTTTTCGTTAGCTACAATGTAGTTGAAAATCAGCGCGCCCCCGATCACCAACCCGACGGCAGCTGATGAACGCGCGCTGTCGGCCATGACCTGATACAAAGACCGCCAGCTTAATGATCGATAGAACAACCCCGCCAGAAGCAGCGCATAGAATGCTGCGATTGCGGCAGCTTCGGTAGGTGTGGCGATACCGCCATAGATGCCATATAGCAGGATAACCGGCATCAAAAGGGCAGGGAAAGCACGTACCGTCAGGCGTGGAATTTCCCGCATCGGAACGACTTCGTCACGCTCAAATCCACGCCGATGTGCAATGATCGTGTTCATTGCCATCAGCACCATACCCATGATCAGCCCTGGTACGATTCCGGCGAGAAACAGGTATCCGATTGATGTGTTGGAAATCAGCGCATAAAGCACCATTGGAATTGATGGCGGGATGATCGGGCCAATAGTGGCGGACGCTGCAGTAATCGCGGCTGCATAACCGGGCGTATATTTGCCAGTTTTCACCATCATCTCAATGATGATCTTGCCTATACCCGCAGCGTCAGCCACCGCCGATCCGGACATGCCGGAAAAGACTAATGATGCCGCAACATTCACATGACCCAACCCGCCACGGAAGCGGCCAACGACGGCGACGCAAAACTGCAATAGCCGTTCCGAGATTGTGCCCGCATTCATGATACTGGCGGCGACAATGAACAACGGCACTGCCAGCAGAACAAAGCTGTCATATAGTCCGCGGATCATTTGTTCGCCTGCAAGCGCCAGATCAAGCCCTGACATTGCCAGATAAACCGTGGCACCCAGGATCAGGGAATAGGCAATCGGCGTTCCAATACCCGCAAGCAGGAAAACGGCCAGTAGGCAAAAACCCAGGGGCAGGCTCATCTCAGGTGTCCCCGATTTGGGGGGGTGCTTCAATTTCAGTTTTACCGCGCAAAATTGAAATTAAGCGTAGTGCATAGGTCGCGATCACCGCCAACGCGAATATGCCATAGATCGAAAAAACATAATCCAGACGAATATGCAGCAGAGAACTCTTTTTGATCTTGTAGAATGTTATGTAATCAAAACTTGCCGGCAATGCACCGCCCAGACCAACGATAATTGCAACCGCTGATGTCAGTGCGAATAACCGGCGCATCCGGTTATTTACTGCAAGGTACAGCACATCAAACTTAATATGGTCTTCATCGCGCAGGCAAAATGCACTGCCCCAGAAAACCAACCACAACCAGATTGTCAGGCAGGCTTCAACCGTCCAGCCAAGCGGTGAACGCAAGACATAGCGTGAAAATATCTGCAACAGAAAAGTCAGGAAAAGGGCGGTGAGCATACCCACCGCCACATTTTCGGCGCGACGCCGTAAGAAACGCATAATAGGTGCCATTCAGGCCTGCGTTATTCTACTGCGTTGACCTGATCGACCATGCCTACAGGCCAATCCTTCGCAAGGTCAGATGCCAGATAGGCGGCCTGAACCGTGCTGCGGAATGCATCCAGATCTGGTTCATAAACCTGCAATCCTTTGGAACGCATGAAATCGGCCAGCTCATCTTCCAGTTTCAACTGAATTTGACGCCCGGATTCTGCCGCCGCATCAGACGCTGCCTGAACAGTTGCCTGCTGATCCGCACTTAGATCGTTCCAGACTTTCAGCGAGATCGCCACATAGTTCAGATCGACCAGATGGCTGGTCAGAACGATTTGGTCAGTCACCTCGTAGAATTTTGCATCCTTCACCGTTGGCAGTGGGTTATCCTGCCCGTCAACAGCGCCGGTCTGCAGCGCGGTGTATACTTCGGTAAATGCCATCGGTGTTGGATCAGCGCCTAGAGCTTTACCAAGAAACTGCCATGCATCTGTACCAGGCATACGCAGTTGCACACCAGCCAGATCAGCCGGAGTCATGATCTTTTTATCGCCGCGGATATTTACGTGACGCCGGCCAAGATACATCACACTTAGCAGTTTCACACCAAGTTCATCTTCAACTTTTTGCTTCATCGGGTCCATGAAATCTGCTGCAAACACATTCACCTGATGGGCCGCATCGCGGTGCAGGTATCCTGCGGTAAAGATTGAAAACTCAGGAAAAATTGTTGCCAGTTCCTGTGCCGATGTGATTGACATTTCCAGATTGCCGCGAGCGATTGCTTCAAGCTCGGTTCCTTGCTTGAACAGTGTCGCGTTATAGTTCGGCTGGTATTCGGCGAAATCAGCAACTGCTGGTCCGAATACAGTTTCAAGTGCAACCGATCGCTGATCAGTTGCGGAGGCCGGTGTCGACATCCGCAGAACCAGATCAGCTGCGGAAGCAGTTTGTGCGCTAAGCCCGGTTAAAGTTAATAAAGCGGCGGTGGTGGTCGAAATCAGACCGCGTCGTGTAAATGCATTCTTCATTGTTTTTCTCCCAATTGTAGCAACGGGCATACAGGCCCAAAGTATTGCGGCACCAAGTGCCCGCCGTTCCTGATTGTCCCATCTCAGCAGGCCATCAGAACGGATAGTCAGTAACGTCGTTTCAATTTTCCCCCATTTTATTCAGTTATGGCTATATGCCAAGTGCGCGTCTTTTTGCGCTGTTGATATGATCTTCTAGCGCGCCTGCGGCTGCTTCGGCGTTACGGCGCGCAAGTGCGTCTATGATATTCATATGTTCTTTCATTACGTCAGTCATCAATTCCGGCAGTATTCTTGTATCGGTTAGGCGAATTAGCCGCACTTTTATCGAATTTATCCGATAGATACCGGAAATCAGCGTGTTGCCCAGGGCATCAATCATCCGGTCGTGAAACGCCCAATCCATGCGCTGCGCGCGATCAAGTAATGCTGGGGTAACACCGTGCCTGGCCTGTGTTGCAACTTCCAAATGATCTTGTTTAATGCGCCTAATTTCAGCCTCAGGTGCGGTTGCGCAAAAATTCATCACCGCTTCTCTTTCCAGCATCTGGCGCAACTGAAACGCGTTTCGTATCAGGTCCAGATCAACATGGGCGACCTGCAATCCGCGTTGAGGAACAGTTTTGATTAACCCGTCGGCCTCAAGCCTTGGGATTATTTCCCGGATAGCCCCTAGCGGCATCCCTGTGATTTCAACCAGTTCGCGTTGCGACACGAACTGCCCAGGTGCGATATCCTGTTCCAGCAGCTTGCGCGTGAAACTTGCGTAGGCCTGTTCACGCAATGGTTCAGGGCTGATTGGTTCAGCCAGCATCTTGCGCCTTTAGCCCTGAAAGATGAGTGGCAAGATTTGCGATATCTGCTTTTGGTATTGATTCTAACGGAGGCCGCATGCGGATCCAGTCAGATTGCTGGTGCAGCGACCCAATCATAGCTTTGATTGCGGCGGTTACTGGTAATTTTACTAGATCATCGGCAAAGGAATTTATTTTTGGATCGTCCTTGCCAGTTGTCAGAACTGCAGACATGCGGTCAGGAAACAGGTTTGCCACGCCGCTAATTGCACCTGCTGCACCCAATCGGGACGCGCGGGCAAGGTGGCGTTCATCGCCAACCATAACCGCAAGTCCTTCGATCTTTAATAGCGTCGCTGTGCTATCCCAGTTGCCGGAACTGTCTTTCACACCAAATATCAGCTTGCCAAACTGGTCTTGCAATCGACGGATTAAAGGTGCCGTTACCGGTACGTCTGTAACCTGAGGAATATTGTACAGAATTAGTTCGGGTTTACCTGCAAGCACAGCCTTTGCAAATTCTGAGTACCACGCAAAAAGTGCATCTTCAGAGATTCCGTTGAAATAATAGGGTGGTGCGATCAACATTCGCTTTACGCCACGTTCCATGAATGTAAGCGCCTGGTTCTGTGCGTCGGTTAGTGACGCGCTGCAAATTGTCGCGATAATTTTATCTGGGCTGATCCCGGCGCTGATCATTGCATCTAATAATTCCGTTTGCTCTGACAGACCAAGGGACGCACCTTCGCCCGTGGTTCCAAACAGTGTAACACTGGACGCACCTATGCTCAGCACATGATTGGCATGTTTGACTGCTCGCGTGATATCTATCGAACCGTCACTGGAAAATGGTGTTCCCAAGGCTGTTGAAATACCAAATGGGTGTGAACTGTTATTATTCGCTTTGGTCTGATCGGCCATATTCATAGAGTTCCCCGCAGAAATAGTTACTAACATGTTAGTCAGCACATCCTAATTGCGCAACGACATAATTGGCTGGTTGTTCTCGGGTTTGGGTGTGAAAATACGGTGACCTATTCCAGTCTATAAAACCGGATTGCCGTTCCACCAAAAATTTCAGCCCGATCTTTTGCTGACAAATGCTGCGTGAAAGACACCGCAATATCGTGCCAGTTGTCATATTCAGCCTGCAATTTACAAACTGGCCAGTCGGATCCCCACATCACCCGACGAGGGCCAAACACATCCAGGATATGGTGTGCGAACGGTGCCAGATCTTTCGCCGTCCAACCCGCTTTCGCCTCGGTTACCAATCCGGAAAACTTGCAGGATCCACTGGTTCCTTCGGCAAGTCTGGTCATGCCGCGGGACCAATACGTAAACGCATCTTTCCCGTTCATTGCATCCCGAATGCAGGGCTTCATACAATGATCATAGACTACACGCATATCCGGATGGCGTTTCATAAGCGTCAAAAAGTTGTCCAGATGTTGGGGGAAACCAAGCGCGTCAAATGTCAGATCGAGATCGACAATCGCGCGGTAGGCCCATTGCACGTCGTCTCGCAACATCCAGTTTATATCGGGTATGTCCTGAATCATCGGGCGGACGCCAACAAATTTTGGGTGTCGCGCCAGCCGTTCCAATTGATGTTGGTGTTCGGGGTTTTCAAAATCAATCCAGCCGACCACCGCCCTGATGCTGTTACAGGCATCTGCCATGCCCAGCATATACTCGGTTTCTTCAATGCTGGCGGCCGCCTGCACCAGTACAGTTCCTTCAATCTTGTGATGGGCCAGATGCGTGGCCAGGTCATCAGGCCGATAGTGCCGGTTCAGGATGTCATTGTCCTCAGGCATCCAGTGGTAATCACCACGAAGTGGTTGCCAGTAATGTTGATGCGCATCTATTTTCATGTGGGCATCAGCTTGTTGGCGCGTCTTCACGCATCAGTCCCTTTGATTTCAGATCATCCCACAGCGCACCCGGTATTGTGGCCGAAGCGGCCTTCAGATTTCCATCCATCTGTGCGACGCTCTGCCCGCCGGGAACAACCGAAATATGAGTGGGGTGCAGCAGGGGAAACTGGAACGCTGCTTGTAGCATCGAAACATCATGGGCTTTGCACACAGCTTCAATTTGGCGGACACGTTCCAGAATATGTTCGGGTGCCGGATCATAATTAAAATACGCACCTGGTATCGCACCCGTCGCCAGAATTCCGGAATTGTAAGGGCCGCCTGTCACAATGCCGATACCCCGCGTCTGGCATAACGGCAAAAAACTATCCAGTGCTTCCTGTTCCAGCAACGTGTATCGTCCGGCCAGCAGGAATAAATCAAAATCGCCCCGCTCAGCCAACGTCTGGCAAACCTGCCATTCATTGACACCGCCCCCAATTGCCGAAACAACCCCCTGATCGCGCAGGCGTATCATCGCTTCATAGCCACCTTGATCAAAGAATTCGTCTATCCGCGCATCAGAGGCCGCCTTGGAACCGTGTGTGAAAATGCACAGGTCGTGGACGTATAAAATATCGATCCGGCTGACCCCCAGCCTTTCCATCGAAAATTCAAAGGATCGCATCACCCCGTCATAACTGTAATCATACTGTTCACGACGTTGTGGCACTTCGAACCATTTTCCCAGGCCGGTGCGCTGGTCAGGTGAACAGGGGCGCATCAGGCGGCCGACTTTTGACGATAACACGTAATCATCCCGGTTCTTTGTGCGTAAAAACGGGTTCAGGCGGGTTTCACTTAACCCCAAACCATAAAGCGGTGCTGTGTCGTAATAGCGAACACCCCCTTCCCAGGCGCGGTCCAGTATTGCCTGTGCATCAGAATCGGAAATGGCCTGATAGAGATTACCCATAGGGGCGGTGCCAAAACCAAGTTCAGTAAATGTCAGCCCACCATTGTCGTGGCGATCCCAGTGTCGTGTTTTGATGACCATCCGGTCCTCCTATGTCTGGCCCAAGGACAAACAAGTTTCCTTTTGCCTGTACAATTTTTGAAACATAGACTGATTGCAAGGGCCAATTGAGTGCGATGACACACACATGAAAAGGTAAATGCAGTTAATGGACTATACGCTTGGCATTACGCTTGGCATTGATATCTGAACGTATGAATCCAAAGTTGTTGTGGTCGCACAGGCGTCTCGCGCCCATAAAATGCTGGTGCCACAATCCGGTTGGGCGGAACATCGCACTAAAATCTATGACGATACCGCCCGCATTCTGACTTCGACCAGCTTTCTGATGCTTCGTCTGACAGGTATGTATGTGATCGACCATTTCACGGCGGCGAATTTTTCCCCGCTTTACGATGTGGCCAATCAGAGCTGGGTTGATGACCTGGCAGATGACATCATTGATCTTGCAATACTGCCTTCTCTGATGTGGTCGAGTGATATTGTCGGTGGTGTTCCGTGCGCGGCCGCAGATGCCACAGGTTTGGCAGAAGGCACGCCGGTGACCACCGGAACGATTGATGCCACCGCCGAAGCCCTGTCGGTCGGTGTTAGTGATCAGGGTGACATGATGATGTACGGTTCCACCATCTTTATTGTTTTGCGCACTGATGCACGGGTCACTGACCCAAAGCTGTGGTATGCACCGTGGCTGTTAAAAGACGAACACGCATCTTTGGCGAGCTTGCAACCAGCGGAACGCTGACACATTGGTTTCGTGATCAATTCGCCCTGGAACTGGACCCCAAAGATGATTTCCCAGTCTTGGCGCAAGAGGCCGAGAATTCACCACCCGGCGCAAATGGGTTATTGTTATTGCCGGATTTTGGCATACCATTGGTGGCCAAAGATAATGCGTGTCATCTGCGCCGGGAATAATACAGACGAAAGGTTATCATGCTGATAGGGATTGATCCGATTTTGAACGCGGATGTGCTTTACGCGCTTCGTGCAATGGGGCACGGCGATGATCTGATCATTGCCGACACAAACTTTCCCACAGACAGCGTCGCGCGTGAAACTGTGCTTGGCGAAGTGCTGAGGATCGACCGGCCAGTTGCCGAAGTTGTGCGCGCTGTTTTGTCGATTTACCCGATCGATACCTTCGTGGATGATGCAGCCGCGCGAATGGAAGTTGTTGGCGAACCAAACACTATTCTACCGGTCATGCAGGAAGTTCAGGCCGAATTCACAGCAATGGGCGGCCCGGATCCGATGATGCCGGTTGAACGCTACGCATTCTATGGACGTGCCAAGCAAGCCTACGCGGTGATCCAAACTGGTGAGCGCCGGTTTTACGGATTCTTTGCGCTGCGCAAAGGTGTAATTCCGCCGGAAGAAGGTTGATTATGGGGGGCGTAGTTGTTCTGGGCGTGTTTGTTGCAGACACTGCATATCGCGCCGTCCGGATGCCACGAATGGGTGAAACTATTCTGGGTAACACCTTTTCGCTTGGCCCGGGCGGGAAGGGTTCAAATCAGGCGGTTGCTGCAGCGCGGATGGGGGCAGACGTGACCATGATCACCAAACTTGGTCGTGATGATTTTGCTGATATGGCCCTAAAGACATGGGCTGAGGCAGGCGTGAAGCCACATGTGGAACAGCTTGCCGACAATTACACTGGCGCGGCCTATATTTTTATTGAAGAAGCCACAGGTGACAACGCTATCATCATCGCGCCGGGTGCGGCGGCGACGATTTCAGCGGCTGATATGGACAAGGCAAGCGATGTTATCCGATCAGCCTCGGTTTTTGTGACCCAGCTTGAACAGCCAATGGATGCGGCGTTTCGTGCGTTGGAAATTGCCAGGGCCGCCGGGATCACCACAATCCTTAACCCCGCACCAGCGGCGGAATTGCCAAGCGGCATGCTGACGCTGTGTGACTATGTAACCCCCAACGAAACTGAAACCGAAGAACTCACCGGGATCGCCGTCAATTCTGAGCAGGATGGAGCGCGCGCGTCTGCGGCCTTGCGCAATATGGGTGTTGGAACACCGATCATTACGCTGGGTGAACGCGGTGTTTATCTGGATGGCCATGGGTTGGTGCCTGCGGTAAATGCCGGCCCGGTGGTGGAAACCACGGGTGCAGGGGATGCCTTCAACGGCGGATTTGCAGCAGCACTTGCGAATGGTTCGGGCCCGCTGGAGGCTGTGAAAATTGGTTGTGCCACCGCCGGGATTTCCGTAACTCGCGCTGGAACTGCCCCATCGATGCCTAGCCGGGCCGAGGTTGAAGCACTGATGTCAGGTTAGCATTTGAGTGTTGCCACAGACCGAGATTGATTGCCCGGAAATAGTTTTGCCCCGATCAGAAGCCAGAAAAACGATCTGGTCGGCGATTTGTTCTGGCGTCACATAATCGCGAATGGATGTGTAGGAAAACGCAGTTTCCTCGACCTCGGCGTAAGTTTTACCCAGCCTTTGTGCCTTGGCTTCCAGCACCCGGCGTTGCCGGTCACCTGACACAAGTCCGGGTAAAACGGCGTTCACCCGTATATTGTCGGGGCCAAGTTCAATTGCCAGAGATTTGGTGAACCCGATCACCCCCCATTTCGCCGTTGCATAAGGAGTGCGCAAGGCAAACCCCAGGCGTCCCGCAGCTGAAGACAGGTTGATGATTGATGCCCTTTCGCTGCCCCGCAGCGCGTCGATCGCTTGCCGTGTTACGTTGAATTGCCCGGTCAGACACACGGCAAGGCAGCGATCCCATTCTTCTGGCGGAATGTCTGCAACCGCCCCGGTCGGCCCCGCGTTTCCCGCATTGTTGACCAGCGTATCAAGGCCACCCAGCGTTGCAATCGCATCGCCCATGAAACTGACGACCGCGCTACGGTCTGAAACGTCACACTGCGCCTGCAATATATCGGGGTCGCTTTGGCTAAGGCGTGACAAGGCCTTACTATCAACATCGCAAACCATTACCCGCGCGCCTTCGCGCACAAAGCCCCGCGCGATCGACAAACCGATGCCAGCTGCCCCGGCGGTAACAATCACTTTCTGTCCGGCTAACCCAAGGTCCATGCAAATTCCTTTCGCGCTAATCAACAACCACTGTTCAGTGGCTTGTCAATCGGGCAATGTCAGATTGAAAGGATACTCAATGTCAAAACCGGCAATCATCACTGCGGCCATCACCGGCGCAATTCACACACCATCTATGTCTGACGCTATCCCGGTCACACCACAGGAAATAGCAGATGCTGCGATAGAGGCAGCTATTGCGGGGGCGGCCATCGTTCACCTGCATGCCCGAGATCCGGTAACAGGTGCGCCGGATCAAACTGCGCGCGCTTTTGCCCCGATACTGCAATCAATCCGTGCCCAATCAGATTGCGTGATCAATATTACCACCGGCGGCGCCCCAACGATGAGTGTTGCTGAACGCGTGCAACCAGCCCAAACTTGGTCACCTGAACTTGCATCTTTGAACATGGGGTCAATGAATTTCGGCCTGTTTGGGATGTTGGAACGGTTCAAAGATTTCCGCCACGATTGGGAACCGGCCTATTTGGGCAATCACGATATTCTGTTTCGCAACACCTTTGCGGACATCGAGTATATTCTTACAACGCTCGCCGGGTCCGGCACCCGGTTTGAATTTGAATGCTACGACACCGCACATTTATATAATCTGGCATATTTTCGCGATAGCGGCCTGATAAAAGGGCCGCTGTTTATCCAAACCGTCTTTGGGCTTTTGGGGGGTATTGGGGCACATGCAGAGGATGTGACGCATATGCGGCGAACGGCTGATCGCTTGTTTGGTGATGATTACGTCTGGTCTGTTCTTGGGGCCGGGCGCCATCAGATGGGTATCGTTGCGCAATCGGCTGCACAGGGCGGCAACGTTCGCGTCGGGCTGGAAGATTCTTTATGGCTGGGGCCGGGTGAACTGGCCGCATCCAGCGCGCAGCAAGTGACACGTGCGAGTGAAATCATTCAAGGGTTGGGGCGTAATGTTGCAACACCTGATCAGGCCCGCGCCATGCTTGAATTGAAAGGAACAGAGGCAGTCGGGTTCTGAATTATGCCCGTGTCGCAGCACCGTTCAGGTGAATTTTCGAAATAATTTTGTCTTGTCGAAAATATTTTCCAGCGTCTCCATGCGGTCGCGGGTGTCTTCCCACGTCAGATCCTGTACAGCCGAAATAACAGTTTCAACCAGCAGCATAGTTGTCACCGCAGAATCCCATGCCGAAGGAACCACAATACGATTGCTGAAACAAATCTCGGCAAATGTGTGGATCGGCGAGCGCCACTGATCAGTGAACAAAATGATTTTCGCCCCCTGTTGATGCGCCAGTTCGGCCAACTTTAGCGTGTTGTTTTCGTATCGGCGCATATCAAAAATTACGAAAATGTCACCATCCTTCACATCCAGCAGATGATGCGGCCAGGCATTGGAGGTGGATTGAATATGGGTAACACCACTTCTGATAATCTGCATATGCAGGAACAGATATTCCGCCAGCGTGTGGGTGATGCGCCCACCCACGATGCAAACTGGCCGATTGATGTCTGCCAGCAAATCGCAGGCCCGATCAAATGTATTGGTCTCTATCTGACTTAGCGAATGGCGAATGTTGTCAAACACGGCATCTGTGAACCGGTTCAGTACATGACCTTCGGGGGCTTTTTCGGCCCATGTGTCATGCTTTGCAATCGGATCAGATATCTTTGCCCTTAGTTCGTCGCGCAATTCAGTCTGGAATTCCGCATAACCTTTGAATCCCAGTTTTTGTACCATTCGCGCGACGGTTGGGGTTGAAACTTTGGCATTTTCAGCAACGGATGTGATCGGTCCAAGCCCGGAAACAGGATAATTCTCAAGTATTGAGTGTGCAAGCTGACGCTCTGCTCGTGTAAGCGTATCAAGCTTAATTTGTAAGCGATCCGCTATGGTTTTGAGATTCTCTGACAATTTGATACCTCGTTTGTCGTAAATTCATTCAGCTTACATCAATGTGAAAGAATCTTTTCAGTAATCTGTTGACAGTTCGCCAGGACTTCAAGACAAATATCAAGCGGGGGAGTTTTCTAGGCCGATGATAAGTAGCGATAATTTTGCAGCTGGTGGTTTGGGTCGGCCTGCCATGGTCACGAATGGATCCGGTGCGGCATCAATCATTTTGGTTTGCGAACACGCGTCTAATTTCATTCCAGAACAGTTTGATGGATTGGGGCTTTCTGAAGAAGTTCAAACTAGTCATGTGGCATGGGATCCCGGTGCAATGGCGGTTTCAAGGCGGCTTAGTGTATTGCTTGATGCACCACTGGTATCCAGCCGAATTTCCCGATTGGTTTACGATTGCAATCGCCCACCATCTGCACCCGGAGCAATGCCGATCAAAAGCGAAATATATGACATTCCGGGAAATGAAAACCTGAATGAAACCGCCCGCACGGACAGGGTGCAGCGCTATTACGATCCCTTTCGCACGACGCTGGCAGATACTATCAACAAAACGCAAAACCCGATTCTGGTCACGATTCACAGTTTCACACCCAATTATCTGGGGCAACACCGTGCCGTGGAAATCGGCGTGTTGCACGACAGCGATACTCGGCTTGCAGACCAGATGCTGGCAAGTGCTGCGAATCACACTGATATGGTGGTTCTGCGCAATGCCCCTTACGGCCCTAAAGATGGTGTAACCCACACATTAAAAGAACATGCCACCGGGGCAGGGATATTCAACGTCATGCTGGAAATTCGTAATGACCTGATTTCCACAGCGCAACAACAGGATGACATCGCACAAATGCTGGCAAGCTGGCTAAAAACAGCCCTTGATGGCTTGGGCGTTTCCTGGGCTGAAAAGGATATGGCATGAAACGAATAGCAAGTGCCTACGTCCGGGTAATCGACAGGGTGAATTATCGTATCGGCCGGGTCATGATGTACGGAATATTTGTGATGATGGGCATTCTGCTGTGGTCATCAATTTCAAAGACATTCTTTCTACCTTCTATCTGGACACTTGAAGTCGCGCAGTTCGCGCTCGTCGCTTATTACCTTCTCGGGGGGCCATATTCGATCCAACTGGGTGCGAACGTGCGCATGGACCTGTTTTATGGCGAATGGACCACCCGCAGAAAAGCGCAGGTCGACGCGATGACAGTTCTTTTCCTGATTATATATCTGGGTGTGCTGCTGTATGGTGCACTTGATAGCACCTCTTATTCCTTCGGTTATTTTGGTGGCAATTTCTTTGCATTTTACGGCGAATTGATAGGCGGTATCCTGAAAGATATTATAACGCTGAAGTTCAACAACATTAGCACGACTTTCGGTGAGGTTACGGGTCATCTTGAACGCAGTTCCACAGCATGGCGACCCTTGCTTTGGCCACTGAAGGTCGCCATGATAATCGGGTTTTTCCTGATGCTGCTGCAGGCGATTTCCGAACTGATCAAAGACATTGCCACAATCAAGGGGGTAACCCTTTAGATGTCTCAGGAAATGATCGCCGTACTGATGTTTTCGTCAATGATGCTGATGATGATGACTGGTCAGCGCGTATTTGGTGCTATCGGGGGTGTAGCTGCAATCGCGGCCCTTACGCTCTGGGGTGTTGGCGGTTCTGATATTCCGTTTTCATCGGCGATGAAGCTGATGAAATGGTATCCGCTGCTGACCCTGCCGATGTTTATTTTCATGGGCTATATCCTGTCGGAAAGCAAAATCGCCGACGATTTGTATAAAATGTTCCATGTCTGGATGGGGGGGCTAAACGGAGGTCTTGCCATTGGGACTATCGGGCTGATGGTGCTTGTTTCAGCGATGAACGGTCTTAGCGTTGCCGGAATGGCCATTGGCGCAACGATCGCTTTGCCCGAACTATTAAGACGCGGCTACGACAAAAGAATGGTTACCGGTGTTATTCAGGCCGGATCATCCCTTGGCATCCTTGTGCCACCCTCAGTGGTACTTGTCCTCTATGCAATGATTGCCCGTCAACCTGTCGGCCAGCTTTGGCTTGCTGGTGTTGTTCCCGGCCTGATGATGGCGGCGATGTTCGTCATCTACATCGCAATCCGCTGTCGAATAAACCCGGAACTCGGACCGGCTTTGCCAGCGTCGGAACGTAACGTTCCAATGTCCGAAAAACTGCGGCTCCTGCGCGCTGGAATGTTGCCGCTGGTTATCTTTTTCGCGATGATGTTTCCCTTTGTTAACGGTTGGACGTCGCTGGTTGAAAGCTCAGCCATCGGTGCCCTCACAGCCACCATTGCCGCGATCCTTAAGGGCCGGATGACACGTGCAGTTTTTGAAACATCCGTTCGCCAAACCCTTGCCATATCCTGCATGTTCATGTGGATCATCCTTGCTGCCCTGGCATTCGGCGCAGTGTTTGATGGGCTAGGTGCAGTCAAAGCTATAGATCAACTGTTTACAGATCGGCTTGGTTACAGCCCTTGGGTTATCTTGATACTGATGCAGCTATCCTTCCTGGTTATGGGCACCTTTCTTGACGATACTGCCATGCTTGTCATTGTCGCCCCACTTTATGTTCCGCTGGTTGGTGAACTTGGGTTTGATCTTATCTGGTATGGCGTTCTTTATACGGTCACCACGCAGATCGCCTATATGACACCGCCGTTTGGCTATAACCTGTTTTTGATGCGTGCCATGGCCCCGCCGGAAATCACTATAAAGGACATCTACGGATCGATTCTTCCGTTCGTTCTGGTGATGGTCCTCGCCCTGACGCTAATCATGCTATTTCCGCAAATTGCCCTTTGGCTGCCGGAATATATCTATTCAAAATAACGACCAGAACCCGGGAGGTAACCGGGCATTATTTCAACCAAGGAGAAGTCAAATGACAACAAGACGTAAGTTTATCAAAGGTGCAGCAGTTGCACCCGCAGTCGCGCTTGCGACACCAGCACTGGCGCAATCGACAATCAAGTGGCGCATGCAAACATATGCTGGTCCCTCATTGGCGGCCCACGTGATTACACCCGCGATCGAAATGTTCAACAAGATTGCTGGTGATCGCATGCAGATTGAACTGTTCTTTGGCGATCAGCTGGTCCCAACCGGCGAACTGTTTCGCGCAATGCAAAAAGGTACGATCGATGCGGTTCAGTCTGACGATGATTCGATGGCTTCGCCAACCGAAGTCACTGTTTTCGGCGGCTACTTCCCGTTTGGGTCACGCTATTCGCTGGACGTGCCAGTGCTGTTTAACCAGTACGGCCTGAACAAAATCTGGGACGAAGAGTATTCCAAGGTCGGCGTCAAACACATCTCAGCCGGGTCTTGGGATCCCTGCCATTTTGCAACGAAAGATCCGATCCGCAGTCTTGCTGATCTGAAAGGCAAACGCGTCTTTACCTTCCCAACAGCTGGTCGCTTTCTGACACAGTTCGGTGTGGTTCCCGTGACCTTGCCATGGGAAGATATCGAAGTTGCCGTACAAACAGGCGAACTTGACGGCATTGCCTGGTCTGGCATCACCGAGGACTATACGGTTGGTTGGGCTGACGTGACCAACTATTTCCTGACTAACAATATTTCGGGTGCTTGGGCAGGATCGTTTTTTGCCAACATGGATCGCTGGAATGAACTGCCGGAAGATCTGCAAACCTTGTTCCGTGTCTGCTGTGATCAGTCACATTACTATCGTCAGTGGTGGTACTGGGGTGGCGAAGCATCGCTGCGTGTCAACGGACCGAAAATGGAGCTGACTTCAATTCCGGATGCGGAATGGCAGACGGTTGAAGATGCTGCCCAGGATTTTTGGGAAGAAATTGCGGCAGAATCTGACGTTAAAAGAAAAGTCGTCGACATTTTCAAACAATATAACGCAGATATGGTGAAGGCAGGACGCCCTTACCGCTACGGTTAATACACACGATTGCGGAGCGCCGGTTTGGCGCTCCGCACCCCAGGAATATTAAGGAGCCACCATGCCCGGCAATCTGACATTTGACACCCTGAAATCAGCCGTAAAAAAGGGTGAAATTGATACCGTCCTTGTTTGCCTTGTTGATATGCAGGGCCGCCTGATGGGCAAGCGGTTTCTTGCACAGCATTTCGTTGATAGCGCTTGGGAAGAAACCCATTGCTGCAATTATCTACTGGCGACCGATCTGGAAATGTACACTGTTGAGGGTTTCGCATCGACAAGTTGGCAATCGGGATATGGGGATTACGTGATGAAACCCGATCTGGGCACTTTACGTACGATGCCATGGCTGGAAGGTACCGCAATGGTTTTGTGCGATGTACTTGATCATCACACCCATAAACCCGTTCCACACAGTCCGCGTGCCATATTGAAACGCCAGATTGCCCGACTATCGGACATGGGTTTCAGTGCAATCATGGCGACGGAACTGGAATTCTTCATCTTCCAGAAAAGTTACGAAGAAATGGCGCGCGAGGGCTATCGCGATCTGACCCCCGTCAGCGCGTATAACGAAGATTACCATATTCTGCAGACGACTAAAGAAGAAGATATCATGCGCCCGTTGCGCAACCATCTCTATGCCGCCGGAATTCCCGTTGAAGGCACCAAAGGCGAAGCAGAAGCAGGACAGGAAGAACTGAACATCCGCTATGGCGAAGCATTGGAATGCGCCGACAATCACACAATTTCCAAGCACGCCGTGAAAGAGATCGCCTGGCAGCAGGGCAAGTCCGCGACTTTCCTGCCAAAGTGGCACAAGGACAGGGTTGGCAGCGCATCACATGTGCATCAGTCTTTGTGGAAAGATGGAAAACCTGCGTTTTATAATGCGGATGGTGAATACGGAATGTCGGATCTGATGCGCCACTATATCGCCGGTTTGATCAAGTATTCATCTGACATCACTTATTTTCTGGCCCCTTATGTGAACAGCTATAAACGGTTTCAAAAAGGTACATTTGCGCCAACCGGTACGGTCTGGTCCGTTGATAATCGCACTGCGGGTTTCCGACTGTGTGGCGAAGGATCCAAAGCGGTCAGGGTGGAATGCCGCATTGGCGGGTCTGACCTGAACCCATATCTGGCGCAGGCCGTGCAGATTGCAGCCGGAATTGCCGGGATTGAAGAAAAACTTTCACTATCACCCCCACTGTCAGGGGACGCATACGCGGCGGCTGATACCGGTGAAATCCCATCTACTTTGCGCGACGCTGCTGCAACTTTGAAAACATCGAAAATGCTTCGTTCTGCACTTGGTGACGATGTAGTAGATCACTACACCCGCGCCGCTGAGTGGGAAGTGGAGGAGTTTGACCGGGTTGTCACTGACTACGAAATTGCTCGCGGGTTTGAGAAGGCCTGACAATATGCCAATGAAAGCCGATATTCAGAAAATTTTGGATCGGTATACCGGCTAGTTTCCGCAGGAGGATGGATCGATGCTTTTCGCAAGAAATATATCGCTCAACAATCTGGTCCGCATGTCGATTTGGGAAGGAAATTCATGATTTTCAGCCTCAGTTCAGAAATTATAGTAAGCTAACCATACTGGAACGCCCCATGAGCAATACCATAAAATGTATCTCACCAATTGACGGTTCGGTTTATGCCGAACGCCCGGTTCTAAACGCTGATGCAGCGACGGATGCGGTAAAACGCGCCAAAACGGCGCAAAAAGATTGGGCCGCACGCCCATTGGCTGAACGCATTGTATTGGTTCAGGCAGGTGTTGCCCGCGTTGGCGAAATGAACGACGAAATTGTACCGGAACTGGCACATCAGATGGGGCGGCCAATTCGCTATGGTGGCGAATTTGGCGGTTTTGATGAACGCGCCAGCCATATGGCTTCTATCGCGCAGGACGCGCTTGCCCCGATTGAACTGGAAGACAGCGCGCATTTTAAACGCTACATAAAACGCATTCCGCACGGGCTGGTCCTGGTTGTGGCACCTTGGAACTACCCCTACATGACGGCGGTCAACACCGTCGCACCAGCGCTGATTGCCGGTAATGCGGTGATGTTGAAACATGCGTCGCAAACGCCGCTGGTTGGTGAACGTATGGCACGTGCTTTTCACGAAGTTGGTGTGCCCGAAGACGTGTTTCAAAACGTTTTTCTGGATCATCAGACAACATCTGATCTGATCGCGTCACGGTCCTTTGGATTTGTGAATTTCACCGGTTCTGTTGGTGGCGGAAAATCCATGGAACGCGCGGCGGCAGGCACTTTTACCGGCATCGGGCTGGAACTTGGCGGTAAGGACCCTGGTTATGTCATGGAAGACGCTGATATTGACGCGGCAGTCGATACCTTGATTGACGGTGCGATGTTTAACGCTGGCCAATGCTGTTGTGGGATTGAACGCATCTATGTGGTCGAAAGCCTGTATGACACATTCGTCGAAAAAGCTGTGGCGATTGTTTCAGCCTACAAACTTGGCAATCCACTTGACCCGAATACAACACTTGGGCCGATGGCCCATGCGCGTTTTGCAGACGAAGTGCGTGCCCAAACAGACGAAGCGGTTGCGGCAGGGGCCAAAACACTAATCGACCCCACCCTGTTCCCGCAGGATGATGGAGGTGCGTATCTGATGCCGCAAATTCTGGTAAATGTTGATCATTCCATGCGGGTGATGCGTGATGAAAGCTTTGGCCCGGTTGTTGGGATTATGCCGGTCAAGGATGACGCCGAAGCGATCACATTGATGAATGACAGCGACTTTGGCTTAACAGCATCTCTTTGGACCAAAGACATATCTCGCGCCGAAAAAATTGCGGAACAGATCGAAACTGGAACTGTGTTCATGAATCGTGCTGACTATCTGGACCCCGGATTGTGCTGGACCGGTTGCAAGGATACAGGGCGCGGTGGCGGTCTATCTGTTATTGGCTACCAAAATCTTACTCGACCAAAATCATACCACCTTAAAAAGGCCTGAACATGAAGCTCATCGGTAACTGGTCCTATCCCACGACCATTCGTTTTGGGGCTGGCAGAATCTCTGAAATTGCGGACGCCTGCGAGGCAGCGGGTATCAAGAAACCACTTCTGGTCACGGATAAGGGGCTTGCAGGTCTGCCAATCACGCAAAATACCCTTGATCTGCTGGATGGGGCCGGTCTGGGCCGCGCAGTGTTTTCTGATGTCGATCCCAATCCCCACGAAAAGAACGCACAAGCGGGTATCAAAATGTTTCGCGAAGGCGGGCATGACGGGGTGATCGCCTTTGGTGGCGGCTCCGGGCTGGACCTTGGCAAACTGGTCGCATTTATGGCCGGCCAGACCCGCCCACTTTGGGATTTTGAAGATGTGGGCGATTGGTGGACACGGGCCGATGCGGATGCAATTGCACCGATTGTTGCCGTGCCAACCACTGCTGGAACAGGATCAGAAGTAGGACGTGCCAGCGTTATCACCAATTCCCAAACGCACGAGAAGAAAATTATTTTTCACCCGAAAATGTTGCCATCGGTTGTGATCTGTGATCCGGAACTGACCGTTGGGATGCCACAGATGATCACTGCGGGCACTGGAATGGATGCATTTGCCCATTGCCTAGAAGCATTCTGTTCACCCCATTACCATCCGATGTCTCAAGGCATCGCGCTTGAAGGTATGCGGTTGGTGAAAGATTACCTGCAAAGGGCTTACAATGACGGCACTGATATCGAAGCGCGCGCACATATGATGTCAGCCGCGGCGATGGGTGCAACTGGGTTTCAAAAAGGCCTTGGGGCGATCCATTCGCTATCCCATCCTATCGGGGCGGTGCACCACACCCATCATGGCACCACCAACGCCGTTGTGATGCAGCCCGTGCTGTTATTTAACCGACCAGAAGTGGAAATGCGTCTGGGAACGGTTGCAAACTACCTTGGTATATCAGGCGGTTTTGATGGGTTTTACGAATTCGTCGGTGAACTGAACACCAGCCTTGGAATTCCTAAAAACCTAACGGAACTAGGAGTAAGCGAACCTGATATTGATACGCTCGTAGCATCAGCGCTTGCGGATCCAAGCTGCGGTGGTAATCCGGTTGAAATGACCCGAGAAAACGTATCCACGTTGCTCCAAAGCTGTTTTTAGGCGAGAATTTTGCACCGAACTGGTGGGTGTCTGCAACAGGATGCCCGCTATTTTATTGGCGGTGCGCCGCCCTGAAAACTGTTGCCGTTTACATAGTCACAAGGTGCTTCCTGCATTTCCAGATGCAGGTTTTTCCCAGTATAGGGATGTGCGCGCGCAACTTCTTCGTCAAACTCTATCCCCAGACCGGGTGCTGATGGTGCGTGGATAAATCCGTCTTCCCAATGAATAGAGTTTTTGATCAGTTTCTGGTGAAAACTCCCTCCGGTTTCGATGGTTTCTGCAATCAGCAGATTTGGAATTGACACTGAAAGATGGATATTAGCGGCCCATTCCACCGGTCCTGCATATAGATGTGGTGCCATTTCGGCGTTGAATACTTCACCAATTGCGGCGATCTTGCGCCCCTCAAGTATCCCCCCCGCACGTCCAAGTGCAGGTTGCAAAATTTTTACCCCGTCAGTGCGCAACAACGTGGCAAATTCCGCCTTGGTACACAACCGCTCGCCTGTTGCAATCGGGATACGCACAGCACGCGCCACTTGCGCAAACTCCAGCAGATTGTCCGGGGGTACCGGTTCTTCAAACCATAGGGGATTATATGGTGCTATTGCCTGCCCCAACCGGATTGCACCAGCCGTCGTGAATTGCCCGTGGGTGCCAAATAAAAGGTCAGCCCGATCCCCGACTGCGTCGCGGATTGCTTTGCAAAATGCAACCGACTGGCTGATATCAGACATTGCAGGTTGATGCCCTCCGCGCAGTGTATAAGGCCCGGCGGGATCAAATTTTACAGCAGTAAAACCCAGATCAACCATTTTCAATGCAGCTTCTGCGGCCAATTCAGGCGAGGTCCAGAATGCATCCATATCGCTGCCGGGTTGCGGATAGATATATGTATAAGACCGCACCCGTTCATTGATCATACCGCCAAGTAATGCCCACACGGGACGGTCACGGTCTTTTCCCAGGATATCCCAGCAGGCAATCTCCAACCCTGAAAAAGCCCCCATAACTGTAGGATCGGGGCGTTGGGTAAACCCGGACGAATAAGCACGGCGAAACATGAGTTCGATATTTTCAGGATTTTCCCCTTGTATATGGCGTTCAAAAACATCCGCAATTACCACTTTCATCGCTTCTGGGCCAACAGCTGCCGCGTAACATTCTCCATAACCAACAACCCCGGTATCCGTCGTTAGTTTGGTAAACATCCAGTATCGCCCACCCCAGCCTGGTGCCGGCGGTGCTACAACGAATATTTCCAGATCCTTCAACCGCATTTTCGCCCCCCAAATATATCAGTCATTCTATAACCAGTGTTTAAACAGGAAAGCGTACCCGACTGGATCTACGCAACGCTACTATTGTCCAAATTCTTCTTGCCAAAATATCCCCGCCGGAAGCACCCGGCACGAAGTGCCACA
>Ga0209344_10001648_pt1 | contig 28188 bp, 21 predicted proteins | sample Cruoilmetagenom6_FD_187293 | JGI IMG/M metagenome (GOLD analysis project Ga0209344, IMG submission 187293) | Oil polluted marine microbial communities from Coal Oil Point, Santa Barbara, California, USA - Santa Barbara Oil Seep Sample 6 (SPAdes)... | ecosystem: Environmental > Aquatic > Marine... | reverse complement strand
GCTCGAAACTGCCCATCACCCGCCCCAGCCTCTGATCGCGGTTGAACTCCAGCCCCGACATCAGCGCGGTATAAAGCGCCTGGCTCGCCTCCTCGGGCTTGAGGAACACGTCATTGCCCGACGCACCGGCGTTGCGCAGCAATCCCGCGAAATCGGGCCACTCCTCGTCCATCTCCCGCGCCATCCGCGCAAGGTCCACCGAGATCGCCCGTGCCAGCCGGCATTGGTAATCGCCCTTGCCATAGCCCGCCAGGTCCGGCTCGTATAACAGCCGCTCAAGCGCCATGAGCCCGCGCCCCGCGACCGACACATCAGCGAAATCCTCGGCCGAATCCACCACAGGGTCCGCATCCGCAACCAGCCCCGCCACCGTGCGCCCGACCATGCCGCGCGTATCGGGCCAGAATGCGATCGCCAATGCCCGGCCACCCTGCTCCAGCGGCCCCAGATGCAGGTGGCTCACCCCCATCCAGGCATCATAGGCGGCGTGATAGGCAGGTTTCAGCGCCTCGGCGCGGCAATCCTCTTTTGCGCTCGCCGCCAATGCCGCGCTGCTCTCGGCGAACGCGTCGAACCCCGGCAGCACATGACGCGACAACGCCTCGTCCACGCCCGCCCTCGCCATGCCCGAAAGGCCACAGGCCAGGGCCAGCGTGATCGTCAGGCTTCGCATTGCAAGGGATGTCCGCATCATAAACTCTCCAGGAACCGGATCAGTGCCGCACGCGCCCCGGCGGGCATCTCGACCACCCGGTCCCGTGCCGCCTGCGCCTCGCCACCATGCCACAGGATCGCCTCCAGAATCGAGTGCGCCCGCCCGTCATGCAAGAACCGTGTATGCCCGTTCACCTGCCCGGTCATCCCGATTCCCCAAAGCGGCGGCGTGCGCCATTCCTGCCCGTCGGCCACGCCTTCGGGCCGCCCATCCGCCAGCCCCGGCCCCATGTCGTGCAACAGGAAATCCGAATAGGGCCAGATCAGCTGGAAACTCTGCTCGTCCTGCCCTTCAAGCCGGTGGGTCACGTATTTCGGGCTGTGGCAGGCAATGCAGCCTGTCTCGTAGAACACCTGCTTGCCGCGCAGCACCTCGGGGTCATCCACATCGCGCCTTGCGGGCACCGCAAGGTTGCGACTGTAGAAGGTCACAAGGTCCAGCCCCTCGCGGTCGATCTCGAAGACACGCTCGTCGCCATCGCCATGCGGCCCCGCGATACAGCCCTCCTGCGCCGGGGTGCAATCGCCCGCCGCGCCGGGGAAAAGCGGGTTGGAAATGCCGATATCCCCGGCAAAGGCGCTGGCGCTCTGCTGCTCGATGGTGGGGTTGCCCGCCTTCCATCCGAACCGCCCCAGCATCGGGCGCTCATGCACCTTTGACCAGGCGATCTGCGCACGCCCCGAAATGCCGTCGCCATCACGGTCATCGGGATCGGCATGGGCCAGGATATCCGCCGCCGGGATCGCCTCAACGAGGCCCAGCCCGATCATCTGCGGCGCCACCCGCGGCGAGATCAAGAGATCATCCGAAAGCGGCCCGTATCCGGGATCGGCGATGGTGTAGCTCGGTGTATGCAGGGTGGCGCTCTCGCCATCCGAAAGGGCGATGTCCGCCTCTTCATAGGTGATGCGCATCTGCCCTTCTGCGGCATGGCCGGTCACGGCCAGGTCCTGCAACTGCCCGCCATAGACCGGATCGGGACGGGTGCGCGGCGTGTCGATCCCCTGCGCCGCCAGGTAGGTTTCTATCTCGCTCATCGCCGCATCGTCGTGGGCAGGCACAGACAGGCGCAGGAACATCGACACGCGGCTGTCCTCGTCGCCCTCGGGCGGATGCCCGCGACCGTCCTTCAGATGGCAGCGCTGGCAGGACCGCGCGTTATAGACCGGGCCAAGCCCGTCCGATGCCTTGGTCGACGAGGGCGACGACACCCAGACCTTCTTGAAGAGTCCGTTGCCGAGCTTGAAATCCATCTCACGCGCAAAGGTGATATTCCCGGATGGTTGCGAAAACGCATCCGCGTCCTTGCGTGCGCGCACCGTGGCCGCGCCTGCCGGGTTGGTCTCGAAAGGTTCGGGGGCGTCGAACTCTGTCGTCGGGGCCGTCACCGTCTTGATGCGCGCGGCGTCGTCTTGGCTGCGCGGCACCACATCCAGATGCACATCCTGCAGCGGTTCCGCCGCCGCGCCGATCGGCGCGACGCCAAGGAAATACGCGCCAAGCGCGATGCATGCACTTCGGGAAAGGAACGCGAATCCGGGTCTGAACTGGGGGCGTGTCATGGCACTCTGGCTTTCAGGTTGGTCTTGGTCCTGATGACGTGGCGCATTATCTTGACAATTTCAATCGGAAATAATCAGGGGCGCCGGATTGTCGCGCCCGGAACCGGATCGCGGCCCTTGGCGGGGTCGCGATCCGAAGTCTTCCGGCGGCTTACTGGAACACCGCGTCGGGATTGTCGAGGCTGTCGGACCCCTCGAAACCGATCTGCCCGACGCCCAGCGCCGTCACCGCGCGCTCGATCGAGCGCGTCTGCTTCACCAGCGCACCGACCGCGCTCATGATCAGCGCTTCGCCCTCTTCATTGCCGCGCGCCAGCATCTGGTCATAGCTTGTCCCGGCCTCGGCCGCCGCCTTGATCTGTCCCAGCTCGATCATCGTCGCGTTCAGGTCGGCGCGCAGCGCGGCATCCACCGCCTCATCCGATTCCGCCACCAGCGAGGACAGGCTTTCGCCCGACACGACGCTGCCATCGACGCGCACATACTCGCCCATATAGACGTTCCGCACGCCCAAGCCGTCATAGAAATGGCTGTTATGCGTGTTGTCCGAGAAGCAATCATGCTCTTCCTCGGGATCGTTCAGCATCACGCCCAGCTTCATGCGCTCGCCGGCCTGTTCGCCATAGGACAGGCTGCCCATCCCGGTCAGCATGGTGACGATTCCGGCGTCCGGGTCGGCCGTGACCGCCTCGCGCGCTCCACCTCCGTCGGCCCATTGCGCCGTCATCCACTCAAGGTCCGAAATCAGCAATTCGGTCGCCGCTGTCAGATACGCGCCGCGCCGGTCGCAGTTGCCGCCGGTGCAGTCATCGCCGCTGGCGTAATCGGTCCAGGGCCGCTCGCCCGCACCCGGCTCGGTGCCATTGAGGTCCTGCCCCCACAGAAGAAATTCGATGGCGTGGTAGCCGGTCGCGACATTGGCCTCGACCGCATCCGCCTCATGCAGCCTGTCGGCCAGCAATTCGGGCGTGATCTCGCGCGCGTCGATCTCTTCGCCCGACAGGGTGAAGGTCGGATTCGCGATGACATTCAGCGCCGCAAGCTGGTTCTCATCCGTCGCTCCGCCATAGGCGCTGTCGACATAGTCAATCAGCCCCTCGTCCAGCGGCCAGGCATTCACCTTGCCCTCCCAGTCATCGACAATCGGATTGCCGAACCGATAGGCCTCGGTCTGCTGATAGGGCACGCGGGCCTCGATCCAGACCGCGCGCGCCGCGTTCAGCGTCTCGGGCGAAGGATCCGCCAGCAGCGTCTCGATGGCCGCCTGCAATTCCCGCGCCTTCAACAGGCTGTCCTCATAGCCCGCATGGGCAATATCGGCATAGGTCTCCAGCACCTCGGCCTTGCCCGCCAGGGCAGGCGCGCCAAAACCCAGCACAAGCGCCATCGCTGTCATGGATGTTTTCATCTCGATCGGTCCTTTTTCGTTTCCGCCGCACGCGCACGCAGGGTCGCACCTTCTGGCACGTCACACCCCGGCACGTGAGAATTCCACCTGCCCGATGGCAGGCCCTATTTGGTTGACAGAAAGAGTCGGATTGGTCAATTCCGATTATTTCACTCGGATAATTTTCATGCCCTGCGAACAGGAAAAACCCCCGCACGCTTCGCAGCTTGCGGGGGTAGATGTTTTATTTGTCAAAGGCTTGAAAGACAGCCCTGAATTGGCGCCGGGTGTCGCTCCGGCACTCAGCCCTGCGCGGACTGGAACGCATCCAGCCCCGCCTGCGCCACCTCGCGGTCCTGAGCCGGCGTGCCGGAACTCACGCCGATCCCGCCCACGACCTCGCCGTCGACGATCACCGGCAGGCCGCCGCCGACCACCATCAGGCGCCCGCCAATGGCCGACCCGATCCCGTAGGCCGGTGCGCCCGGCTGGCTCGCCTCGCCATATTCATGCGTGGCCTTCTTGGCACCCGAGGCGGTATAGCTCTTGTCGATGGCAATGGTGATCGACGTAACCTTGCCGCCGTCCATCCGCTCGAAGGCGACAAGATTGCCGCTCTCGTCGGTAATGGCGATGCACATCGGCACGCCGATCTCCGTGGCTTTCTCGCGCGCGCCCTTCAGCAGGCTGCGCGCATCCTCCAGATCCAGTCGCTTGATCGTCAGCATCTCTCACTCTCCCTTTTGTGCCTGTGCCTTGGCCACCCGCCGCGCCGCGTGCAGCAGCGGTTCGGTATAGCCCGAGGGCTGTTCGGCCCCCTTGAAAATCAGGTCATGCGCCGCCTCGAACGCTGGCCCGTCGAACCCCGGCGCCATCGGCCGATAGGCCGGATCGCCCGCGTTCTGCGCATCGACCTTGGGCGCCATGCGCCTCAGCGATGCCTCGACCTCCTCGGCGCTGCAAATCCCGTGCAGCAGCCAGTTGGCCAGGTATTGCGACGAAATCCGCAAGGTCGCGCGGTCCTCCATCAGGGCCACGTCATTGATATCGGGCACCTTCGAGCACCCTATCCCCTGATCGACCCAGCGCACCACATAGCCCAGGATCGACTGGCAGGAATTGTCGAGCTCGCGCTGCACCTCCTCGGGCGACAGGTTGCGCCCCACCATCAGCGGCGGTGTCAGCAGCGCCTCGCGCGACGCGGGCGCGCGGTCCTTCAGCTTCGCCTGAAGGGCCGCCACATCCACCTGGTGATAATGGGTGGCATGAAGCGTCGCGGCCGTGGGCGAAGGCACCCAGGCGGTATTCGCGCCCGCCTCAGGATGGCCGATCTTGGCCTCCAGCATCGCCGCCATGTCGTCGGGGCGCGCCCACATGCCCTTGCCGATCTGCCCCTTCCCGGCCATGCCCGCGGCCAGCCCGGCATCGACATTGCCGGCCTCATAGGCGGCCAGCCACCCGGACTGCTGCATCTCGCCCTTGGGCACGACAGGCCCGGCCTGCATCGCGGTGTGGATCTCGTCGCCGGTGCGATCGAGGAAGCCCGTGTTGATGAACACGCAGCGTTCCTTCACCGCCTCGATACAGGCCAGCAGGTTCGCCGACGTGCGCCGCTCCTCGTCCATCACGCCCAGCTTCACGGTATTGCGCTCAAGCCCCAGCAAGTCCTCGACCCGCGCATAAAGCGTGTCGGCAAAGGCCACCTCTTCGGGGCCATGCATCTTGGGCTTGACCACATAGACCGACCCCGCGCGCGAATTCCCCTCGCCCTCGCGCGCCAGGTCATGCATCGCCGCCGCCACGGTGACGGCCGCGTCCAGCATCCCTTCAGGGGTTTCCTGCCCGTCCATCAACACCGCATCGGTGGTCATCAGGTGGCCGACATTGCGCACCAGCAGCACCGCGCGCCCCGGATGGGTGACGCTGTTGCCGTCCGGATCAAGATAGCTCACGTCCGGCGCAAGGCGGCGCGTCATGGTCTTGCCGCCCTTCTCGAAGCGCTCCTCCAGATCGCCGCGCATCAACCCCAGCCAGTTGGCATAGGCCAGGCACTTGTCCTCGGCATCCACCGCCGCGACCGAATCCTCGCAATCCTGGATCGCCGTCAGCGCACTTTCGAGCCGCAGGTCGGCGATCCCCGCCGGATCGTCCCGCCCGATGGCGGAGTCGCGGTCGATCACCACCTCGATCAACAGGCCGTTGGCGCGCAGGAAAACATTGCCCGCCTCGGTGTAACCGGCGAACTGGCCGGGATCGGCAAGGGCGCTTCCCTGCCCCTTCACCGCGACCTTCAGCGCACCGCCCTCCACATCGAGCGCGGTCACATCCGCCCAGGACCCGGTCGCAAGCGGCACCACCCGGTCGAGATGCGCACGCGCCCAGGCGATCACCTTGGCGCCGCGCGCCGCGTCATAGCCCTGGCCCTCGGGTTTTCCCTCGATCGCGTCGGTGCCGTAAAGCGCATCGTAAAGCGAACCCCAACGCGCATTCGCGGCATTGAGCGCGAACCGCGCATTCATCACCGGCACCACCAGTTGCGGCCCCGCAACGCTGGCGATCTCGGGATCGACATTGCGGGTCGTCACCTCGAAGGGCGCAGGCGCGGGCAGCAGGTAACCGATCTCCTTGAGATAGGCGCGATACGCCTCGCCATCGAAAGGCTGGCCGCGATGGGCGATGTGCCATTCATCGATCTGGCGCTGCAATTGCGCGCGCTTTTCCAGAAGCCGCGCGTTCTGCGGCGCCAGGTCGCGCAGCATGGCAGCATAGCCCGACCAGAACTGATCGGCGCTCACGCCCAGCAGAATCTCATCCTCCAAAAGCCGCGCCAGCGGCGCAGCCACCGACAATCCGTGACGGTCTACATATTCGCTCATGTGCTTCCTCCGTTTCCAGCGCAAGGGCTAGCGCAGCGGGCGCGAAGCTGTAACAAATGGAAAAATGTTTTCCACGGTATGGAAAGGTATACCGAAATGAGCCCGGACAAAGCCGAAGGCGTGCAATCCGTCGCCCGCGCGCTGCGCCTGCTGCGCCATCTCAGCCAGCATGACGACGGACTCCGGGTCAGCGACCTCGCGCGGCTCAGCGGCTTGGCGGTGTCCACCACGCATCGCCTGCTGACCACGCTCGAATTGCAGGGCTTCGCGCAGTTCGACCCCGACAGCGCGCTCTGGCATGTGGGACGCGAGGCCTTTGCCGTGGGCGCCTCCTTCGGGCGGCGGCAGAATTTCGTGGCCCCCGCCCTGCCCTTCCTGCGCCGCCTGCGAGACGCCACGCGCGAGACCGCCAATCTGGGGATTCTCGACAATGACGAACTGGTCACCGTCAGCCAGGTCGAAAGCCGCGAGATCATGCGCGCAATCTCGCCCCCCGGCGGGCGGGTGCCCGCCTTCTGCTCGGGCATGGGCAAGGCGATCCTCGCCACATGGGAGGATGCCGATATCGCCGCGTTCGTCGCGCGCACCGGGCTGCACCCGATGACGGCGCGCTCGCATCGCGATGTTGACAGCGCGATGCGGGATATCGCCCGGATCCGGCAGCAGGGCTACGCGCTCGATGACGAGGAACATGTGACCGGCCTGCGCTGCATCGCGGCGGTGGTGTGGTCCCCGCAGGGCGAAGCCGCCTGCGCGATCTCGATCTCGGGCCTTGCCGCGCGGCTGCCGGATGACAGGCTCGACCGCATCGGCCAGATCGTCGCCCGCGCCGCCCACGACCTCACCGAAACCCTCGGTGGCCAGCCTCCGTCGCCGCCCTGACGCAGCACCCGGACGTCCTCACACCAGCTGGCTGACCACCTGCCGCTCAACCAAGCGCGCACAGAGGCGAAGCGCTCGCGATCCCTGCCCCCCCTCCTTCGCCTCGCCACCCGACTTTCGGGCCAGAGACGCGACAACATCGGGCAGATCGCCGCCCGCGCCGCCCACGACCTCACCCAAACCTCGGGCGGCCAACCCGCCTCGCAACGCTGGCGCGGCACCCGGACGGCCTCGCGCAGCGGGCTTGCCGCACCCGCCGACGCGGGCGTGGCGCTTGCCCTTCACGCCATGTCCGATGCAATCATGGGCGAAGCGCAACCCGACAGGAGGCACGGACATGGACCCAATCACCGGCACTTGCCTTTGCGGCGATGTCAGCATCACGGCCTCGGGACGGCCCGACCGGGTCGGGATCTGCCATTGCCTCGATTGCCGCAAGCATCACGGCGCCTTGTTCTATGCCGCCGCGATCTTTGCCGAAGGCGCGGTGACGATCGAAGGCGAAACCAACGCCTATGAGGGGCGGCATTTCTGCCCGCGTTGCGGATCGTCGGTCTTCGCCCGCAGCGGCGACGAGATCGAGCTGCACCTCGGCGCCCTCGATATGCCCGACCCTCCGTCATCCGTCACCGGCCTTACGCCCAGCTACGAATGCTGGACGGTGCGGCGCGAATCCTGGCTCCCGCCTTTCCCTCGCATGAAGCACTACGGGCATGACCGGGAGAGCGACCGCCGCGGCTGAATCCGGCTTGCATGGTTTGCCTGCCCATCCGCTCTGGTGCCCATCTATCCTGTTATCGCATCATCGTTGTCTTGCTCCTGCCCGTTTGCCCCGAATCATCGCCCGATGCGGGTGATGCGATCAGTAGAGCGCATGAGTGTTGCGAATGCGTTACCGCGGCGTCCCGCGCGGCGGCGGCAAGACGTTTGTACAAACCGGATTCCGAAGACCGCGACTTCGGTACAAAACCCATGTACAATTCGTCTGTTTCGTACGTTCCGCCCACGCCTCTCAATGGCGCACAGTCACTGTTCGGCGCGGATGGTTGCCATTCCGTCCCGGCTTCTGTTTAACGGGCGCGTATTTACAGCGTTTCGCGCGCGGGTTCTGCGCGCATGTCCGTTCCCCGAAAGGTCTCCCATGACATTGCTCGCGCGTTTCACCTTTGCCCTCTCGCTCTGCATCGCCCTGACCTCTCCGGCCCTTGCCCAGCAAGGCGGCGGTCAACCGACCCCGGTCACGGTCGTCACCCTCGAGCCGCAGACCATCACCCTGACAGCGACCCTGCCAGGCCGCGTCGCCGCCTCGGCCCTCGCCGAGGTGCGCCCGCAGGTCAACGGGATCATCACCGAGAGGCTTTTTGAAGAGGGCGCGCATGTCGATGTGAACGATCCTCTTTTCCGCATTGATTCCGCGACTTACGAGGCAACCTTGCAGCAATCTCGCGCCAGCGTGGCGCAGGCCGAAGCGCAACTTCGCGCCGCCGAACGCGATGCCGGGCGGCTCGAGGAATTGCAGGCCCGCAACGTCGCCAGCGAACAGGCGCTCGACGATGCGCAAGCCGCCCGCGACTCCGCCGCCGCCGCGCTGGAACTAGCGCGCGCCCAGATGAATTCGGCGCAGATCGAACTGTCGCGCACCACGATCCGCGCCCGTCTCTCCGGGCGGATCGGCCTATCGCAAACCAGCCAGGGCGAGCTTGTAACCGCCAGTCAGGCACAGCCGCTCGCGGTCATCCGCACCATCGATCCGGTCTATGTGGACGTCACCCAGTCCTCCGCCGACCTCCTGCGCTGGCGGCGCGGCGAAACCGAACGCGCCCTCGCCGACGCCGACCGCACCGTCCGCCTGACCCTCGCCGACGGCTCCGTTTATGAACACACCGGTCGCCTTCAGGCAGCGGAACCCAATGTCGATCCGCAGACCGGCGTGGTCACCATGCGCATGCAGTTCGAGAACCCGCAAACACTGCTGTTGCCGGGCATGTATGTTCAGGTCGAGATGCCCGTCGACGTGGCCGAGAACGTCTATCTTGTGCCTCAGGAAGGCGTCGTGCGCGACCGGCGCGGGCGCCCGACCGCATGGGTTGTTAACCCCGATGGCGTCATCGAGGAGCGTCCGCTGTCGATCGTTCAGGACCGCGACAACGAATGGGTCGTCGACGAAGGGTTGAACCCCGGCGACAGGGTCGTCGTCGCGGGCTTTCAGAAAACCGCGCCCGGCGCCACCGTCGCACCGGAAGAACGCGACACCAGCAAAACCACCGCCGACGCAGCGTCGGAATAACCGGCGGAAACGGGGACAGATATCATGGCACGCTTCTTCATCGACCGTCCGGTCTTTGCCTGGGTGATCTCGATCCTCATCATGGGGATCGGGGTGCTCGCGATCCGGATGCTGCCCGTGGCGCAATATCCGCAGATCGCGCCGCCCTCGGTTTCGATCAACGCCAGCTACCCGGGGGCCTCGGCCGACACGGTAGCCAATACCGTGACCCAGGTCATCGAACAGCAGATGACCGGACTCGATGGCTTGCGCTATTTCTCGTCCAGTTCGACAGCGGCGGGCCAGGTCCAGATCACCCTCACATTCGAGACCGGCACCGATGCCGATATCGCGCAGGTCCAGGTCCAGAACAAGCTGAGCCAGGCCACGCCGCTCTTGCCGGAAATCGTGCAGCGCCAGGGGATTACCGTCGAAAAATCCTCGGCTGGTTTCCTCATGGTCGTTGGCCTGACCTCGACCGATGGCAGCCTCGAACAGGTGGACCTTGCGGATTACATGGTCACCAACCTCGTCGACGAACTGAGCCGCATTCGCGGCGTCGGCTCGGTCAATGTGTTCGGCGGGCAATACGCCATGCGCATCTGGCTCGACCCGGCCAAGCTGGCCGCATTCGAGCTGGCGCCCTCGGATGTGGTGGCGGCGGTTTCCGCGCAGAACGCGCAGATTTCGGCGGGCGCTTTCGGTGCACGCCCGGCGGTCGAGGGGCAACAGCTCAACGCCACGATCACCGCACAATCGCTGCTCAGCACGCCGGAGGATTTCCGCCAGATCGTGCTGCGTGCCGAAACCGATGGCGGGCTGGTGTTGCTGGATGATGTCGCCCGCGTCGAGATCGGCGCCGAGAACTACGCCACCATCGCGCGCTTCAACGGCAGGCCGGCATCAGGCATGGCCATCAGCCTCGCGCCCGGCGCGAACGCGCTCGATACCGCAGAGGCGGTCAAGGCCCGTATGGAGGAATTCGCCCGCTTCTTCCCCGAAGGCGTGGAATACGTGATCCCCTATGACACCACACCCTTCATCGAGATCTCGATCAAGGAAGTGGTCAAGACCCTGTTCGAGGCAATCGGCCTCGTGTTCCTGGTGATGCTCCTGTTCCTGCAGAACCTGCGCGCAACCCTGATCCCGACCCTGGCCGTGCCCGTGGTCCTGCTGGGCACGTTCGGCGTTTTGGCGGCGGCGGGATTCACCATCAACACCCTGACGATGCTGGCGATGGTGCTGGCGATCGGCCTCTTGGTGGATGACGCGATCGTCGTGGTCGAGAATGTCGAACGGATCATGGAAGAAGAGGGCCTGCCCCCGCGCGAGGCCACGCATAAATCCATGGGACAGATCACCGGCGCGCTGATCGGTATCGCCATGGTTCTGTCGGCGGTGTTCGTGCCGATGGCCTTCTTTCCGGGCTCGACCGGCGTGATCTACCAGCAGTTCGCGATCACCATCGTTTCGGCCATGGCCCTGTCGGTGGTGGTGGCGATCACCCTGACGCCGGCGCTCTGTGCCTCGCTTCTCAAACCCAAGGGACATGCGGCACAGCGCGGGCCATTCGCCTGGTTCAACAAGGGCTTTTCAGGTCTGACCTCGGGCTATACCGGCACCGTGCGCTGGACCGTACGGCGCCCCTTCCGGGTGGCGATCGTCTATCTTGCTTTGGCCGCTGCAATGGCGTTCCTGTTCATGCGCACGCCGACGGGCTTTCTGCCCGAAGAGGATCAGGGCATCCTTTTCACCCTGATCCAGACCCCGACCGGCGCCAGCGCAGAGCGCACTCTCGACGTGGTGAAACAGGTCGAAAACTACTACCTCACGCAGGAAGAAGGTGTCGTGGATTCGATGTTCGGCGTGGTCGGTTTCAGCTTCGCGGGCAGCGGGCAGAACATGGGCCTCGCCTTCGTGCAGCTCAAGGATTGGGACAAGCGCCCCAGCCCGCAACAAAGCGTACAGGCATTGGCCGGACGGGCCTTCGGCGCATTCAGCCAGATCCGGGATGCGCAGGTCTTTCCGGTGGTGCCGCCTTCGGTGATCGAACTCGGCAACGTGTCGGGTTTCGACTTCTACCTGCAGGCGCGTGAAGGGCAGACCCATGACGAACTGGTGAACGCCCGCAACCAGCTGCTTGGCATGGCCGCGCAAAGCCCGGTCGTCACATCAGTGCGCCCCAGCGGCCTCGAGGACGCGGCGCGCTTCAACCTGGATATCGACTGGCGCATGGCCGGCGCGATGGGGCTGACGCCGAACGATGTGGGGCAGCTGCTTCAGGTCGCCTGGGCAGGCACCTATGTGAACGACTTCATCGACCAGGGCAGGATCAAGCGGGTCTATGTACAGGGCGAAGCCGAGGCCCGCGCGACACCCAAGGACATCGAGAAATGGCGCGTGCGCAATGTCAGCGGCGGGCTTGTTCCCTTCTCGAACTTTGCCCAGGGCAACTGGGATTACGGCGCGCAGGGGCTTTACCGCTATAATGGCGTGCCCTCGATCCAGATTCAGGGCTCACCCGTCGAGGGCGTGACCACCGGCGAAGCGATGGCCGAGATGGAACGCCTCGTGGCGCAACTTGGGCCGGGCTTTGACGTGGCCTGGACCGGCCTTTCGCTCGAGGAGCGGGAATCGGGCAGTCAGGCGCCCTTGCTCTATGCGCTCTCACTGGCGGCGGTGTTCCTGTCGCTCGCTGCGCTTTACGAAAGCTGGTCGATCCCCTTCGCGGTGATGCTGGCCATGCCCATCGGCGTGCTGGGCGCGCTGATCGGTGCGTGGCTGGGCGGCTTCGAGAACGGCGTGTTCTTCCAGGTCGGGCTGCTGACCGTCATCGGCCTCACGGGCAAGAACGCGATCCTGATCGTGGAATTCGCGCGCGAGCGCTATGAGGCCGGCGAGCGGGTGATCGACGCTGTCGCCACCGCCGCGCGCCAGCGTTTCCGCCCGATCATCATGACCTCGATGGCCTTCTCGCTGGGCGTTCTGCCGCTGGTGCTCAGCTCGGGCGCGGGTTCGGGCGGGCGCAATGCCATCGGCTCGGGTGTCCTGGGCGGAACGATTTCGGCCACGGTCCTCGGCGTGGTCTTCGTGCCGCTGTTCTTCATGATCGTGACACGGATCTTCCGCCGGGCCGGCGGGGCCTGAAGGCTCAGAAACCAAGAAGGGGGGCGTCGAAACGCCCCCCCCCCTTCCGTGCATCATTCCATGCATCTGTCGAGCACCGCTCGGTGCGGTCAGACCACCAGCACCGGAATTCGCGAAAGGCCCGTGACCTTGTGCGAAACGCTGCCCAAAAGGTAGTCCTCGACCGAGCCCATGCCACGGCTGCCGATCACGATCAGGTCCATCCCGTGTTCCTGCGCGAACTTGACGATGGTGCGCGATGTCGGCCCCGATTTGACGAAGGCGCGTGTCTCGGTCAGCCCGGCCTCCTGCGCGACGCTCTTGGCGCGCTCGGCGACTTCCTTGGCATGGTTGCGCATGATGTCGTCCATATTGCCCGGATCGTCGGGGCGCACCATCGACAGCGACGCCTCGAGCATCGAGTGATGCCGATAGACCGTCAAAATGGTGACCTTGCCGCCGCCACATTCGCGCGACATGTCGATGGCCATATCCAGCGCCTTCTCGGCATTGGGCGAGCCATCGAAGGGAACGAGTATAGATTTGAACATAAGGGTCTCCTGACTACTTCGCGAAGGCAAGGTCACGCAGGAACAGCGCGATCTGCGGGAAGAAGATCAGCGCGACCGCCACCGACAGCAGGATGAAGATGAACGGCGGCGTGCCGCGGATGACCTCGAAATAGGGGCGCTTGAACACGGCGATGGCCGTGAAGATATCGCAACCGAATGGTGGCGTGGCCGATCCGATGGCCACCTGCAAGGTAACGATCGTGCCCACCAGAACCGGGTCAAGCCCGACCGAGTTCACCACCGGCGCAAAGATCGGCACCATGACCAGGATCACCACGATCGGATCGACGAACATGCAGCCGATGAAGAAGGCGATCGAGATCACGAACAGAACACCGATCTGACCCATCTCGTCGACGCCGATACCGCCAAGGATCTGCTGTGGGATCTGTGCGAACGAGATCACCCAGGAAAACGCCGCGCCAACGCCCACAAGGATGAACACCACCGCCGTGATCAGCCCGGTCGACTTGGCAGTGTCATAGACCCCGGCAAGGTCGAGTTCCTTGAACACGATGACTTCAAGGATCAGCGCATAGAGCACACAGGCGGCGGCGGCCTCGGTCGGGCTGAAGATACCGCCATAGATGCCGCCGATGATGATCGCCGGGAACCCCAGCGGCCAAAGCGCCTTGCGCGCGGCAGCCATGCGTTCGGGCCAGCTTGTCTTGGGTTCGGTCGGGACCTGGTGGCGCACCGCATAAAGCCAGGAATAGAACGAGAAGAGCACGAGGATCAGCAGCCCCGGCCCGATCCCTGCAATGAACAGCTCGGCGATCGATGTGTTCGACACCACGCCATAGATGATCATGCCGATCGAGGGCGGAATGAGAAAGGCGATATCCGACGAATTGACGATCAGCGCCAGGATGAAACTGTCCTTGTAGCCCGCCTTCTGCATCCGTGGACGCAGCGGCGAACCGATGGCGACCACCGTCGCCTGGGTCGACCCCGAGACCGCGCCGAACATCGTGCAGGCCGCCGCAGTGGATACCGCCAGCCCACCCTTCAGATGCCCGACAAAGGCCATCACCAGGTCGATCAGCCGGTTGGCCGATTGCCCGCGCGTCATGATATCGGCGGCGAAGATGAACATCGGCACCGCGATCAGCGAGGCGGGCCGGATGCCCGCCATGATCTGCTGGATCATCGTTTCAAGCTGGCTCATCCCGCCGAACAGCGAGAAGAAGCCCACGAAAGCCCCCACGATCAGCGGGATCATCATGGGAAAACCCAGCAGAAGGAGCACGATCATGATCGAGAAAATCGTCAGTGCCATCTTTCAGACCTCCATCTCGTCGTCGTCATATCCTTCGAGCACGGCGGTCGAGAGATAGGTATCTTTTTCAATGATGTTCTTGATGGCAGTCAGCGCATATTGCATCCCCGTCATAAAGAACCCGAAGGGCACCCAGACCAGCGTGATCCACACCGGGATCTGAAGCGACGGCAGCACGCGGCCCCGTCCCGCCTGAGTGAGAATGTAGTTGAACGAGTAGTAGCAAAGCCCGAACATGAAGACCGCCGTCACCACCGCGATGATGATCATCATGATCTTGCGCCCCTTTCCGGGCAGCGCGTCATAGATCGCCGACATACGGATATGACGGCCCTGACGCGCGGCATAGCTGATGCCGGCAAAGGTGATCATGATGATGAGAATGCGGTTCAGCTCTTCGGAAAAGAAGATGCTGTTCTGAAAGACGAAGCGCCCGACCACGTTGGCGATCGTATTCGCGGCCATCAGCAGCACGCCCGCCGCCAGCACGATGGCTTCGATCTTGCTGATCAGATTGTCCAACGTGCCCAGAACGCCGGGAAGCGTGGATTGATAGTCCTTGAAGGATGCGTCATCCGTCGAGGTGGTGTCGGTTTGCGACTGTGTCTGAGACTCGTTCATCCCTGTCCAGGCCCCGCGATGATGTTGAATGTGATGTGGGTAAAGTAAACCGGCGACCCCATCTTCGATGGCGGCCGCCGGTCCCTGTCTTTAGTTTTCGACAGCTTCAAGGTCCGCCTTGAGCTGTTCGAGAATCTTGGCGCCGGAATCCCCGGTCATCTCAAGGAAGGTCTCTTCGACCGTTGCAGCCGCTTCGACGAAGGGCGTGCGCTCTTCCTCGCTCAGGACATTGACCTGCATGTCGGGCTTGGCTTCCTTGATCTTCTCGATGCTCTCTTCGTGCAGACCGCTCTGATAGTCGATGATGTGGTCAAAAGCGGTATCCATCGCCGCCTGCACCATCTCCTGATCTTCTGCCGAAAGGCCGTCGAAGAACTGCTGGTTCGCCATCACGGCCGTGGTGAAGTTGTTGTGGCCCGCGCAGGTGATGACGTCGGTCACTTCATACATCTTGGTCGACTCGATGAAGAACATCGGGTTTTCCTGACCCTGGATGATGCCCGTCTGCAGTGCACCATAGACTTCGCCCCAGGGCAGCGGCGTGGGTGTGGCGCCGAACGCCTTGTAGCTTTCCACCAGAAGCGGGTTGGTCATCACGCGGAACTTCACCTCGTTGAGGTCATCCGGCCCTTTGACGGGCTCCTGCGTGGTCATGCAGACCTCGCCTTCGGGGAACATCACCAGAAGCTCGAGGCCCTGCTGGGCGTAAAGCTCGGGGAACATTTCGTTGATCGCCTTGGAACTGCGGAAGAATTCGCTCAGCTTCTCGGTGTCCTGGGGCAGCAGATATGGCACGAAGAACACTTGCGCCTCCGGGATCAGCGAACCCGTGAAACCCGGGCTCTGGTCCACGAATTGCAGGATGCCGGCCTGGGCTTGTTCCATGATATCCGCCGATTCACCCAAGGTGCCATAGGGGAAAAGCTGGACCTCGTGGTCGGAATTCGCTTCGATCTCTTCCTTGAACTTCTGGGCGAAAACGCCCTGCACCTCGTCGATGGCCTCCTCGAACGCGTAGCGCCAGGTGTCGGCCTTTGCCATGCTGCCTGTGATGGCCATGACACCGACGGCGGCCGCAGCTGCGAACGTGTTGGTCATGAATTTCGCCATTACTTTGCTCCCTGTTTCATAAAATGCACTGGAAGCGTGTGATGCATTGTATTGCATGTCAAACCAATAATTGACGCATGACAAATGTCAGTATTCAAGAGGAAAGGCGATTTCATGGGTCGCTCGGAGCAACATCGAGACCCGCTCGAGTGCCGTCCTGAACTGGGTTTCATCGCGCACGCCGCCCACGGAAATCCGCACCGCATCAAGGGCCGGAGCCTGGGCTGTCAGAAAAGGAGTCGCGGGTGCCAGCGCAACGCCAAGCTGGCGGGCATTGCGCACGACATCCTCGGTCGATCGCCCCTCGGGAAGGGTCAACCAATAGTGCAGCCCGCCCGGATGACCCTGAAGCCTCTGGTCACCCAGAACCTCGTTGACGATCCGCCCGCGCGCGGCCAGCGCAGCGCGCTGCCACTCGGCCAGGGCGGCGGCGGTGCCGTCGCGCACCCAACGGGTGGCGATCTCACCGACCAGCGGCGTAGCCGCCCATGAGAACACCAGCAGGCGGCTCAGCAACGCCGATTGCAGATACGCGGGCGCGGCCATGTAACCCGCGCGCAGCCCCGAAACGGTGCATTTGGTGAATGTCGTCAGGTAGATCGTGCGCTCCGGTGCCAGCGCCGCGATCGGCTCGGGCGCATCCTCGAGGATCTGCGCATAGGCATCGTTTTCGATGACCACGAGATCGCGGGCTTGCGCCACCGCGGCGACTGCACGCCTGCGCGCCTCGCTCATCAATCCCCCACGCGGTGCCGCCAGGTTCGGCAGCGTCACGATCGCACGGGCATCGTGACTGCGACAGACCCGCTCAAGCGCGTCCGGGCACATCCCCTCGTCGTCTCCCGCCACCCCGATCAGCGTCAGGCCAAGGTAACGGCAGAGCGAAATGATAAGGTGATGGGTCACATCGTCGGCCAGCACCACGTCACCCGGCGCGGTCACCGCTGACAGCGCCGCCGCCATGCCATGCGTCACGCCGTTGGTCAGCAGCACCCGGTCGGCGCTGGTGTTCAGGCGGCACCGTGCCAGCCAGTCGACAGCCGCCGCGCGATGCGCGGTCTGCCCGATATTGGGACGGCAGGACAGGATCGTCGCCGGATCGGCATTGCCCGCCATCTCGCGCAGCGTGCGGCGCATGGCCTGGTCATGCCTTGCATCGTAAAGCGGGCGCGAAATCGCCAGGTCCAGCACATCTTCCCGCTGGGATTTCAGCGCATAGGGCGGCTCGTCCCGCGCCGAGGGGTCGACAACGAAACTGCCCCGCCCCACATGCCCGTGGATCAGGTTGTGCTGGCGCAGGCGGTCATAGGCCTTGCTGACGGTATGGACACTCAGCCCAAGCTCGTTCGACACCGCCCGATGCGTCGGCAACCTGTCTCCGGGGCGCAGCACGCCTTCGCGGATCTGCCGCTCGATGGCGGCGGCAAGGCTGGCATAGAGCGGCTCTGCAAGGGCCTCCCGGTCGGGGAATTCGAACGTCATCCTGAACTCACGCTGATTGTGGCCTTTCGGGATCTCAATAGCACATGGCGCGCAGAACGCATGTGCTTTGGCAATAGGCCAGATGCCCGCAGCCGCCTTGAATGGCCTTGCCCGGTCGGACGCATATCGCCATGATCTGGCCCTCACGCGAGCTTTGGGATAAGGGCTGCACATGAAATTCACGCTCGCCGATCTCCGGTCTCTCAACGACCTTCCCGCCGATACGGTGATCGACGCCCGCTCACCCTCGGAATTCGCCGAAGACCATGTGCCCGGCGCGATCAACCTGCCTTCGCTCAGCGATGCCGAGCGCGCCGAAGTCGGTACGATCTATGTGCAGGACGACCGCTTCAAGGCGCGCAAGATCGGTGCGGCCTATGTGGCGCGCAACGTCGCGGGGTATCTTCAGAACGAGCTGGCCGACAAGCCCGGTGGCTGGCGTCCGATGGTCTATTGCTGGCGTGGCGGCCAACGCTCGAACGCCTTCGCCACGATCCTGCACCAGATCGGCTGGCGGGTGCGGGTGCTGGATGGGGGGTACCGCGCCTATCGCCGGCTGGTCGTGCAACGACTTTACGACAATACGCTTCCAATCCGCCCGGTGCTTCTCGATGGCAATACCGGCACTGCAAAGACCCGGCTTCTGGCGCTTCTGGCGGAGCGCGGCTGGCAGGTGATCGACCTTGAGGGGCTGGCCAATCACCGCGGTTCGGCGCTTGGCGGGGTCGCCGGCGGGCAACCCGGCCAGAAGCTCTTCGAAGGGCGGCTCGCGCAAGTGCTGTCGGGGATGGACCCGGCGCGCCCGGTCGTCATCGAAGCCGAGTCGAACAAGGTCGGCCAACGCATCGTGCCGCCTGCACTCTGGTCCGCGATGTGCGCCGCCCCGACTGTCGAGATATCCGCCCCCCTTGCCGAGCGCGCCCGCTATCTGGCCCGTGCCTACAGCGACATCACCGCGACCCCCGACCACCTCGCCCGGCAACTCGACCTGCTGCGCCATATCCGTGGCAATGCCCAGGTGGATGAGTGGCAGGGCATGGCGGCGACAGGCGAATTCGAGGCGCTGGCCGGGGCGCTGATCCTTCGGCATTACGACCCGGCCTACACAAAGGCGCGAGGCCGCAAACCTCGAGGCCCCGAACAGCATGTCGGCATCGCGGCACTGGACGATGCCGGTTTGCAACGTGCCCTGCCCGACCTTGAAGAGGCGCTGACACGCGCAGCGCGTGACTAAAGCAGCGTGATGCGCGGCGGCCCCTCGGTGATCCGCCCGATCACGCTCGCGGCAACACCCTCTTCGCCAAGCACGGCAAGACAGACATCGACGCACTCTTCGGGCACCGCCGCAAGCAGTCCACCCGCCGTCTGCGGATCGAACAGCCACGCCGGTGCATCACCCACGCAATCAATCGCGGGCTGCGCATAGGCCGCGTTCGCCGCGTCGAGCGACGAGCGCACCCCCTGCTCAAAGAGTTGCTCGGCGCCTGGCAACAACGGCACGGCGTCGAGGTCGATCTCGGCACCCTGGCTGCTGGCGCGACAGATCGCCAGAAGATGCCCCGCAAGACCAAATCCCGTGACATCCGTCATGGCCCGCGCCATGCGCAGCGCGCGCGCATCGCCGGCAAGGCTCCGGCTCATCGACCCTATGGCCGCACGCACCACGTCGCCATCAACCTCGGCCCGCATCGCCGCCGCCATGATGGCGCCGGTGCCAAGTGGTTTGGTCAGGATCAGCCGGTCGCCGGGACGCGCGCCGTCCAACCCGATCGCCCGGTCTTCGCTCAGCCCCGTCACCGTGAAGCCGATGGTCAATTCGCTGCCCTGCGTGCTGTGCCCGCCGATGATCGCGGCCCCCGCCTCGGTCATGACGCCGCCCGCACCATCCATGATCTCACGCAGTGTGCGGCGCTGAAGCGGCTCGCTCATCCGCGGCAGGACAATATTGACCAGCGCCGCCTGCGGCTCGGCCCCCATCGCCCAGACATCGCCAAGCGCATGGATCGCGGTGATCCGCGCCATCTGCCAGTGATCTTCGACGAAGGCCCGCAGGTGATCGGTGCTCAGAACCTGAATCTGCCCGCCGATGCGCAACACGCCCGCATCGTCCCCCGGCCGGCTGAGGACATCAGCGCGCTCCGGCGGCGCCAGCTCGTTGATCAGCCCCATCAGCGCGCCCGGCCCCACCTTGGCGCCACAGCCGCCACAGATTATCGGATGCGCCGACATTTCGGCGCGCACACCTTCGGCCATTTCGCGCGGCAGGTCCGGCGCGGGCATTGCGGGCAGGTCGTGAAACTTCTGCATGAACCGCCGGTCGATCCAGTCCTTCCAATACCAGAGCCCCGGCAGTTGCAGGCCGATCCCGCCCTTGTCGGCCACTGCCGCCTTGCGCCCCAGCGATACCAGCTTGAGGAAATCCCTCTGCGGACGATACGCGCGGCGGCGGCCGCCGCTCAGATCGGCGCGCAGGTTGTGAAACAGCACCGGCGCGGCGCGCACCGCATAGACCCCGGCCTTGGGGCGCGGCGCGTGCGAAAGATGCGCACAGTCGCCCGCGGCATGGATCGCCGGATCGTCCGTGACGCGCAGACCGTCGTCCACCTTGATAAAGCCGTTCTCGAGCGGCAGGTCTGTCGCCTCGAGCCAGCCCCAGGGCCGCGCCCCGGCGACGCCCACGACCAGCGCAGCCGCGCGCAGCCCGCCATCCGCCATTTCGACGCCATGCCCGGTGATCCGTGCGATCCTGGCATTCTCGGTCAGCGAAATCCCCGCCCGCGCCATCTCGCGCAACAACGCGCGGCGCGTCCCCGGCGCCGTGCCCTGCAAGGCGCGACTGGCTTCCAATACGTCGATCTCTGGACGCTTGTCCGTGACGCCGGTCAGCCTGTGATGCATCGCCAGTGCCAGTTCCACCGCCCCGACACCGCCGCCGACCACCGCAACCTGTGGCGGTTTCGCCCCCCGCGCGACCGCCACCACGAAATCCTCCCAGATTTCGGCGTATGGCCCCAGCGGCTTGGCGGCGATGGCGAAGTCGTCGAAACCTTCGATCTCGCTCGCCGCCGAGGTGATCCCGATATCTATGGACAGGTGATCGTAGGCGACGGGCAGACGCCCTTCCAGCATGACCAGACGCGCGGCACGGTCCAGCCCGTTTGCACGGTCCATGATCAGGCGCGCTCCGGCGAACTGCGCAAGCCGGACAATGTCGATCTCAAGATCGCCGCGCCCGTAATGCCCGGCCACATGACCCGGCAGCATACCCGTATAAGGCGCCTTGACGTTCGGTTCGATCAGGGTCAGGCGCACCCCCGGCAGAGGGTTCATCGCCCACCTGCGCAAGACCAGCGCATGGGCGTGACCGCCTCCCAGAAGCACCAGATCACGCGTAAGCGGAAGTTGACTTTCCATGAAGAATCCATAGCCGCTGCGGCGCGCCGCGGCCATACGCAAAGCGCATGCCAAAAATGCCCGGATTCAGGTGCCGCCGTTGCCCTTGCTGATCTTGTTGAGGTGGCGCGGATAGACCTCCTCCTCAACCAGCAGCTCGTTGAGCAGCGATTTGTAACATTGGGTACCGCTTGCGCCATCGGCGCGTTCGCTGCGCACGTTGCGGCGCTCCTCGAAATCGACAAGGGTGGTATCGCGCTGCATCTCGGGCACGGGCCCTTCGGTCGACTCGTCGGCGCTGCGGGCAGCATTGAACAGAACCCGCAACGCGCCCGATTTGGTCACCCAACGCAGCGGATGCTGTTTGCCGACCGCCAATTCCAGAGGCACATCGACCGGAAGCTGCGCCAGCGCCAGTTGAAGCCGGCGATTGAGCGGCTGTTCGATGTCGTCGCGACCAAGCGCGCTGCGCCCGTTCTGAATGCACAGGAACACACCCGCGCCGCGATAGGAAATGAAACAGCTGTCGCGCTTCATCGTGTCCGAGATCACCCCGGCCACCGCCTGGAGCATCTTCTGGAACTGCTCATCCGAGCAGAGCTTGTGGGCCTTTTCGGCGTTCAGGATGCGGATCGAACAGATCGACGACAGGAACATGCCGAAGCGCGGCAATTGCATGATGTAATTTTCAAAGGCGGTATAGCCCAGGACCCGGTCGACATTGTGAATGTCGATCACATCGAGAAAGGCATTGCCCTCGGATGTCTCGGACAGGTCGGCGGGCGCTTGGTCCGTGGTCGCCTGCGGATCCGACGACCCACGTTCAGCATCCTCCGTTGCGCCTGCGTTTTCGGCCTGCTCTTGGGCGAAACGCTGGCTGCTCCTGATACGCGCGCTCAGTTCGCCCAGCTCGAACGGCTTGGTGATGTAGTCGTTGGCCCCCGCCGCAAACGCCCGGTCAAGGTGATCGAGCTGTGTCATTGCGGTCAGCATGATGATCGAGGTGTTGCTATAACGCGGGATCTCACGGATGCGCTTGCACAGCACGATCCCATCGATCTGCGGCATCTGGATGTCCAGGATGAAGCAATCGAACGGCTCATCCGTCCGTTGTTCCAGCAGCTCCAGCGCAGCAACGCCGCCAGCACAGGCCGAAACGTCGTGTCCGCAGGACGCGCTCAGATACTGCTTCAGCAGCGCCAGAATGCTTTCGTCATCGTCAACCAGCAGAATCTTCATTCCGTCGGCCTCCAGTTTGGTCCGAAGTTGGCTGCCTACAGAACCCACGGCGGCACCCCAGCAGAAAGGCAGATGGGCGCGCACCAACACACGCGTTAACCAATACAAAATGAAATCGACCAAATTATGGCGTGGCGCTCTCTTGCATGCACCCCAAGGTAGAATTACAGCGGTGCGAACACGCCTCTTTTTCCCGATCGCCTGATAGCCGCGCAATACCACTCATGCTTGCAGAATATCCTGTGGATGCAACTCAAGCTGCGTGCAAACCCTGCAAAAACCCCTTAAACGACCATGCCGGCGGCCATACGGCACGCGCTGGCATCGCGCGGCCCCGGCTGTGCCGATGCCCTCGCATTGGGGATGACCTAAGTTCTACCGCAATTTGCGCAAAGAAAATCCAGATTCGGATGCGAACGTGCAGCATGCGCGTTGCGGTTGCGAGTTCCAGTTTTTCTATCCTCCAGAATACACAGGGCAGCCGATGAAAATCCTCACCGTTGACGACGACGATTCGTTCGTGGAACTGATCGAGCGGTCTCTGACAGTCAGCGACAACCACGAAATCGTCACGGCGCAGTCCGGCATCGAAGCGATGAACATCCTCACCCATGAGGACGCGGCCTTCGATTGCCTTTTGTTCGACATCCAGATGCCCGAACTGGACGGCATCACACTCTGCCGCAATGTGCGCAACACCCCGCGCTTCTCGGCAACGCCGATCATCATGCTGACCGCGATGTCGCAGAAACATTATCTCGACAACGCCTTTGCGGCCGGCGCATCGGACTACCTCAACAAGCCGTTCGATTTTCAGGAACTGCGCGAGAAGCTGCGGACATGGCAACGCACCGACCTGGCCTTTCACAAGCCCGATATTCACTTTGACGGCTACCAGCGGGTCGAGGCCCGCTCGGTCAAGGCCTCGGACGCAGAGCTTGCCCGCCAGCTTGAGAAACAGGATCTGCCACGGCTGGTCGAATACCTCGCCTTCGAAAACTTCTGCGTCAAACGCGCTCAAAGCGGTCGCCGCCGCTTTTGCGTCAGCGCGTTGAAGATATCGAATTTCGAGCAGTTGCAGGACAACCTTTCCGCCGACCAGTTCGCCGAGTCACTCTTTGCCTTCGCCAAGGTGCTTTCGGCCAGCCTCAAGGGGATGGACGCGATGTTCTCCTATCGCGGGCGCGGAATCTTCCTGGTTGCGTATTCCGCGGCCAACGCGCTGCTCAACGTCAAGCTTCAGGCGGCGATGCGCCGTGCGGTGGGTCAGGTCGAACCCCGCGAGGCGATCGCGCAATCGCGTATCCGCTACGTTCTGGGAACACCCGTCAAGGTCAATCCCCGCATGTCATCCGATGCCCTTTTCGCGCTTCATGCGGCGGTGAAAAGCGTTGAATCCAAGAATATCGAGCATTCGCTCGACAACGTTCCGACCAAACATCTGGGCAGTCTCTACCTCAAGGACGAGCTTTCGCATCTCGAGGCACGCGGCTATCGCGCGCTCTTCAATGACGAGATCCGCGACCGCGACGTCAGCTGGCCGCCCCGCAAGATGCTGACGCGCAAAGCCTGAACCGGCCCGGCCCGTTTTCCCTCCCTCCCCCGCCCGCTTCGAGCGGGGGTGCGCTGGTGGTTTTTCCTCCGAATCGACATTCTTGCCATGCCCGCACGCCGACTCAGCGTGGCGCGGTGCATGCGCATGAACGGCATATTTTCCTTTTGAATCCTTACAGATGCAGCCTTACGCATCGTCAACCGACGGCGCAACTCGCGTAAATGTTGAACAATTTCAAAAAATTCACGCGAATTGTCGCTGCAACGCGAAAAAGGACTGGCATAATTGCACCACCATGTCTCATAATAGCCACTAAAAAGACATATTTGGGCGCAGGCCATGAAGAATTTCAGAGTTCCATCAGACACAACTTCTGCGGCAACGGTATTTCCCGAACTGCCCTCCGACGGCAAAGCGCTCCGCGATGCTGTCAGCAGCCGCGAGAAGAAACGATCCCTTATCCGTGCCAACCGACAGGTCGAGCGGGCAGAGCATGTGCGCGCCACGAGCCTCTCGTTTCAGAACATGCATCAGTACGGGGAGCTTCTGGTCAATTACCTCAAGGCAAGAAAGCGCGTTTTCATAGATCAGCTCGACTGGCAGATCTACGAAGCCGACGGCATGGAGTTCGATCAGTACGACACGCCCCAGTGCCGCTGGATCATCGTCCACGAATTCGGCGAAATCCTGGCCGGCATCCGGCTCTCGCCGACAACAGCGCGCTGTGGCACCTACAGCTACATGCTGCGCGACGCACAGCGCGGCATCCTCGAAAACATGCCGCGCGACGTGCTGTTCATGGATGCGCCCGTCGATCCCAGGGTCTGGGAAGCGGCGCGCGTGTTCATCACCGAACATGTGCCCGCGCAGCGGCGCATGGAAATCCAGCAGGTTCTCGTGAACCAATTGATCACCACCGCCCGCGAGCTTGGCGCATCGCATGTCATTGGTATCGTGCCTGCGATCTGGTCACGCTGGCTGCGTCGGCTTGACCTGCGGGCCGTGCCCATCGGACCGCGTTTCCGCACCGATGGAACCTACAGCCAGGCGATCCTTTTCAATGTCGTTCAGGCCATGAACTGACACGCGCCGCGCATTTCATTCACCCGGCACGAACGCCATCGAACGCGGGCGCCCGTCGGCCGCCGCCTCGTCTTCATCCTCGAACTCCAATTCCTCCCTGTCGGGGACGTGAAGATCGAACTCCAGGAAAAAGGTGGTGCCCTCGCCGACACGGCTCTTGTAGTGGATCGTGCCGTTATGGCGCTCGATGATGCGCTTGCTGATATTCATCCCCAACCCGGTGCCGCCGACCTTGCGCTGATCCGATGAATCCACCTGGCTGAACCGCCCGAACACCTGCGACTCGCAATTCTCGGGAATGCCTGCGCCGGTATCCTCTACGCTCACCCGCACCCGATGGTCCTGACGCTGGACCGTCACGGTGATCACGTCACCCGCCTGCGAGAACTTGAGCGCATTGGACAGAAGATTGCCCAGCACTTGCTGGATGCGCGCCTCGTCGCCGTTGATCAATGTGTCTTCTTCGGGAAAGACCGTGCGCACCTTGATCTCCTCGGCATTGGCCTGCGCCATGATCGCATCGACACTTTCCGCCACCACCCGCGAGATATCGAGGCTCTGGAAACGGAACACCATCTCGCCGCTTTCGATCTTTTGCAGATCCAGCGTCTCGTTGATCAGTTCGGCCAGCCGGCGGCTGTTCTTGACCGCGATATCCAGGATCGGCTTCAGATCGTCCGGCACTTTGGCCACACAGCCCGAATCCATCAGGTCCAGCGAGAACTTGATCGAGGTGAGCGGCGTGCGCAGTTCATGGCTCATGGTCGACAGGAATTGCGACTTGATCTCATAGGCCCGCTTGGCGCGATCATGCTCCAGCTTGATCTTGTGCAATTGCTTGAGCCCCTTGCGGTAGAGCTTGAGGAACATGAACGAGCAGTCGACGATGAAGTAGAGAACGAAGATCACCGTGAAGAACTCAAGCCAGAGATAGGAATCGAGAGTCGGCTTCTCACGCACGATGTCCAATATCGGAATCGTCAGGAAGGTGACCCCGTATATCGCCAACCGCAAAACCAGCGACGGAACGACCTGGTGGTTGTTCATCGCCGCGAACAACGCCGCTGCGAAAAGGAAGAACAACGGCATGAAGTGATCGCCCGACTTTTGCTGTATGGCGATCAGTAGCACGAAAACCGAGATCATGCTCGCGCTCAGCGCCGTGTTCACCATCACCCAGGCCAGAAAACGGCGCGCGCCAACCGGATCGTTGCCTTTCCACGCCCGCACCCGGCGGGTCAGAACCAAGTCCAGCACCTCTGTAAACAATAGTCCCGCGTAGCACATCAATGCCATCACCGGATCGAAATAGAAGGCCGACAACAGCATCGCGGCAAGGAAGCTGGCCTGCCGTTGCCAGATCAGCTTCTTGGTGATTTCGACATATTGGCGCAGCTGGCGCTCGCGGGTGTCGCCCGCCAGATTCTTCTCTAGCTTGGAATGAATATCATGCGCCATGTCGTCGAAATACCGGTCCGGAACTGATTTTTGTCAGGCTACTGCGACATCGCGAAATTATTGGGTCGCGATTGCGGAGAATTTGCGACCTTGCCGCATTTGAACTCACGTAGCGACGCCGCCGTTGCCGGATCCATAGATCTCGCGCCAAACCTGCATCGCGGGCGCCAGATCGCTTTCGTTCACCACCAACAGCAGACAATCCGCGCCGTCCGCTGCGATCAACAGGTGGCGCGCACCGGGCAACGACAGGATCGTGCAGCGCGGCGCCTTGCCCCCAACCTGGCAGGGCAATGCGCAATCTCCGGCCAATGCAGACAGAACGTCGATCAGTTCGCCCGGCCCTTCGCTGCGCATATCATCCCGGTCCCCGCACATCGCCCAGGCAAGAGCGCGCGCACGCAGCGCACGCAACACGCCCTCCAGCCGAATTTCCGTATCCAGCGCGATCACGGCCGCAGCAAGCTGGCGTGCCGAGCAGCTTGCCGCGCCGCCCCGGTCCGCGCCCAGGGCCGGGCCGATCGCACGCAGCGACAAGACCCACCCCTTGTCCACAAGCCGCTTGAGCCGTTCCGCGTGGACCTGCGCGGCGGTTTCCGAATCCGGGGGCTGGGCCGCATCCGTCGGCACCGCTCCGGCAAGGTCAAACGCGGCAAGGCGCCTGTTCGACATGGTCAGCCTAGCCTGCTCCTGCCCCTGAGCCATCAGCGCGAATGAACGCGGCAGGACCGCATCGTCGATCTCTCGCGTCAACAGCCGCAAGAGTGACGCGGAATCAGACGCGGTTTCGTCACGCTCCTCCAGAAGTTCCGCAGCGTTCGCCGACAGGCGCATCAGCTTTTCGCGCAAGCGTCTGGCGGCGTCGCGATCCGGCGTCGGTCTGGCGTGCATCATGCGTCTCATCAGCCGCCCCTTGCCGCGACGCGCAACAACTCGCGCGCCGATGCGATCATTGCCGGAACCGCCTCGTGGCTGTCACCCACCGCGCAGACCACATCCGCGCCATTGCTTTGCGAACGCACGAAAACCCGCAGGTCGCGCGGCGTCATCACCAGCGTATCTTCGGCCGGTTCACCGCCTTGCGCCATGTCCTGCGCCAGCTTGTCCGCCGCGGCAAAGCTGGCCACCGCCTGGGCGAAAATCTCGTCGAGCTTTTCACGCGGACAGGGCGCTGCGGAACTGGTGCGCAGCGCAAGCGCGGTCTGAAGATCGCCAAAGGACACCAGCGAACATCCCGCGATATCTGCGCGCATCGCATCAAGACGCTCCGAAAGGATCATGCGCCTGCTCCTGCCGGATAGATTTCAAACGGCTCAGCCACCATCCGCCGCCTCTCGCCGCGCGGGCCGTCGCGAGCGCCTTGGCTGATCAACCGGGGGCTGCACCCGCTTGGGCCTGACCCGTGGTCCGTCCTCCGCCACATCATCCTGCGCACTCTCGTCCTCAACCGTTGCGCGCCGCGACATCTGGACGATCTCGGCGCCCGTCGTCGCCCGGTCGGCGCCGTCGGCGCGCGGGCTTGCGGCGCGCTGACCGGTCTCGGCACTCAGCAGCAGCTCGACCAGATGCTCGACAGATCGGA
>Ga0209344_10001647_pt1 | contig 28201 bp, 28 predicted proteins | sample Cruoilmetagenom6_FD_187293 | JGI IMG/M metagenome (GOLD analysis project Ga0209344, IMG submission 187293) | Oil polluted marine microbial communities from Coal Oil Point, Santa Barbara, California, USA - Santa Barbara Oil Seep Sample 6 (SPAdes)... | ecosystem: Environmental > Aquatic > Marine... | reverse complement strand
ACCGCCCAGATAGGTCCAACCGCCGTTGCGGCGCTCATACTCGACGCCCAGCGTGTCCATCATGCGCGGGAAGTAGGTGTCGGAGGTGGAGCCTGCCGGACCAAAGCCGATCTTGGCGCCCGCCGGAATGTCGCTGACCTTTTCGATGCCCGATGATGCCAGAGCCGTCACCGAGAAAGGTGTCTGATACATCGGGAACATCGCGCAGGCCTGTGTCATTTCCAGACCCGGTGCGATTGGGTTGGTCCCTGCCAGCGATTCCGCCGCCGGGCCCATGGTGGTCATGCCGAAAGCCGCCTCGCCCGTGTGGACCAGCGCCATGTTCTGCATTGGGCCGCCGGTGACTTCACCGCCGCCGGTGAGGCCCAGCTCTTTGGCCACAAGGTTCGCCCAGCCGGAGCCATAGGCGAAATAGGTGCCGCCTTGGCTGGCGGTGCCAACGGTAAAGCTGCTGGGCCAATCGGATTTGTCGACGTCCTGAGCGAAAGCTGCGCCAGCGAGCATCGTGCTGGTGGCGAGGATTGCGGTGAATTTCATAGTCTTCTCCCTTGGTTTTATCTCATGGCGCGAGGTGGTGTCCCCTCCCTGCGCCGTTGCCTTGCGGACTTACACAGTCATCTAGTGACACTGCAACGTCCAATGACAAGATAAAATGTCGCAGGGAACTGTGTACAGACTCGCCGCAGACCTGCTGGCGGAGAGTGGCGCGGCGTTGTGATAGGATCGGAAAAAGGACGAAGGGAGCAGAGACGCGCCTGCGTCGGGCGCATAACTCTATCTAAATTTTTAGTGTTTCCGGCGGCATGACTCCCTTGCCCGTCGCCGTTGCAGATCAGAAGCACCGCCATAGCGGAAGGCAAAGACGATCTATTGCTAATTTTAGCTAAAGGTTGAGCGGCATTGGTTTTGTCGCCTGCATTCAAAACATGTTCCGACGCAGGCCACAGGTGCAAGTTTTAGAACTTACCCGAAATCAGGCTTCCGCTTCTCCATAAAGGCATTCACAGCCTCGGCATGTTCCGCGGTCTTGTGGGCCAAAGCTTGATAGGAGGCGGAAAGTTCGAGCAGACTGCTCAACCGTGTCACCTGCCCCTCGCGCAGCAACCGCTTTGTCATACGCAACGTCGGGCCGGGATTGGCCGCGATTTTGGCCGCCAATACCCCTGCTTCGGCCAAAAGCTGATCATCCGGCACCACACGGCTAACCAACCCACAGGCCAGCGCCGCGTTGGCGTCTAGCATCTCTCCGGTAAAGGCCATCTCGGCTGCTTTGGACATGCCCACCACACGCGGCAACAGCCATGCGCCGCCGTCGCCGGGGATCAGGCCGACCTTGATAAAGCTTTCGGCGAACTTGGCGCTTTCGCCAGCGATGCGAATATCGCACATGCAGGTCAGGTCGCAGCCCGCGCCAATGGCATAGCCGTTTACCGCCGCAATCATCGGCACTTCGAGGTTATACATTGCCAAGGTCAGGCGCTGGATCCCCTGTTGGTATTCAGTCCGGATCGACACGGGTCTGAGCGTGTCATCCTCGTATTTCTTCATGTCTTTAACGTCGCCCCCGGCGGAAAAGGCTTTGCCCGAGCCGGTCACGATCACAACACGAACGGAGGCGTCCTTTTCAATCCGGTCCGCGGCTTCCAAGAATTCCTCGACAGCGGAATTGCCGGTCAGCGGGTTGCGGCGGTCCGGGTCGTTCATCGTCAGCGTGACAATCCCGCCGTCCTGCTCGTATTTCAGAAATTTGGTCATGGTTGTCCTTTCGTTTAAAGAGTCACTGGCATCGTTTTGCGCGCCGAAACGGATTGCACAAAACTCAATGAGCTTTGCGTGCTGTCCAAGAGGGATTGGCCCAGCTTTTCGTTCCAATAGCGCTCGGAACCATAGGCAATGCGCCCTTCGATCAATCGCCGGGTATAGAGATGTAGATCATGTTCTTGGGTAATCCCAATCGCGCCATGTACCGCATGTGCAATAGGGCCGACCCGCGACGCGGCCTCTCCGACACGCGATTTGGCAATGGCGACGGCTGTAGGGTCCGTATATCCGGCCAGCCCCAGTTCCGCCGCCATGCGCGCGGCATAGCATTCTTCGGCCATGAGACTGATCTGTTGTTGGATCGCCTGCTGCTTTGCGATGGCCCGCCCGAATTGTTCGCGCTCTTTCGCGTAGTCGACTGTCATCCCAAGCAAGCGCGCCATTGCTGCCGCCATATCAACGGCACGCATCAGCGCGCCCACGCTGCGCCAGTCATGGACCTCCAACACCAAGCCGCCTGGTGTGCCTTGCGGCCAAAGAATATCAGCGTTCAAGCTCCCTTTGGACGGGGATGGCACGACAGTGGCGGTGTCGAGCGACATCAACGTCCAATCTGCGCCCACCTGCGCGACGACATGGCCCACGACCCGACCAAAGGGGACATTCGACAGCCTATCTCCGTCCTTGGTGCTTTGGACCGGCGCGGGCGCGATGGCGATGGGCCCAGCCTCCGCCGCTTGGCTTGAAATCGACCGCAAGAGCATCGTTTCCCCAAGGGGTAGCGGTGCGGCATGTTCGCCTGCCTGAAACAAAACCGGGGCCAGATCAATTGGCTGCAAACCAGCGCCGCCCCTGTCCTCTCCTGTCAGCGCATCGGCGAAACCAGCGGCGGTCAATTCATCCCACAGGCCGCTGATCTGGCTCGGCTGCACGACATCCCGCACCTGCTTTGCAGTGCAATGGGTCGCGAAAAGCTGTTTGGCGCTTTCCTCTAGCATATTCGTCATTCCTGCCCCCTATCTCAGCCCTAGCCCACGCGCGATCATGCCGCGCAAAATCTCTCTGGTGCCGCCGCGCAGCGAATAGCTCGGCGCGGCAAGCCCCACGAAAACCGAAGTTTCCATCAGTGACGCGGGCGGCTGCAAATCAGGATCGGCTGACAAAGCGTCCGCGATCATGATCGGCACTTCCTGTTCAAAACTGGTGCCCAGATCCTTGACCAATGCGGCTTCGATGATCGGGCTTTCGCCCGCCGCCAGCCGTGCCGTGACGGCGATGCTGAGCTCGCGCAGGGTCGCCAGATGGGCCATCATCCGCCCTAATGCCGCCGTATGCGCCTGTGTCACTGCCCGCAGCCAGTTCAACCATTCGTCCAAAAGCACGATGCTGCTGAGAATTCTCTCAGGGCCGGAGCGTTCAAAGGCCAGTTCGGCTGTAACCTGCTCCCACCCGCTGCCTTCTTGTCCGATCAGCGTGTCATCGGGCAAGAAGACGTCTTCAAAGAACACCTCGGAGAAATGCGCATCCCCGTTCAGGTCCGTGATTTCGCGGATGGTGATGCCCGGCGAGGTCAGGTCGATGACAAACTGCGACAGCCCCGCGTGCCGGTCTCCGTAGGCGCCCGACGTGCGCACCAGCGCGATCATATACTGTGACCGGGGGGCGTTGGTTGTCCAAATCTTTTGCCCGTTCAGCGTCCAACCGCCGTGGACCTTTTGCGCGCGGCTGCGCACGCTGGCCAGATCGGACCCGGCGTTTGGCTCGCTCATGCCGATGCAAAAGAAACTCTCCCCGGCGCAGATCCCCGGCAGGTAGCGTTGCTTCTGCGCCTCTGAGCCATAGCGCTGAATCAGCGGGCCACTCTGGCGGTCTGCAATCCAATGGGCCGAGACGGGTGAGCCGGTGGCCAAAAGCTCTTCGACGATGACATAGCGGTGGAAAAACCCCGCCTCTTGCCCGCCGTATTCCTTTTTGATCGACAGCCCAAGCCAGCCCTTTTCCCCCATCTTGCGGCTAAAGTCGGCCGAAAACCCCATCCAAGACCGTGCGCGCACGACGGCGGGCAGCTTAGCTGTCTCTCGCTGTGCGAAGGCGCGAACGTCAGCGCGCAGGGCTTCTGACTCAGCCGGGATGGCTGATAGGGATAAAGGCTTTAACATCATTTTTCACTCTTTCATCTGCCCACAAGCGATCTGCGATGCGCGCTTGTGCTGGCTGGCCTAAAGCATTGGCCCCGGCGTCTTTGCGGGGCCAATGCAACGCGTGGCGCGGTTACTTCAGCGCGTCCATGAAGGCTTTCATCACCTCCGTGCCCGGCTTGCCGCGCCCATCCATGTCTGCCGCCCATTCAGAGCCGACAGTTTCCAGCGTGGTTTTAATCGTCGAGACGTCTTCCGCAGGGAAGGTCACGAATTTGACGCCTTCGTCGACAATCGACTGTTTGTCCGCGTCGACCAGACCATCAATCACAGCACAGGCATGCTGCGTGGCCCGCTCACCAGCCTCTGTCAAAGCTTGCTGCACTTCGGGGGACAGGCTGTCGTATTTCGACTGGCTGATCATGTAGGACAGCACGAAAGACCCAAGGTTCAGCCCCTCGGTCGCTGTCTTGAGATGCGGCGCTAGATCGTAGGGCTGGACAGAGCCATAGGGAAAGACGATTGCATCCACTGTCCCACGTGACAGCGCTTCGCGGGCTTCAGGGGCCGACATCTGCACCGGAATTCCGCCCAGTTTGGTCATTGCAAGCGCTTGAGACCCACCGCTGGTGCGGATTTTCTGGCCGCTGATGCTGTCGACACCGGTTAGTTCCTTGGCTGAGAACAGCTGATACGGCGGCAACGCCAGCGCCATCAAAGCACGCACACCTTCGGGGGCATATTCTGCTTCGTCCAGAACACCACCGGGTTTGGCGATTTCCCAATAGGCCATCGTGCCTTCGCAGGCGCTATTAAACGTGCCGGGCAGCTGGGCAACCGAGCTGAGCGGCAATTTGTCGGCAAGATAGGACGCGCCGATATAGCCCACGTCAGTCACGCCGGTCTGGGTCAGCGACAGCATGTCTTTGGCTTTGCCCAACTGCTGCGCCGGGAAGTAATCGAAACCAACGCTTTCGCCGGTGGTTTTCTTTACATCCTCGAGGAAGGGCATCAGCAGGTTTTCTGCGATGTAATGCCCGACGGGAAGGCTGTCAGCCACCCTCAGGGTCACGTCTTGCGCCAGTGCCGCACCCGCATTGACGCAGAGCGCTAGGCTTGTAAGTACGCCGATTTTATTGATTTTCATGGTCGTTCTCTCCTCCTTGTTGAATCGTATTATTGCATGGTCGAGGGCAGCCACAGGACGATCCCGGGAAAGGCTGCCAGTAGTGCGATGACGATCAAATGTGCCCAGACATGAGGCATGACCCCTTGGAACAGCTCGCCCAGAGGTCGGCGCGTATAGCGCGCGACGACAAAGACGTTCATGCCCATCGGCGGGGTCACCATGCCGACCTCAGCGGTCACGACGATCAAAACGCCGAACCACACTGGATCAAATCCCAGCTGATAAATCAGCGGCAAAACCACTGGCACGGTCAGGATCAGAATGGCGATCTGGTCCATAAAGAAGCCAAGCATCAGATAGCCAAGCAGAATGACCGCAAGGATCACCCAACGCGAAGTCTCCAACGCGCCCACCCAATTGGCGAGGTCATTGGTGACGCGGGTCAGGGTAAAGAAGTAACCGAAAACATGGGCACCCAGAATGATAAACAGAATCATGCAGGTGGTCTGCGCCGCGGACCGCAGCGCGCGCCAAGAATTCGACGCGGTCAGTTTGCGCTCCCAAGCCGCAATCAGTAGGGCGCAAAACGCGCCAATGCCCGCGGCTTCTGTCGGGGTCGCGATGCCGGAATAGATCGTGCCGGTCACCGCAAAGAACAGGATCAGAACCGGCCCGATCCGCTTCAGCGACCTGAATTTCTCCGCGAAACTATAGGCTTGCCCCATTGGCGCAGCACTCGGATCGCGCCAAACCAGAAAGGCGATGGTCAGCATGATCGTCGCGGTCACCATGATGCCGGGAAGCACCCCGCCCACCAGCAAAGCCGACACAGGAATATCCGCGATAATCCCATAGAGGATCAAGGCAATCGACGGCGGGATCAACATCGCCAAGGTGCCAGAAATGGCAACCACCCCGCCCGCCAGCTTTGGCTCATAGCCTTCCTTGAGCATGGCGGGGATCGATGTGGAGGCCAGCGTTGCCGCCGCCGCCGTGGAGGAGCCCGAAATCGCGCCAAAGCCCGCCCCTGCCAGAGCCGTCGCCATTGCCACCCCGCCGCGCAACCGGCCTACCCAGACCGTTGCGGCACGGAACAGATCATTCGCCACACCAGAGATGATGATGAACTCCGCCATCAAGATGAACATCGGGATCGTGATGATCTCGTAATTGTTCGCGGTCGACAGGGGCGTGGTTTTCAAGATGCCCTGCAGGATCGGCCAGCCGCCAAACATGTATAGACCCGCCGCGCCGGATACCCCCATCGCCAAGGCAACGGGAAGGCCAGTGATCAGCAAAAGCACCAGAAGGACGAGTACGATAGTCACGGTCATTCGCCATGCTCCCCGGTTTGTGGTTTGGTGTCGGGCGGGGCTGGCAGCTCTACCAAGTCCCGTGACGAAAAGATCGAGGCGAGGTGAAAGACAGTGCGAAAGCCACAGCGCAGACATAAGGTTGCCATGCCGACGGTTAGCAATGCATAGGCGATCCAAGTGGGCCAAGCGACGGCCTCAGCCACGCGGTTATCAAATAGAAAAGCGTCTCGCGCCTGCGTGTAGCCAAGCATCGTCATGGCCCCGACAAACAGCGTCGATGCGCCATAGCCCAGCCCTTGGGCCAGATGGCGCACGGGGCGCGGCAAAAGCGGCACAAAGACGTCCAGCGCGATATGGCCGTGATTGTGCAGCGTGTCTGACAGAGCCAGGAAGAAGACAGCGCCTGATAGATAGAGCCCGATCAGGCTGTAAGACCACGTTAACGGCGCCGCGAAGATATAGCGCAGGGTCACATCCACGACCACGATCAACATGATCGCACCCATCGCCAGACCAGAGGCGCCGATCAGAACGGCTTCGACCCGCGCCAAAACGGCAGAGGCAGCGTTAACGGGCGCGTTCTCCTCAATAGCTTTCATATCTTCCTCCCGTTTTGGTGTTGGCTTGCCGCCAGTATCCTTTCGGCCGCGCGATAATGCGGCCTGTCAATCATCTGATCGTCTATATTTACGACCCCGGCCTCCGGGTTGATTGCAAAGGCATCAATTACTTTTCGCGCCCAGTCCAATTCCTCTGGCGTTGGCTGAAACGCGCGGTTTACCGGGGCCACGTGATCGGGATGGATTACCGCCTTGGCACCGAACCCATCACGCCGGGCGCCATTGGCCTCGGCCTCCACCGCCTGCAAATCCTTCAGGTTCGCGCAAATGGTATCCACGGCAACCACATCTGCCGATGCGGCCCCGGCGAGGCATAGGTTACGCGCCAGCCGGAACGGTTCGGTATAGGTGCCTTCGTTGGTGTTTTGCCGTGCGCCAAGGGATGCGGCCAAATCTTCGGCTCCCCACATCAGTCCCCACAGGCGCGGATCAACGTCGCGGTATTGCCCCAGCGAAAAGAGTGAAGCGGCGGTTTCGGTTGTGATTGCGAGGATATTCGTCTGTTGCAGATCATGCGCCGCCTCAAATGCAGCAAGATAATGGGCGCAGGTTCGCAGATCATTTGGCCCTTCGCATTTGGGCAAAACGATCCCGTCAGGGGCAAAGGGCATGACCGCCGCCAAATCGGCCAGTGTCAGCCCCGTGTCCAGCGCATTCACCCGCACAAAGAGCGCCTTACCGCCTCGCTCGGCTTGCAGCATGTCGATGACACAGGCGCGAGCGGTGGCTTTGGCGGTGGCGGCGACCGAGTCCTCCAGATCCAGGATCAAGGCATCCGCCTCTCCGCCCATCGCTTTGGCGAACTTGCGGGGGCTGTCGCCCGGAACAAACAGAAAGCTGCGCATCATGCGACCCTCTCGCTCGGACGTTTGCGCATCAGGCCCATCCGGCGGCATGAGGCCACCAGCGTATCATGTTGGTTAAAGCAGCTGTGCTCAAACTCCACTAACCCCGCACTGGGGCGCGATTTGCTTTCGCGTTTGGAGATGATCCGCGTCTCGGCACGCAGCGTGTCGCCGTGAAACACCGGCTTGGGAAAGCGCACTTCGGACATGCCCAGATTGCCAATCGTCGTGCCCAAAGTGGTGTCCTGCACCGTCATCCCGATCATAATCGCGAGGGTGAACAGGGAATTAAACAGCCGCTGCCCCCACTCGGTCCCTTCGGCAAAGGCGGCATCGATATGCAACGGCTGCGGGTTCAGCGACATGAGGCTGAACGTGGTATTATCGGCTTCGGTGACGGTCCGGCTCAGTTCATGGCGGAACTGCCGGCCAACCTCAAAGTCTTCGTAATACAGTCCGGGCATAGCGCGCTCTTCAGTAAGATTTCGGGAGGCCCAGCACCTTTTCGGCGATGAAGCACAGGGCAAGCTGGGGTGAAACAGGGGCGATCCGTGGGATCAGGCTTTCACGCAGATAGCGCTCGACGTGGTATTCCTTGGCGTAGCCAAAGCCGCCGTGGGTCATCACCGCTGTCTGGCATGCGTTGTAGCCCGCCTCGCCCGCCAGATATTTCGCCGTATTAGCCGAGGCGCCACAGGGCAGTCCGTTGTCGTATTCCCAAGCAGCCTTCATGATCATCAGCCAAGCTGCCTCCAGCTCCGAGTGGCAAATCGCCAAAGGATGCTGGATCGCTTGGTTCTTGCCAATGGGCCGGTTAAAGACTTCGCGCTCGCGGGCATAGTCAGTGGCGCGTTTCAAAGCGGCAAAGCCAAGTCCGACGGCTTCGGCGGCGATCAGAATGCGTTCCGGGTTCAGCCCGTGCAGGATGTACTCAAACCCCTTGCCCTCTTCGCCGATACGGTCAGCCTCGGGGATAATGAAATCTTCAAAGAACAGCTCGTTGGAGTCCACCGCCTTGCGGCCCATTTTTTCGATTTCGGAAACCTTGATCCGGTCCCGGTCAAACGGGGTATAGAACAGCGATAGACCGTGGGTCGGGGATTTCACTTGATCCAGCGGCGTGGTGCGCGCCAAGACTAAAAGGTTATCAGCCCCCTGCGCGGTAGAAATCCAGACCTTCTGGCCATTTACCACATATCTGTCGCCCTGCTTTTCCGCCCGCAGCTTCAACTGTGTGGTGTTCAACCCGGAGTTGGGCTCGGTCACCGCGAAACAGGCTTTCTCGCGGCCCTCGACCATCGGGCGGATCATGCGCTCTTTTTGCTCATCAGTGCCCAATTTGGCCACCGGTTTCAGGCCAAAAATATTGATATGAACCGCCGAAGCTCCTGACATGCCCGCGCCCGATTCCGAGATCGTGCGCATCATCAAAGCCGCTTCGGTGATGCCCAGCCCGGCCCCACCCTGCGCCTCATCCGAGCAGATGCCCAGCCAGCCTTCGGTCGCCAGCGCGTCGTAGAAATCCGTCGGAAATCCGCCCTCACGGTCGCGGGTCAGCCAATAATCAGCGTCGAACTTCTCGCAAATCCGTCCTACCGCATCGCGGATCGCGATTTGATCTTCTGTCAGCGCAAAATCCATAGCTTAAACCTCTTCCACCACGTACAAAGCACCACTGCTTTGCAGTTCGGCAATCTCACTTTCGCTAAAGCCCACCTCTGCCAAGATCTCTGGGCCATGCTCACCCAATGCGGGTGCAGGCCGGGTGGATTGAGCGGGGGTGCGCGAGAAGCTGACAGGCACCGCCATCCTCCGCAGCTTGCCTTCGGTGGGGTGCTCTTCGGTCTCAAAGAACCCGGTTGCCACAAGATGCGGGTCTTCGATCACCGACTCGTAACTGTGCATCGGCATCGCTGGCACATCGGCGGCTTCAAAAATCTCAAGCCATTCTGCTGTGGTCTTGGTGAGCAGGAATTCACTCAATGTTGCGTAGACGAAGTTGATGTTGGCCATGCGCTTGTTAAAGCTTGAAAAGCGATCGTCGTTTTCAAGAATGTCGCTCCGCCCGATTGCCGTAAGAAAGCGTTGCCAGTGACCGTCCGTGTAAACCAAGGCGCAGACGTATCCGTCCTGTGTCTCATAGGGTCGACGATCAGCAGAGAGGTGACGGGCATAGCCACCCTTGTCGAGCGGAGGATCATAGCTCAGCCCGCCCATGTGATCGCCCATGATCATCGACACCATCGTCTCGAACATCGGAATTTCGATCTTCTGCCCCTTGCCCGAATTGGTTCGTTCGATCACCGCAGCCAGAATGGCGTTAACCCCGGCCATGCCCACGACCCGATCCACAATCGCTGCGGGCACATAGGCCGGCTTGCCGCCGCTGCGTACAAACCCGTGCGAGATACAGGCACCGCCCTGAATAAGATCGTCATAGGCCGGGCGGTCTGCATAGGGTCCGGTCTGGCCGTAGCCGACATAGGATGCATAGATCAAACGCGGGTTCACGTCGGCCAATGCTTCGTAAGACAGGCCAAGGCGGGCCATTGCGCGGGGGCGGATGTTGGTGACAAACACATCAACGGTTTCGACCAGCCGCAGGATCGCAGCGCGGCTTTCGGGTTGTTTAAGGTCCAGTGCAATGTCGCGTTTGGAGCGGTTCACGTTTATGAACACCGGCCCCATCGCGTCGCTCCGCGCCGGCCCGATCTGGCGCACGACATCCCCGTCGGGCGATTCAACCTTGATCACATCCGCCCCGAAGTCCCCCAAGATCTGAGACCCATAAGGCCCCATCAACACCGTTGAGAGGTCGAGAACGCGCAATCCTTTTAACAGCCCCATTTTCGCTCTTTCATTTTGTTCACATATGTGAATAAATAGTTCTAAATCTTGGATCATCTAACGAGCCGGGCCATTGCCTTGTCAACAAATTTCTATTTCGGGAAAATTTTCGGACAGCTTTGGTAGGCGGAAGAATACGGATTTTTTAAATGCCGGAGCGTATTGTTGCCTGTTAAACAGATTGAAAACCTACTGAACTTGCTTGAGTTTTTCGCCGAACGGAAAAACCCAGCCACATTGGCAGATGTCGTGGCTCACTTTGGTTGGGCGCGGTCCAGCACGTTCAATATTCTGACGACGTTGGTGGAGAATGGTTATCTTTACGAACCAAAAGCGCGGGCAGGATTCTATCCCTCGCCCCGTTGGCTGCATTTGGCGAATGCGATGGCAGAAGGCGAGCCTCTGTCAGAAAACCTGCGCCAATTGCTGACGGAACTGGCGGAACAGACCGGGGAAACGATCTGGATCTCGGCCTCCAGCGGGCTGTTCGCCGTGTTTATTGAGGTTGTCGAATCGCAGGCCAGCGTGCGCTATACCGCCAAGGCGGGCAAACGCGTGCCGATCCATGCCACGGCCTCGGGTCAGGCGTTGCTGTCACAGTTGCCTGAGCATGATTTGGGCGTGTTGCTGCGCAAAGTCACCTTTGAGCGCTACAGCACGAATTCCCCGATGAGCATTCCCGAAGTTTTGGAGCAGATTGAGACCGGTCGGCGGCGCGGTTGGTTTGCCTCGGCGTCAAATTACTCGCCCGATCTCGGCGGGGTGGCGGTGCCGATCATCGATGGGGGCCGCTCCTACAGCGTTACGGTGGCGGGGCCATTGTACCGCGTCAGCGATAAATTCGTGGCCCATGCCGCCTGCGTTCATGAGACGATCAACCGCATCTACGGGCCAGAGCATAGCCGGGCGACGTTGAACAATTTTGATCTGCCAGTTTGATTTTCTGACGCCGCATGCCTCTGGAGCCTCGCGCAGATCGTCTTCCCCTACCCCATCAGCTTTGAGCTATAGCTCCCCGGCGATGCAGGAAAAACGACGGTTTTGTCTGCGTTCAGGAAAACACGGTGATGCGCATGGGCGTGGATCGCGCGCGCCAGCACAGCGGCCTCTACGTCGCGCCCGAGGGAAACGTAATCCGATGCGCTTTGTGCATGGGTGACCCGAACGATGTCCTGCTCAATAATCGGGCCTTCGTCCAGATCGGCGGTCACATAATGCGAGGTTGCGCCAATAAGCTTCACACCGCGTTCATAGGCCTGCTTGTATGGGTTCGCGCCTTTGAATGAGGGCAGGAATGAATGGTGAATGTTGATGATCCGTCCGCTCATTCTTTGGCACATCGTATCGGAAAGGATCTGCATGTAACGCGCCAGCACAATCAATTCGGCACCGGTATCTTCGACCACATCCATGATTCTGGCTTCAGCCTCGCGCTTGTTCTCTTTCGTCACCCTGATGTGGTGGAACGGAATATCGTGGTTCACGACAACCTTTTGGTAGTCAAGATGGTTCGAAATCACGGCCACGATTTCGATCGGCAGCGCTCCAATGCGCACACGGTAGAGCAGATCGTTCAAACAATGCCCAAAGCGCGACACCATGACGACGACTTTCATCGCCCTGTCCTGATCGTGAAACTCGTAGCTCATTCCAAAGGCGTCTGCGACTTCGGCAAAGCCCTCTCGCAGCGCTTCAACTGAGGCACCGGTTTCGGCATCCGCACTGATCCGCATGAAGAACTGGCCATTGTCAGTATCATCGAATTGCGCGCTATCGGTGATATTGCCGCCCTTTTGTGCAATGTAATTGGCGATTGAGGCCACAATGCCGCGTCGCGACGGGCAAGTAACGGTAAGGCAGAATTTGGTCACGGGGGCGGTCACCTTCAATTGTCGATAGTGCCGTCATATGACGAGATGCGAGAGAAGGCGATAGCACTGTCACCGGCAAGCTCATTCAATTGCAGCGAGGCTGTACCAGACGCAGCGCAGACACATTGCGGAAGGCTGAATTGCCGCCCGTGGCATCGGCCCACTCACACCCGTTTCAGGATGTTGCGGCCACCCCGCCCCGCGACGCCAACGCTTCAATCTGGCTGGCCAAATGCGTTGCCTTTTCTTGGTAAAACGTGTCGCCCTCGGCCTGATAAACTTCTAGCGCCGCCGCGACATGGCGTGCAGCCGATGCAAGATGCGGCTTGCTATCAGCAGGGGGGCATCGCTCGGCCAAGGCCATCGCAACGATGGCCTGATTTTCTTGCGTAAGCGCCCAGTCGAACGGCGCGGTATCGCGGCTGCGCACGCTAAGGGTGTTGCGCAGCATTTGATCCGCCCGTTCAAGCAGCGCGACCCCGTCTTGCCCGGGCGTTGCGTTTGCCATCTCTAGCAAGGTGACGGCCACGTTTTGGGTCGTCATCGCCCACTCAAGGGGCTTGCGATCATGCGGACGTAAGTGCAGCGCGGCGCGAAAGGCCTCAATCGCGCGCCCCAGATAGACGCGCCGCCCGTCCGTGTCCTCGCACCATTTGGCCCGAAGCGATAAAGCTGCCCCCAAATTTTGCTGCACCATTCCCCAAACGTCCCCGTCCTGATCCGGCGAGACGAGCGAAAGCGCCTCTTCGTATTTTTCAATCGCCTCTTCCATTAGGTTAACACTGGTCAAGCCGTCCGCACGCACGCTGATATTGGCAAGCGCATTGGCAAGGTTTTGGAAAACGCGAGCACGGCGCGGCGCGGCACAGTCATCGCTGTCGAGAACAGGACGCAGGATGTCCGCCGAGCGTTCCAAACCGACCCCGCCAAAACGCAGGCCGTGATCAAACAACGCCCGATGATATTCCAGTCGGCTTGTCACCGAACGGGCCTTATCAAGACTGCGCCACGTTTCGGCGGCGCTCACGAAACCATCATAGGCTTCATTGGCCCGACCGCGCAGCAGTGCGTTGCGCGCGCGCGCCTCTTTGGCGCGCACGACCATCTCGCTATAGCTTTCGTCTACCTGCCGCAAAAGGGACTCGTATCCGTCGAAATCAAGTTGGGCGGCGGCCTCGCGGGCGGCGGCCTTGATCTCGGCGAGTTCTTTGACGCGACCGTCCAATTCATCAAGCCGCCGTTTGTAGATCCGGTACTCAGAGGCCTTTTCATCAAGCAGGCTGCGCAATTCCGCGTCAGACCTCTCAAAGACATTGTCGATCTCAAAGCGGCTGGCCAAAGCCTCAAGCTGATCACGGCGCGCGTTCGACAGCCCTTCAAGCTGCGAAGGTAGGCTTGGTGGCGGTGGCGCGCGTAAGTCGTCAATCTCTTGCTGCGGGATGTCGAGGGCATGGGCCAGTCTTTGCACCGTGCGCGCGGCGGGATTGGCCACATGACCATTCTCAAGCCGCGAAATGCTGGCTTTGCGCCCTTCGTCGTTCCACACGTTCACGGCAAGGTCGCGCACCGATAGGCCAAGGTCATCGCGGTAGGACCGGACCAACCGTCCAAAACGCGCTCCAAAGGCGTTGACGTCGGGGGGCGAGCGCTTCGTCAACGTTCGACACCGGGCTGGCGCTGCAACTGCGGTATGGTCAGCGCATAAGATCCTAACCCAATCCTATCGCCGCTCGACCTATCCTTTATCCAGCGGCAACAAAACACCGGCGCCTCCCAGTAACTTCCGGCGCCGGTTACCCCCCATTCCCGAACCTTAGCCAGTGTGATCGGCCCTGTGGCTGAGGTATCGGCATGACAGATCATAACGTCACCTCATTAGGTTTCAGGTCAATGTTTAATGGCGGACTGCGCTCTGTAGCGCTGCCATTCCATAGCCTTCGCCGCCGCCATTGCGACTGCTTAATGAAGGGTCCGGCAACGACGGCCCCTCACGCAGGGCAAGTGCGGCCTGGGTTCTGTTGCCGACTTTGAGCCTGCGAATTATCCGCGAGACATGCGCCTCGACCGTATTGATCGAAATCGAAAAAGTACGGGCGATGGCCTTGTTGGACTCACCTTTGGCAACCTCACTGAGGATTTCCATCTGTCGGGTCGTTAACACCCCCGGCTTGATGCGCGCGGGCAATCCGGCACCAGACATATGCTCCCCTTCTGGTGGGCTGAAGGGCAGAATGCGGTGTCCCTCGACCACCAGCGATATCACTGATCTAATTTCGGCTGTGGCAAGGGTGGGTGGAACGACTGCAGCGACATCGGCCGGAAAGTTGTTAACACTGTCGAGCAAGGCGCTGTCTTGGGGAAATAAGACAATGCGCGCGGGCGTCGGCCTGTCCATGCAAGACGCGACACAATCTGAAAGAGCGCTGGCGGTTGTGAATGACAAAAGCACAACATGTGCATCAGACGGAAGCTGCGACGGGTCGTCAACGGTAACAAATGGCAGCTTTAAATCCCCGACGATAAGTTCCAATGCCGATCTTACTAGAAAACAACTTGCTACAATTCCGACCTTCTTTTTCTCTAAACTTTCCATCATTAACCCCCCACTGCGTTTCCGCAGGATACAATACAATTACTCTTTAAAAATATTCCCTCTCAGACAAATGGCTTGCAGAAGGCCCAGTCCGAAAACGAATTAGTCCACCGCAATATGCGCGGCGGGTAGTGGCGGCATATTTACAGGGCTCAACTCGAGCATAGAGGCGTCTGAAGCCTGCGCTGACTGTACAGCAGCTTGAGTGCGCTGCGCCTGCTCAGTGCGCTGTGCCTGCTGTGCGCGCTGTCGTTGCACCTGACGGACCCGCTGTTTGCGAGCAGCAGCAGCCCGCACGGCCCTTTGATCCGGCAGTTCCATTGCTTGCCGGACATATACAGCTCTGGACGCTGCCGACGCCTGAGTGACATAGACACGATCACTTGCGACCGTCGCGGTCCCAAAACTCATCAGCAGTACTGTTGCACAGATTATTGGTCGAAATGACGCAGTCATGTCTAAGCCCCCCGCTTATTAAAATAGCACGTAACCACGGGGCAAAAACGCCCAAAGTATAATTCGCTGCGCCGTAGCAGCGGTCCGTCTCGAAAAGGTCTTCAATAAATATGCTGTCAAAATTGTCGGAATATTAACTAAAAGTCAAGAAAACTGCGTATTTTGCGCGATTCCGTAGCGGAATTCCGCCCGCGAATCTCCGAATTTACCGGAACCCCTACAGCACCTGTACCGGAATCGGTGGCGTTTAGCACCCCAGGCCGAGGGTTTCCTTGTGCGCGATTCGAAGAGACTGCCGAGACCCTTACAAAACCGCAGGGGGTGATCTCCGGAATATTCCGCTGCTGCTGCCGTTCGTATCGTTGTCTCATCTCGGGGCTGATCCTCGGGGTGGGTATAGGATCGAAAAGGATAATTGACATGAAACAGCTTCTTTTGACATCAACGGCGCTGCTGATGACAGCAGGCGTAGCATTTGCGCAAACCTCCACAGGACCGGGCGTCGCCCCTTCCAATGCAAGCGCTACTGCCAATAACAGCGCGACTGCCAACGAAACCGGCTCCATCTTTAATAGTGCCGAAGCTTTGGATTCCGCGGGCGGAGGTAACGACGAAACAGCGATTGCAACGTCGGGTGAGGCAGGCAATGGAGCGCGTGCTCGGGTCAATCTGAGCGCCGCGATTACTGCACAGGGCCAAACAACAAGTGGCGTTAGCGGGACCGTAGCTCAGCAGGCTGCCAATGCGAACCTTCAGTTCCAGGTCGGTAACTTCAATCAGTCGATCAATCTGCAGTCTGGCGTACGTCAAGAATCGGCGACGGTTCAAGAAGGCGACAGCAACGACGCGATCATCAGCCAAACAACAGCTGGTAACGAGGCCGCGATCGTGCAGCTTGGCAATCTAAACCAAAATGCGATCATCCAAGACGGTAGTGATAACGCAGCCGCGTCCGCGCAAGTTGGTCTGAGCAACGCCTCAATCATCCTTCAGGATGGCGGAGACAACATCGCAGCGAACTCGCAGTTCGGCAACAACAACTCGGCGTTGACCTTTCAGAACAGCGGCGACAACACTGCGGCCCAAGTGCAGGTCGGCAACGACAACGCGTCGTTCATCTCGCAGGGTGGCGGCGATTCGAATATGCTGGCCGCGATCGACGGAACAATGCAATCCGTCGGAATCCCAGCCGGTCTGTCAGCTACTGGCGCTGTTGCGGGTACGGCTTTGAGGAACTCCGCGTCGAGCATCCAGCTTGGCAACGGGAACTCGAGCGCGATCATCCAGCAAGGCAACAACAACGAGGCCGTCAACTATCAAAACGTACCTTAATTGGTGCGCATACCTGCCCCCGCAGGGTATGAAAGTTGACTGGGGGCGCCATGCTTTGTGGCGCCCCCGCATTATCACCTAACAAGGAGCAACGCATGACCATGTTCCTGACCTTACTTCCCTTATCACTAATCGTATCGCAAGCAGCCGCCACACCGTCGCCGGAGGACTGTGCTCTACGCATGTCAGAAAATGGAAACATGGTCACGATTCAGGGCGTGGTCGACCAGCAGGGCTGGTCCCGAGGCAACTATCAAATGCAGATAGAAACACGGCAAGGGGGAAGCAGATCCCTTTCGCAGCAGGCTGGCGTGTTCGACGACCAGAGCCCCAAGACTGCTGACGGTTTGCTTGTTTTATCAACCACAACAACGTATATTTCAGATGGAGGCCGTCTTTCCGTCACACTGTATGTCGAGGACGAAGACCACAACGCGTCCTGCTCGTTAAATTTTGAACGGTAGTGACCCTTTCCGAAGGATTTAGATATGCACCTCAAGACATTTCTCGCTGCAATCGCGCTAATGCTTGGCGGCATCTCCGCTGCGCACGCGCAAGATTTTGGATTTCAGGTGAGCAATGGGCTGACGCTTGAACAGGTGGTCGTGACCCAAGGCAGCGCCACAAGCGCTCCATCAACCTTAAGCGAAACGGGGTCATCGGGGGTGATCGCGCAATCCGGCGAAGACAACAGCGCGGTCAGTTCAATTGCCGATAGCCAGGGCGCAGGCACGCTCGTTTTACAACAGGGCAATGTGAACACTGCTGTAGCTGTTATCGAGAATTCGCCCGGCAGCGCCATTGCTCAGGCTCAGCTTGGCAGCGATAATTATGCCGCAGCCGCTATCATCGGCGGGTCCGCGAATGGGATCGCGACGGCGCAAATTGGCAACAGTCTTAGCAATTCTGTTGCCCTAGTCGACTCTGTAGGCACCATGGTTGTTTACGGACAGGCCGGTCAGGGCTACAGTGGCGGTATAGTTGTTCGTAACGCCCCACGGGGCACAATTGTCAGACTAAATTAATCCTGACAGCCGCACTCAGATTGTTTCGGCGCCTCGTGATGTTTTTGTTGCTTGAGGTTTACATATGCCAATCTGATTGAAGCTTTCAGGCTTTTGCTTGAAGGGAAACAATCATGGTTTCGACAAGAACATTCCTTGGATTATGCACAGCGGCGCTTCTGCCGATCGCAGGAACTGCAGCCGCTGGTGACCTCGTTTACAATCCCGTCATTCCCGCATTTGGCGGCTTCCCTGATTACTATGGATATCTGCTTGGCACAGCGCAGATCCAAAATCAGTACCTCCCCCCGAGCGACAGTGGCGGTGGCGGCGGTGCGCCTGACATCAATTTTCCACCGATTGTTATCGACTTGGGTGGAATCGGCGGCTCCGCGGCAGAGCCACAGCAGGCACCGATCATTAACGGCGTGACAAACACGGCTTCTAATTGAAACAAACGACAGACCGTCAGTAACAACGGCGCACACATGAGGGCAGCATGGAATTTTTCACTGGACTTGGTTCGAGACTGAGGACTTTTGCACTTGGTCTCGGTGCGCTGACAACGCTTGGCGGCTGTGCGGATTTGGGCCTGCAATACGTCGGGACGCGATTTGATCCCGATATGGTGCCGCCCCTCTCAACACCAGCGACGAGCACGGGTCTCGCCCTCCGTCATTTGCCCCCGGCGCAAAAAACGATTGATGTTGCGGTTTATAAGTATGACGACAAAACCGGCCAAAACGAAGAATCTGACAATTTGACAAGGTTCTCCCGCGCTGTTTCCCAAGGGATGTCGGACGTTCTGATCGATGTGTTGACCGAAGTGGGCGATGGCCAGTGGTTCAACGTGATTGAGCGGGCCAATATCCAAGATCTGTTGACTGAGCGTCAGCTTATTGACCAAACCAATCAGAATTACCGCGGCCTGCAACGCTCGGCACTTCCACCGCTGCGTTTTGCCGGGATCATCATTTCGGGTGGCGTGATTGATTATGACACCAATGTCGTCACCGGCGGTTTCGGCGCACGGCTCTTGGGGATCGGCAACAACTATGAACATCGCCGTGATCGCATCTCTGTGGTTCTGCGTGCAATCAGCGTGCAAACTGGCGAAGTGCTGACCTCGGTCCAGACCGAGAAGACGATCTATTCGACGTCAGACAGGTCTTCGATCTTCCGCTACGTTGCGGTCGACCGCTTGCTGGAGCTTGACGCAGGTTTCTCGGTGAACGAACCCACGGGTATCGCAGTGCGCCAAGCTGTCGAACTGGCCGTCTACGACCTAATCTTGGAAGGTGCGGAGGAGAACATTTGGCAGTTCCGCGATCCGGCGGTCCATCAGCGCTTGGCAAACCGCCAAAGCAGCCGGATAGCTATGATCAGCGCGGCGAAGAACGCGCCTCAGGCAAAGGTGTCCCGCGCGGCAATGACGCCTGATGCCGACCTTGAAACGGTGCGCAAGCCGGTTTTGGCCAATGTTGACCGCTAACCAACGCGCCTTTGCCTTTGGGCTGGCCCTCGCGACAGCGGGGGCGACCACCTTGGCCGCGCAAAATCAACCCACGTTCGACAAGGGAAATCGCACCACGGTGGGCGACTGGGCGGTCGAATGTCTTGGGAATGACGAGTCTGACGAGGTTGATTGCCAACTGTACCAAAGGGTTCTGACCCAAGATTCCAGCGTCGCCGCGATGGTTGTTGCACTGGCGTGGTCCGCGCCTGCCAAAAAGTTGCTGGCGCAGGTTTCTTTGCCTCTGGGCAGCGACCTGACAAAGCCGCCACTGCTTAGCATCGACAACCAAATCGCAGCCGATTTTGCGTGGTCGCGCTGTGTGGCCAGCGGATGCCTTATCGAAGCGACCCTGCCCGGCAGTTTGGTCGCCGCCCTCGCTGAAGGCGAAAGCGCCACATTCACCGTGGTGCAGCCCAATGCAGGCGGGATTTCCATCCCCCTTTCGCTGAACGGTTTTGTTGACGGTTTGAGCCAGATCATGCCCGAAGACGCTTTGCCGACCCAAGCGGCGGACGAAAGCGAATAAGACGCTGGAGATGCGTTTTTCTAAGTTGCAGTTTGGACCGATCTAGCACGGCGTAATATCGTCGCGCGCGAGCTTAGGTTTGCTGCTAGGCTGCCGTTCTGGCTGGCATATTCGCGACAGCCCCCTAACCCGCACGCCCCGCCTTCTCCCAGACCAGCGCGGTATACCGCTCCGGCAAGCTGCGCCCTATCTTTTAAAATACCTCACCCCAACAGGATTCGATTTCTATGGCAATGCCCGCTTAAATGCCCGAATTGGCTGTGGCAGTCACCAGCTTGGCCAAAACCCCTTCAAGGCAAATTAGGAAGGATGCGCGCCGGAGCCTTCCCCGGCGCGCGATTGTCAGCGGGCCTTAAGCAAAAGTGACTTGCTCGACCATTGGCAGTTCCAACACACGCGCCGAGCCGGCGCGGGCGATCGCATTTGCCAATGCCGGACCAGCGGGCGGCGTACCCGGTTCGCCCACGCCAGTCGGGGCGTCCATTGACGGGATGACCGAGACTTCGATCGCGCCGATGTCGGAAATACGCAGCGGCTCATAGTCCGGGAAATTGGACTGATCGACCACGCCATCGGTCAAGGTGATCTGGTCGCGCATGACATGGCCGATGCCATATCCGATGCCCCCCTCGATCTGCGCACGGATCACATCCGGGTTCACAGGCACACCGCAATCGACAGCGGCCCAGACCTTTTCGATCTTGATGTCATCCTCGCCCCCACCGGACACTTCGGCAACCTCAGCAACGAATGACCCAAAGGAATGATGTACTGCCAGCCCGCGGGCGCGGCCCTCGGCTGCGCCAGCATTCCAATCGGCCAATTCCGCGACATGGTTTAGAACGCCAGCCATGCGCGTCTGCGCCGGCGTGTCGCCGGACAGCATCGACAGGCGCAGCGCGAGCGGGTCTGCGCCACTTTCTTCGGCCACCATGTCAATCATGCTTTCCATAACATAGGCAGTGTGGCTGTGCCCCACGGACCGCCACCACAACACGCTGGTTGCCTTGGCGTGATCGGTCAACCCCACGGCCATGTTCGGCACATTGTAGGGCGTGTCTGCCACCCCTTCGACAGAGGAATGGTCCACCCCGTTTACAACAGCCATCTGCTCCATTGAGGTGCCCTTCATGATCGACTGACCGGCAATGCGATGGTCCCAGCCGATGATCGCGCCTTTTTCGTCCAGCCCGACCCGAACGCGATGGGCAAAGGCAGGGCGGTAGTAGCCGCCCTTCACATCGTCTTCACGGGTCCAGACCAGTTTGACCGGACGTGTTCGGTCCGTCATCGCAAAAGCCATTGCGCATTCAAGGTTGTAGTCCATCGTCGGGTTGGCACGCCGCCCAAAAGAGCCGCCCGCCAACACAGTATTGACCGCGACCTTTTCCATCGGCAATTCCAGAACCTGGCTTAGCGTCATATGGCCAAAGGTCGGGAACTGCGCGCCGTCGTGCAAGACAACGCCGCCCTCGGCGGTTGGTTCAATGGTGCAGGTCAAAGGCTCCATCGGCGCATGGGCCAGCAGCGGGAAATAGAACGTCTTGTCGATTACCTTGGCGGCCCCCTCAACGGCAGAAGCGATCTGCGCTTGGTCGCCCCAGTTCTGATAGGTGCTGGGACCGTTCACGCCTTCAATCAGCTCTGCCTTGATCTCATCTGAGGAGCGCATTTCGGCGGCAGTGTCGTCCCATTCAACGCTGATGGCTTCGCGGGCGCTGATGGCTGCCCAAGTGCTCTCAGCATAGATCGCAACGCCAGAGGCATCTGGCATCGCTTGCGCCATTACAAAGCCGGTCATGCCCTCCGCGCCGCTCGCATCAAAGTCGGCGACTTTGGCGCCCTGACGTGGGGCGCGGGCAATGACTACGACCAACTGGTTGTCCAGCTGCACGTCCATCGCAAATGTGCCTGTGCCGTTGATCTTTACAGCCGTGTCTTTGCGCTTGACTGCGCCCTCCTTGCCGATCAGACGCCATTCCTCAGGGGTGCGCAAGCGGGGCTCAGCGGGTGCATCCAACTCGGATGCCGCAGCGACATAGTCCGCCAGAGGCGCGGTTTTGCCGCCCCCGGTGATCTCGCCCTCGACGATGTCGAGCGTGCTCGCGTCGACCCCCCAATCCGCAGCCGCGGCGGCGATCAACATATCGCGCGCAGCCGCGCCGGCACTGCGGTATTGCGTATAGCTGTTGGCCATCGCCGTTGACCCGCCGGTGCCCTGAAACGTCCCAAATAGAGTGTTGGCATAGACCTGCGGGTTTGACGGCGCGAACTCGTAGTCAATCTGATCCATCGTGACGCCAAGCTCTTCGGCGATCAATGTCGTCAGACCAGTTGACGGCCCCTGCCCCATTTCAAAGTGTTTGACGATTGCGGTCACACGGCCATCGGCCTCGATCCGCACAAAAGGGTTCAGGTCAGTTGCATTTGTTCCTGCAGCCAAAGCGCCGTCAGCGCGCAGACCTACATACAAAACGGCAGCAGCGGCGGTGGCACCTTTGAGGAAGCCACGACGAGAAGTGTCTACGGTCATCGACTTAAGCCTCCAGAATTTCGGCAGCGCGTTGAACGCCTGCGCGGATACGTTGATAGGTGGCACAACGGCAGGCGTTGCCGTACATGTATTCGTCGATTTCCTCTGCTGTGGGCTTGGTGTTTTCGCTGAGCAACCCAACCGCAGACATAATCTGCCCCGACTGACAGTAGCCGCATTGCACCACGTCCAGTTCAGTCCATGCCTGCTGCACAGCCGCGCCGACGCGGTCGGCTTCCATCGCCTCAATGGTGCGAATTTCGCTGCCCTCCACATCTTCGATAAAGGTCTGGCACGATCGCACCGGCTCGCCGTCCAGATGGACGGTGCAGGCGCCGCACGAAGCAACGCCGCAGCCAAATTTAGTGCCGGTCATCTTCAGCTCATCGCGGATGACCCACAGCAAAGGTGTCCCGTCCTCGGCAGCGACGGACATCGTCTTGCCGTTAATTTTTAGATCGCGTGTCATGATTGTATTCTCCGTCTGCTGGCCAGCGTGGGGTCGCCTTGCATCAAGCCAAATTGGATCACCTGACCGCCAAGTACGTGGGCGGATCAGGCCAAAAGGCATGACGATGGATACACCAAGCACAACTTATTACCAAGATAATTAGAATTTCCGAAGACGCACGCCGATTGAAAACGGCTTTACCGCTCGCTGCCCTTGCAGCGCAATGTTGCAGTCTTTCTGCCGATCAGCATCGCTTTACCGCGTCACGTTTAGGACAGCGTCGGGCAGACGTGTAAGATCGCGCATACGCTAAGAACCCGCATCAATTCCACGGATTTTAGCGCAAGTGTCGCAGCAGATTGCGCCTAGTTCCCAAACTGAAAATTGGGTTTAAGTATTCTCGGAGCAGCTCAGAAACACAAATGAAATTAATTGGTTATCTTAAGCCCCTTTTAAAGTCGCATCTTTCGCGAATGCGCTGCGCAACCGAAATCACCGCGCGAAGATTAAGCGGTCAATGCCGCGTCGATCCGCGCTGCGGCCATCTTGTTAGGGCGTTTCAAATTGTATCTCTCTTTCGGGGGCCGCGGAACATTCACGCGCGTGGGCGGTCGCGGTCGGCCTCTCCAGCTATTTGCAGCGCTTTAGATAGAACCGTGCGGTCGCCTATGTGGTTGGCGAGCAGAAGAATGAGGCGGGCATTGAAGGCAACGCTTTCCTCGTCCGTCAGCCCGTCATGGGACTTTATCAACTCGGCGTAGAACTCATCCGCCCCGGCAATATTCGGTTTGGTATTTAGGGACATCTGGCTCACTCCTTTGCGCAGGCGCGGCGCAAAGCGGCGCGGATCGCGTTTTCATCATATTTGTCCCATCGAGCGACCACGTGTTGATCCGGGCGGATGAGATAGACCGCCGAGGTAGCTTCTCCAAGGTAACGGCGGGCCAATGCACCCGAAGGATCATCACCCTTTCCAATAGGCAGATGCCGCGCGGCTATTCCGCCTTCGCTCACGTCCGCCGCATCTTTTGCATCCACTGAGAGCAGGGTGAAGCCGTGGTCGAGCGCCGACAGCAGAAAACCGTCGCCCAGCGGTGCATCAGGACAGGGGCTGCCGGGGCGGGTCTGTTCGGGTCCCCCGGTCAGAGCATCCTCGCCGGTCAGCGAAAGCCCGTCATAGATGCAAGGAACCGAAAGCCGGCCCGAGTTCACCAGCGGGCGGGCAAACTCATGGGTTTCAGACAGGGCCAGCACAGCATTGCGGAACACATGGCTGATGCGAGATTTCGGCGTAATGAAATCTGTAGCCCGGGTTGAATTGAGGATGTTTTCATCGGCGGCAGCAGCACGCTCCTCATGATAGCTATCCAGCAGCTTGTCGGGCGCTTCGCCCCGGATGACCATCCCCAGTTTCCAACCAAGGTTGTCGACATCCTGCATGCCTGAATTGGCCCCGCGTGCGCCAAAGGGACTGACTTGGTGGGCGCTGTCTCCGGCAAAAATCACCCGGCCGTGGCGGAACTGCTTCATCCGGCGGCACTGGAAGGTATAGATCGACTTCCAAACGATCTCGTATTCGACGTCCTCCCCCAGCATCGCATCAAGCCGCTTGCGAACCTTCTCTTCCTTCAGCTCCTCGGCGCGGTCCACGTCCCAGCCGATCTGAAAATCCACCCGCCAGATATCGTCGGGTTGCTTGTGCAACAGGGTCGAAGCGCCCGCCTTGTGCGAAGGCTCGAACCAGAACCAGCGCTCCGTTGGAAAGCTTTCAGAAAGCATCCGGATGTCTGCGATTAGGAAGCTGTCCTGAAAGACCCGCCCCTCAAAATCGAGCCCCATCATGCCGCGCAGCGGCGACCCGGCGCCATCCGCGGCTATCAGCCAGTCGGCAAGGATGTCGTAGTTACCTTCGGGCGTCGCGACGGTTAGGATCGTGTGATCCTTCTTCACCTCGATGCCCTCCAATCGGTTCTTACCGCGCAGTTCGATCGGCGCTCCCTGAGCCTGCGCCTCACGAACGCGCTCGACTAAGAACTTCTCAAAATAGGGCTGGGCCAAGTTGATAAAGGCAGGAAAGCGGTGGCCTTCTTCAGGCAAAAGATTGAATTCATAGATTTGGCGGTCCTCGTGAAAGACCTTGCCCACGTTCCAAACCACGCCCTTCTCCAGCATCGGCCCGGCGCAGCCGTAGCGGTCTGCAATTTCCAGGCTGCGCTTGGCAAAGCAGATGGCGCGGCTGCCCTGTCCGATCCCCTCGTGATCATCGAGAAGCACAACCGGAATGCCCTGAAGGCCAAGATCCAGTGCGGTGGCTATGCCGATGGGACCGCCACCGCCGACAACCACCGGGTGGCGCACCGGCGTTTCGGCGTCTTGGTCGGCAGACCGAGCATAGGGGTAGAGCTTGAAGGCAAGCTGGTAGCGATCATCCAAGGGCATTTTGGTCTCCTCCAAAATCCGGGGCAGAGGCCCGGCCCAGGCCAAATGGCCCGGGATGGTGCTTGCTCGCTTTGGCTCGTTATTTTGAACGAACCAAGGCGTGCCGCAGAAATAGAGCACCGTGCGTGGGCCGGACGAACCCGAAAATGGGTTTCATCGCACCGCGCCAGTGCGGATCACCCCTGCAGATCGTTCCACATGTTCTGGTCGCGCTCGGCGGTCCAAACACGCGGCGTATCAATGCCGCGGGCTTCGTCATAAGCGCGGGCCACGTTGAACGGCAGGCAATGTTCGTAGATTGCATAATCGCTGAATTTCGGGTCGCACTCGGCACGCACCGCGTCCCAGGCCTCTTTCAGCGTGCCGCCGCGCGCCACGACGCGGGCCACGGGTTTGTAGGTGCTTTCAACGAAATCTCTCGTATTGGCGATGGCACGCGCGACCATATCTTCGCCGACCAGCGCATCGCCCCGGCCCGGCGCGATGGATTTGGGCTCGAAAGCGGCGATATTGGCCAGCGTTTTGGGCCAGTCGTTGAAATGGCCGTCGCCGCAGTAGCAGGCCGAGTGGTATTCAACGATGTCGCCGGTAAACATAACTTCTTGATCCGGCACCCAAACCACGGCATCACCTGCGGTATGGGCGCGGCCCAGCTTCATGATATCAATGCGGCGCTTGCCGAGGTAGACGGTCATGCTCTCGCTGAAGGTGGTCGTGGGCCGGGTCAGTCCGGGGATTTCCTCATGGCCCTGGAACAGGCGTGGAAAACGACCGAATTCGCTGTCCCAGTCCTCTTGCCCGCGTTCTTCGACCATACCGGCAGCGGCGTCGGACATGATGACCTCGCGTGCGCCATAGGCGCTGGCGCCCAGGACACGGACAGCATGATAATGGGTCATGACGAGATGCGAGATCGGCTTGTCCGTAACCTCGCGCACTTTCTCGATCACCATCCGGGCCAGGCGCGGCGTGGCCTGCGCCTCTACAATCATGACGCTTTCGTCGCCGATGATGACGCCAGTGTTTGGGTCGCCCTCAGCGGTAAAAGCCCAAAGCCCGTCACCCACTTCAGTAAAGCTAATCTTCTTGTCTTCCATATCGCCTTGCGATGCGAATGCCTTGGTCATGGTGTTGTCCTTCCAGTTCGTGTCGCGGGTACTCCCGCGGTCATTACGTTTCCGACGCAAAGGGTTGCGCCGTCGTGGTCCTATCGGGCGAAGGGGTCTGCCAACGCGGCGATTACTTTGCCCGCACATTCTCCGAATCCGACGCGGTAGCCATCGCCCTGAGCCGCGCCTCGCAGGGTCAGCGTGTCGCCGTCCTCGAGGAAACTGCGAGTCTCGCCCCCGTCCAGCGCTATCGGCTCCTTGCCGGACCAGCTTAGCTCAAGCAGTGACCCACGGCTGTCCTTCTCGGTGCCGGAGATGGTTCCCGAGCCCAAAAGGTCACCGACCTGCATGGGGCAACCGCTTGTCGTGTGATGTGTCAGCTGCTGCGCCGCGGAGTAATAAAGCTCCTTGACGTTCGTCCGCGCAATAACTGTTTCCACACGGTTTTCCGGGGCCAAGGCAACTTCGAGATCGACATCGTAGTTCATCGGCCGCGGCTCTTGCAGGTAAGGCAGCAACTCGCGCTCGCGCTCCGGCGTCGAAGTGCGGAAAGGCTCCAGCGCGGCTTTGGTCACGATCCAGGGCGAGATTGTTGTGGCTGTCGCCTTCGCTTGGAACGGTCCCAGCGGCTGGTATTCCCAAGCTTGAATGTCCCGCGCGGACCAGTCGTTCAACAAGACATAGCCGAAAATCATGTCATCGGCTTCCTCTACCGTCACAGGACCTTGGGAGGGCTGTCCCACAATGGCGCCGAACTCAAGCTCGAGATCGAACCGTTTGCAGGGCTCGAAACGCGGCAGCGCCTCGTCCGGTCCCTTCAACTGCCCCCAAGGACGGCGCACCTCGGTGCCCGATACGACAACGGACGACGCGCGCCCGTTATAGCCGATGGGGATCGACAACCAGTTCGGCGGTAGGGCGTTTTCCGCTCCCCGAAACATGGTGCCAACATTGGTGGCGTGATGGCGACCGGCGTAAAAGTCAGTGTACTCCGCGACTGTGATCGGCATGATCATCGTCACATCCGCCTGGGGCACCAAGTAGTCGGGCCGCGGCTCCGCTCCCTCGCCCAACAGATCCGTCATTTGACGACGCAGGTCAGCCCAGGCCTCGGAGCCCAGTTCCATAAAATTGTTCCAGTAAGGCACGTCGAAGACCGCCGCGCCGCCGATTTCGATCAGCCCGTTGCTCTCGGCCTTGCACAGGTCAAAAATCTTGTCGCCGATCGCTACACCGCAGCGGGGAAACGTACCGTCTCCCGCATCGAAGACGCCGTAAGGCAGGTTGTTCAATGGAAAGTCGGTTTCGGCCGTGTTGGCACTCTCGACCCAGCTTTTCTGGAGCGGCATGTCGCCTCCTTCATGTCCAATAGGAGCGCCCGGCATTCTTCACCCCGGCGCGCCTGCTTTGTCTTGAAAATTACTACGGGGAAGCCCGGAACAGATCGGGCTATCCTCCCCTTTCACTTCAGTCCGGGCGTTCCGTCGAACTTCTTTTCCAGGCTGTCCCAGCAATCAATGTAATCGTCCTGGAGCGGCGCTTCCTTACCCGCGAATTCGGTCAGGTGTTGCGGGAAGCGGGTCTCGAACATAAACGACATCGTTTCTTCCAGCTTCTCGGGCCCGAGATTGGAATTCGACGCACCTTCAAACGCCTGTTTATCGGGGCCGTGTGAGAGCATCATGTTGTGGAGCGACATCCCACCAGGGACGAAG
>Ga0209344_10001645_pt1 | contig 28220 bp, 26 predicted proteins | sample Cruoilmetagenom6_FD_187293 | JGI IMG/M metagenome (GOLD analysis project Ga0209344, IMG submission 187293) | Oil polluted marine microbial communities from Coal Oil Point, Santa Barbara, California, USA - Santa Barbara Oil Seep Sample 6 (SPAdes)... | ecosystem: Environmental > Aquatic > Marine... | reverse complement strand
GCAGCTGTCAAGTTTTTCGCATATATCGCTTCAAGACGTGCAATTTCAACATCCTTGGCCGCAATCAGTTTACGCCAGTCAAAACTGGTTTCCCCGACGCTCCAGCCATAACCCTTGGCATCTTCAAACGCCTCGGCATAGCTTGATGCATAAACCATCAATTTTTTCGGTACACAGCCACGAATTACACAGGTGCCACCCATGCGGTATTCCTCTGCAAGGCCAACTTTTGCCCCTGTTCCAGCAGCCAACCGACCTGCGCGAACGCCGCCGGAGCCACCACCAATTACAAATAAATCGTAGTCAAAGGGCATATTGCCTCCAAATTGTAAGCTTAAAGGTCCATGAACATATTGTCTTGCTCGACAATATCAATCCGTTCAAATTCCACTGTTCCTGTATTAATGTCCCGCACTTCCACGCGACCATCCACATGTCCAATCACAACAGCGTCAGCAATATCCAGAAACAGACCGGTTTCCACAACCCCGGGAATTTGGTTCAGGATCAATGACATCTCACGCGGGTTCCCAATCCGCAGCAAATGCAGATCCAATATATAATGCCCCTCATCAGTGACAAAAGGCGTATCATTTTTCATCCGCAAAGTGACCGTTTGTCCAAGCACGTCCAGATTGGAGATAGCTTCTTCAATCAGACCTTTAGTCGTCATCCAGCCAAATTTTACAACCTCAACCGGCAACGGGAAACGGCCCAGAACCTCTACATCCTTACTGGCATCCGCAATAACGACTACACGGTCCGAAGCAGTGGCCACGATTTTTTCCTGTAACAAAGCCCCACCACCGCCTTTAATCAGGTTCAGCTTTGGATCAAACTCGTCAGCACCGTCAATAGTCAGATCAAGCCATTTCACCTCATCCAATGTGTGCACAGAAATACCGCATTCCCTTGCCAGATTTGCAGTTTGCGCAGATGTCGCCACGGCAATGATTTGCAAACCGTTATTGCGCACTTCCTCACCGATCAACCGCACCAGCCACGTAGCTGTAGAGCCCGTACCCAAGCCCAGCCGCATCCCCGGCTTTACAAAGTCCATCGCACGTTTTGCGCAAATAAATTTTGCCTTTTCGGCGGGAGAGAGCTCTTCGGACATGTAATTCCCCAAAATTGTATTAGTATTTATATAAATTGTATTATCCGGTTCGACGAGAGTTAATCTGCCTGAAATCCAACTTTAGACCTAAATATTAATCGCTTTGGGCAAAACTTGTTTTGAAATCGTCGCTTTTGGTGTTTTAGTTTTGGGAAAACCTGCCAGATTGCCCACAATTACAGGGAGTCGCGTAATGTTTCTGAGCATCTTTGAAGTGTTTAAAATCGGCATTGGCCCATCCAGCTCACACACAATGGGCCCGATGGTTGCCGCAGAGCGGTTTTTGCGTGCATTAAAGAAGAATAAAATAACAGCCAACCACCTGCGCTGCTCACTGCACGGCTCACTTGCTTTTACCGGCAAAGGCCACCGCACGGATCAGGCCGTTATCTTGGGTCTAGAGGGATTTGTCCCGTCGACATTCAATGCAAAACTTGCCAAACAAGCCGAGGCCCGCATCGTCGAACAAAAGACCGTTCGCCCACCCGATCATCCGGTTTACAATTTCGATCCGGCAACGGACATGGTGTTTGACTATGATCGTATATTACAAGACCACGCCAACGGTATGATCCTGCAAGCCCTGAATGACGGTAATGTTGTATACGAGCAGATATATTATTCCATCGGTGGCGGTTTTGTTCAAACACCCGAAGAAATGGCCGCAGATACCGATCCGACTGCACGCAAGCAAAAAGTGCTGTACCCGTTTCGATCCGCAAAAGAAATGCTGGCAATGGCCAATGCCTGCGGAAAAACCATCGCAGAACTGAAATGGGCCAATGAAACCATTCACATGTCCCCTGAAGAATTGAACGCAAGTATCCACAAAATCTGGGGCGTGATGAATGAATGCATTGATGCGGGTTTTGACGAAGATGGCATCCTGCCCGGTGGATTGAACACCCGAAGACGCGCCAAAGGCATACACGATGAGCTACAGGAAGAGCGCGGAAACAATATGGCCGCCCCTCACATCATAAACGATTGGATTGCGGCCTATGCAATGTCGGTGAATGAACAAAATGCCGCGGGCGCGCGGGTTGTCACGGCCCCCACCAATGGTGCGGCAGGTGTTATTCCCGCAACTTTACGCTACTATCTGGATCATGTACCGGATGCGGACCCGAACAAGATCACCGATTTTCTGCTGACCGCTGCCGCCATAGGCGCGTTGATTAAATCAAACGCTTCAATCTCTGGTGCTGAAGTGGGTTGTCAGGGTGAAGTCGGCTCTGCATCTGCCATGGCTGCTGCCGGCCTTTGTGCGGTTCTGGGCGGCACGAATGAGCAGATTGAAAACGCGGCGGAAATAGCATTGGAGCATCATCTGGGCATGACATGCGACCCGATCAAAGGCCTCGTGCAAGCCCCGTGTATCGAACGCAACGGTCTGGGCGCGATCAAAGCCGTATCGGCCGCTTCTCTTTCGTTACGTGGCGACGGCAAACATTTGGTGTCACTCGACGCATGTATAGAAACCATGCGTCAGACCGGTTTGGACATGAATTCGAATTATAAGGAAACGTCGCTTGGCGGGCTGGCTGTGAACCTACCCGCTTGTTAAAGCGCGTTTGACCGCATCCATATGCTTGAAGGAAAGAATTACCACCGCTTCACCCTTTTCCAGGGTTAAAGATACGGTTTTTCCGTTTGCCTTATTTGATGTGCCCGTGCGGGTCGAAGGTGACAATTTTATGTCATCCAGCGGCCATTTTAACCCAGTAGACCGCATTTCAGTCTGACTCATCGGAAAAATTGAAACGCGGGCGCCCTTTGGTAAATCAAGTTCAAGTTGCTTGGGGCAGCAAAAGCAAATATCTTGTTCCCCGATTAAAATCACGGCTCTGTCCGAATAGCGTACCAACACCGAAAGAGCCGTCAGTTCATGATCCAAACGCCCACCGAGAAAGCCAAAACCTAAATATAACGGGGCGTTAACAGAATACAGGCATTTTTCAAAATCTGTGGTGTCCTGTTCTGGCAGGTGAATAATCTCGCCGTCAAAGCGTCCCGAAAAACTATCCATGTCACCCACGATCAAAGCAGGTGTCAATCCAAACTCCATCGCCGTATTGGCTCCGCCATCGGCACAGATCAGTGGAGCGGGCGAATCGACAAGAGTTTGTAAATGTGGCGAACGAACTTCTGCGTGCCCTAAAAGTGTCACAGTTTCGTCAAATTGCACAGTGTGGCTTGGATTCTGGATATTGTTTCCCATATCAACTCAATAAGTTTGAAATTTTATATAAATTAGCAGTAAAAGCGATGCTAATACTATAACAAAGAAGAAACTCAACCTATAATAATTACACCGTCGTGGGGGCGTGTAATGAGTAAAATGAGTAAATAATGGATTCGCATTCAAAAGCTATGACTGTCTCCTATGGTACATTTGCTTGTACCCTAGATGGCTTTGATGACCCCTTCACGACTATGCAACTGGTCGCGGAATATTTCCGCAAATTGTCTGCTGATGATCGCTACTTCGGTAGCGAACCGCTACAGCCGGATGCATCGGCGTTGCATCAAATAGCCAAGAGTGCGAATCCAAACCGAATTGATGCCGAAGTTTCTGATAACAGCGTTATTCTACGGCAGGCTGATATTATTGATGCCGCGAAAAATGATGGTTCCGCCCCCTCCAAGGCACCATCACAAGAACAAGACATCTCTAAACCTGCACAAACGACGACAGACGACACAGGTGCACCAACCGCATTTTCTTCCCGCCGTAGAGGCGTGGTAAAGGATGTTCCATTTTCCGATACGGCAAAAGACACTTTGATAACAGCGTTTAACGAAAACGTTAATGATACCCACACCGCTGACGAACTTGCTCCAAGCTTGGAAGAGGAAATTCCGTCAGAAACAGTTTCCGCTGCAGTTAAAGCCTTGGAAAGCGGCGAAGCGATTGACCGTTGGTTGGAAACCACAAACGAGAAGATGGCAACACCCGAGCATGTTTCCAAGGCAAATGCTCTTGAACGCTTAAAAGCCGCAGTTGCAGCAACCGAAGCCGAACGCACGTCACGGCTTGAAACCATGTCATCCGATCTTGTTATAGAATCTGCCGATGAACGCCGCGAAAACACAATATCCTTTCGCCGCGAGCTGGCTAAAGTACGCAAAGCATACGAAAGTGAAGCCAACGTTTTCGCGCGCCCGAAAGCACGAAAAACAGGCTCGGCGGGCAAAAACGGAAGTTCCAGACCTCTTGTATTAAAAGCAAAACAACGTATTTCAGACGCACCCAAAGGTGCAGCCGATACACAGCGCGATCACATAGGTAATAAAGAAGGTTTAAAGCTGGTTCAGGATAACAGCGATATATCGCATCATAAACAGACCCGGAAACAACCAACATCCACGGCTCAAACAACCTCTAGTCAGAACTTACCGAGTTTCAGTGAATTCGCCAAGATTATGGGCGCCAGCACATTGATTGAATTACTGGAAGCATCTGCGGCCTATATGACCCTTGTTCATGGTAAAAACCAATACTCGGGGAAACAGATTACGTCTAATTTGCCTATGCATATTAAGAAAATCGTCAAAGTACATGAATGCATGGGCGCGCTTGAGCGATTGAATAAACGCGGTTTCGTGGAAACGGATAGCAGCGGCCAATATACAATCTCTATTGCGCGCAAGGCAGCCTACCAACGAAAATATTTGGCGGGATAAAATAACATCAGAAATTGCTAGCATATTTTTAGGCGTCGGGATCTTCTTTTCCGACGCCTTTAAATATAAATTTGAACGGGATTACCCACGCAACACCCAAAACCAGATAGATCAATAATTCGATCAGCATTGGCAAACGCGGGATCGCAGTCATAACAGTTGCGGCAACAATGACATAAAATGGCAACCAGATCAGCAGAATAACCAGTGACCAGCGGCGCCGTGCTTTATATGACAGCGCCATCAGTCAGCAAACGGATCAGTGACAAGGATCGTGTCATCACGCTCGGGGCTGGTCGACAACATGGCCACCGGGCAATCAATCAGTTCTTCCACGCGGCGCACATATTTGATGGCAGCCGCAGGTAAATCGTTCCAAGACCGCGCCCCTTCCGTACTTTCCGACCAGCCGGGCATTTCCTCATATACGGGGATGCACCGAGCCTGCGCGTCAGCCGCCGTCGGCAGGTATTCCAACCGTTTGCCGTCCAGTTCATACGCCACACAAATCTTAAGCGTCTCGAAACCGTCAAGAACGTCCAATTTGGTGAATGCAATGCCTGAAACGCCTGAAGTGGCACAGGTTTGCCTGACAAGCACCGCATCAAACCAACCACACCGGCGTTGACGCCCTGTAACCGTGCCGAATTCATGACCGCGCTCGCCCAAACGTTGGCCATCCGCATCATGCAACTCAGCTGCAAAAGGCCCCTCGCCCACACGTGTTGTGTACGCTTTGACAATGCCCAGCACGAAATCAATCGCTCCCGGCCCCATGCCGGACCCGGTTGCAGCTTGGCCTGCGATCACATTTGAAGATGTCACAAACGGATATGTGCCGAAATCAATATCCAGCAATGCCCCTTGCGCCCCTTCAAATAAAATCCGTTTGCCCGCTTTGCGTTTCTCGGCAAGCACTTTCCAGACAGGTGCCGCGTATTTCAACACGCTTGGCGCAATTTCGTTTAATGCAGACAACAATGCCGCGCGATCAACCTCCGGCAATCCCATGCCGCGGTGCAACGTATTATGATGCTGCAACAAACGGTCAACACGCGTCTCCAGCGTCTCGCGATCCGCCAAATCCGCTACACGAATGGCGCGCCGGCCAACCTTGTCTTCATACGCCGGGCCGATGCCGCGACCTGTTGTGCCGATTTTAGCAACCGTATTGTGACCTTCACGCGCGCGATCCAGTTCTCCATGAATGGGCAGGATAAGCGGCGTGTTTTCCGCGATCATCAGGTTTTCAGGTGTAATTTCTACGCCCTGTCCGCGTAGCTTGGCTATTTCCACTTCCAAATGCCATGGGTCAAGCACCACGCCGTTTCCAATAACAGACAATTTGTTGCCACGCACAATACCCGAAGGCAGGATGGACAGCTTGTAAACTTCACCATCAATAACCAATGTATGACCCGCATTATGGCCGCCTTGAAAGCGCACAATGACGTCTGCGCGCTCAGACAGCCAATCAACGATTTTACCTTTACCCTCGTCACCCCACTGGGCACCCACGACCACAACGTTTGCCATTAAATACAGACTCTCTTTTTGTTCGAACCCTAGCGGGTATAGCGGTGAAGTGCGCTAACGGAAACCAAAAAATTGTCGCGGTGACAGAATGTTTCCCTACACGTCTTAAATAACCCATCGACAAGCCGCCCCTCATATAATAGATAGCCGCAGATAAGAATTCTCATACAGGTAACCCCATGGAAAACGTCGTACTTGTCATTCATCTGATCCTGGCTTTGGTGTTGATCGGTATCGTGCTGATCCAACGTTCCGAAGGCGGTGGCTTGGGTATCGGCAGCAGTGGTGGCGGTTCAGGACGTTCAGGACGCCCGGCATCGACACCCATGGCTAAAGTAACATGGTTTTTCGCCATCGGATTTGTCATTACCAGCATAGCTTTAACGATTATTGCGGCCCGCAATGCAAGCTCTGACAGTGTGATTGAACGCCTCGGCTCTGATCTGACGCCACCGGCCAGCCAGACGGAAACACCTGCCCCGACAGGACTGGAAGGCGACCTGTTGCCACCGACACCGGCAGCCCCCCCAACAGCAGAATAATCATACATAACCCCATAAATAGTTGGGGTTTTCTAAAAAACCACAGGATATAGCGGTTCTACTCTTGTCAGAATCGCCTTGGACGGTTATTAGTCAAATCCCGTGATATAGGCGTTTTTTGACTGCTCAAATGCGCCCAAATAAATTAAAAACCACGGGAGATGCCAAATAATGGCACGATATATCTTTATTACAGGCGGCGTTGTTTCATCCCTTGGCAAAGGCCTTGCATCCGCAGCACTTGGTGCGCTTTTGCAGGCACGCGGTTATTCGGTACGCTTGCGCAAACTCGACCCTTACCTCAATGTCGACCCCGGCACCATGTCCCCCTTTGAACACGGCGAGGTTTTCGTCACCGACGACGGTGCCGAAACCGACCTCGACCTTGGCCACTATGAACGTTTCACTGGCGTGGCCGCACGCCAAACCGATTCCATCTCATCGGGCCGCGTCTATACAACCGTTCTGGAAAAAGAACGCCGTGGCGACTATTTGGGTAAAACCATTCAGGTGATCCCGCATGTTACAAACGAAATAAAAGACTTCATCAACATAGGCGACGATGAGGTCGACTTTATGCTTTGCGAAATCGGCGGCACCGTAGGCGACATCGAAGGCCTGCCGTTTTTTGAAAGCATCCGCCAGTTTTCCCAGGACAAGCCGCGCGGTCAGTGCATTTTCATGCACCTCACATTGCTGCCCTACCTCAAAGCCAGCGGAGAACTGAAAACCAAACCAACCCAACACTCGGTCAAGGAATTACGTTCCATCGGCATCGCACCCGACATCCTTGTTTGCCGCTCTGAAAAAGAAATCCCGGAAAAAGAACGCGCCAAACTTGCGCTTTTTTGTAACGTACGTCCCGACAGCGTTATCCCCGCATATGATCTGGAAACCATCTACGACGCGCCGCTTGCCTACCACAATGCCGGCATGGATCAGGCCGTTCTGGACGCGTTCAACATATCACCCGCCCCCAAACCGGATCTGACCGTTTGGAAAGACGTATCCGACCGCATTCACCACCCCGACGGTGAAGTGAAAGTTGCCGTGGTCGGCAAGTACACCCAGCTGGAAGACGCATATAAATCCATCGGCGAAGCTTTGACCCACGGCGGCATGTTCAACCGCGTCAAGGTAAAGACCGAATGGCTTGACGCTGAAATTTTCGAAAACGGCGACGCCGCCACCAGTTTGGAAGGCTATGATGCCATCCTTGTTCCGGGTGGCTTCGGCGAGCGCGGCACAGAAGGCAAGATCAAGGCGGCACAATTCGCCCGCGAACGCAAAATACCCTATCTGGGTATTTGTCTCGGCATGCAAATGGCCGTCATCGAAGCGGCACGTAATCTGGCAAATATGCAGGATGCTGGCTCTGAGGAATTTGACCATGAAACAGGCGAGAAACGCTTTACGCCTGTGGTCTACCACCTGAAAGAATGGGTCGAAGGCAACCGCACCGTGGCGCGCGCCGTAACAGACGATAAAGGCGGCACCATGCGTCTGGGCGCCTATAACGCCACACTCAAAGAAGGCTCCAAAGTGGCCAAGGTTTACGGCAGCACAGCAATTTCAGAACGTCACCGCCACCGCTACGAGGTCGACATCAAATACCGTGACAAACTGGAAAAATGCGGCCTGATCTTTTCGGGCATGTCACCCGACGGCAAACTGCCCGAGATCGTCGAATGTGTTGACCACCCATGGTACATCGGCGTGCAATACCACCCCGAACTGAAATCCAAACCCTTCGCCCCACACCCCCTGTTCAGGGATTTCGTGAAAGCGGCAGTGGAACAAAGCAGGTTGGTTTAAAGCACCTCTATCACAACAAAAGGGCCGCGCCTGACCTTGGGGAGGCGTAAAGCGCCTTCCCGTGGGGAAGGTCAGGCGCGGCCCGTGCAAAAAGCACGAGCCAACATTAAACGCAAACACCCAAAAACACTTAAAAGTTGCAAGACGAATAGGCCTCTGCCAATACTATTATTATTTCCGGAGGTTAATTTTGGATCAACTTTTAGTTTATGCACAAAAGGTTTGGGCCTTTTTAACCGTTTCAGAAAACGCAGGTGCCATACAAACAATAATTGCAGTTTCAGTTATCGCTTGGGCCATTATTAAAAACCCATGGAATTGGTTCCAAAAGGGCAAAGAACTTGCGATACCAACTACTTCTACAGAGCATCCTATTATTACGCTCACCCTTCCACAATTCGAAGAACGCATCGCCAAAGAAATCAGCGAATCTGAAGCCAACCTGAAAACCGCCCACGACACCGAAAAAATCCAACTCCTGCAAAAAATCGAAGAACTGCGCAATCGCGCCGCCCACCCCGAAGAAGCCCTGCAAGAAGCCCGTGAAACCATCACCAAACTCGAAGATGTCCTAACCCGCGAAGGCAATGACATTGGCGAGGCCAGCATGACAGAGGCCCGCAAAGCTCTGGAAGCAGGCGACTTTTCCATCGCCGATGACATATTCGCTGAAATCGAAGCCCGCGAACAACTTGCCGTTGAACGCGCCGCACGCGCCGCATTTGCCCGCGGTGAAATCGCCCAACAGGAAATCCGCTGGACCGATGCCGCCAAACATTACGCCCGTGCGGCTCAGCTTCACCCAACATTTGAACACCTTTACTCCGCCCGTGAATTCGCATGGCGCAACGGTGATTACACAAAATCCATTCCGCTTGGCACAGACTTGTTAGAAATCGCAAAAGTTGAATTCGGCGAGACCCACGAAAAATATGCATTGGCCCTAAACGAACACGCCTTAACGTTAAAAGCCACAGGCAAATACGATCTGGCTGAGCCGCTTTATAAACAAGCCATCGAGATCACCAAACAAACCCTTGGCGAAAACCATCCCGACTATGCAACCCGCCTCAACAACCTCGCAGATCTTTACCTAGCCACAGGCCAATACGATTTGGCAGAGCCGCTTTTCAAACAAGCCATCGAGATTTTTAAACAAACCCTTGGCGAAAACCATCCCAAATATGCAACCAGCCTCAACAACCTCGCAGAGCTTTACCGCGCCACAGGCCAATACGATCTGGCAGAATCGTTTTTTAAACAAGCCATCGAAATTTTAGAAGCCAGCCTTGGTCTCGATCACCCCAACACGAAAACCGTCAAAGACAATTACAAAAACTTCTTTGAAAACCACCCTTAAATCTTCCAAATGGCCTAAATATCCAAAATCAGACATTTGTCATACGTACAGTGTACAGCATGTGTACGTCGATCACACGCCCGTATGGCTTACATTTCAGTGCCACACACTAGTTCAAAAAGTCGGGGTTCTGCGCCAGAACTTTCGCCTCATGGCCTTTCAGGCTTGTGCGTGCCGCCGCACCATAAGCGGCGATATCTGTGCGTAATTCGGGGAAAATCGTGTAAATCTCATCACGGGCATCTTCCGCCAATGCAGACATGCCTTCCTCACCCGGATGAAAGCTTTCCGATGCCGCACCATTTGCGAAAACGATTTCATGTGTGTCGAACAACATGTGGAAATATTCCACCATACCGCCTGTTTGCACATAGATAGTATCGTTGTTTACCAGATGCTTAGCGGCCGCCAGCACTTCACGCTCTCCGAATAGCAACTCGGGTTTCCAGCCTTCCACGACCATTCTGTGTTGTGGTGAGACCAGCAAATCACGATCATTCGCCATTGCCCCTGCCTTGATCATAATAGGCGCAAGACTGTCTTTGGCGGGGACTTTGCGTGATCCGATCCAGCGCAATTCCTGCAGGCTGTTGTCCTTGGTCATAACCATGTCACCAACCGCCAAATCTTCGATTGCGATCTCGCCCACATCGGTTTCAATCATTGTCCCGCGCGTAAAGCAAACAATAACATTTTCAATCTCAGAAAAATTCGTCGTAACCAAATCACCATCATCATTAGTATAGATAAAATGCCCACTCTCATGCGACGGATCATCGTAGGTTATATCACCTGGATGAAGTAGACCTGCCATGAATAGATTTGTAAGATCTAAAACATCGCCAAATTGATTTGGCGCGCCTGGATAATTGTCATTTGTTGTATCTTCATTGTCAGATTGGTTGGCTTCGCCTTTTTCACCACCCACGATATCAAGCGTTGTCGGGCCTGTATCACCGGAATCATTCGCACTCGCGTCAATTGTGAATACATCGTCACCATGCTCCCCAAACGCAGTGTCGCCGGCACCTACAGTAAAGGTGTCATCATCTAACCCACCATACAGATCATCAGAACCGTCGCCCCCCACAAGCGTGTCAGATGCTGCTCCCCCAAATAGCGCGTCTTCACCTGTGCCACCGAACAGCGTGTCATCATCGATCTCGCCATAGAGTTCATCATCGCCCTCGCCGCCATAAAGAACGTCATTATCATCGCCACCATAAGCGGTATCATCACCTTGGCCGCCATAAACCAGATCGTCGCCATTATCTAAAACCGGGTCATGTTCATCAGGTATACGAAGGGGGTCCGGTAGGTTCGGATCACTGTCAGCAAAGAAAAAGTCGTCGCCATCCCCACCATAAAGCTCATCGCTGCCTTCACCGCCAATGATCGTGTCATCACCTTTGCCACCATCGATACTGTCGGCATCGATACCACCGTCAAGGAAATCGTCTCCTCTGCCACCTTCGATGGTATCCGCGTCATCGCCGGTAAAGATAGTATCATCACCAAGTCCACCATACACGATGTCTTTGTCATTATCGGGATCGGCGTCCGGCATGACAAATCCGGTAAAGCCCAAATCATAGTCAGGGGTAAACCCGCTAGAGCCCGGCCCTGATGTATCGATCACATCATCACCGTAACCACCTATAACAGTATCACTACCGGCCCCGCCAATTAGACTGTCATCACCAAATCCGCCAAAGATAAGATCATCGCCAACATTACCGGTTACCTCATCATCGCCTGTGCCGCCAAAGATCGTGTCATTGCCTGCGCCGCCATCAATACTGTCGTCGCCGGCATAACCGGCAATAATATCATCATCGCCGTCCGCACCATCGATCGTATCGCCATCGGCATCCACAAAACCCACAGGCATTATGTCGTCACCCAATGTACCGTCTACTATGCCATGTTGCGCGGTTTCAATATCCACAGGGACCGTGCCAATCGACAGGTTTCCGATACCTATTGCACCTGTGTTCGTAGCGCCGTCATCACCGACTTGATGGATAATCTCGATACTTGCAATCGGGCCATCAAGTAGCACCGACACACTATCGGGCGCACCTGTTCCATCAATCCCGCTTGAAGAATTGCCTTCTGAATCTATCGTTAACTCACCGTTCGGGCCGACAATAACAGAGTGATGCGTGATATTTGAGATTGCTGAGGCTGAAAGCGGTACAATGTTTCCATCGGCATCGCGGGCGATAAGCGTTATCTGATCATCCCAGGTTGTTGACGCCCCGGCTGAAGCAGACCCTTGGTCAATATCGAAAAGTTCAAACGATACATCCGCTACAGAATTGTCAAATGAGATCAATGTTGATTGGTCACTTGTCAGAGTTGATGAATTCAACGAGCTTGATCCTGCCGTGTTTCCAATCAAAAATCTGTCGTCCGATGAAACATTGAAACCCAGTGTATTTGATCCATCGCTTAAAGTGCCGAAGCCATTTGTTGAATTAAAGATGGACCAGTCTAATAAAAACGCCATTTACACTCCCAAAAGCCCTATCAAGGCCTACTCACTTAAACTTGTTACTTTTGGTATTTTCGCCAAACCACATGGCAATTACCACGTTTGCCGCCCCATATTTGACGCAAGTCTCACATAGTTTCGACACATTTAGCCTTATAAATGTCACATTTGGCTGAGATGTAAAATTTGTTTTTCCATATATTGATAATTCGATATATTACGAAACAATATTGGCATCATGGGCATTTAGTCACGCCCAGATTCTACTTTTAGGAATGTCTTGTAATCGTAGGTAACTCTATGCGCGTAAATTTTGAGGTAAACCAGAAATCAACACCGGGTTCAGCGCAACGGACTTTGCAGGTTCTAGAGGTGATTCTTAAAAATGGCCCCATAAAGCCCGCTGAAATCTGTCAAAAATCGGGACTTGGGCGCAGTGCGGTGCATCGCGCAATCCACGTATTGGTCGATCAGGGCTGGATACGACATCAATTAGGGAACAGAGCATGTGTTGCAACCTATCAATTCGACCAAATGGCAGTAGACGCAAACTTTAGCCAACCCGTTCAAGATAAAATATATCCCGTTCTAAAAGAACTCTGTGCTGCACATTATCTGCACGGTGATATCGCCTTTTTATTCAGCGGCGGGCACGTCAAGCTTGTGGAAAGCACTGAAAGCAAAGTTGATACCAACATTAATATTTCGATGATCACTTCAGACATCGCTGCCGCAATTTTCAGTATTATGGAACCGGTGCAGATCACCCGCCTGACATCCCGCACGTTACAAAATATCGATGCCCAAGAGAATGAAGAAATCGTCTCGGGCAATCTAGCCAAAAGGATCGTTCAGGCGCGCCAAGACGGTAATATGGCATGGTCCGCAGACCAGCACGCAATCAGCATACCGTTTCAAGACGAAACCCAGCTTTTCGGGGCCGTACGATTGCGCCAGAAAACAACAACAAGCACGGCAAGACAGATATTGTTATTTGTGGCATCGGAATTACAAATCAGGTTGCCCGAAGTGTTTAAATAACAAAAGATTGACCTTCTAACGCATAGAAAGCGTTGAACATGTCAAATCAAAAGGCTAACGCTGTTTTATGATAAAAAATATATTAAAATTGTTCCAGTCCGAAACCCCTTCTGCACTGAACACTGATGATACACAGATCGCCCTGGCGGCCCTGATGGTGCGCTTGGCCAAAACCGATGGTGAATATGCTTTAATCGAAATGACCATGATTGATCGTGTTTTATTAAAGCGTTTCGATCTAAGCGATGACGCGGCTCAGGAATTACGCAAATCAGCCGAAGAATTAGAAAGTAATGCGCCTGATACAGTACGTTTTACCCGCGTGATAAAAGAAACTGTTATCTATGAAGAACGCGCAGGTGTTATCGAGGCTCTTTGGTCCATTGTTTTGGCGGACGGCAATCACGATGACGAAGAACATGGATTAATGCGTCTTGTTGCAAACCTTTTGGGCGTCAACGACCGTGACAGCGCTTTTGCGCGTCAACGCGCGCAAAAGCAGATTTAATCAAAGCCGATACCTAGAAAAACGCCTGCAGGCCAGTTTGCGCACGGCCCAAGATCAGCGCATGCACATCATGTGCGCCCTCATAGGTGTTAACGGTTTCCAGATTCACCATATGACGCATCACCTGAAACTCTTGGCTAATCCCGTTGCCGCCGTGCATATCACGTGACATGCGGGCAATATCCAGGGCTTTACCGCAATTGTTGCGTTTAATCAGGGAAATCATTTCCGGTGCGGCTTTCGCCTCGTCCATCAAGCGGCCCACTTGCAATGCCGCCTGCAAGCCCAGCGTGATGTCGGTTTGCATGTCGGCCAGTTTTTTCTGGAACAATTGGGTTTGTGCAAGCGGCTTTTTGAACTGATGACGATCCAACCCGTATTGGCGTGATGCATGCCAGCAAAATTCGGCTGACCCCATCACACCCCAGGCAATACCGTAGCGCGCACGGTTCAAACAACCAAACGGGCCTTTCAGACCTTCCACATGCGGCAAAATCGCGTCTTCACCCACTTCCACATCCTGCATCACGATCTCGCCTGTGATGGACGCGCGAAGCGATAGCTTGCCTTCGATTTTCGGCGCAGACAGACCCTTCATGTCTTTTTCCAGCACGAAACCCTTGATCTTACCGCCATGTTCCTCGGATTTCGCCCAAACCACAAACACATCCGCTATCGGCGCGTTTGAAATCCACATTTTCGAGCCGCTAATTTTATAGCCATTGGCGGTCTTGACTGCGCGGGTTTTCATCCCGCCCGGATCAGAGCCCGCATCGGGTTCGGTCAGACCGAAACAACCGATATATTCGCCGGATGCCAGTTTCGGCAGATATTTCATACGTTGCTCTTCCGATCCGTAAGCATAGATCGGATACATCACCAGTGACGATTGCACCGACATCATCGACCGGTATCCGCTGTCAACACGCTCCACTTCACGTGCAACCAATCCGTATGTCACATAACCCGCACCGATACCGCCGTATTCTTCCGGCAATGTCGCCCCAAGCAACCCCATCTCGCCCATTTCGCGAAAAATAGACGGGTCTGTTTCTTCATTTGCATATGCCTGAATGATACGCGGTTGCAGCTTGTCTTGCGAATAGGCTCGCGCCGCATCGCGGATCATACGTTCTTCTTCTGTCAGCTGGTCTTCCAGCATCAAAGGGTCTTCCCAGTTAAACGATCCCAAATCAGGGGCATCTTTCGGTTTCAGGCTTGGTTTTTCAGCAGACATCGCAAACTCCGTTCAAAGCGTTTCAATCACTGGCTAAACAAGATTTGGACTGGCTGCAAGGATCAATAAATAATTTGATCAAATTATTCTTGCACACCATATACCCCATCTGTTAGCCATGCGATATAACCGAAAAAACAGGTGAACAATGAAGATCGGTATATTGCAAACAGGCCTTGCCCCTGATGAATTAGCCCCTCAAACCGGGGAATACCCTGAAATGTTTGAACGCTTACTTGCGGGACATGGATTCGAATTTCAGACTTACAACGTTTTAGATGGCAATATTCCCGACAGTGCGGACACTGCCGACGGCTGGCTGATTACGGGTTCGAAACACGGGGTCTATGAAGATCACGATTGGATTGCACCGCTTGAGGATCTGATTCGCAAGATTTATGCCGCTCATATACCGCTTATCGGGGTTTGTTTCGGCCATCAAATCATCGCGCAGGCATTGGGCGGCAAAGTTGAAAAATTTAAAGGTGGTTGGCGGATAGGTCATACCGAATACACCATGGACGGGCATGATGATCCGGTTTTGCTGAATGCATGGCATCAAGATCAGGTGATCGAATTGCCCGAAGACGCAGTCATAGTCGGATCGAATGATTTTTGCAAAAACGCCATGCTGACGTATGGCGACAAAGTATTAACCATCCAACCCCACCCTGAATACGGTCACGACTTTATCGACGGGTTAATCGAACACCGCGCCAAAGGCGTCGTTCCCGAACAGCTGCAAGCAGACGCCAAAGCCCAAATGGGCAAGCCGCTTCAAGCGGACGTTATTGCGGATATGTTCGCAAAGTTATTAAAACAGCCCAAGGCTGAAGGAGGCTCGGCATGAGCACGGATTATAAATGGACTGAAAAACTGCCGCAAGCTGCGCAGGATTATATTGCAGGGCGCAAGCTGGAAGAGGTTGAATGCATTATCTCGGATACCCCCGGCATTTCTCGCGGAAAATGCATGCCCGCGCGCAAATTCGGCCGTATGGATCAGATGTACCTGCCCGACAGTATTTTTTACCAGACCATCACCGGTAGCTATGTTGATATTGACGAGATGGAAAACCAGTATACCGAAGGCGATATGGTTCTGACACCGGATTTTTCATCCGCAACGGCGGCCCCATGGACAGGCGATATCACATTGCAGGTCATTCACAATGTCGAGGATTTAAAGGGCAATCCCATGCCCGTTGTGCCGCGCAATGTTTTAAAACGCATTTTAGCGCTTTATGAAGCCGAAGGCTGGACACCAGTGGTTGCCCCTGAAATGGAATTTTACCTTGTTGCCCGCAACACCAACCCCAACGACCCGATTGAACCCCCGATGGGGCGCACCGGGCGCAAGGCTGCCAGCCAACAGGCATATTCCATGTCGGCTGTTGATGAATACGGGCCGGTGATCGACGACATTTACGATTTTGCCGAAGCACAAGGCTTTGAAATTGATACGATTATTCAGGAAGGCGGCGCAGGACAAATCGAGATTAACCTGCAACACGGCGACCCCATCAAACTGGCAGATGAGGTGTTCTTTTTCAAACGCCTGATCAAGGAAGCGGCCCTGCGTCACAATTGTTTTGCCACCTTCATGGCCAAACCAATGGGCGACCAGCCGGGTTCTGCAATGCACATTCACCACTCTATTCTGGACTGTAAAACCGGCCAGAATATCTTTACCGGAAAAGACGGCAAAGCCACAGAGGCCTTCACCCGGTTCATTGCGGGCCTGCAAACGTACCTACCTGCGGCAACCCCCTTTATCGCACCATATGTGAATTCATACCGCCGCTATGTCGCGCATTTCTCCGCGCCGATAAATCTGGAATGGGCCGAAGACAACCGCACAACGGGCATCCGCGTGCCGATTTCAGGCCCGGAAGCACGCCGCGTGGAAAACCGTGTCGCCGGCATGGATTGCAACCCCTATATCGGCATCGCTGCCAGCCTTGCTTGTGGTTATCTGGGGATGAAAAACAAACTGAAACCGCGAGATGCTGCATCCGGTGAAGCTTATGAAGCAAAAAGAGATATACCACCATCCATGTACGAGGCCCTTTCACTGCTTGATGATAGCCCGGAGTTGGCAGAGATTATGGGTGAAGAATTCACCATGATTTACAAAGCCATCAAACGCATGGAATATGATGAGTTTCAAGAGGTTATCTCGCCTTGGGAACGTGAACACTTGTTAATGAATGTCTGATGAACTTACTTCATGAAAATGATCGGCTGGGTAAATACCCTGACAGTTGGTATGCCGCCACCGCAAACAATATAGCCGAATTTCCAACCCTGAAGGGAGCGGAACGCGCAGATATTTGCATCATTGGCGCAGGTTTCACAGGCCTGTCGTCAGCACTGCATCTTGCAAAGGCAGGTTTCAGTGTTGTGCTGCTGGAAGCTCACCGCGTTGGTTGGGGGGCATCCGGGCGCAATGGAGGGCAGTTGGGCAGTGGCCAGCGGCGCGAACAGGACGAGTTGGAAAAAATGCTCGGGTTTGCGCATGCCAAACGGCTTTGGGATATTGCCGAGGAAAGCAAGGCTACCCTACGCGAGCTGGTAGCGGAACATAATATACAATGTGACCTGCGCGACGGTGTTGCACATACCGACTGGAACGCATCCGGCGTTCCGGACCAACACGCATACGCAGAAAAGCTGCAACGCGATTACGGTTACAGCAAAATATCAACCCTTGATAAAGCGCAAGTGCGCGAACTCGTCGGCTCGGACGCTTATCACGGCGGCACGTTGGATATGGGCGCAGGCCATATACACCCATTGAACTTCGCATTGGGACTTGCAGAGGCAGCCCATGCAGCAGGTGTAAAAATTTATGAACGCTCCGAAGTTTTACGCATTGAAAGCAATGAAGCCCATAAAGCAAGCACATCCGACGGATACGTGAATGCTGCGCATTTGATCTATGCCTGCAATGGATATTTGGGCCATCTGGAAGGTAAAGTCGCAGCAAAAGTCATGCCGATCAACAACTTCATCGTCGCAACCGAACCATTGGGGCAGGAAATGGCCGAAAGCCTGATTTCACGCGATGTGGCCATTGCCGATAGTAAGTTCGTGGTGAATTATTTCAGGCGCAGTGCCGACAATCGTATGCTGTTTGGTGGTGGCGAGACTTATGGCTACCGTTTCCCGCGCGATATTCGTGCTACTGTCAGCAAGCCAATGTTAGAGGTTTACCCACAACTTAAAGGGGTGAAGCTTGACTATGCATGGGGCGGCACCTTGGGGATCACAATCAACCGCATGCCCAGTTTTATGCGGCTATCGCCTACTTCCTATTCCCTGTCAGGTTATTCCGGCCACGGTGTCGGTATGGCGACAATGGCCGGTAAAATTGTAGCACGTACCATTCAGGGTCAGGCAGAGCAGTTTGACACAATGGCAGCCGTCCCTGCCCCAAGTTTTCCGGGTGGTGTTCATTTGCGCTGGCCGGGATTGGTTATGGCCATGACATGGTATTCCCTACGCGACCGTTTAGGCTTTTAAGCCAAATTTCGCATTATTTTCCCAATTGGTTAATCTCATAGTGACATTGCATTAAATCAGATGTAGAAAATCCGAATGTAAGTTTCGGATAATACGAAAGAGATGCGATGTTACAAAAAGACCTTCACCAGGCTGAACCCATACCGGACGAAGCGCGTGCTTATATTGATGCGCTTTTAGCATCAGGCGATTTGTTTCGTTATCATGCGGCAAAAGACGCGCCTGTTACTTTGTTGGAGCAGGAATTCGCCGCTTTGTTGGGCACTAAATATGCACTGGCTGTGGCCTCTTGTTCGGCGGCTCTTTTCCTAAGCCTGCGCGCTCTTGATTTGCCACGTGACGCCAAAGTGTTGATCCCCGCGTTCACGTTCGCCGCTGTCCCCTCTGCTGTGGTACACGCCAATTGCACCCCTGTTCTGGTCGAGGTTGCCGATAATTACCGCATAGACATGGCCGACTTTGAAGCCAAATTTACCGATGATATTCAAGCGGTTCTGATCAGCCACATGCGCGGACACACCTCTGATATGGATCAGATCAAGGCTTTATGTGACGCCAAAGACATCCCCCTGATCGAAGATGCCGCCCATTCTCTGGGCACCACATGGAACGGGCAGAAAATCGGCACCATCGGCAAAGCCGGCTGTTTCAGTTTCCAGTCTTATAAAATGATAAATGGCGGCGAAGGCGGTATTTTAATCACCGACGACGACGATATAATCGCACGTTGCGTCATCATGTCGGGCGCTTATGAAAGCAATTGGCAAAAACACGGGGTTAATTGCAACACTTTCGCCAAATATCAAAACGAATTACCGCTTTACAACACGCGCATGAGCAACCTCTCTGCCGCTGTTATACGTCCGCAATTACCGCAGTTGCAACGCCGCATAGAAGACGGTTTGCGAAACCACGATTTGATGGCTGAAATGCTGAATGCATCGCCCCATCTGTCGGTACCTGCACCCTTAGCCCCTGAAAGACGCGCGCCTGATAGTATTCAGTTCAACCTTGTGGATTTTAGTGATGACGAAGCCCATAGCTTGATGCGGACTGCCAGCGAGCATGGCGTAAAGCTCAGTGTGTTCGGTCTACATAGCGGCAATGCGCGGGCATTCTGGAATTGGAAATTCTTGGGCGAAACACCTGTTTTACCACAAACAAAAGCAATGTTGATGCGGGCGTGTGATGTGCGCTTGCCAACTACCTTGACTGTAGATCAAGTAAGTCTGGTTACGGATATTATACTGTCATCTGTAAATCAGGTGAAACACTCAAAAGCCGCCTAATCCTGGATAAGCAATTTCCCCTCCATCCAGGGGAATTTCTCCATACAAGGCTCTACCAGCATCGTGTTAACAAGCGGGCGAATTTGTGCGGCTATATCGGTCGGGATATTGTCCAAAACCTTTTTACGCGCGATCAGTGAAATACTGCGTGAAAGTTCTTTGAACGGAAGCGGCAAAATATCCACATCATCATGGAAACGCCGCGCACGCATATATCCCAAAGAGGTTGTAATTGTCCAACCGGAACCCGCGGCCACCATGCACAGGATCGCGTGGTAGCTGTCGAACTCGAACTTGTTGGGTAGGTTTATACGCTGCCTGGACAGGTGCGCTTCTATCTGGCGGCCCATCATCTGGCGCGATGAATAACGAATAAACGGTAATGTTAAAAGCTGTGATAAAACATCCTTTGACGGCTCAACACTGCCCTTTGGCACGGCAATGACAAAGGGTTCGGTCAGTATCGGATGCACTTCCATCCATTCGGCGGTAATATCCAAGTCAGCAGCGACAACCACATCCATAAAACGCGATTCCAAATCCGAAGCCAAACGATAACTGGGGCCACTTTCCAACAGAAACTGGCACCCCGTCAAACGTTTCGACAGGCCTGCCATCAATGCAGGCGTCACATCTGCATCGAAATCATCAATCATACCCAACCGCAGGCGGATCATTTTACTGTAGTTGAACACGGCCAATTCCGCTTTGGCTTGGGTCGCTTCGCCCAGAATTGTTTCCGCACGACGCAAGAACAAAGCGCCCGCAGATGTTAATTCCATCGGGCGCGAAGATCGGTTCAGCAGCAAAACACCAAGTGCTGCTTCAAGATTTGTCAGCTGTTGAGACACCGACGAAGGACTGGAGCCCAGTCTTTTTGCCGCCATTGATATTGTGCCTTCTTCAACAGCAGCTACAAAAATCTCAATCGCCCAAAGCGTCATTTTGCCAGGAATATCAACCATTCACATAACCTTTATAATGTAACGTGGCGGCATGTTCGGTTTCAGCTCAAACCACACCACCCCTTTCGTCATACAGGCAATTAACAATTGGCACAACAAAATCACGGCATCCCTTAAACCGAGATTGACAGGATGCCTAAAATAGGTTGAGCCTACTCAGATGACAGAAAAGATATTAGTTATTGGTGCGGGAATTACCGGTGTTTGCATCGCCGAAAGCCTGCGCCGCGCAGGCCGCTCGGTTACACTGATTGATCGCGTCCCCCCGGGGGATACGGCACAGACCTCTTATGGCAATGCCGGCCTGTTGGCACGTGAAGGCGTAGGTCCCATTCTGGATACGGGCATTATGCTGCAATTGCCGAAATTACTGCTTGATCCGAACAGTCCGGTCAAACTGCGCTGGTCTTATTTGCTGCGCCTTATACCATGGGCGCTTCCAGCCCTTAGAAATGGATTTAAGGATCGTGCGCATCACATAGTCACCGCTATGAACGAGTTGATTTACGATACAGTGGAACAACACAGCGCCATCGCCAACGGCACCGATGCGGCGCAATATATCCAAAAGGGTGAATTAACCCTGCTTTACCGTAAAAAATCCGACTTTACGGCCAGTAAATTCATCAATGACGCCAAGAAAGCCGTCGGCATTGAGTGGGAAGAACGCGACCTGGCCATGCTTAAAGAACGCGACGCGGCCCTTGGTGACGCTTACACATTCGGCGCAGCCTATCCGGATCACGGATGGCTTGCCGATCCTGCGGCTTATGTTGCAGCATTGGCACGGCATTTCACCAATTCGGGTGGCACTTTTTTGAACCGCGAGGTCGTAGATATTGGCACAGACCGCGTTACTTGCACAAACGGAGAAGAAATCACCGGCGACACGATTATTCTGGCAACAGGCGCATGGTCTGAAAAACTGGCCAAAACATTCGGTCACAAAGTTCCATTGCAAGGCGAACGCGGCTATCATATTTTGCTTAAAAACCCCAGCCAAGTGCCGGATCTACCCTATCTGATCACCGACAACAAATTCGGTCTGACCCCGATGTTGGGCGGTTTGCGCTGTGCGGGAACAACAGAATTTGCCCCGCTTGACGCCGAACCGTCAAATTCCCCCATCAAGCTATTGGAAAAAAGCGTCAAACAGGTTTACCCCGATCTGACTTGGGAAAGTACCGAGACATGGATGGGGCACCGCCCGACAACGGTGGATAGCTTACCTATGTTAGGGCGTACAAAATCGGCCCCAAATGTGATTTATGCCTTTGGCGGGCAACATCTAGGGCTGACTATGGGGCCAAAAGTTGCGCAAATCATCCGCGATATCGTTATGGATAAACCGACAAATATTGATCTGTCACCTTATGCTGTCGATAGGTTTGGTTAAGAATTACTGGATTTGGATTGCATCTCGCTGATATGAAACAGTGTCAACACCACCATCATCATACGTAATTTTTACCGTTAGCGTCTGAACCGAATTCAACTTGAAGCTACCATAAATCTTTTGCCCGGGCGGTAGTGCCATTGGGGATGGTGATGTTTCATCACATGGAATAAACACCCAGTTTTGATCAACTGCCGTAGAATTGATGCTATATTGTATTTTAGTCAAACCGCAGCGCCATGTTAAGAGATGGGTAAAATAAACCAGATCACGTCCGTTCCATTCGCGCACCGCTACCCAATTATTCTTGGTTGCGTCCAGTATTGGACGAATTTGCGCCGCATCAACCATTTGTGCATGTGATACGACAGGACACGCAATAAAACCAACCGCCACAAGACCTGTAAAAATATGCTTCATAAAAATTCCCCATATATTACACCTGCAGCATTCCAATTTTTATCGCCTGTGTCTATACATTCAGTAATAAATTAATAAACGGGCATGGCAGTGGCGAATAAATTCAACGTATTTGCGATCATCCAAGGCGGTCGCCTTCAGTATGAGGCCATAGTTTTTGCCGCAACATTTCGTCATAAACACCCGAATTTCAAAGGCCGCTTAATATTCGGCGAACCCCAATACACTGATAATTGGGATCACGACCCAACTATTGACCGTGATGATGTCCGCCATATTCTAGAAAGTTTTGGCGCGGAAATTATCCCTTTTGAAAACCGCATATTTGGCAGCAATTACCCATATGGCAACAAAATCATTGGCTTAACCGCCCTTCCAAAAGATGAGCCGTTCGTATTTTTTGACACTGATACAATATTCACCGGCCGCCTGAATGAAGTTGATTTTGATTTCAACCGCCCTTCGGCATCTATGCGCCGCACAAACACCTGGCCTCAGATAGATCTCTATGGCCCGGGCTATACCGATACCTGGAAATCACTTTACGACATGTTCGGGCTGGATTTTTACAGTTCGCTGGATATGACCCAACCCGACGAATACTGGCAACGCTATATGTATTTCAACGCAGGCTGGTTTTTTTATAAATGTCCGCATGCATTTGCCGACTTGTTTTTACACTATGCAACTGAAATCATGCGCGAACCACCCGTTGAGACCTGCACCCAGGAATTCGATCCTTGGCTTGATCAGGTCGCTTTGCCGCTTGTTATCAGCAAACTTGGCGGTGGCCGCCCAACAGCTTCACAACTAAAGCTTGATGGCGACGTGGCCTGTCATTACCGCACCATTCCCTTGCTTTATGCACGCGAAAGCGATGCGGTGATTGATGCAATGGAACAGGCGGTTGCGCCGAATAAAATCAAAAAAGTGATGAAACGCTCTGAAGCATTCCGCAAACTGGTGTACCAGAAAAAGGGCGCGGTTATACGTGATATGTTCGACCGTGATAACCTGCCACGCAAAGAACGCGCCATTCGTCAGCAGATCAAAAAGCGAAACCTGTGGCTGCGTTAGTTGATTTCACCTTAATAGGGCCTGTTGACGTTTACCACTTCGCATCAGTTACCCCTATTTCGAGTCCTGCTATGAATTAAAGCGCAGGAATAGTAATCTATTTAAAGCTTTACTGAAGCCGCAGGGCGCGAAATAGGGGTGAACCCGTAGGGCGGGCCGTATTTTGTCAACAGGCCCTTCTTAAAGATCCACCTGATATTCCTCAACAAGATGGCGCACCACCGCACAAAGCGCGTCGTCCTTGCTTTTCCCTGCATCCACTGCCGTAGCAAAAATGCCGCGCTGTCTGTCTGCGCTGTTACCCTCAACCAGAATTGCACGCATGGCTTCAACTTCGGCCATAGCATCCAACGCTTCTGCGTCTTCAGCAACCAAGCCGATCAGCTCTTCCAGAAGGTCGGTAAAAGGGATTACTTTGCGTTGGCCAAAATCAATCAACCCTTCAGATACACCGTAACGCTGCGCACGCCAGCGATTTTCAGCAATCAAAAATTGGTCATAAACCCGCCAGCGCTGATTGACCCGCGACAAACGCCACAGCATACGCGTAAGACACTGAATAAGTGCAGCAAGGCTTAGGGTCGTTTCCAAACGTGGGGATGCATCGCATATGCGCGTCTCTAAGGTCGGGAATTTGGATGACGGGCGCAGATCCCACCAGATTTTGCTGCTGTCTTCAATCAGCTTTAAATCAGTCAAGGCACTGACGGATCGTTCAAACGCACCCCAGCTATCAAATTGGGGCGGCAAGCCCGTACGGGGAAGATTGTCAAAAACCGTTAAACGATACGAGTTTAGACCGGTATCTTCACCTACCCAATATGGCGACGATCCAGACATGGCCAACAAGTGCGGCAGAAAATAAGTTAACTGGCGCATAATATCGATGCGTGTATCCGCGTCTTCGATGCCAACATGAACATGCATGCCACAAATTAACATGCGCCGCGCGACGTTACCCAGATCGCGGCGCAACGTGTTATAGCGTTCTTTATCCGTATGCTTTTGGGCGCGCCAATCCGCAAATGGATGGCAGGATGCTGATATTGGTGCCAGTCCAAACTCATCTGCAACCCTTGCAACGGTCGAGCGAAGACGTTTCAAATCCTCACGCGCCTCTCCAATGGTGTTGCAAACCTTAGAGCCTATCTCAATTTGACAATTCAAATATTCCGGACTGACCTGATCACCCAATTCAGCCGTGCATCTGTCCATAAGTTCGGGCGGCGCCCCTGTCAGCACACATGTGGTCTGATCAACAAGAAGATATTCTTCTTCTATACCTATTGAAAATGCGGGTTCATCCAGTGACATGCGTCCCCTTTCACCGATCCGGCGGTTGCTAGTTACCTAATCTCAGCATGAAACAGGTCGGGGATGCAACTTAGTTTATCAAATTAATAACCCAATGGGTTTCTGGAATTACTTCTTGCGGTTTTGTTTTTCCACTATTCCTGACCTGCCTTCTCGCAGTTCAAGTTCTTCCAGCACATCTTCCAGTGTCACACCGCGTGACGAGAGCATCACGAACAAATGAAATATCACGTCTGCGGCTTCTTCTTTCAGGTTTTTCACATCCCCTTTGGCCGCAGCAATAATCGCTTCGACCGCTTCTTCGCCGAATTTCTCGGCGCATTTCTCAGGGCCGCGCTTGAATAATTTGGCAGCATAGGATTTTTTCTCGTCGGCCCCTTTGCGGCTTTCGATTTTGCGGGCAAGGCGGGTTAGGACGTTGGCCATGTGTTTTCTTTCTTACAGTCTGACAGGCACGCCATTGGCGGCCATATATTCCTTGGCTTCTTTAATGGTGTATTCACCAAAATGAAAGATCGAAGCGGCTAAAACTGCAGAGGCGTGACCTTCTTTCACACCTGCAACCAGATGATCAAGTGTGCCCACCCCGCCAGAGGCAATTACAGGGATATGCACCGCGTCCGCAATGGTGCGCGTCAAGGGCAGATTATAACCGCTTTTGGTACCGTCACGGTCCATACTGGTCAGCAGGATTTCGCCCGCCCCTTTGCTTTCCATAAGCCGCGCAAATTCAACCGCATCAATCCCCGTGGGCTCACGCCCGCCGTGTGTAAAAATCTCCCACTTTCCGGGGGATACAGTTTTCGCGTCAATTGCAACCACAATACACTGGCTGCCAAAACGGTTGGCACTGTCTGACACAACATCAGGGTTCGCCACCGCCGCCGAATTAAAGCTGACCTTATCGGCCCCAGCCAACAGAAGATTTCGCACATCGTTAGGCTCACGCACACCGCCCCCGATGGTCAGCGGCATAAAGCACTGTTCGGCCGTGCGGCGTGCCACATCAAACATCGTGCCACGGTTTTCAATGGTGGCGGCAATATCCAGAAAACACAGCTCATCCGCGCCGGCCGCATCATAGGCCTTGGCGCTTTCCACAGGGTCGCCCGCGTCGATCAGATCAACGAAGTTGACGCCTTTGACCACACGACCGTCTTTGACGTCGAGGCAGGGGATGATACGGGTTTTTAGCATGGTTTACCCTTTCAACAAAGCCGCAGCTTCAGGCACATTGATCATACCATCATACAACGCCCGCCCTGAAATAGCCCCATCCAGCGGCGCACCACAAGCCTTCAAAGCACGCAGATCATCCATCGACGATACCCCGCCCGATGCAATCACGGGTATGCTAACCGCATGGGCCAAGGCAGCCGTTGCTGCCACATTCGGCCCTTGCATGGCCCCGTCACGGTTGATGTCGGTATAAATGATCGCCGCCACGCCCGCATCTTCAAACTGGCGCGCCAGATCGGTGACATTCACATTGGTTTCTTCAGCCCAGCCGCGTGTGGCGACCATGCCGTTACGTGCATCAATGCCTACAGCGACATGGCCTTCAAACTTGCGGGCGGCTTCACGCACCAGATCGGGGTCTTCAACCGCAACCGTGCCCAAAATAACCCGTGCCAAACCCTTTTCCAGCCAAGCCTCAATCGTGGCCAGATCGCGGATACCGCCACCCAGTTGTGCCGGCACATCGACCGCCTTTAAAATAGCTTCAACGGGGGCTGCATTCACCGGCTCACCGGCAAAGGCCCCATTGAGATCGACCAGATGCAACCATTCGCAACCCGCGTCAGCAAACGCCATGGCTTGCGCCGCAGGGTTGTCATTAAACACCGTGGCCTGTGCCATTTCACCCTTGTAAAGCCGCACGCAGTTGCCGTCTTTTAAATCAATCGCCGGGTATAGGATCATCTGTTTTGCCTGTTCAAATCGAGTCCCCTGTCTGATACCCGATAGGCAAAGTTTTGCAAAGCACACAAGTAACCCAACGTTCAACTTGACGCACCAACGCGCAATTTTGCACAGTGAGCGCAAATATGGGAGAATTATTCATGAAAAAACTGGCTTTAATCGCAGCAGCGGTTCTTATTTCAACACCAGTGCTTGCAGCAGACGCAATATTCGGCACATGGAAGACCAAACCTGATGACAATGGAAACTATGGCCATGTTCTAGTTGCACAATGCGGCGGTAAGATTTGCGGCAAATTAGTGAAATCATTCAACTCGGACGGCAGCCAAGGTATTCAAGATAACATCGGCAAGAACATTATCTGGGACATGACCAATGAAGGCGACGGCGCGTATGGCGGCGGCCAAATCTGGGCACCTGACCGTGATAAAACCTACAAATCCAAAATGCAGCTTAACGGCGATAAATTAGCCGTAGAGGGTTGCGTTCTGTTCATCTGCCGTGATGGTGGCACTTGGTCACGCGTAAACTAGGATAAGTTTCCTAAACTACGGCTTCCACTGTAAAAAATTGCCAATCAATCGCAAGCCGGTTGATTGGCTTTTTTCCGGGTGAAACTGTGTGCCGATAATATTATCGTGGCCCACGGCCGCCGTAATTGCGCCGCCATAATCAACAGTAGCCAGCAGATCACCCGGGTTTTCAGGCTGCATGTGATAGCTATGTACAAAATACACGTGATCGCCGTTGGAGATCCCGTCAAAAACGGGGTGCCGCACAATATTATCCAGCTCATTCCATCCCATATGCGGGATTTTCAGGGTTGGGTTATCAGGTTGAAGCCGCACCACCTCGCCCTTGATCCAGTCAAAGCCTTTGTGTGACCCGTGCTCGCGGCCCCATGTCGCCATCATTTGCATGCCGACACAAATCCCCATAAACGGCTTGCCGGATTTCACATGTTCGGCGCAA
>Ga0209344_10001644_pt1 | contig 28224 bp, 25 predicted proteins | sample Cruoilmetagenom6_FD_187293 | JGI IMG/M metagenome (GOLD analysis project Ga0209344, IMG submission 187293) | Oil polluted marine microbial communities from Coal Oil Point, Santa Barbara, California, USA - Santa Barbara Oil Seep Sample 6 (SPAdes)... | ecosystem: Environmental > Aquatic > Marine... | reverse complement strand
TGCCGCGGCAGATACGAATCCTTGCTCTAACATATCGTCTCTCCGCCGCTTAGGATTTTTGGAACATGGCCAGCATCCGGCGTGTCACCAGGAAGCCACCCACGATATTGATTGACGCGATAAGCACCGAGATCGCCGCCAGCACGCTAACTACTGCGCTGCCGGAGCCAATCTGCAGAATCGCCCCCAAAATAATGATGCCCGAGATCGCATTGGTTACCGCCATCAGCGGCGTATGAAGCGAGTGGCTCACTTTCCAAATCACCTGGAAGCCGATAAAACAGGCCAGAACAAAGACAATAAAGTGCTGCATAAAGGACGCCGGAGCCACTTGACCCAGCAGCAGCATCAGTACGCCGCCAACAGCCAGTAGACTCACCTGCCGCTTGGTTTGCGCTTTAAAGGTGGCTAGCTCAGTGGCCTTTTTCTCTTCCGGCGTGAGCTCTTTCTCTTTCTTCTTCGGCTTAGCGGCAGCAATCGCTTTTACTTTGGGCGGCGGTGGTGGGAAGGTTATTTCGCCTTCGTGAGTCACCGTGGCGCCGCGAATCACGTCGTCTTCCATATTGTGATTGATCACGCCCTCTTTCTCGGGGGTGAGATCCGTCAGCATATGGCGAATATTGGTGGCGTAAAGCAGCGACGCCTGGGTGGCCATGCGCGAAGGGAAGTCAGTGTAGCCGATGACCACTACGCCATTATCCGATACCACTCGCTCGTCAGGCTTGGTCAGGTCGCAGTTGCCGCCCTTCTCGGCGGCTAAGTCGATAACCACCGAGCCCGGCTTCATGGCCTCGACCATGTCTTCCAGCCACAGCTTGGGCGCGGGCTTGCCGGGAATCAGCGCCGTGGTAATCACGATATCCACATCGGCTGCCTGCTCGCGGAAGCACTCAAGCTGTTTCTCGCGGAACTCTGGGCTTGAGGGCGAGGCGTAGCCACCGCTCTCAGAACCATCCTGGCTATCCTCAAAATCGAGGAACAGGAATTCAGCGCCCATGGATTCAATTTGCTCAGAGACCTCAGGGCGCACGTCAAAGGCGCGCACAACGGCGCCCAGGCTGGTAGCGGTACCGATCGCGGCCAACCCTGCCACGCCAGCGCCAATCACCAATACCTTGGCCGGGGGCACTTTACCTGCCGCCGTTACCTGGCCGGTAAAGAAGCGGCCAAAATTGTTGCCCGCCTCGATCACCGCCCGGTAGCCGGCGATATTGGCCATGGAGGAGAGCGCGTCCATCTTCTGGGCGCGCGAGATCCGCGGCACCATATCCATGGCAATAACGGTGGCGCCCTGGGATTTGCACTTCTCAAGCAGCGCTTCATTTTGCGCGGGCCAGAAGAAGGCAATCAAGGTTTGGCCTTGCCGCAGCCGCTCGGCCTCTTCATCCGAGGGCTCGCGGACTTTAATGACCACCTCTGCATCTTTCCAGAGCGCGTCGGCTCCTTCCACTACGGTAACGCCCGCATCGCGATAAGTGTCGTCATTAAAGCCCGCCGCTAGGCCTGCGCCGGATTCTACTAAGCACTCGTGGCCTAGCTTCTGGATCTGCTTGGCGCTCTCGGGGGTTAGCGCAACACGCGCTTCCCCCCGGGCACTCTCCTTCGGTGCACCTATTTTCACTCGTGTTCTCCCTTGCTTAACCTTATTGCAGTGCCGCAGTTGCTTAACGGGCACCGCACCTTTAGCGGCGTCAGTGATAACGCCTTAGTAGCAGTCTAGGATCTAACGGGGTGGCTGCCAGATACTATTCAACCTTTGATGCAACAGGGTTGTTTAATTACAACATCCACTAGTGTGCATGATGGTTAGCCTAACGTCTAAAGTCGTTAGCAAACTCAGTAAGCACCTGATAGAGCCATCTATTCGCAGGATCATTGGCATAGAGCCCATGTTGAATCAATGTCATTTTTAGTGCGGGGAGCTCCTTAGGCGGCTCCACCAAACGCACCGGCAGCATAGCAACGAACCGTTCAGCCATTTGACGTGGGAGCGTCATGATCGCTTCCGTGAGCGCCACTACCCGCGCTGCGGCGATGTAGTTGAGATTTTTAGAGATCACCCTGCGGGTTAATCCGTGCTGAATCAGGCAGCTATCAATATTGCTGGGCCTTAGACCACTGATGTCAGCCAGCTCCACATGGGGCTCTTGAGCAAACTGAGCGATATCAAGCGCATCGCCCACGCGGCCATTATGGGTAGCGGCCAAGCAGACCAGCTCCTCATCCATCCAAGGCGTCTGAATCACGCCACTGGGCAACGCGCTTTGGCTATCCAATCCTACCACCATATCAATTTGGCGCTGTTCCAGCCCCTCACTCAGCACGTCCGGGGTTATCAGTTCAATGGAAAAGCTAATGCCCGGCGCATAGGCCAACAGCTGACTTAAAAAGAGCGGGTACATGACCTCTTCAAAGTAATCCGTGGTGGCGAGTATAAAACGGCGCGTGCTGTTAGCAGGCGAAAACATCGCGGGGGGCGCAAGCCCTTGCCTCAGCATCGCCAGCGCCTGTTGTACAACGGGCAGCAGCGCCAGCGCCCGAGGCGTTGGCTGCATGCCGTTTTCGGTGCGCACAAGCAGGGGGTCATCCAGCGACTCACGAAGGCGTTTTAAGGCATGGCTCAAGGCGGGTTGGCTTAAATGCAGCGTTTCTGCCGCACGAGTGACGTGACGCTCGCGCATCAGCGCTTCAAATACCAGTAGAAGGTTTAGGTCGAAATGGCGTAGCGAGCGCATAAATCCTCATCATTCATATCACGAATGATTAAATTCTAAACATTCATTTAATTTATCACCAGAAATTGCTTATTGTCTGCTGCCTATTCGCCCACCCGCGACTATCAACGATAATCCAGCACGCAAGGAGAAGCACACCGGTGACCCACCCACAAACACAAACCATGCCCAGCCTCTATGGCGATGTGATCTCTACCTTTATGGGCGTAGCAAAAGCATCGGATCCTAAGACAACCGACGCCGAGGTTGTGGTGAGTGGCGTTCCCTTTGACCTTGCTTGTTCTGGCCGTGCGGGTACCCGTATGGGGCCAAATGCTATTCGTCAAAGTACCGCCAACCTGATCTGGGAAGGCAAGCGCTGGCCGTGGGACTTCGCATTGGAAGAGCGTCTCAAGGTGTGCGATGCGGGCAACGTTGATTACGCATATGGCGAGCCCGAAAGCCTGGTCGATAACCTGGAAACTCACGCCAACCGTTGGTTAAGCGCGGGTAAAAAGATGCTCACGCTGGGCGGCGACCACTACATTAGCCTGCCGCTGCTGCGTGCTCACGCCCGAGAGCACGGCCCGCTGGCGCTGATCCATTTTGATGCCCACACAGACACCTACGAGCATGGCACGCGCTTTGACCATGGCACAATTTTTCACCACGCTTTAAAAGAGGGCTTGGTGGTGCCTGAGCACTCGCTGCAAATTGGCATTCGCACCAGCTATGACCGCCGTAACCACCCTTACGAGGTACTGGATGCGGACTGGGTCAATGACCACGGAGCAGCCGCCGTGCTTGAGCGCATTCGTGCCCGCGTGGGTTATCACCCGGCCTACGTTACCCTGGATATTGACGGCCTCGACCCCGCCTACGCCCCTGGCACCGGCACGCCGGTCTGCGGTGGCATGACTACCGACCTGATGCTGAAAGTGATCCGTGGCATGGTAGGCATGGAACTGGTCGGTATGGACGTGGTGGAAGTGAACCCCGCCTATGACCACGGCGACATTACCTCGCTTGCCGCCGCGACGCTGGGGCTTGAGTTTTTGTATACCCTGGCGGCTTCTAAGGGCGTTTAACAGTTAGCCTCCGCCATCTCTAGGCTTATGGTATTGAGATGGCGGGGGCGAAACAGGCTATCCTTGAGAGGCCACTAGCGCTTGATCAATATCCGCCAACAGATCGTCGATATGCTCGATGCCGATCGATAGGCGCACCATATCCGGCGTGACACCAGCGGCTTTTAGCTCCTGCTCGTTGAGTTGGCGGTGTGTGGTAGAGGCGGGAATGGAAGAGCAGCTTTTGGCATCACCGATATTCACCAGGCGGAGAATCAGCGCCAGCGCATCGTAGAAGCGCTCACCAGAGGCCTGCCCACCTTCAATGCCAAAACTAAGAATTCCCGAGGCATGGCCGTTCATATAACGCTGGGCCAGCACATGATCTGGGTGGTTTTCCAAGCCAGCATAGTGCACCCATGTGACCAACGGATGGCTTTCCAGATGCTTGGCAACCGCTAAGGCATTGGCACAGATACGCTCAATCCGTAGTGACAGCGTTTCCAACCCCTGCAGCAGGTTCCAGGCCGCTTGAGCAGAAAGCGCCGCGCCCATATTACGTAGCGGCACCACCCGGGCGCGGGCAATAAAGGCCGCATCGCCCACATCACGGGTATAGCTCACACCGTGGTACGAGACATCAGGCTCGTTGAGTAGCGGAAAGCGGCTGGCATTCTCGGCCCAGGGAAAGGTGCCCGAATCAACAATCACACCGCCCACCGTGGTGCCGTGGCCGCCGATATATTTGGTCGCCGAGTGGATAACGATGTCCGCTCCGTGCTCAAACGGTCGACATAAGAACGGCGTCGCCGTAGTGTTATCGACAATCACCGGCACTCCATGACGATGCGCCGCTTCGGCCAGCTTTGTTAGGTCGACCACGCCACCCGAGGGGTTACCAATGCTTTCGCAGAAAACCGCTTTGGTACGCTCATCGATCAGCGCTTCGATGCCATCAATATCGTCTTTATCGGCAAAACGTACCTGAATACCTTGGCGCGGCAAGGTGTGGGCAAACAGATTGTAGGTACCGCCATACAGCTCGCTGATCGAGACAATGTTATCGCCCGCTTCGGCAATGGTCTGGATCGCATAGGTGATCGCTGCCATTCCCGATGCCACCGCTAGCCCGGCGATACCGCCTTCCAACGCGGCTACCCGCTGCTCCAACACGGCGCAGGTCGGGTTCATAATGCGCGAGTAAATGTTTCCTTCAACTTTCAGGTCAAACAGATCCGCCGCATGCTGCGCGTTATCGAATGAAAACGACGTGGTTTGGTGAATCGGCACCGCCACGGCGTTTTGTGAATCAGGCGAATAGCCATGGTGAAGAGCAATGGTTTCTGGCTTCATGAGAACGGCTCGCTATTTTTTGTTGAGATCCGCTATTGATCCTAAACAAGCGCTGACGGGAAGGCCAACAATCGTTCGCCCTCCGCTGCGCTAAGCTCGCAAAGATCACCTTGCGCAGTGCAGCTACATCCAAAATAGCAGATCAACCAAGTGCTGAACGTCCACTGATTTTAAGAGGCTAAAAGCACATTAACGCTAACAACCGCAGGTGCTGCACTTACTGATTGAAATCAGGAAGCTAACATAATTATCTATAAAAACTCGCATACCTGCTCAAACGCCAGCCTAGGGCTGCGAGAGTAGAGCTTGCTGCTATCGCCGTAACCCAGGTTGCACAAAAAATTGCTGCGGTAATGAGGGTCGCCCTCAGCAAAGAAGAGCCCGTCCACCATGTCGTTATCAAATCCCGACAGCGGCCCGGCATCCAAACCCAGGGCTCGTGCGGCGAGGATAAAATAGCCACCTTGTAGGCTACTGTTACGAAAAGCTGTTTCTTCCCGGTAGGGCTCGTCACCCACAAACCACGACTTCGCATCGGCATGTGGGAACAGCTCCGGCAAGTGACGATGAAAGCCTCGATCATACGCAAGGATAGCGGTTACCGGTGCGGCATGAACTTTATGCCGATTGCCTTCGCTCAAGGCAGGATCGAGCTTTGCCTTTGCATCGTCAGTGCGCAAAAACTTAATGCGTAGCGGACTGCAGTTAACGCTGGTAGGCGCAAATTTCATCAGCTCATACAGATTGCGCAGCGTTTCATCTTCAACCGGTTTGTCCTGCCAGTAGGCATAGGTGCGTGCTTCACTAAACAGTTGTCCCAGTGCATCGTTGGGTAAAGCCCCCTGAGGAAGTATTAAGCTCATGAATTACCCTCTTTAACGTTAATAGCGATAGGCCAAGTAGGTAGATAAAATAGGAAATGCACTTAAGATAACCAGCACCACCACCATGGTGATGAAAAACGGCACTACCCCCTTGAAGATTTCTTTGACGGGCACCGTTTTGTCGTTCAGCGCCGCTTTGACCGTGTAAACCGATATACCAAAGGGCGGAGTAATTAGCCCGATTTCAACCGCAACAACGGTAATTACCCCGAACCAAATCAAATCCATGCCAAAATGCTGCGCGATAGGAAGCACTATGGGCAGCACAATCAGCATGATGGAGACTGAATCGATGATGCAGCCCATCAGGATAATGATGAGCAGATACAGAGCCAGGAAATGATAGATGGTCAGATCCATCGTCGTAACTGCCTGGGCAATCGTCATCGGTAAGCCCGTTAATGCCAGCATACGGCTGTAGAGTGAAGCGGCCAGGATCAAAAAAAGGATGGAAACCGCTACATACCCGGTTTCTCCCAATACTTCGTAGAACTTCCCTGACGTCAGCCGTTGCTTAGCGAGCGCCAACAGCAGCGCCCCGAAGGCTCCCACTCCGCCTGCCTCAGTTGGTGTGAAAAAGCCGCTGTAAAGACCACCCAGCACCAGCATCATCAGCAGCAGAATAGGGATTAGCTTAGACACCAGTGTTAGCGGCGTTTCCTCAATCGGATCCTCAAGTGCCTCGCCCGTATCGGTTTGGCTTTGCATCATGAAACCGGGACGCAGCCAAGCAAGCAGCATAATGACAACACAGAAAGCTAAGGCCAAAATAATTCCTGGGATAATCCCAGCGATGAACATGCGCCCGACTGACTGTTCCGCCAATACGCCATAGACAATCATCAGCAGAGACGGCGGTATGAGCATGCCCAGAACCGAACTGCTCGCCACCACGCCCACTGAAAACTTGGCGGTATACCCATGGCGCCGCATTTCAGGCACGGCCACTTTGGTGAATACAGCTGCTGACGCCACGCTAATGCCCGTGATAGAGGCAAAAATGCCGTTGGCTCCTACGGTAGCAATGCCCAGCCCACCCCGTATTTTGCGTAGCAGCCACTGAAACACATCGAAGGTATCGCGCCCCACGCCAGAGACCACCACCAATAACCCCATCAGTACGAACAGCGGCACCACCCCATAGAGATAGCTGCTCAGCGAATCGTTCGCGGCAGCGGCAACCATACGAGTGGCTAGTTCCGAATTGCGTAGTGTGGCTATGGAGATCAGCGAGACCAGCATCAAGGCGATGCTGATGTGCATGCCTAGATAGATCAGCACAAGCATGAGCACAACGGCGATAGTACCGATTTCAAGACCTGTCATTGTTCGGCCTCCTCAGTCAGGCATACCTGGCCATGCCAAGCCAGCCACAAGGACTGAATTGCCAGCAGCAGATATTGCACAACAGTGATAGCCGCACAGCTGATAACGATGAAACGGATAGGCCATACGGGGAAGGTAAACACCCCTTCCACCCCCATAAACTGCTGACGCTCCCAGGCACGTATAAAGGTTGGCAGCGTACCGGTATAAACGATATAAAGCATATAAGCTCCCGCCAGAAAAAACATACACATCAAAAGGTTACCAAGACGTGGATGCTTATCGGTAAAGCCGACAATAAAGATATCGGCCTGGGCCATGCGGTTGTGTCGCAACGTGCCCGGCAACTGCAGAAAGACGATCATGACGATTGATGCCGCTACTAGCTCAGCTACCCCGGCAATCGGCTGGTTGAACAGGTTGCGCGACAGCACGTCTATGACGATCATCGCCATGATGATAAAGATGAGCAGGGAACCGATTGCATTCAGGCCATCAACCAGATAGCCAAACAGGCTGTTGTGCTGTGCATTGCCCAACCTGCGCCCCAAAATCAGGGTCTTTAAAGAAAAAGACATTGCCCGCTACTCCTGGAGTCCTGTCCGCCAAGTGACGGACAGAATCGTAACGTTGAGGGGAATCAAAAGCTGGATATCGGTCAGTCAGCCGATCAGATCACTCCTGATCCCAGGCACGCTCCGGCTCGTGGCCGCGCTCGCGCATGGCATTCATATAGTTATTTAGCAGTGCCTGTGCGGGGTAACCGCGCTCTTCATTGCGCTCCACCCACTGTCGGGCGAGATCCGGCATGCCATCGATCCAGGCCTGTCGGTCTTCTTCAGACAGTTGGCTGACCTGAACCGGCGGATTCTGGCTCTCGCCTAGCTCGATCATGCGCTCAATTGACGTTTCATAGCGTTCAGCGAGATCCTTGCCATGGGCTTCGGAGTAGGTCTCACCGGCCGTCATCAGGGCCTCCTGGACGGGCTCAGGCAAACCCTCCCAACTCCACTGGTTGATGGCTAACCCGCCTGAGAAGACCACCCCCATGTTGACTTGGGTAATGTAGGGCGCGACCTCGTAGATACGCGCTGGCAGGTTGCCGGTCGCCAGGCCGACAACACCCTGGGATACCCCGGTCTGAATATCGGTGTAGTAGCTAGCGAGAGTGCCATCGACCGGAACGGCGCCTACTGGATCCAGCCATACCCCCAGCACGCCCGGCGCAGAGAGCCGCGCACCGTCCAGATCCTCAAGCGTATCCACTGGGAAATCCGAGTAAATGTCGTAACTATCGGAGGCCGTTGCGCCCAGGAATACCAGGTCATGCTCCTCCCATTCGGCCTTGAACTCAGGAACATTGCGAATCATATCGTTCCAGACGTCGAGCATCAGTTCAGGGTCACTGGTGGTGAAGGGCGTGTAGGCACTCATTTGCGCCAGCGGCATACGCGATGGTTCAAGGTAGCTGAACACCCAGCCAATATCAGCAATACCGTCCCGGACAGATGTGAGAGTCGCGTTGGCGCCGTAAAGCTGGCCAGCATAGGCTTCTGTCCAGTTGATTTCGTACTCACCTTCTTCAGCTAGAATCTCATTGACGGTGGTGATGAACACATCAGGGATCATGCCAACCCAGGGAATTGTCGTGGGATGGCTTGAGCCGACCGTCAGGTTTATCACTTCCTGGGCGTTCGCGGGCGAAGGAGCGACAGTCACGGCTAAGGCTAGCGCGGTTAATGTCATTATTGGGCGAGGCTTGGCAATACCATTGTTTATTTTCATGTGATGGCTCGTAAATTAGCGTTATTGTTGTAAACCTATTTGGTTTTGTGGCCATGTTGTCGACCCAACATGGCGTTGTTTCAGGAACCAATAGGTGATTCAGGCAAGCGTGACTCCCCTGGCGAGAGATCAAAATCGATAGCGACGGTGCTGTACTCCCCGGTGACGTCAGGGTCGGGCGCATTACCATCGTTATACAGAGGGAACTCCATGGCCAAGTCGGCACTGGTTACCCCAAACACACAGTCAGATTCGATGAACAGGTCATCTTGCGGAAAAATCTGGGTAACTAGCGTCTGGTGGCCCGGTGCTGAAATACAGAAATGTATATGCGCAGCACGGAACGGGTGGCGCCCCTGTGCTCGCAGCATGTCACCGACCAAACCATGGGTCGGGATGGGATAGCTGGCAGGCCGCAGCGTACGGAATCGGTAGCGACCGTTTTCATCGGTACGAAACTTGCCGCGCAAGTTCATATGCGGCTGGTGCTCATCCTGGTTTTCGTACAGCCCTTCAGGTGACGCCTGCCACACTTCCACCAGCGCATTAGCCAACGGCTGACCGTCGCGACTCTTGACCTGCCCGGAGACGAATAGCGGAATATCACCGTCATGGGGTTTATCACGGGCAATGTTGGTTCCCGGCGGATATTCTGGATCTTTGCGTGTATAAAATGGGCCCAACAAGGCTGGCGAAATTTGCTCGTCGGTGCGAGCCTGGTTCATGATCATGACTAGAGTGGAGAAGCCCAGGGCATCCGACATCACCATGGTCTCGTTATGGCGATCCTTGGTAAGATGACCTAACTGCGTCACGGCATTGATCGCCGCGGCAAACTCTTCCTCGCTCAGTTTTACTTCCCGACCAAAGGCATGCAGATGCTTGACCAGACTGGTGAGTATTTCCCTCAAGCGATCATCCTGAGTATGGCTGAACGCCTTAATCACAATATCGGTAATGTCGTCCGGCGTTGAGGGGATGCCGTGATTGACGATATCTTCCTTTCGGGGCAACTCAAACATGATTCACGCTCCTAGGGAGTGTTGTGCCCACCGGACACGCCACCCGTTATTACTTGTTATTAATGATGTCTTGCATCGTACAATTGGGGTCATTCAGCGCTGGCGTTGCTTCAACTCCTCAATGATCTCATCATGATGCTCGTTCAATATCGGTGGTGCGCTCACCTCTAGAGGCTTAACGCCATCGAAAGAGACAGGTGAACGCACCGTTTCCCACTTGCCGACTTGCGGATGCTGAGTGCTGATCCGTAGCTGCAAATGCTTGGCCTGTGGGTCTTCCAGTACCTCGCTGGCGTCGTACATGGGCGCATGCGGCACATCTTCAGCCTCAAGTCGCGCTAGCCAGTGCGTGCGAGGCTCTCGAACGAACACCTTACGCAGCACGCCAATCATGGCTTCCTGATTATCGATGCGGCCTTCACGGGTCGAAAACCGTGCATCCTGAAGTAGTTCCGGGTAGTCGATAGCATTCGCCAGTCCCTGCCAGAACTTTTCTGGGGACGACATATGTAGCGCCACCCAGTGCCCATCAGCGCATTCCATCACGTATGACTGAGATACCTGCGGCCGACTGTAGGGGCCCATGATTTCGCCTTCCGAGAGATAATGCGTGAAGGCGTCCAGATTGAAGTGGCACATGGCTTCCATCATCGACACATCCACACGACGCCCTTTACCGGTATGGCTACGCTCGTAAAGCGCGCCCAAAATGCCGTAGGCAGCATAAAAACCTGACAGAGCGTCGGCCATGGCTGGGCCTACCACGCGCGGGTTTTCCGGATTGATCAATAGCTTAAGAAAGCCGCTTGCGGCTTGAGCAACCGTGTCATAGCTGGGACGATTAGCGTAAGGACCGTCGTTGCCAAAGCCGCTTATGGCGCAATAAATCAGTTGGGGGTTGATAGCACGTAGTTCTTCTTCGCCCGCTCCCAAGCGCTCCGCCGTACCAGGACGGAAGTTTTGAATGTATACGTCAGCATCGCTGATCAAGTCATGAAAGATCGCTCGATCATTGGCTTCTTTGGTATTCAGCGCAATGCTGCGTTTGTTGCGGTTATAGGTTTGATAATGCGGGCTATAAAGTCCGCCCTTGAAGGCGCGGAACGGATCGCCTTTGCCCGGCAGCTCCACCTTAATCACGTTCGCGCCCAGGTCGGCCAGCATCATGCCGGCTGCCGGGCCCGTGATGAAGGTGCCCTGCTCGATCACCGTAATACCTTCCAAAACCTTTATCATTGTCGTTGCCTCTGATCGCTAACTTAACGCTTGTAACCGGGCGGAAAGTCGCCGGTGTATTCCAGGTGCTGTGTGGCTTGGTAAGAGAGAGCAAATCCGCAAGGCTGTTCGGACTCTTCAAGCATGTGCGCGATCAGGCTGGCCGTACGCGCCAGAATTGGTATGCCCCTCAGCGCATTTAACGGGAACCCTGCACCAAGCAATACCGCGGGGATGGCGGCAGACACATTGAGTTTCAGGTCTTTACCGATGATCTCGGGAATGACAGCTTCAACCGCATCGGCAATTTCCACGAAGCGCAGATCGGCACCGGCTTCACGTGCAACCCTGAACAGCGCTTCGACGCGCGGGTCACGCGCTTTGTGCAACGGATGGCCGTACCCTGGAATCGGCTTGCGCTCATGATGAATGGCCGTAACTGCATCAAAAGCGGCCTGCTTGACGGACTTGCCTTCATCGACCTGACGGGCAATATCATCAAATAACACCCCGGCGTTTTGAGACGCCCCCAAGATGACCGAGCCACACCCTAAGATGCCTGCCGCCACTGCACCTTGCAGGGCTTCAGGGGCAGCAGCGTAGGTCATACGCGATGCCTGTACGCTAGGTACTAAACCGTGCTCAGCAATAGCTACCAGAGTGGCGTCCAACACCCTGCGGCGGGTCTCATTGGCAGGTTGACCGGTAAGTAGCAGCAAAAAGTAGTCGGAGAAGGAGGTTTGCCCAATCAGTTCCCGGCAAAGATCCTTGCCTCTCACCACGATAGCGTCGGCATCCGACGTGCTGATGGCTGTTTTTGGTATTGTTTCGCGCCCTATCTTCATATGCCGCTCCGCTAGTCAGGAGAGAGGAGAACGTCAGGGTGACGGTCACACTCATCGGGAAAATTACTTGCTGCAAATGAATATAGAAGCGATAAATAATGAATAAAAATGATTAATTCACATAAAAACAATCGATGACGTCGATCGTAATAGCCGTTTTTAGGGAGGTCATGCCATGGAACTGCGCCATATGCGCTACTTTGTCGCCATTGTTGAAACGCTTAACTTCACCCGCGCCGCCCAGCGCGTACACGTCACCCAATCGACGCTATCGCATCAAATTCGCCAGTTAGAAGAGGAGTTAGGCCAGCGGCTATTTGAACGAGTGGGCAAAAAAGTGGTGCTCACCGAAGCTGGACGGAGCCTGCTTGAACACGTAGTACCCATTCTTAGGCAGGTTGATCAAGCCATTGGGGCAATGAAGGCAACACCGGATGATTTATATGGAGAACTGCATATTGCGGCGACCCATAGCTTTAACGTTCAGCTTATCCCGCTGTGCCTCTCAATATTTTTACAACGGCTGCCAAATTTAAAAGTGGCTGTGGAAGAGCTCGCTGGAGATCAAATCAGTGAGCGTTTAATGAGTGGCGATTTAGACATGGGTATTTCCTATCGTCCGGCAATACCCCGTGGTTTACGCTTTGAACCGCTTTACAATGAGGAGCTCAAACTTATTGTGGCTAGCAATCATCCGCTTGCAAAGCGTAAGAGGCTGCGCATGGTCGAACTCAATGGCCAACGCATGACGTTATTGTCGCCACATTTCTCAACGCGTCAAATGCTGGACGAGTGTTTCGAAGCGGCTGGAGCTCGGCCCCAAATTGTCGCCGAGCTTAACGCTATCTCACCTATGATTGAGCTTGTCAGACGCACGGATCTGTGCAGCATCGTGTCAGAAAATGCCTTAGCAAACGAACCAGGCGTTAAGGCAATTCCGCTCGAAAGCCCAACACCAGTGCGCACCCCCGGTTTGTTATGGCCGCCGCCGTCTGAGCGTCCCGCTGCTAGCCGCTTTATGGCTGAGATAATTCGCGACATTGTTAGACAAGGAAGCGCGTAAAATTAGTTTCATATTGCCTTCTTAACTCACCAATTCCACTCACTGCGCGCCACCGCGTCATGGGCGTGCAGGCTTTCAGCATGCACGACCTTGAGCTGAAACCCTGACACCCTCGGCGCTTGCCGTAGTGCTTTATCCAGCCGCCTGGCCGCGTCTTCACAGAACATCAGGTTTTGTCCGTTGGCGAGGGCAAAGGCCTGTTCATCGATACGTTTTACCGCGGTTTGCAGCGCGGTACCGAGTGCCCGCTCGATACGGTCAATCGAGTTTTCTATCGAATCAGCGAGGGGCCATTCTCCGTTTTCGCTTTCAGATAAACGCAAACTGCATTCGACACTGCTGCGCTGACTATGGGGCGTTGCGAGTATCCCCTCTTCGCTGCCTAGCCACGCAGATACCGCAGATTTGGTTAACGGGATTTCCGCAAAATCTTCCTCAAAGGCCTGCTGAATCAGTTGCCTTGCCAGCGCCGCCGAGCAGGGGCAGGTGGACGAATAGCCCACCGTCAGCCCCAGCTCAGCCTGAAAGCCATTAGGCGTTATTTGGCAGCGCAAGGTGAAAGGGTAACTTTTCCACCCGGCTAAAGGGCTGATCAAGGCTTGCCGCTTAAGCGGAAGCTCACCTTCGACGCTTAGATAAGCATGCTGCGATAAGCCATCTTGGCTGGTTAAAAATGCGTTCAATACGTCCTTAACCGCTTGAAGTGTCAGCGGTGCTTCTTCAAGCGGTGCCAGCGCCAAATACAGCCGGGACATATGGATTCCCCGTGCATCAGCGTCATCATCCAGACTAACCCCTGCATTGAGTTTGGCCGTCACACTGCGGCTGCCTAGTCGGATGGGGAGTGCGATGCCCTCCATGCCCACCCAGGTCAAAGCGGCCGGAGAGCGGGCGGTTTGGCTGGCTACATCAGGCAGGGTTAAAACAGTCATTGGGCCACCTCTTGGGATGCGTGAAAAAAGCGGTACAACTCAGCCACTGTTTCCGGCGTCACGTTTTGGGTAATAAATACAAAGCGAGATACACGGTCTCCCACGCTGTTCTTGGGCAGCGGCGCGGGTGGATGAAAAATATGTTGCACACCGTGCAGTGCGAGTGGCGTATCCCGGTCAGTAAGATGAACAATGGCTTTAATGCGCAGCATTTTATCGCCCATTAGCGACATCAAAATATCCAGCCAATTCTCCAGCACCTCAGGCTCAACAAGCTCGTTAACGCTAAAGCAGAACGATTTAATGTTTTCGTTGTGGGGGGAACCTTCGGGCTGGTAAGAACCGAGCGGCGCGCCGGAGAGCAGCCTGGGCGTTAACGGAGCTGCTTGATGCACGGCGTAACTGCCGGCTTTGAGCCACTTCTCGACCTGATACTCCTGGGAGTCCTTGTGAGCGTCGTTGTCCGTGTCGGCATAAGGGGCATGGCGGGCCAGCCCCGCGCCCACTAACAAGTCCACCGAAAGTTCGCCGTTGACTACCTGCCACTGCTCAGCCGCCGGGTTGAGTCGGGCCAGTCGATTCGCCAACTGGGAAACCGTCTCCTCGCTAGCCAGGTCAGTTTTGGTAATTAATAGCTTTTCGGCCACCGCCACCTGCTGCTGCGACTCCCGGTGGGCATCAAGCGTCCCCATGCCGTTCGCCGCATCGACGCAGCAAACCACACTATCCAGCTTAAAGCGGTGCGCCAGCCAGCGATCCGTCATCAATAGTTGCAGCAGCGAGGTAGGCGACGCCAGCCCGGTGGTCTCGATCACTACCCGAGACGGTAGGGCTTTGTCTTGGGCCTCCAGCTCTTCCAATGCTTGTTGTAGCGTGCGACTAAGGTCGCCCCGTAGCGTGCAGCACAAGCATCCGCTGCTCATTTCGATCACCGCCTGCTCATCGCTTTGGGTAATCAATTGATGATCCAACCCGATGGCGCCAAACTCGTTGATCACCACCAGGGTATTACCCATGGAGGTTTGGTGAACCCAGCGGTTGAGTAGCGTGGTTTTGCCGCTGCCGAGGAAACCGGTCAGTACATTGATCGGGATTAATGGTGGCTCCTGTATCACGGCTCACTCCCACCTGGCTTTACGATAGTGGTGTTCTTTACTCTCCTGACGCTCTTTGGCCTCAATGCATAGTTTCGCGGTGGGCCTAAAAAACAGCCTTGGGAGCCCGATAGGTTCGCCGGTCTCTTCGCAGTAACCGTACTCGCCGTTCTCAATTCTTTTTAATGCCGCCCCAATATTGTTGAGCAAGCGGCTCTCCCGATCGGCTTGGCGAAGAGCTAGACGCAACTCCTCTTCAAACGAGGCTTGATCCGCTTCATCGCTATCACGCTCATGGGAGGCAATGGCAGTTTTGACCTCTTTTAAGTGCACCTCAAGCTCACTTCGCTCGGCGAGCAGACGATGGCGAAAGAACTGCTGCTGTTCATCGTTCATATAGTCACTGGTGGGCATGGCTAATAGCTTGGCTTCCCATGCTTTTTCAGATGACTCACTCTCCCAGTCAACGTTGACCGCCTTTTCATTCGCACTTTGGTTGCTCATATGTTGCCCATTCATACTTTGGTTACCCATTCATTGTTCTTGCGATATTGCCCTGATCAAGACATAGCCGCACTCGTCGGCGATCATTCTCCCCAGTGGCAGAGATGGCGGCTATTAAGCAGGTTCAATGGTCATGAGTAGTCGTTTGCTCCCGTTTTCCAGGGCAGGGCTTCTATGCACCAGGCCCCGCTCTTCGCAGCCTACCCAGCCGCTTCCTTTGATTAACGCGATGTCCCCCGGCGAAAGACGTTGAATAGCGCTGGTATCTGTCACGATATCGGGTCGCTCGGGGTGCGGCGCGCCCAGCCCCTCGCGGTTTATGGCGTGCTCTGGCAGCCATTCGCTGCCCGGGCCGAAATAGGAAGTCACCATGCGCACGGGGAGGTTATCGCAGTGAAAGCGCGGGCACATGGCGCTATTAAGCAGGCGCAGGCGAATGCCGACGGTTTGGGTGTCAAACAGAAAGGCGATGGCTTCGGCAATCGTCGCCATATCCTCAATCAGCGGGGAAGCCGCGTCCGGGGCGGGCATGTGACGGCGCAGGTCGGCGATGAAGGCTTCATCGGGGTGACCAAGCCAGCTATATTGCCAGGCGCGATCCGTTTGGCACTGCGCCTGGGCGCTACAGGCAATATCGGCGGGCAACGGGCGCTGGAAGATCGCGATGTTAATGGCGTCTTCAAAGATACGCGGCAACACGCTGATGTCGTGATCCACGGCGGCATGGTCTGGCAACGTCAATTGAGCAGCAGGTACTGCAGGCATAAGCGAAGACATCAATGACTCCATAAGCGCTGTTAATGAACTAACGGGGTATACGGCAAAAGAGGTTGCCACTGCTTCCACCGCGCTATTTACCGGAATGACAGGACGCGGGCTGGAGGCGCTGACGCAACAAGCGCCAGCCTTGGGTCACGACGGTGGCCAGGGTGAACAGCACAGCGGCTAGCGTGACAATCGTCGGGCCGGTCGGCGTATCCATCACATAGGCGGTTCTCAGCCCTGCCGTCACCGCCAGCATGGCAATCCCCGCGGCCAGAATCGCCATCGCTTCTGGCGTGCGGCAAAAAGGCCGGGCGGTGGCCGCCGGGATGATCAACAAGGCGGCTATCAGCAGCACGCCCACTACTTTCAGCGCCACGGCGACGACCACCGCGAGAGCCAAGGTGAGCACCAACTGTTCGCGCCGGGGCTGGATGCCGCTGGCATAGGCAAGCTCGTCGCTCAACGTTGCGGTCAATAACGATGACCAGCGCCAGAAAAGCAGCGTCAGCACCAGCGCCACTCCGCCGCCGATAATCCTGATATCCGTTTTCCCAACGGCCAGAATATCGCCAAACAGATAGGCACTCAGGTCGATGCGCACCCCGGCAAGAAACGACACGGCGACCAGGCCGATGGCCAGGGCCGAGTGCGCCATGACCCCGAGCAAGGTATCCATGGCATAGCCCCGCCCACTGAGCATCGACACACAGCTTGCCATCACCAGGGCGACCGTCAGTACGCCGAAGAAGATGGAGACGTCCAGTAACAGCGCTAACGCCACGCCCAGAATGGCGGCGTGGGCGGTCGCATCGCCGAAGTAGGCCATGCGCCGCCACACCACGAAACACCCCAGGGGGGCGGCGGCCATGGCGACCAATACACCGGCGATCATCGCCCGCCACATAAAATCATCCAGCATTGGCGGCCTCCTGATGATGGTGGCGGTAGAGGGCTAAGGTTTGGGCGGTCTGATCGCCAAACAGCGCCTGATAATCCGGCGATGAGGCCACTTGCTCGGGCTTGCCCTCGCAACAGATAACGCGATTTAGGCACAGCACGTGGTCAGCGGTACGCATAACGACGTGCAGGTCGTGGCTGACCATCAACACGGCGCAGCCATAGGTGCGGCGCACGGTTTCAATATGCTGGTAGAATTCTGCGGTGCCTCGATGATCGAGCCCTTGTGTCGCTTCATCAAGAATCAGAATGTCGGGCCTTGTCAGCAGCGCCCGGGCCAGCAGCACGCGTTGAAACTGCCCCCCCGAAAGTTCGCTCATGGCCGCATCGATCAACGCCCCGGCACCGGCATCTTCCAACGCCTTTTGCACGTCGCGATTCGGGTTGCGACGCGGCAGGTTGATAAAGCGCTTAACCGTCATGGGCAGGGTGGGATCCAGGTGCAGCCGTTGGGGCACATAACCGATGCGCTGCTGCGGGGCGATAGTCACCTGGCCGGACGTGGGCCTTACTGCCCCGATCAGCGTTTTCACCAGCGTGGATTTCCCCGAGCCATTGGGGCCAATCAGGGTCACCACCTGCTCTCGATATAAATCGAGACTGATATTCTCAAGGATATGCTGTCCGCCAAAGCGCACGTTCAAGTGGCAAACGTTCAGAATCGCATCGCTATCAGGGAACTGAGCAAGCCGCATAATCGAAGGTCGTCTTTTGTGTATTTGTTATGTTATAATATATGACTCAAACATAGGCGAGTATCGATGCCAATGGCCGAACCCAGCAAAAGCCATCGTTGATGATGAGGAGACCCCTGATGAATAACCGTTTAGTTCGTTTGTCTTGGCCGCTATTAGCAGCCTTCCCGCTGGTTGCCGCCGCAGACGTGCCGCGTGTGGCGGTGGATATTCCACCCGTGTATTCGCTGGTTGCCAAGGTGATGGGGGAGCGCGGCGATCCTGAGCTGTTTATTCAGCCCGGTGCCTCGCCGCATGGTTACTCGCTACGGCCTTCCGAAGCACAATCCCTCGATGATGCGGATCTGGTGGTATGGGTCAGCGACGCGCTGACGCCCTGGCTATCAAGCCCCATTGACAACCTGGCGGGCGATGCTCACCACCTTGAGCTAATGGATGTGCCTGGCATCACCACCTTGGAATACCGCGAAGGCGCGACCTTTGCGCTCAACGCTGGGGATGAACACGGTCACGGGCACCATGATCATGCCCACGACCACGACCACGACCACGACCACGACCACGACCACGACCACGACCACGACCATCATGAGCATGATCATGGCGATCATGAACACCACCATCATGAAGACAGCCATGACGAAAATGGGCACGATCATGACCACCACGGCCATGATCACAGCCATACCGGCATGAATCCCCATGCCTGGCTGGATCCTGCCAATGCCCGCCGTTGGCTGGATGCCATCGCCGAACAGCTAAGTGAGATCGACCCTGACAACGCCGCGTACTACCGCGACAACGCCGCCCAGGGGAAAGAGGATTTAACCCGCCTTCAGGGACACATTCAGGATCGTTTAGCCAACAGCGCCGACACACGCTTTATTGTCTTCCATGATGCTTACCAGTATTTCGAGGAGGCCTTTAACGTCCAAGCGGCCGGGGCTATTTCCATCGGCGACGCATCGTCACCCAGCCCGGCGCGTATTGAGGAACTGCAGACGCTGGTGAATGACGAAAATATCCAGTGCGTTTTCAGTGAACCCCAGTTCAATCCGCAGATGGTTAATAACGTGTTTGGGGATACGTCCGCTTATATCGGCGTCATGGATCCCTTGGGCGTGGGTCTGACGCTGGATGCTGGCCTTTACGATGCGCTACTGGAACAGCTGGCTAATGAGATTGCGCGCTGCACCGATGCCTAAACAGTGGCTTTCTTAAACAGCTTTTTTATTAAATAGCTTTTTTCTTAAATAACTCTCCAAGTTGATAAAGGTCATGCATATACCTATCCAACGTTGAGATAAGGAAGGTCATGAAGATAAAGGCATAAATAGCCAGCATGACGATCAGAGGGTCGTTAAGCCAGGCCAGTAACGGCGTCGATATCGGATAGCTAATCGTGTAGACAGTCATGGCCGCTAATAGCTGAACCAGGAAACAATTAACAATCACCAGGGCAATCAACGCTGCTCGTATATTGATATGCGGCAGCGTTGTTTTCCAAAACGGTAAATGGCGTACTTTTATGCGGTTTCCTTCTGCACCTTCTCTAACGCCGTTAAAGCTCAATCTTTTTTTACGCCGCAGTAAAGGAATTGCATAGCTGCCTGCTTTCTCTTCAGAAAACGCTGCCAAGGCGATATCCCGATTGAATTCAGGGCCCAAGGCATTGGCCGCCACTTGATCGAAATCTGCCCATGCATGGTTTTGCTGGGCGGTTTTAGCCTGGTCAGAAAGCGTTTTTAAGCGGCTTTTATCGGCCTTCGACAACTTCTTATCATTGCCGACGTTGATATTGTAATGAATTTCGTACACCTGATATAAAGCAACGGTCACACCCACAAAAATCATCAAAAAAACAATATATATCAACATACTAACAGGCACCTCCTAAACAGAACCGAATCAGCCAGGCGAAAAATAGTGGCTTTCGTCATTCGTTATGGAATTATTTCTGACAGTCTGACAGTTGACCTGTGGGAGGTAGCTTTAGCTCGCGACCGTTTAGGCTGCCAGCCTGACAACACCGGGGTACCTTCGGTACCCTTCTACCCTTCGCCGAAGTGTCGAACCACCGCTGGAAGCGGCCTCCCACAACAGACAGTAGGCTTAGTGGTTTCTGTCTAAACCGTGAGGCACAAAATGTGCCAGTTAATATTACATCCACATTAGATGACGAATAACCAAAATGGTTTTGTTAGCCTTCAAACTAACTCAAGGACTATGCCTGCAAGCGGCTGATAAGTACAGGCTCAGAAAGCCTCAAAAACAGCAGATCAGATCAACTGACGAGTGGTCGCCCCCATACAAAAACGCCGGATTCCTGCCTCAGCGGGTATCCGGCGTTTGTCGCTACTCCAGCAGGCGCTGGTTAACACTCAATAGCATTAACCGCTAACCCACCTTTGGATGTCTCTTTATACTTATCCAACATATCTCTCCCTGTATCGCGCATGGTACGAATCACTTTATCTAACGATATAAAGTGAGTGCCATCGCCACGCAGTGCCATTTGAGCGGCGTTGATCGCCTTTACCGTTGCGATAGCGTTGCGCTCAATACAAGGGACTTGAACCAACCCTCCAACGGGATCACAGGTTAACCCTAAATTGTGCTCCAAGCCGATTTCGGCCGCATGCTCGACTTGTTCGGGAGTGCCCCCCATCACATCAGCCAAGCCAGCGGCTGCCATGGCGCACGCCGAGCCGACCTCCCCCTGGCAGCCCACTTCGGCGCCGGAGATCGAGGCATTTTTCTTACACAGAATGCCAATGGCGCCTGCCGCCAGCAAAAAATCCACCACGTTTTTCTCGCAGGCGTTGGGCTGAAACTTCATATAGTAGTGTAAGACGGCGGGGATGATGCCTGCGGCGCCGTTGGTGGGCGCGGTGACCATACGCCCCCCTGCAGCATTCTCTTCGTTAACGGCGAGGGCAAAAATATTCACCCACTCCATCGCTGAGAACGTTGAAGCTATCAGGCAATCATTCTGCTCTGCCGCTTGAAGACGCTGGTGAAGCAGCTTAGCCCTTCGCTTAACGTTTAACCCGCCCGGCAGTATCCCTTCGTGGGTTAATCCATTGTCGATGCATTCACACATCACTTGCCAGATGCGCCACAGCTCGTTTCTGACCTCTTCCTCTGTCCGCCAGACTTTCTCGTTCTCCAGCATCAGTCGGCTGACACTTAGCTGCTCTTTTTTACATAGCGCCAAGAGCTGGTCAGCGGTGTCAAAGTTGTAAGGAAGGGTAACGCCACCCAAATCGTCTAGTGGCATATCCACCTGGGCCTGTTCAACCACGAAGCCGCCGCCCACCGAGTAGTAGGTATTTTCATACACCAAGTCGCCCTGATGCGTAAAAGCCGCCAGCTTCATGGCATTAGGGTGATGCGGCAAGCTCTCTTCATGAAAATAGAGGTCACTCTCCCAAACAAACGTCACTGCTTTTTGTCGACCCAGCTGTAGTGACTGGCTCTCTTTAAGCGCTTCGATGGCTGGCTCAATAATCGAGGGATCTATTGTGCTAGGGCGTTCACCCATCAATCCCATCATAATCGCGTTATCGGTGGCATGTCCGACACCCGTGGCAGATAACGAGCCATAAAGATGGACTTCAAGATGCCCTACCTCATCGAGCAGGCTGTTTTCGCGCAGGGTGGTGACATACTTAAAAGCCGCCTGCATGGGCCCGACGGTATGGGAACTGGAGGGGCCTACTCCAATCTTAAAAAGGTCGAAAACACTGATAGGCATTGGAGCACCTCTTGACGTATAAACAGGGGAAAATCAGGCGAAGCCTGAACGTTTTTATAAGTTATTTGATGTGGTGATAAATAAAACTAAACTATCTTTTATTGACGATATATTTATGGCTTTTCGTTATTCGTATGGAATCATTTCTGCCAGCCTAATAGCAGACCTGTGGGAGGGAGCTTCAGCTCGCGAATATTTGAGCTTATCGCCCGCTGAAGCGGCCTCCCACAACAGGTAGCTGGCTTAGTGGCTGCGATCTGAACCGCGAGATACAAAAAAGCCGATCAATCTCAAATCTACATTAGATGACGAATAACCAAAATTAGTTACCAAACACCACCGTACGCCCTGAATAAAAGAACACACGGCGTTCCAAGTGGTAGCTAATCGCTCTCGCCAGCGTCAGGCACTCGATATCACGCCCCTTGGCAACCAGATCCTCTGGGTAGTGGGTGTGATCCACTGGCTCGACCCCTTGGGCAATAATGGGCCCTTCATCAAGGTCATTATTAATGTAGTGGGCCGTTGCGCCGACTAGCTTAACCCCTTTCTCATACGCCTGATGATAAGGCTTGGCGCCTTTAAAACCGGGCAGCAGCGAGTGGTGAATATTGATGGCCCGGCCGGCTAAGAGCTCACACATAGAGGGCGAAAGCACTTGCATATACCTTGCCAGCACCACCAGCTCAGCGTCGGTATCCGCGATGATTTCGCGTATCTGCGCTTCCTGCTGCAATTTCGTCTCGGGCGTGATCGGCAGGTAGTGGTAGGGCAAATCGTGCCATGCTGCCAACGGCTCCAGATCAGGATGATTGGAAATCACCGCCTTAATATCCAGCGGAAGCTGGCCCGTCCGATAACGGTAGAGAAGATCATTCAAGCAGTGATCGGCCTTGGAGACCATAATCACGGTGCCGGTGCGTTTGCCAGGGGCCGTCAATTCGAACTGCATATCGAATTCGCTTGCCCGCGCTGAAAAATCGGTGTGAAAGCGCTCTTCATGAAACTCATCTTGCTCTGGGCGAAACTCGGCGCGAATGAAAAAGCGTCCGCCGAGCCGATCATCGAAAGAGTTGAGTTCAGTGATATAGCACTGCTGCTCTTTTAGAAAGCGCGTGACGACGTCCACCGTTCCCAAGCGGCTGGGGCATTGGGCGGCCAGTATCCAGGTATCACTCATTCGGCTCATAGTGCATGCTTCTCAGTTAGCGGCAGACCGTTGCGGAAGATCATAGCGGCCGGAACAGCGTTCCGGCCTGCCCGCTTATTGTTGTACGTTGACGCCATACTCTGCCGCTGCATCCAGCAACCAGCGATAGCAGTAGTCGGCAAAGCTGCGCCGGATCACCAGCTCCCAGCGATCTTCACTGGGACGGCGAATGATGGTAGTTGCCTTGCCGAAGACGGTAGTGACACCCTTCCCCACCGGGAAATTGCTGGGATGAACGTCGTAGATCACCGTTTTCATCAACAGCTCTCGGGCCGCCTCGCCGGAAAGCTCTAGCACTGTTTGTCCACCACTAACGTCACTAATCGCGAAGTGGGCGTCTCCCAGACGCTCACGCAGCTGCGTCTCCAGTGGGAACTCTTCCCCACCGGGTACAATCACCAGCCACTCGTCCGGGGAAAGCCACTGAATGGAGCGCTCGCCGCTGGCATCAAGCACCAGCGCCTGGGGTTTGCCAGGCAGGCTGATCCCCAGTACCTCGCGCACTGCCTCATCAAGCACGATGGCGCCACCACGCAGGATCAGATGCCCCTGCATTGCCCGCTCGCGTAGCTTAAGACGGTAACCGCTGCCCCGAGGAGCGCCACTGTGACGATAGCTATAAGCTAACGGGGACTCTACCGGGATCGCGGTATCAGTACGTGTGTCGAAAGTAGCCGCGTTAGACATGCTGGCGCTCTCCCTTGGGATCGTAGAAAACAGTGCTGACGATTTCAGCTTCATGGGTCTGGCCGTCTGCCATGGGCAGGTAAACCGTTTCACCCAACTTCTGATGGCCACCCTTAACCACCGCTAGCGCAAAGCCTGAATCCAGAATCGGGCTGTAGTAGCTGGAGGTAACATGCCCCACCATCGGCATGGGAATCGCATGCTTGGGATCAAGCACAATCTGGGCCCCCTCTTCGAGGATCACCTTCGGATCCTTGGGCCGGAGCCCCACCAACTGCTTGCGGTTTTCGCGTTTGGTGTCACTGCGCGTCAGGGCCCGCTTACCAATCCATGAGTAGGGCTTGTCGTAGCCTACGCACCACTGCATACCCAAGTCTTCCGGCGTCACGGAGCCGTCGGTTTCCTGTCCCACGATGATGAAGCCCTTTTCAGCACGCAGAACGTGCATGGTTTCGGTGCCATAAGGCGTCAAGCCGTACTTCTCGCCATGTTTGAACAGGGTTTGCCACACGTGCATGGCATAATTGGCTTGCACGTTGATCTCGAAGGTCAGCTCGCCGGTAAAGGAGATGCGAAAGACCCGTGCCGGCACGCCCGCCACTTTCCCGGAGCGCCAATCCATGAACTTGAAGCTATCGCGGTCAAGATCGATATCACTGATCTCGGCGAGCAGCTTGCGCGCTTCCGGGCCAGTGATGGTCATGGTGGCCCAGTGGTCAGTCACCGAAGAGAAGTAGACATCCAGTTCCGGCCACTCGGTTTGATGCCACAGCTCCAGCCATTCCAGGATCGCGGCAGCGCCACCGGTAGTGGTGGTCATCAAAAAGTGGTTTTCAGCCAGGCAGCTGGTCACACCGTCGTCGGTGACCATGCCATCGTCTTTACACATCAGGCCGTAACGGCATTTACCAACCGCCAGTTTCTCCCACTTGTTGGTGTAGACCCGCGCCAGGAATTCACGCGCATCCGGCCCCTGGATATCGATCTTGCCAAGCGTTGAGGCATCGAGGATACCGACCTTCTCGCGCACTGCCAGACACTCGCGGGCAACCGCTTCATGCATCGTCTCGGTCTTGCCATTCACCTTCTCTGGGTAGTACCAGGGGCGCTTCCACTGACCGACGTCCTCGAACTCGGCGCCGCGCTCTACGTGCCACTGGTGCAGCGCGGTGTAGCGCTCGGGGTCGAACAGGTCACGGCAGTGGCGACCAACGATGGCGCCAAAGGTGACCGGGGTGTAGTTAGGACGGAACACCGTAGTGCCCACCTCGGGAATGGAGCGATTCAAGCAACGGGCGGCAATCGCCATGCCGTTAATGTTGCCCAGCTTGCCCTGATCCGTACCGAAGCCCATCGCGGTATAGCGCTTGATGTGCTCGATGGACTCGAAGCCTTCCCGGGTTGCCAGCTCGATACCCGCCGCGGTGACGTCGTTCTGCAGGTCGACGAACTGCTTGGGGCCGCGCAGCGTTGGCTTCTCGTGAGGCACCTGGAAGAGGGCCACCGCAGGCCCTTGCTGCAGACGCTCAGCGCTCGGCAGAGTGACCGTCTGAACGGCATGGCCCATGGCGGCCGCTGCCTTGATGCCCGCCTCGACACCTTCTGCCAGCACGTCACCCAGGGCATAGCAGCCGTTGGCACCGCCACAGGCCTGAACGCCCTTCACCAGCCCCGGCACGAAGCCAATAATATCGTCGCGCCAGTTAGGCCGCGCCCCGGTGTGAGAAGCCAGGTGAATCACCGGGCTGTAGCCGCCGGAGCTGGCGATGGTATCGCAGGCCAACTCCTGAACCGGGCCGCTCACTTTAAAAGCCTCAATATCGATCTTGGCGACTCGTGCCGCGGTGACCCGATTGCTGCCCTTCGCCTCGATAACGGCGCTGCCGGTAATAATTTTGATGCCCTGAGCGCGAGCGGCATCGACCCAGTCGCCCGCCGGCGCCTCACGGGCGTCCACGATAGCGACAACCTCGCAGCCGGACTCTTTCCAGTCCAGGGCAGCGCGGTAGCCGTAGTCGTTGCTGGTGGAGAGCACCATCTTGCGGCCCGGTGCCACGCCATAGCGGCGAATGTAGGTCGACACAGCGCCAGCCAGCAGGTTCCCCGGCACGTCATTGCCCGCGTATACCAGCGGACGCTCGTGGGCGCCCGTGGACAGGATCACCTGACCAGCGCGTACCCGGTGCAGGCGTGCGCGTACCTGACGGTGGCCATTTTCCACCGGTGCAGTATCGCCCAGGTGTTCGGTGCGCCGCTCATGCAGGGTAACGAAATTGTGATCGTGATAACCGTTGGCCGTAGTACGTGGCAGCAGCGTGACGTTCTCGCAGCCCGCCAACTCGTCCATCACCCGGGCAACCCACTGATCCGCTGGCTTGCCTTCCAGGGTTTCACGACTGGCCAGCAGCGAGCCGCCCATCTCTTCCTGCTCATCGGCAACGATCACCCGAGCGCCGCTGCGCGCGGCGGCCAGCGCCGCCGCAAGTCCTGCGGCGCCTGCGCCAACGACCAGCACATCGCAGTGCTGATTGAAGTGATCATAGTTATCCGGATCGGCTTCCATGGGGCTGCGACCCAGCCCCGCCGCCTTGCGGATGTACTTCTCGTAGGTCAGCCACATCGAGGCCGGTGCCATGAAGGTCTTGTAGTAGAAGCCCGGCGGCATGAACTGACCGCCCAGCTTGCCGAACAGGCCCATCAGGTCGCGCTGTACGTTCGGCCAGCCATTGGTGCTGCTGGCGGCCAGGCCGTCATATAGCGCCTGCTGGGTGGCGCGTACATTGGGCACCTGGGCCGCTTCACTGCTGCCTAGCTGTACGATGGCGTTGGGCTCCTCAGCACCCGCAGCGACAATGCCGCGGGGCCGGGAGTATTTAAAGCTGCGGTTAACGATATCCACACCGTTAGCTAGCAGCGCTGAGGCCAGAGTATCCCCAGGGTGCCCTTGGTAACGCTGGCCGTTAAAGGTAAAGCTCAACGTGCGGGAGCGATCGATACGGCCGCCCGTGTTAAGGCGGTACACTTGTTGCTTGGACTGACTCATGCCCGCACTCCTTCTTGTTGGCTTACCGCAGCGCCCTCGCGAGCCTGGCTTTGGCTGTCGGCGGTAATCGACGGCTGCTCGCCCATTTTGTAAGTCTCGAGAATCTCGTAGCTCACGGTGTGGCGCGTCACGTTGAAAAACTTACGGCAACCCACCGCATGCACCCACATTTCATGGTGAACGCCACGGGGGTTGTCACGGAAGAACAGGTAATCCCCCCACTCTTCGTCACTACACGCCTCGGGCTCCTTGGGGCGCTCGATATGCGCCTGGCCCTTGGGGTGGAATTCCTCTTCCTCACGGTGTTCGCCGCAGTAGGGGCAGTAGATATAGAACATGCGAATACTCCTCTCGTATGAACCCTAGTGGGCCACGCCGGCAGCGCCGTGTTCGTCGATCAGCGCACCGCTATGGAAGCGGAACATGGAGAACGGCTCGGCGATGGGGTGCATTTCCCCCTTGGCCAGGCTGGCAGCGAATACATGCCCCGACCCTGGTGTGGCTTTGAAGCCGCCGGTACCCCAGCCGCAGTTGAAGTACAGACCCTTCACCGGCGTCTTGGAGATAATCGGACAGGCATCCGGGCAGGTATCGACGATACCGCCCCACTGACGGTTCATGCGTACCCGAGAGAAGATAGGGAACATCTCGACGATCGCCTGGAGCGTGTGCTCCACGGTGGGATAACTGCCGCGCTGGCCATAGCCGTTATAGCCGTCGATGCCCGCGCCGATCACCAGGTCGCCCTTGTCGGACTGGCTGATGTAGCCATGCACCTGGTTCGACATCACCACCGTATCGAGAATAGGTTTGATCGGCTCAGAGACTAAGGCTTGCAGCGGATGGGACTCCAACGGCAAGTTAAAGCCGCCCATTTTGGCTAGCACGGAGGAGTTGCCGGCAGTCACACAACCGACGGTTTTGGCTTCAATATCGCCACGGTTGGTGTGTACACCGTAGATCTGGCCATCACGAATTTTGAAGCCGGTGACTTCGGTCTGCTGCAGAATATCCACGCCGTGGGCATCGGCACCGCGGGCATAGCCCCAGGCCACGGCATCGTGGCGAGCAACCCCCGCCCGCGGCTGCCAGGAGGCACCCATTACCGGGTAACGCGCATTTTTGGAGCAGTCCATAATCGGCACCAGCTCCTGCACTCCTTTGGCGTCTAAAACTTCACCGTCAATGCCATTCAGCCGATTGGCATTCACCCGACGCTGGATATCGCGCATGTCCTGCAGGGTATGCCCCAGGTTGAGCACCCCCCGCTGGGAGAACATGACGTTGTAGTTAAGGTCTTGGGAAA
>Ga0209344_10001643_pt1 | contig 28225 bp, 19 predicted proteins | sample Cruoilmetagenom6_FD_187293 | JGI IMG/M metagenome (GOLD analysis project Ga0209344, IMG submission 187293) | Oil polluted marine microbial communities from Coal Oil Point, Santa Barbara, California, USA - Santa Barbara Oil Seep Sample 6 (SPAdes)... | ecosystem: Environmental > Aquatic > Marine... | reverse complement strand
CCGTTCTTGCAGCGGGTGACACCGCGGGCGGGCATGCTGGGCACGCTGTGCGGCATCGCGCTGGTCTTCATCGGTGCCGTGCCGCTGGCCGAGATCTTCGAGAACCCGCTGATCGGCTTCACCTCGCTGGTGCTGGTGCTGTGGGGGCTGGTGGGCCGCTTCCGTCTGCCCTTTGACATTCCCGCCGGTCTGCTGGCCATCGGGCTGGGCACGGCGGCGGGTCTGCTGCTGGGCCAAAGCCAGTTCGACATCCAAGGCATCGGCTTTTACCCGCCGCTGCCTTACGTGGGCGATGTGATCGCGGGCGTGCAATATGTGATCGCAAACCCCGCGCTGCTGCTGGTTCTGGTGCCAGTGCAGATCTACAATTTCATCGAGACCATGAACAACGTCGAAAGCGCCGAGGCCGCGGGGGACAACTATCCCGTCGCCTTGTGTCAGGTGACCGACGGGGCGGGCACCATGCTGGGCGCTCTGTTCGGCTCGCCCTTCCCGACCACGGTCTATATCGGCCATCCGGCCTACAAGCGCATGAACGCCCACGCGGGCTATGTGCTGTGGACCGGCGTGGTGGTGGCGCTGGCCGCGGTCTTCGGGCTGCTGGCCTTTGTGAACGCGCTGATCCCGATCGCGGCGGCGGCGCCCATTCTGGTCTTCGTGGCGATCAGCCTGATCGCCAACACCGCCGTCAGCGTGCCGCCGGCCCATGTGGCCGCCGTGGCGGTGGCGATCCTGCCCCATGTCTCGGGGTTCTTGATGGTGAAATGGGGCTCTTTGATGGGGGCTTTGCGCACAACCGGGGTCGAGGGGCTGCCCCAATTGGGCGACCCGGCCCTGACCGCCGCCCTGATGCAAGAGGGCGCGCATTTCGGCGGCCATCAGGCCCTGTCCCAAGGTGCGATCATCACCGGGCTGGTCTGGGGCGCGATCACCGCCAGCGTCATCGACGGGCGGCTGCGCAATGCCGCGGGCTTCGCGCTGGCGGCGGCGGCGATGGCCTCGGTCGGGATCATCCACGCGCCGGGCCTGCAAGCGCCGCAACTGAACGGGCTGGTCGGCGGCTACCTGATTGTGGCGGTCTTTCTGGGGGTCTATTCGATGATGGCCCCGGCCCGGAGCCAGCCGGATGCTCCGGCACAGCCGACCGGCCCCGGTATGCCAGCCGAATAAACGCCGGATGAGCGTCAGAGAAACGATCCCCCCGGGCGGCCCTTTCAGGCGCTGTCCGGGGGGATCACGAGGAAATATTAAACATAATCTTCATTATTAAATCATTCAGGCTGCGAGTTCCGTTCGCTTGATCACAGATGCGGGTCTCTTCCATTTACCCTCTTCAACGATGGCGATAAACAGCGTCTACACTCAGCAATTTCCGAAGAGATATTATGAAAATTGTCATCACGGGCGCTTCGGGATTTATCGGGTGCCAGATCGTGCCGCTGCTGCGGGAAGGCGGGGCCGACCTGCTGCTGGTTGGCCGCGATCCGCAGGCGCTGGCCCGACAGTTTCCCGATCTTCCGGTGAGTTCCTACGAAGAGCTTGAGCGGCGCGGCAAGGGATATGACGCGCTGGTGCATCTGGCGGTGCGCAACAATGACAAGCCCGGAACCCTCGACGACTTTCGCGCGGTGAATGTCGAGCTTCTGGAGAAGATTGCCATGGCGGCGCGGACCGCCGGCATTGGCGTCTTCGTCAACATCACGACGCTGCATGCACAGGCCCCCGGCGCGGACCCCTATGGGCGCAGCAAGGCCGAGGCCGAGGCTCTTCTGAATGGATTTACCGGGCTGCGCGTGGTTCATCTGCGGCTGCCGGCGGTTTACGGGGCCGAGTATCGCGGCAAGCTGGCGGTGCTGAACCGGGTGCCCGCCCCCCTGCGCCCCCTTGCCTTCAGGTTGCTGTCCGCAATCAAGCCGACGGTGCATGTGAAACTGGTGGCGGCGGCAATTCGGGAAGAGGTTGGCCGATCCTTGTCCCCGGCCCCAGTCCCAGTCCCGGCCCCAGTCCCGGCCCCCTCCACACCCGGTTCACAAGACGCTTCAGACCCCGAGGCCGCTTCCAGCGAGCGGATCGTCTCGGACGCGCAACGGGGCAACGGGGCCTATACCGTCCTGCGTCGATCCATCGATATCGCCTTCGCCCTTTTCGTCATCCTGTTCCTATGGTGGGTTCTGCTTGCGGCCTGGGTCGCGGTGCGATTGTCTTCGCCAGGGCCTGCGATCTTTACTCAGGAACGGGTCGGACGGCATGCGACCCCTTTCACCTGCTACAAGTTTCGCACCATGCATATGGGCACGCGTCAGGCCGGCACCCACGAGCTGACCGCGGCGTCGATCACCCGAACCGGGGCTTTCCTGCGCAAGACCAAGATCGACGAGTTGCCCCAGATCTGGAACCTGCTGCGCAATCAGCTCAGTCTGGTGGGCCCCCGGCCCGGCCTGCCGGTGCAGACCAGGCTGACCGAAGAGCGTATGAAGCGCGGCGTTCTTGATATCCCGCCGGGCATCACCGGCTGGGCGCAAATCCACAATGTCGACATGAGCGATCCGGAACGGCTGGCCCGTCTCGATGCGCAATATGTGGCGCTGCGGTCCGCGGCGCTGGATGTGAAGATCATTCTGGCCACCGCCCGCGGCAAGGGACAGGGCGACAAGCTGGGCACCTGACTGGGCAACTGACTGGCTGGCCCCTTAGATCGAAGCGCGTCCTGCCGTCGGAGCCAGCGACAGGACATCGCGGGCCATCTCGGCCATGATCCGGCTGCGGGAATGCCGGTCGCGAAATGTCGCCCGGTCGAAATGGCGCGGCCCTTGCAGCAGGGTACGGACCCCCTTGGCCAGTCCCTCGGCGTCGCAGGGCGGAAACAGCGCGCTTCCGGGCACTTCGCGGTCCACGAACGCGGCCGCCTGCCCGCTGACACCGGCCAGGACGGGCTTTCCGGTGGCGGCATATTCGAAGATCTTCGACGGCAGGACCTTGAGAAAGGCGGGATGATCGTTGAGGTGCAAAAACAGGATGTCGGCCGCGTCGTAATGGTCGTAAAGCGCGTCGCGTGGCACCGGGGGAAGCACGTCGACATTGTCCAATCCGGCTGCCGCAACGGCTTCTTCCAGCTGACGCCGCCGGCCCCCATCACCCACCAGACGAAAGCGGGCTTCGCCGCGAAGCATCTTCGCCGCATCGGGGATCACATGATGCAGCCCCTGCCCCTCGCCCATGTTGCCGCCGTAGAAGATCACCGGCAGGCGGTCCGGGGATGCTTGGGGCACAGAGAACCGGCGTGTCAGGAAATCGCTGTCGATTCCATTGGTGAAGAGCCGAAATTCCTGGTCGGGGGCGACTTGGCGGGCATGGTCCAGAAAGCCGGGCGACACCAGATTGACCCGCGCGGCGCGGCGCAGGGTCCAGCGTTCGAGCCGTCGGAAGGCGGGGATCAGATGCCGTGTCCGGGATTTCGCCAGCAAGTCCGTCATCGTATCGGTAAACAGATCGCGGATATCGAGATAGAGCGGCACCCCTGCCCGGCTGGCCACCCGGGCGCCCAGAGCCGCAGTCATCAGACGGGACGAGGTGGCATAGACCAGATCCCAGCCTCCGGCACGGCTTAGCGCCAGGGCCCGGCGGGCAAAGACGGCGAAGGCCCGCGACTGATCTGCCATGCCGCTTTTGTGCGACGGCAGCGCGATGCGCCGGATGGTCAGGCCGGGGTGTTCTTCCAGGGCGGGCACGCCAGCGCCGGCCACGGCGGAATAGCGATTGGGCATCGAGGTGATCAGATCGATATGCAGATCCTCCGGGGCCTCGGCACGCAGGGCCTCGACCAGGGCCGAGGTGCGAAATGAGCCCGCGCTCAGATCGGGCGGGTAGTAGAAGCTTAGAATCAACAGGCGCATCATGGCTCCCAGGTCAGGCGGGTTTCTGTGGCCAAGGGCAAGGGCCCCTGCAGCTGCACGCGCAGTTTCAGACACGGATCATGGCGGCCGAAGCCGGGATGCCAGCTTGCGGGCTCGATTGTCAGCGTGCCGGTGCTGGTTGCGACCAGTACCTCGGTTCCATCCGGACCGGTCAGCCGGGCGCGGCACTCTGACAGGCTTCGGGCCTGCCATTCGGGGGTCAGCAGAAAGATGACATCGGCGCTGTGCTCGGCTGAAGAAGAGGTCTTGGGCCGACCGTGGACCCGGTCCCGCACCAGCAGCCCGTCTTCGCTCAATTCCCACTGGCGGTGATGCCGGGGCGCATCGGGCAGCCTTGCATACCCATCGTGTTCGGCCCTCAGCCGCAGCCGGTCGGCCTGTCGCTCAAGCCCGACGTTATGGATGCGCGCCCGCCGCGCTACGCGGAAACCGCCCCAGACCTCCGAGGAATCCTGCCCGTCCAGAACCAGGGTGGAGTGGGCCGCCGTGCCACGCTGGCGCAGCCGTTCGGCCCCGGCGCCATAGACCGAGGTGCCCGAGTTCACGATCAGCCGCCGTCCCTTCAGCGACAGCTCGAAGCTGAGACTGTCGGCATGGGCATGGCCGGGCAGGTAATCCGGCCCCACCGGCGCCGTGTCCGCCAGCAACACCGCGGCCCCGCGTTCCAGCCGGGCATAGCCGCTGTCGGGCAGGCGCAGGGCGCCCCCCTCCGCCCCCAAGTCGCGCGTCGTCGCCGGGGCCAGTCCCAGACGGGCGGCATAGGCACGGGCGGCGGCCGGAGGCGGGGCAATGCCGATGGTGGCATCGTTAAAAAAGGCGATCTCGTCATCGGGGTGGGACAACATCGTCATCCAGTGCAGCATGTCCGGCACCCGCGCTTCCCACTGTGTGACGGCCCGCGCCAGCGGCTCATTCGATGCCGGAGCAACGCAGCGGGTCAGGTTGATCAGGTCCAGAACATCCTCGAGCATCACGATGTGATACATGGGGCTCAGCTCGAAATGCCCGCCGTCGGGCAGGATCTGCTCGGGGATTTCCCGCTCCAGCAGCTTCAGGCCACGGTGCAGCCACGCCCGGGCCTCGGGGCCCTCGAAGTATAGCCCGGCAAAGACCAGCGCCTTGGCGTTGGCCAGCAGATGGTTGCCCAGGATGTGCCGTTCCAGATTGCGGGCAAGCCAGCGCACCTGGTCGGCCAGGCTGGCGCGGGCGGTTTCGGACAGACGTTGTCCCGCCAGCGCCCACTTGATCCAAGCCACGATCCGAAGCGACGTGGGATAGGGCTCCCAGCCGGTGCCCGTTCCCGGAGGGTTGGCGGCGATCCAGTCCGCGATCAGGACGTGATGGGCTGGCGCGCGCTGCGCCGCGTCTTCGGCCAGAAGATCGCCGAAATAATGCTGATTGTAACGCCAGAGCTTGTCGCGCCGGGGCCCGTCCCAGCCAAGCTCGGACAGATGCCCCGTCTGGCCCAGAAAATCGAACCGGTCGGGGGGCGTAAAACTGGCTCGCGTGGGAATGGGGGCGGTCCATGCGGACGACGGGGCGCGTTCCGGCAGCGGCGCCCCCCGTCGCGCCCGGGGGTGCCAGGCCCGCCGCCACAGTTGAAACAGAAGTTGCTCGGCCTTGAGATGACGCAGGGTGTGCCAGTAACGCGAGGCCTTTATCAGGGTCTTTTCCATCAATTCTGGCAATAATCGGTCCCGTTCCGCAGGCCCTCGGCCACGTCCAGGGTGATGCGGGCGACCTCGAACAGCTCGTCCGCCGGGATCGGTGCGGGGCCGCCCTGACGGATGGCGTCAAGGAAGGCCGCGGCGCAGGCGGTCTGACCCTTGTCCTGACGGCGCAGGGTTTCCTTCTTGAAACCGCGCCAGCCAAAGCCGCGCAGCTTCAGGAAATTGTCCAGCTGCAGCGTGCCGCCGGCGGCGAAGACCTCGATCCGTTCTTTCGGGAAGGCCGCGCCGCCATTGGCCAGATACAGGATCGTGCCGAACGAGCCGTCGGCAAAGCCCAGGGTGATCGCGGCCTTGTCCTCGGTCACCGCCACGCCGGGGGCGTCGCCCATGCGCCGGGCCTGAACCGAGACGATGGGTGCCCCGGCCAGAAAGCGCATCAGATCGATGTAGTGGCAGGCCTCGCCGATGATGCGCCCGCCCCCGGTCTGGGGGTCTTGGGTCCAGTGGTCGGCGGGGATGGCGCCGGCGTTCATCGTCATGATGAAGCTCTTGGGTTCGGCGGTGGCGTCGAGCAGCCGCTTCATGGTGCGGATCTGAGGGGCAAAGCGGCGGTTGAAGCCGACCATCAGATGACGGTCGCTTTCGGCATGGGCGGCCTCGACCTGGGCCAGGCCGTTGCGGTCCAGCGCCAAGGGTTTTTCCACGAAGACATGCTTGCCCGCCCGCAGCCCGGCGGCGGTCAGGGCGGCGTGACTGTCGTGGCGGGTGACGATGGCCAGGGCGTTGATCTCGGGCTGGGCGATCACCGCGTCCGCGTCCGACGAGGCATGGGCAAAGCCCGCCTTTTCGCCGTGCACCACGCCGCTGGTCCCCCCCGAAGAGGCGATCGTGTGCAGCCGCGCGCCGGCGGCCTTGAACGCCGGGATCAGCATCCGCGACGCATAATTGCCCGCCCCGATAACCCCCAGCACGGCCCCGCCCGCTGTGGCCGGCACCTCTGATACCCCTTGTGAAGGGCCTGTTTTGCCCGCGCCCAGCGTCACCTGCCGGATATGGCGGGGGGGCACGGCGTGGTCGTATTCCAGCACGATGCCAAGGGCGGTCTTGTCCTCGGACAGGGCCTTGTAGGCGTCGGGCGCCTTTTCGAAGGCAAAGCGGTGGGTGACCAGCGGACCCACATCCAGCGCACCGCTGTCGAGCATGTCCAGAACGGCCTCGAAATTGCGCTGCTCGGTCCAGCGCACGAAGCCCAGCGGGTAATCCTGCCCGCCGGCTTCATAGGCCGGATCGTAGCGGCCCGGCCCGTAAGAGCACGAGACCTGAAAGCTGAGTTCCTTTTCGTAGAAATCGGCGCGGCTCAACTCCAGCCCGATGACGCCGACCAGAACGATGCGCCCGCGCTGGCGGCTCATGCGGGCGGCCTGGCTGACCGGCTCGTTGGACTTGCTCGAGGCGGTGATGATCACCCCGTCCACCCCGGCGCCGCGGGAAAAGGCCATCGCCGCGGCGACCGGATCCTCACCGGCGGCGGGATTGCAGGTCTGCGCCCCGAAGCCGCGGGCCAGCGCCAGCTTGTCCTCGTCGAAATCGATGGCCATCACCCGGCAGCCCTGGGCGCGCAGCATCTGCACGGTCAGCAGGCCGATCAGCCCGACGCCGGTGACCACGAAGGCCTCGCCCAGGGTGGGGGCGGCCAGACGGATGCCCTGCAGCCCGATGGCGGCGACCACGGTGAACGACGCGGCCTCGTCCGAGACCCCGTCGGGGATGGCGGCGCACAGGTTGCGCGGCACCCGCACCACATCCGCATGGGGCCCGTTCGACACCACCCGGTCGCCGGGCCGCCAGTCCGGCACCCCTGCCCCCACCTCGGCGACGCGGCCGACGTTGCAATAGCCCAGCGGCAGTGGCTGGGCCAACTTGGAGCGCACCGCGTCCACCGTGGTCATCAGCCCGTCGGTCTGCACCTTGTCCAGCACCTGACGCACCTTGTCGGGCTGCGAGCGGGCCTTTTGCAGCAGGCTGGCCTTGCCGAAATCCACCAGCATCCGTTCCGTCCCGGTCGAGATCAGCGACAGGGTGCTGTCGATCAGAAGATGCCCGCGGCTGACCTGGGGGGCGGGGGCCTCGACCAGGGTGGTGCCGCCTTTGGCCATGTCTTGCAGAACTTGTTTCATGCTGATCCTTGGGAAAAAGGTCGCGACCGTGCCTTGCACGGCATAAAACACAGGGCGCGCACGCGCGATTTCTTATTCATCAAGCAGTGCGGTGCTGACAATCGCGTTTTTGGTCCTGAGGATGGGAATGCCATCAAGCACCGGATAGCTAAGCCCTGCCTGCCGGCTATGATAAAAGCCGTGTGTTTCCTGCAGTGGCGCATCGCTTCCCGGCAAGGTAAAATCGGGTCGGTCGGTGCCGTCCTTGCCCGGGGGCACGTCAATGACGTAGCACACCGTCGGGTTGAGCGGGTTGGCGGCAATATTTAGGGGGATCTTGGCGATCATCGTCCCCCCCAAGGCCGCGACGGTGCTGTCCAAATCCTTGATATAGCCATGCTCATCCATGCGCTCGCGCCCCTCGGGAGAGGCTATTTCGTAACCTGGTTCACAAAGGACCAAGCGGCGTTTGGCAACCCGGAACAACTCGGTCATCAGCTCCATCTGCTGACTGCGGTTGGGTTCGAGCGCATGGTTGGAAGTGATCAGGTCAATGCTGTTTGAAGGCAGGGGAATGCGCAGCATATCTGCCGAAAAGACCCGGAACCGGCTCGCAATATCCGGATGTTGGGACGCGAGATAGGATTTACCCTTGATAAGCCGCGACCAACTGATGTCGAACGCAAGGATCTCTTGGGCGAAGTCCTCGGGCAACAGACTGGCGACGCCGCTCAGGGTTGTAAGCTCTCCCGAGCCCACATCCAGCATCGTCAGTCCCGGGCCAGAAGAGGAAGGGGCGTGTGCAAGAAGAAGATCGGCCACTTCCTGCCAATAGGATTTTGCCCAATCCGCGTTGCTGTTCACATGCTGGATGTAGGTGCCGGCCTGAAGGTCGTATGAAATCTCGATGATATCGCTGAGCGGGGCAGCAACCTCATTATTCTCCTTGAGATACTTAATGATGTTTCCACCATTCTGATAAACCTCTCGCACCTTGGCGACGTTGATGAAAGAGTCAGAGTGGTTCATCGAAAAAGTCCTGCTTCTAAAGGCTTAAGGGGGACGGAATGTCCGACGCGGCATGCTAGTTTAGCTACGCTCGGGGGTCCAGAGAGAGCGCACACTCCTCAGACCTGCGCGGGCACTTTCAGCAAGCTCGCCAAATCGGCGACAGGGTGGGCAGATTGACGGCAGAAGGCTTCGGAAAAGTCAGACAGGGCACTCCGCACAGGCTCTGAGCGCCACCATCCGGGGACGGACTGCTCTATCCGGGCGATCCCGTCGGCCATCTGTTCTGCGTCGCAAAAGGCAATGCCGGCATCGATCAGCTTTTGATAGAGCGGCCTCATCGCCGGCTCCAGACGGTCCAGCCCCTGTTCCATCAGGAAGACAAACGGGAAATCGTTCATCAAGGCATGGGCGATGCCAGAGGATTCATAGCCAAAGACGATAAGCCGCGCAGAGCCGGACAACGTCGCGAAATCCGCTGTGGCACTTTCGACGCTAATGCCCGTGGCTCGAAGTTTGTGAAGAAAGGTTGCCGTGCTCTTAAGGCGTGAATGATGCGGTTTGACGCGGATTTTGCCTTTTACAGAGGCTGGAATCCGGGAAAAGAACCCATGCAGATTTTCAAGATAGGCCTCTTGCTCGATCTCGGCGTCGAACAGGAAGAAATTGTTGTAGGGGGGACGGGTCAGCATCAGGATGCCCCCGTCGGGGTCGGGGCGCAATTCGCGGCCGGTCTTCGTGAAGCAGAACGCAGGTACGACGGGGCTGTCCGGGCGATGCCATCCCCAGCTTAGAAAAGCGTCGGCGGTCGCGATCTCTGTCTCGACATGTCCCAGCTTCATTCCGGCATATGGATGCCCGTGCTGGCCACAAATGTAGCGGGTCTTGCCCTTGTCGATCAGACCCCCAAGCCAATGGGTAAAGCCCTCGTCGCCATCGAACGCATTCGAGGTGAAGACGGTCTCGGGCGCTTCGGGCAGGGCCGTGAAATCCAGATCGCGTTGCGGATCCAGTTCCAGAAGGCTCGTGGGGATCGTGTCGCAGCAGGTCCGGTAAAGAAACTGCTGCCACGGCGTCTCGGGTGCCAGCGCCTGGAAGAGAGCGTGGCGCAATGCAGGATCGGGGGCAATTTGAGGGATCGGCACAGATGGCAGGGCGAAGGGAATTTGCCCCAGACGAAGCTGGACCATGACATTGTGGGCCCGCCCCAGATAGGTTTTCGTAAAGGCATATCGAGCCCTGCGGTGCAGGCGGTTCTTCACAGCGCGCAGCGGTCCGGCGGGCGCGGGAAGCGGCGCCAGCCCGGCAGTCCGGTCGGGGATCGCTGGCGCGTGGGATGGGCCTGCCTTGGTGGCCGACACACAGATCAGGGCCCGTTGCAGCACTATGGTCTGCCACATGTCGCTGGCCACCCGTTCGCTATGCGCCTGCAGACTGTGGCAATGAAGGTCGACGCCGACTTCATCGAGACGTGCGAACTGCTCGAAGCCCTGCGTCATGGAGGCCGCGCGGGCAGTGCGAAAATGGCGGTGGCAGATGCAGATCGTCCGCCAAAGCCAATGGCCCAGCAAGATCTTGAGGCTGCGGCGCGAGGGGCTGCGGTGCACAAGCGCGGGCCACAGGATCACCAGCCGGTCCAGCAGGTCTTCCATATCGGCGTTGACCGCGCGAAGGTCGGTCTCGTAGCGCTGCCAGTCCAGTTGGAAGAACGCGTCGGGCAGCAGGGCAGGCAGCCTTTCGCCGTCGGCCCCACGGCTGATATCGGCATGGCTGGTGTCGGCATGGCTGGTGTCGAAAAGCCGGCCTGACACGAACGAGTTGATCGCAACATTCCTGTGGTCGCGCCGGATCAGCTCGGGACTGGGCCCAAGCACGAGGTTTCGAAGCATCGCTTTCACATTTCCCGATAGGCGTCAGTTCGCCCCTGTGATGAGGTCGCACGAAAGGCGCAAACGCGCCGATATGCAAGCCTCAAGAACACGCCACCCCCCAAGGCCACAGACGCATGGTCTTTGGTGCCATCTGTCGTATACAAGCGCCTGAACATGTGTCTAAAAGAAAACGGCGTCGTTCCGGCCGAAATTGCAAGCGACGCATGCCGCAAAGCGTTGCAGGTAAGTTATCGGGGGTTGCTACCAAGGGGTATGGATTATGTACAATAAAAACCATTACCTTTTGCATATCCTCACGTCGGTAGTCATCATCACTGCCCCATACGTAAACGTGCTATTCCTTGTAAGGCCATCACACCTTTTTGGAAAAAACGCATTTCTTTTTTTGCAGCTTGCAGTAGTGATGGTGGTCGCCATTGCACTGGCGATGTCGCGAAAAGGTCGATTGCACTTCGCCGTTGTGCCAGCGCTTGGGCTTCTCACCACCACCATGATTGTGTGGGCGTTTAGAAAAATAATTTACGTTGAGAATATCAGCTTGATGACGCTGAGATTTTTCTTCTTTTGGGCGTTTGCATATTGCTTCATGCGCTTGATAAGCAGTCGCTCAAACCCAGAGCTGATATTAGTATCACTAGTAGTGCAAGGAATAATGGTCACACTAACGGTGATCGCAAACAACATCTTCTTTCCCGGCCTTAATGTTATTGATGGACCAGACGGCATTCCAGTTCTGATTTACGACGGGGAACGGCAACGGGGGGGCATTCTCGGAGCTTCTATAGCCGCGAACTTCCTTATCGTTTCTATGTTTTCTCTCTATTTTTTAAAGAAGGGCAGCTTCTTGGGAAAGATGCGCCCACTTCTGATGGCCACGTTCATGTTGGGAGTTTACCTGAACCAAAGCCGGTTTCCCATTGTGATAATGGCTCTGATAGGACTGCACTACTTTTTTATTAGTAAGAATAAAGGTTTGATGGAGACAGCAGGCCGGGTTTCAATTTTCGCTGCCGCAATATTCACTTTCATAAATTACCTGAACTACATTTCCGATATTTTGCTGATAGACAATGTTCTGAAGAGGTTCTCTTCTGATGGGGGCGGGAGATTAGATAAAATTCTTCTAGGCTTCGACGTATGGATGGAGAATTTTTCGTCGTTCATGTTCGGCAATTCATTGGATAAGGTCGCGCAGATTGTGAATGGAATCCAAATCTCGGATAACAGTTTCATACTTATCGCCACTCAGCTGGGATTCATCTCTCTCGGAGTGTTTATTGCTGCGCTGTGGGGGATCTTCAAGACCGCGCGCGGCCCGGTTCTGGTATTTGCAGCCTATTTCTTATTGAACTTGAACGTCTCAAATGTAATTCTTTGGGACGGATACGTTCTGTCATTTTTTGCGGCATATGCGGCGTTTGCTAAGATATACGAAATAAGGAATTTTCGCTTTGAACGCACGGAACAAATACAGGGGTTCAGGGGCGGTAAGGCACTGGGCCGCGCGTTTTAATGAGTTCTGAAAGTCTTGAACGCAGTCAGGGCTTTCAGGGCTTTCGCACGCAGCAGTCGCGGCACGCCCACATCTATACGGTTCACCTGATCAAGGTGGGCTAGTACCTCTTTGTATTCCCCCTGCGCATAATGCGCCCGAGCCAGGGTATAGGTCATCCAGGGAAACGCGTCCTGGCCATATCTTGCGCGCAGGGCCTCGGCCCATCGCAGGGTGCGCGCGGCGGTGCTCATGCTGTTTCCGGCCAGCCAGTAGCTGCCAAGACGCTGCGACGAAAAGACGAAAGCATCCGTCTGTCTGGCGCAGCGCAGCCAGTAGTCGTAATCCTCGGCCGCCGCCAGATCGGGGTCCTCGGAGAGAGAGCCCACCTGCGTGGCCAGGGTCCGGCGCAGCACGACGCTTGAATTCGGGATGCGATTTCCGTGACGCTTGAGATTTTCGAACACTGGCGCCGCAAGCGGGCCGGTCCCCAAGGTGGGCGCCCGGAACCATCGCTTGGATTCGGGCACGATCTCTAGGTCATGATAGAACAGATCGGCACCGGCCTCCATTTGCTGACGGGCGATCTCCAGCTTGTCGGCCCGCCACCAGTCATCGGAATCCAGGAAGGCAAGGTAGGTGCCGCTGGCCATCGACAGCGCCCGGTTGCGCGAGCGGGCAATGATGCCCTCGTTGTGGATCTGGGCGACGCGCAGCCGCGGGTCGTGGAACTGGGCTATGAGCTCGAGCGTGTCGTCCGGGGAATGGTTGTCGACGATGCACATCTCCCAGCTTTGGCAGGTCTGGGCGCGCACGGACCGGATGGCGCGCGCCAACAGCTCGGGGCGTTTGTAGGTCGGGGTGATGATCGAAAAAAGCGGCGCGCTCATTCATTTGCTCCGACAGAGGCCCCTGTCCGGGTGGGCGAGGAGGGGTCGGAGGCTTCGAAGGCTTCCTCTGAATCCGTGTCGACAGACCAGTTGCCATCGATGAATTGCCGACACCACATTTCGAAGCACACGACCGCAAACAGGGTATAGGTCCCGTCGGCCTGCCCGGTCCGGGTCAATTGCCGAAGCCGTTCCACGGCGGCGAAGTCGAACACGCCCCTGCCCTCGATCGTGGATCGCGACAGCGTATCCTCGACCATATGGCGCATGGGGCCTGCGAACCACGTGCGCAGGGGGGCGCCGAAGCCCGTCTTGGGCCGATAGATCACATCCTTCGGCAGATAAGGCTCCATCGCCTGTTTCAGGATCCACTTGCCCACGCTGCCCTTCTGCTTGAGCTCGCTGGGAATGGCGTGGACATAATCGACAAGATCGAGGTCAAGAAAGGGAACCCGCACCTCGACGCTGGCGGCCATCCCGGTCTTGTCGGTGTAATTCAGGTTATGATCCGCAAGGAAATGCTTTGCCTCCAGCCTGAGAGTGGATTGCATGTCGTCGTAGCCCGCGGGCCGGGTATCCAGGGTCTCATGCATGGGGGCGTCGACCATGGCCGTGGTCAGATCCCCGGCAAACCTACGATCCAAAAGCTGGGCGGCCGTCTGGGAAGGCTGCCATTGGAACAGTCTGATCAGGCGCTCTTCGGGGGTGCCGGCAAACGAGCCCAGCAATTTCTTGGCGCGGCGCAGCGCGGCAGGCTGGGCGGGCAAGCGCGCAGAGACGGCGTCGGCGCCCCGGCGGACGGCCGAAGGAACCCAGGCCAGACGCTGTGCGATTTGCACGGCATGGTGGCGCCTGTACCCGGTGAAAACGTCATCGCCCCCCGTGCCGGACAGCAAGACCTTCAGCCCGGCGTCCCGGGCCACTTCCGATATGGTCAGAGAGTTGATGCCGGCAGGGTCCGCGTTGGGCTCATCCATGAAGTATAGGTATTCGGCCAACCGGCTGTTCATGGTGTCGTCGACCGCGACTTCGTGCAGGGTGACCCCCAGATGTGCGGCCACCTTGCGGGCATAGGGAAGGTCATCGACAAATCCGTCGCGCCCCGTGGTCTTGGTTTCGTTGCGGATGGTGAAGCATTCCAGACGCGCGTCGGAGCCCAGGCTTTGCTGGGCAAAGGCACATATGGCCGAACTGTCCAGACCGCCCGACAGGAAGGCCCCCACCGGAACGTCCGCAACCATCTGCCGGTCTACCGCCATCTTAAGCGCTTCGGCCACTTTTTCCGGCGTGTAATCCGCCGCGCTGAGCGATCCTACGGGTTTGCCCGCCGCCCCGTCCCGATAGATGCGCCGGACCGGAGGGCCGCCGATCTTCTGGGTCAGCACTTCTCCGGGAAGCAGCTTGGTGATCTGGCTGATCACGGTTTCGCGGCCCGGGGACCACAGGTAGCTCAGATGCCGCGCCACGGCCGCCGGGTTGAGAGTGGGAGCCACCTCTCCGGAGCGCACCAGCGCCTTCATCTCACTGGCAAAAGCCAGCCGCTGACCGTCCCGGGCGATGTAAAGAGGTTTGACCCCCAGGGGATCGCGCACCAGGGTCAACTTGCGGTCTTGCCGGTCCCAGATGCCGAAGCTGAAGATACCATTCAGTTTGGGCAGACAGGCCTCGCCTTCGGCTGCGAACAAGGCCAGCAGAACCTCGGTGTCGGAGGTGGTGCGAAAGGACGTGTTCGCTGCAAGCAGCGAGGCGCGCAATTCCCGGAAATTATAAAGCTCGCCATTGTAGACGATGATGTAGCGCCCGTCGGGCGACACCATTGGCTGGTTGGCCGAAGCGCTTGTGTCTATGATCGACAGGCGGCGATGGCCCAACCAGGGCTCTTCAAGACCTGGCAGGGTCCAGATGCCTTCGTGATCCGGCCCCCGCCGTTTCAATGTTCGGAGGCCCTTGGCGGGATTACCGTAAGGCTCTCCCAATACACCGTAAATTCCACACATGATTAAATCTTGTTTGTCCGGTCAAAGCGACGCATCGGAAGATGCAAGAAGCCCGTGATGGGCGGCGACCTGAAGCAGGCCCTTTTCCAGGGAAATACGAGGGGCCCAGCCCTGCGCCCGCGCGAGGGCAATATCAAAGCAGCTGTCCTTGATCTCATGTTCCAGAGGTTCAAGCTGTTGGATCAGGGGCTTGTGGCCGCTGATAGCCCCTATCCTGTCGATCAGTTCCTTCAGCGACGTGCTTTGCCCGCTGCCGATGTTGAGGACGGGGGGGCCGCCGGGGCGCATTCCCATCGAAGCCAATGCCTCGGCGACATCGGTCACATGAATAAAATCGCGTCGGGCACTGCCATCCCCACGCAACCGGGTCGCTTCCTGCCGAAGCAGGTTGCCCAGCACAATGGCCACGAACCCCTGCCGCCCGCGCAACGATTGGCCGGGACCATAGGGGTTGGCAATCCGGAATATCTGGGTGTTCAGCTCGTTCAGCTGCCGCGCCATCAACAGGTATTTCTCGATCGTCAGCTTCTGGATGCCGTGAGGGCTGAGCGGGTTTGTCGGGCTGGTTTCGGACACCTTTTCGCTGTCCTGATTGCCATAGACCGACGCCGAAGAGGCAAAGACCAGCTTGCCCACTTTCCGGGCCTTGCAGCGTTCCATGAACTCAAGCGTGGCTTTGACATTATGGGTCAGATCCGCCGCCAGATCCTTCGCCATATCCACAGGGGCGGTCGAAGCGATAAGATGGTAGACCACATCGCTGCCGGCAAGGGCCTCATCGACACCATCGGCATCGGGGAAATCGGCCTGAATCCATTCCACTTCGGATGCCAGATCGGCCGGCCGGGACTTTCTGTCAAGAACCCGAACCCGGTGTCCCAGGGCCACCAGCGCGGGCACAAGCGCAGAGCCGATGAACCCATAGCCCGCGACGGTGCAGGATCTTTGACTGCGGGTTTCGACAGGCATCGCTATTCGCACTCCAGAACACGTTGGTATGTAGCCAAGGCCGCAGCCTCTTTGAAAGCGCGATCAGCATGGGAAACAGTAGCTTGCGACATCTTTTCCCGGACACTGGCGTCCGCCGCCAGACGGGAGATGGCCGCGGCCAGCTTAGCAGGATCGCGAGGCGGGACAAGATAACCCGTTATTCCGTCGTCGACAGTTTCGCGGGCCCCACCCACATCGGTTGCCACGATCGGAAGGCCACTGGCCGCCGCTTCGACCAAGGCCACCGAGAACCCTTCCGCGTGGGAGGGGAAGACAAACCCGTCGGCTGCGGCATAAAACTCCATCAGTCGCCGGGCATCCTCGATCTTGCCATGTAGCCGGATCTGCTTTGTCAGACCCAACGCCTCGCGCTTGTGTTCCCACGCGTTCATCTGGTCGAAAGCGGGCCCGACAAGATCAAACCGGATATCCTGTCCGTCGGCATGAAGAAGACGCGCGGCTTCGAAAAGATCGTCGATGCCTTTTTCCGGAATGAGCCAGCCCACGTAAAGAAGGCAAATCGGTTCCGGGGGGGCGGTTTCCGGGCTGGCGGGGTCTTCGGCGATCTTCAAACGTATCGGGGCCCCGCCCCGCGCCGCGCGGTCCTGACCCAGCTTGAAAAAGGTGTCGCGGGCCGTGGCCCCGATACGTTCGATCCTGCACGGGTCCAGAATAGAGCTGTAATACTCCGCCCAGCTGCGGGACTGGCAGACAATCACCACGCGGCCGCGTCTCACGACGGCTCGCACCAATCTTCGCAAAAGCGCCGGGCGCCCCGCCCACCAGGCCGAAAAGTTACCGTCGACCATGATGATTTTGGGCGTACGTCCCGACAGGCGGACGACAACCGCCCAGACAACCTTTTCGTAAAAGGATCGAAAGGCACTGCTGAAGAACACCACGTTTCCGCCGGGTTCGGTCATGCGGATAGCCCGCAGCAACCGTCCGAAATTGGCGATATGGCGTCGCAGCCCCCCCATCTCCTTGGCGACCAGAGGTACGAAATGCAGGTCGGTCCGCTCGCCCAGACGTTCATGCAGCCAGCGGCTCAAAGAGGCGATGCCCCCCACCGGAGGAGGGAAGGGAACCACCAGACTGGTGCGGCGACGGGGGCGCGCAGTGCCGCGCGACGGCCATCCCAGCCGTGCCTTCGCCAGATCGATGTGGCGCCGTTCCAGAAACAGCAGCGATGGAAAGGTGATGATGCTGCCGACCGCCAACGTCAGCATCAACACGAAGTGCAGCAATGCGCCAAGAAGATCCCCGAGCGGGCTGAGCGCATAGCGCAGCGCAAAGGAGACAAAGACCGCACCGGCAATCACGATGATCTGATGGATCGGGGCGATCGGCATCCCGAAACGCGGCTTCAGCCAGTAAAGCGAGACCCAGACCGCCAGAAATCCCAGTACGACCAGCTTGAGCGCCAATCCCTCGGACCCCAACCCCGCCCCCGGGATCGCGGCCGAGGCGGGCGCCAGTACGAAATAGCTGCCGATGATCCCGAAAACGGCGAAGGCGATCCCCACGCCGGCTGCGATCCGGGTCTCCTTGGTGGCAAGGAACATGGTGCCGGTAACCTGTCCCAGAGCCTGGGCCACGGGCATCAACAACAAGATGGTAATGGTCATCAAGCCCGGCTGATACCGGGGGCCCAGGACATAGGTCACGATCTCCTGCACCCAGGGCATGAGAAGCGCGGCGCCAAAGGCAGCGGCGGCAAAAACCGCGCGCGATGTGCGGGTATAGATGATTCTGACGTGGTCGGATCTTCCCGCGGCATGGGCTTCCGAGATTTCCTTCCAGAAGATGCGCAGGATCGAGGTCACGGCCAGCAAGGAAATGGCGGCGATCTGCAGACCGATCGCCAGAAAGGCCTGATCGACCGATCCGCTCCAGGTCTGCAACATCCAGCGATCTCCGAAGGCCAGAAAGAAGTCGAAGGCGGTCAGCAGGGCAAGCGGTTTGCAATAGGTCAGATACTGATGGAACACCGCCCGGGTCCCGCCGGGCTTTTTAAGGGCGGGACCGGTGTCGTAGCCGTAGAAAATCGCCGTCAGCACCGCCCCTGCGGTCCATTCCAGGATCATCAGAAGAAACAGCGCCGGAAGCGCCAGCCATCCGAAAAGATAAAGAAAAAGCACGCCCAGAAAGTGTCCGGCCATGATTACCGTATTGGCAATCTGGACCGGTTTCGATTTCCGGCTTGCCTCGCCCATCTGGGACACCATGGCCCAGACGCTGTACTGCGAATATACGGCCAGAAATGCCAGGGCCAGGATCTCTCGGGGTTCGCCGCTCCAAATGCGTTCCAGAAGGTCCTGCGGGATCAGCACCAGCAACAGAAGCAGGCTGATCAGGATCTGCGCGGCAACAAAGCTCCAGTAACCCAGAAGAAACCGGCGGCTTTGAGGCTGCTCGGACAGCAGGGTGAAAAAGGCGTTCGAGGCGGCAAGATCCAGAAGCTGTCGCAAGGCGATGAATGTGGCGATCAGATAGCTGAACCGACCGAACTCCTCGGGCCCTAAAAAGCGCGCCAGCATGAGACCGGTCATAAAATTCGTGGCTGCCCGCACCAGGGTAAGTGCGATGCTCCAGCTGATCCGGGTGGACAGGCTCTGACTCAAGAAGATTGTCCAAAGAAGGCAAGGCAGGCTTGTAAAGACCGGTCGATCTCTGCCTGCAGCGAATGCTGGGTCCAAAGCCCCCGCGCCTTGAGCTTTTCGACACGGTATTCCAAAACGGGCACAGGTTCGGGTGATCTTGCGGCGCGCGAGGGCCGTTCGATTTCCGGCCGGTGACCGGTCAGACGTTCGGCGGCATCCGCGACCATGTCCGCGACCTCCAACAGGCTTGTCGCTTGTCCGCTGCCCAAGTTGAAAACGCCATTGTCCAACTGGGCGGGCGCAAGCTTGCTTAGACCCACGGCGATACGGGCGACATCGCTCAAGGCGACGAAATCGCGCACTTGAGAGCCGTCGCTTTTCAGCACGATCCGGCGGCTGGTGGCCACTTGTCGGCACAAATCATTCGCGATGAGCGTCCAGCGGTCCACCTCGGGGTTGAGCGGGGCCCCCAAGGCATTGGACAGCCGGATGTTCATCCCCTCGATCTCGTCGCGCTCCATCGCCGCGCGGACGAAATGCTCGAAGCCCAGGTGGCTGATGGCGTAGGGATGCAGCGGAACTGGCAGGCGAGATTCGTCGATCCGCCCCTCAAGCCTGCCATAGACATGCGCCGTCGAGAAGTTGACGAACCGCTTCACCCCTGTCTGGCGGGCCGCGCTCAGCACATTCAGGCCCTGCTCGATATTGATGCGGACGGCCTTTGCAGGATGGTCGCCACTGATGATCTCGTTGGCGGCGGCAAGGTGAAAGATCACGTCGCAGCCCCGGGTGTGCCGCATCAGGTCCTCGACGTCATCGTAATCGACGGGACAGATCTTGGCACCCTCGAGGGCAGGCAAGGCATGGCTGATGCCCCGGGTGGTAATCCGCACTTCGGCACCATCGGCCAGAAACGCCTGTGCAATGCGGCCTCCGACATAGCCGCTGCCGCCGGTAATCAGGACGCAGGTCATTTGTGCTTCAGGGCCCAGTCATAGGGAATGTGATTTTCCAGGGGATCGCAGCGGTCGATCTCGCCCGCGGTATGGAACTCGGTCGCACAGTTCGCCACGATGGCCGGCACGGTGCCGACACCCTTGAAACCATTCCAGACCATCGGCGGCACGGTGACCAGACAGTAATTGTCCGGCCCCATGAAAATTTCCTGAAGCTGACCCTTGGTGGGGCTGTCTTCGCGTTCGTCATAGAGAACGAATTTGATGTTGCCGTGGGGCACGGCATAGTTCAGCGTCATGCTCTTGTGAATGTGCCATGCCTTGATGGCGCCGGGGTTCACGCAAGAGAAATATATTTCCCCAAAGGTCTCGAATTCCGGATCGCTGGTCTTGAGCATATGCATGACCTTGCCACGCTCATCCAGGATCTGTCGTTTCGGAGTAATCTTTACGCCATCAATCAAGGATTGCATGGTTCAGCCCCTTCATAAGCTTCAATCTGTTCCGAGGTGATCGCCATCGGGCTCTCTCCGTTCCACATGCGCTTGTACCAGTTCACCGTGTGATGGACCGTGTCCCCGAAAGTCCATTTCGGTCGCCAGTTCAGATGCAAGTTGGATTTGTCGCAATTTAACAAAAGCAGGCCCGCTTCGGCGGGAGAGCCGGTTTCCGGGGCCGCCACCACCTCTCCGGCGCCCCAGGTCTCGACGATTGCATCCGCCAGTTGCGACACGGTCTTGTTGGAACTGTTGTAGGGGCCGAAATTCCAGGCGCCGCGATATTTCAGCGGATCTTCCAGCAAGCGGGCCGCAAGGTGCAAATAGCCGCCTACAGGCTCGATCACATGCTGCCAGGGCCGGGTCGACCCGGGATTGCGCAACCGGATCGGTTCGTTGCCGTGCAGGGCCCGGACGGCGTCCACCACGATCCTGTCCTTGGCCCAGTCCCCGCCGCCAATCACGTTGCCGGCCCGGACGGTCGCGGTTCCCAGATGGGGAATATCGTTCAGAAACGACTGCTGATAGGATGAGAAAACCAGTTCCGCCGCAGCTTTCGAGGCGCTGTAGGGATCCTTGCCCCCCAAGCGGTCATTTTCACGATAGCCGTAAATCCATTCCCGGTTTTCGTAACATTTGTCCGAGGTCACATAGACAAGGGCCCGGACGGAGTCGCTGCATTGGCGCAGCGCCTCCAGAAGGTGGACGGACCCCATGACGTTGGTCTGGTAGGTTTCCACCGGATCGACATAGCTGTCCCGGACCAGGGCCTGGGCGGCCATGTGGATGACCACCTCGGGCTCGGCGGCCCGCATCGCCTTCAGAAGAGCAGTCGCGTCGGTCAGCTCCCCATCCACATGAGAGATGCGGGACCGCAGATCCAGCGCCGCGAAAAGATCGTCCGGCGTGCGTTCGGGGCGGGCATATCCATAGACCTCGGCACCCAGATGCACCAGCCAATGCGCCATCCAGGCCCCTTTGAAGCCCGTATCGCCCGTGAGAAAGACCCGCTTTCCGGCCAGAGAGGCAATATCCGGACTTACCATTTCTTCCAGGCCGCTTCTTCATCCGACAGCAGGCCGTCAAGGAGCTTCCAGTCGCGGTAGGTGTCCATGCATTGCCAAAAGCCGTCGTGGCGGTACATCATCAACTCTTCGTCCGCGACCAGCCGCTTCATCGGCTCCTGCTCCAAGACAAGATCGTCATTGTCATCAAGATAGTCGAAGACCCGTCTGGAGCAGACGAAGTAGCCCCCCGAGATACGCCCGCCGCTTGCCTGGGGCTTTTCGTTGAACCCCTTCAGAAGACCGTCTTCGGATGCGGCCAGTTCGCCGAAGCGGCCCGGGGGGCGCACACCTGTCACGGTCATGGCCTTGCCGTGGGATTTGTGGAACTCCAGCAGTTTGTCCAGATCCACATCCGACACGCCATCCCCGTATGTCAGGAAGAAATGATCGTCGTCGGCCACGTATTTCTTGATCTTGCGCAGGCGCCCGCCTGTCATTGTCTCCAGCCCGGTTTTCGCGATGATCACGCGCCAGCCTGCCTCGTCATGCTCGGCCCCGTGCGCCTGGACCTGAGATCGCCCCAGAACCAGTTCGCAGTCCCCGTAATGGCGGTCATAGCTCAGGAAAAAATCAGTAATCGTATGCCCCATGTAACCCGAGCAAAGGACAAAATCTTTCACGTCGAAATGAGAGTAATATTTCATGATATGCCACAAAATGGGCTTGCCCCCGATGGGGATCATGGGCTTGGGAATATTGTCCGCCACGTCCCGGATACGGGTCCCGAATCCGCCGCACAAGATAACTGCCTTCACTGATAATTTCCTTCTTCATATAGGTTCAGATAGCTTTCGACAGCGATATCCGCCTTGAATAAGCTTTCATACTTCTTTTGACCCATCGCGCCCCAAGCGTCCACGAGGGCCCGGTTTTCCAAGCAAAAGGTCAACGCCTTCGCCAGCTCAGACACATCCCCGGGTTCTACCAGAAGGCCGGTTTGCCGGTCGTCCACCTGTTCGGGGGTGCCGGCGACCCGGCTGGCAATGACCGCTTTTCCATAACTCATCGCCTCGATGACGACATTGGGAAAGTCTTCGTTGCCCAGAGAGGGCAGCGCCAAGATGTCGATCGCGGCCAGAAAATCCGATATGCGGGCCTCGGAAGGGACGAAACGTATGGTGTCGTCCAACCCGGCCGTGCTCACCTGTTGCTTCAGGCTGTCCTCCAGCGGACCATGCCCCTCTAGATAGACTTTCAGGTCCTTCAACAGCTCGGGCCGCTGATCTCTTACGTCCTCGACGGCCCGGATCAGAATGCCATGGCCCTTGCGCGGCACCATCAGCGCCACGACCCCCAGCATGATGCCCTGAAAATCCGGCGGCACGTCCAGACGCTGCCGCACCTGCGCCGCAGGTTCCTGGATGTCGCGACGGGCATAGCCATTGGGGATACGAACCACGTCGCCAGGGTCCAGATTCAACACATCGATCAGCTTCTTTCGCGCCGAGGAAGAGCCGCAGACAAACCTGTCGACAGAGCGTTTTACAAGAAGATCAACAGGCCACCCCAGCCATCGGCGCGGCGAGCGGTAAGGCTCGGCCTGATTGTTGACCACCATCAAGATCCGCGGCACCCGCGTCAGACAGCCCGCGACGGCCATCGCGCGCACGGAACGCGCGGCCGGATAGCCGCCGTTGTTCAGATGCAGGATGTCTGGCCGCAAGCGGCGCAGGAGGCGGACGCCCTGAAGCACCTCCCACAGGAACAGCGGATAGGACAGCACCAGCCGGTTCAGGGCCCGCAGAGCCTTGGACACCGGGCGCAGCGGGCCGTCCCAGTGGGTTCGGGGAAAATCGCCGCTAAGGGTCGGCAGGACGCTCACGGGCATGTCTGGCGTATATGCGGCGCACAGACCGGCCCAGTAATGCGGGTTGGACGGGTAGCTGAAGCTGACATCGGCACGGGACCGCAGGGCCTTGGACGACCAAAGATGCACAAGCATGCGCTCGCAGCCGGCAAAAAAGCTGCATTCGGAGTGGTAATGTATCTTCATGCGCTCTGCGACGAACCTTTCAACCAGTCGAGGGTTCGGGCCAGTCCGGCCTGCGAGTCAATTCGCGGATGCCATTCCAGCGCTTTGGCAGCGGTGGAGATATCAACCCTGTAATCGGCCAGATCGTTCTGGCGCAGGTCCTCTGAAGACCGCACTATCAGCTCTTCCGATGCGCCGGTGAGCGTCAGCGCCTGCGCCACAACCTCGTTGAGAGTGGTCGATCTGCCCGCGCCCAGATTGATGATGCGCCCCTCGATACCCGGGCGCAGCATCATCGCGGCAAGCCCCTCCAACAGGTCGTCGATATAAAGAAAATCCCGCTGTTGGTTGCCACTGGACATATGAAAGGCGCGCCCCGAACTCAGTGCCGACAGCAGCGCGGGAATGAACATGTCACCGCTCTGGCCCGGTCCGTAGACCACCGACGGCCGGGCGATCACCACATCAAGGCCAAGGGTCCGGTGCAGCATCTGCAACATCTGAGTCGCGGCCAGTTTCGACAGCCCATAGGCCGAGACCGGCGCCTCGCGCTTCGCTTCGTGGAACGGGGTGGCCACAAGCCCGTATTCGTCGCAGGTGCCCATAAAGACCATTCTGCAGAAGCCGGGGGTGCGGGTGCAGGCCTCGGCCAGACGCAGGGTATTGGACAGATTGGTATCCAGAAGCTCGCGCGTCAGCTCGACCGTTGTGAGAGTCCGGTTCTTTTGTGCCGCCAGATGGACAACATGCGTCACCGCCCGGCTGGCCATAAGAGCGCTCAGGCTTTCGACGTCGGTAGGATCATAAAGCGTCATTCCCGGCCCCGGATTGCGCGACGCCCGCACCACCTCGTGCCCGCTACGCTCCAGAAGCCCGGCCAATGCCTGACTGATGAAGCTTGAAGCGCCGGTGATCAGACAGACGCTCATGCCGCTTGCTCACGCTCGAGCTGCACAGGCGCAAACTTTGTGCCAAGCTTGCGTAGGCTCCATGGTGCATGGGCTTTTCTAGCGGGATCAATGGCTTGGATTGTATCGGTATTCACAACAAGGCTCTTTCGCAAATTACCCGGGCACTGTGTTCGGTGCCAAGGCCTTCAGTCAGCAGGGCCGCACGGTCAGACAGCCTTTCCAGCGAGGGCAGCAGTCCTTTTGCACCAAGCCATTCGGTCAGCCGCTCTTGCCAGCCCGGGTCGTCATGCTCCCCCAGAAGCACCGCCGCCCCCGCCCTGTCCAGCGCCTCGGCGCCGGGGCGCTGGTTCTCGGCCAGGATCAGCAGCAATGCGGGCAGACCCAGGCAGCAGCGCTCCCAGGCGGTGCCGCCGGCGCCGCCGATGGCCAGATCCGCGTCGGCCATCAGTGTCGCCATGTCGGCCACCCCGACCAGCACCGTGGCCGGCTGCGGCATCCGGGCGGCCCGGGCGCGCACCTTGTCCAGAGCAGGCGCGCCCTGCCCCATGACGATGGACACCCGGCACTCTTTCGGCAGAGCCTCTGCAAGGCAGTCCAGCACCCTGGAGGTCGTGTCGTCCCTGTCCATGCCCCCCATCGCGACCAGCACGTGATTCAAGGCCGGAGGCCTGCGCCGGGCCAGGCTGGCAGGCCGCCGCGCGGCGAATTCGGGCCGCAGAAGCGCAAACCCGGGCCCGGTCAGGCGTTGGGCATGGGCAGGCACCAGACCATCGTAGTCCGCGGCCCGTCGACCCAGGTTCTGATCCAACAGCAGATCGCACAGATGCCGCCGGTCGGCCAGATCGTCGATGACCATGATAGGCACGCCCGAGGGCACGGCCCCGGCTTGCCAAACGGCATCCAGCGCATAATGGTCGACGATCACCCGGTCGGGGCCGTGGCGATCCAGAAACGCGCGGCTCTGCTCCATGTCTTCGCGGACCGATACCCCCAACCAACCCGCATGGGCCGGGGTTGTGCCGACCTGAGAGGGGGATTGAGACACCGGGTCCGCCGGGCCCGCCGGAATAGCCGGGGCCGGCAGGGCGTGTACCGCGTGACCACGCGCGACGACGGTTGCCATCATGTGGCCCGGAAGATCGCGGCACAGGAACGTGGTCGTTCCCCCCTGACGCGCGATCTCGTCCGCAAGCGTCAGGCACCGCATCACATGGCCGCTACCGATCTCGACCGAGGCATCGCAGCGAAAGACGATGCGCGGCCCCTCCGATGTCGTGTGATGCTGCACTGCCGGATTGCTCACCCCGTGCTCTCCTCAGTTCAACCGCGCGAAGCCGCTGTGGCACACCGGCCCCTTGAGAAGGTCGGCAACCTTCCGGCCATCCTCGCATTCCCGGATCAGGGCAAAGATGCCGTCCAGCGCCGCGAAATAGCGGTCGTGGATCTCGGGGGTGTGGGCCAGCGAGGAATAGACGCCCGTACCGGCCAGAAAGCCCTGCGCCAGCATTTCTTGGGTGATGAGGGTCTTGTAAGCCAGCGCATCGGGGCTTTGGAATGTATATGTCGCCAGCGAAGGCAGGCCCGTGGTCTGGATGGAAAGCCCGTGTTTGTCGGCCAGTGCGGTCCAGCCCGCGATCACGGCCCGGCCCCGTTCGGTGATCCCTTCCCAGCTGCGTTCCCGTGCCATCACATCCAGCGTGGTCACCGCGGCTGCCGGGCCGATGCGTTCCGTCCAGAAGGTCGAGCTGATGAATGTGTCCTGCGCCGCCTGCATGACCTCTGCCCGCCCGATCACCGCGGTGATCGCATAGCCATTGCCCAAGGTCTTGCCGAAGACCGCCAGATCGGGCTCCACGTCATAGTTCAGATGAAGGCCGCCGTAGCTTTCGCGGAAGCCCGATGTGCATTCGTCGAAGATCAGCACGATGCCGTTGTCGGTGGCCAGCTGACGGACTTTTTGCAAAAAGTCATCCGCAGGGCCCTGATTGCGCACGACTTCCATTTTGATGACACCGATGTCGTGCTCGGCGACCAGACGCTCCAGCGCGGCAAAATCATTGTAGCGGAACGGAAGCACGCTGCCCGCCAAATCCCGAGGCACGCCCGCCGTATCCAGCCCCGGCAGCAAGTGAGTACTCAGCGGATCCTTGTCGACACCGCTCAGGTTGGTGGCCAGATACCAGTCGTGCCAACCGTGATAGCCACAGACCGCCACCTTGTCCCGACCGCTCGAGGCCCGCGCGATACGGATGGCGATGGCATTCGCCTCGCCGCCCGATCTGGCGAAACGCGCCATGTCCGCGAAATCATGCAGTGCGACCAGCTTTTCGGCCAACGCGACCTCTTCGGGGCAGTTGAGTGTGGACATGTTGCCGTCGCGGACAACACGCATCACCGTCTCGTCCACCTCGTCGTGGCCATAGCCCAGCGTGTTGGTCCCGATCCCCATCAGGGACATGTCGACATATTCGCGCCCGTCAAGATCCCAGACCGAGCAGCCCTTTGCTTTCGAAAAATAGGCGGGCCACAAGTCCGGCAAGAACATCTCGGCCCGTTTGGACAGCAACATGTTGCCCCCGGGGATGACTTGTTTGGCCCGTTTCCAAAGTTTCTGACCCGTTCCCATATTGGCCCCTTCATTGCGTTTTATCTGTGCATTAGGCTCGAATATCCCAGGCTCTGTCCTATTCAACCCGGCCACCGTCTGCCAAGGGAAATCAAGCTTCGGAGCCAGCCGCTCGAAGATCCGGCGGGTCACGTCAAGGTCGGCCTGCTCGTCCACCGTCCAGCGCCAGTTCGAAAGATCCTCGTCGTGAACGACCGAGCTGCGCCGAATGCAGTCGGACTGGCGCAGGAACGGGGTCACATGTTCCCGGTCGGCCGAGGCTTGGCTTTGCTGGCAGGCCAGTTCCAGAGCGGCCGTGCTGAACACTTCGACATCCATGCCGTCCGGATAGGTCTCGGGCTGGATATTGCTGGCGTAATCCGCACCGCTTTCGATGAAATCTTCGATGACGGTGTCCACCAGTCCGCCGTCCACCAGCGGGCAATCGCCCGTGATCCGCACCAGCGCCGTGGCATCTGTCTGCCGCGCCACCCCCAGATATCGCGACCGAACATCCGTTTCAGATCCGCGCCAGACCTCGTAGCCCATCGCCTCGACCAGTTGCGCAAGCGGGGCGTTGCGGGGGTCATCGGAGGTGGCCAGCACGATCTGGTCGATCAGCCGGGACCGGGCCAGCCGCATGAGCAGGATCTCGATCAGCGGCTTGCCGACCACCGGTTGAAGGACCTTTCCCGGCAACCGGCTGGACCCCATCCGGGCCTGGACCACCGCCACGATCCGGCGAGGCGCGCCGGGGCGCGAAGCGGTCGGTGTCATTGCGGGATTGTGCATCCTACCACTCCCTTGGATCAACAAGCGCCGGATCACTCTGGGCAAACCGCTCGTAGGGCAGCGCCTTGGGCTGCTGCCGATAGGCCTCAAGGATGTCCTCCAACTGGGCGCGACTTGTCACCCCGATGATGATCCGGTCGACAGCCGGAATTGCCCTGAGGAAGGCCAGCGCCGCCGCGGCGGGGGAGACCCCCGCCTGCAGAAGGGCGCCGTGCCATTCCCGCAGAGCGGGGCGCAAGGCCTCCAGCCGTTCGGGCAAAGCTTCGGGGCTGCTCAACAGCACCCCTTGCAGAAAGGCCGAACGCACATGCACCTCGATGTCTCGCGCCTGCAACACGTCCAGAATTCCGGACCCGAGCATTCGCTGATCGAACACGTTCATCGGCAACTGAATGATTTCAGGTGATGCCATCGTCAGCACCGCTTCGATCTGTGCGTGGGTATAGACCGAGACGCCGACCCGCTCTACCAGCCCCTCGGACTTGAGGGCCTGTGCCTCGTCGAACAGGCGCGGACCCTCGGGTCCCAACAGCACATCGGCCTCGTGGAAAAGCAGACCTGCCACCTTCGGTCTTTTCAGCTTCTGCAACGAGGCCTTCAGGCTGCGCCGCAGCGCGCCCGACTCTTCGACCAGCTGTGCCGCCGGTGGGGTCTTTGTGATGATATCAAAGCCTGCCCCATGCGCGGCATCGCCGATCGCAGTCTCGCTATTGCCGTAAGCCGGAGCGGTATCCACCAGATCCAGCCCCCCCTCGGCGGCGGCCAAAAAGATCGCCTCGAGGTCACTGGCCGAGGGGGCTCCGGCATGGTTGG
>Ga0209344_10001642_pt1 | contig 28225 bp, 28 predicted proteins | sample Cruoilmetagenom6_FD_187293 | JGI IMG/M metagenome (GOLD analysis project Ga0209344, IMG submission 187293) | Oil polluted marine microbial communities from Coal Oil Point, Santa Barbara, California, USA - Santa Barbara Oil Seep Sample 6 (SPAdes)... | ecosystem: Environmental > Aquatic > Marine... | reverse complement strand
GCGGTTTTTCGGATTGTCGCGTGTATGTGTTTTGACGTCTGCGATAGATGCGTGGCGCATGAACAACAGTTCTTGGCGCGAGAGGCGCGCGCGCATAGGATGCGGGCAACAGAAAAAAAGATGCGTCTTTGCTGCCTTTTGGGGGTCAAGAGGTGCAAGCGGGGAGATTATCGCATGACTGACGGCACTAAAGCGGCTCATTTTTGGGTGAAACGGGATGATTTGCGCGAAACGAAAGTGGTGGAAGACCTAGTCCCAGGCCTAGATACTTTAGCGGCTGGCGAAGTACTTTTTAAGGTGGATGAGTTTGCTTTTACAGCGAACAACATCACCTACGCCGCTTTTGGCGATGCGATGAAATATTGGAATTTTTTTCCTGCGGACGAAGGCTGGGGCCGCATACCTGTTTGGGGTTTCGGTGATGTTATTGCCTCAAAGGCTGCAGGGGTTGAAGTGGGAGAACGTTTTTACGGCTACTTCCCGATGTCAACACACTTTGTTGCCCAGGCGGCACGCATCTCTGATGCAGGCTTTTTTGATGGTGCAGCACACCGCGCAGAATTGTCGCCGGTTTACAATAATTATCTGCGTACGTCCGCTGATGCGGGATATGTGGCGGCGCATGAAGCAGAGCAGAGTTTGTTGCGTCCGCTTTTTACAACGTCATGGTTGATTGACGATTATTTGAATGACAATCAGTTTTTTGGCGCATCAAGTGTAATTCTGTCCAGCGCTTCCAGCAAAACGTCACTTGGTTTGGCGCAGGTTCTGGCAAACCGTAGTGGCGATCGCCCACGGGTCATTGGTCTGACGTCGGCACGCAATGTCGCATTCGTGAAGAGTGTTGGATATTACGATGATGTTGTGACCTATGAGGATATTGGCAAGATCAACGTCGAGGGCAATGTGGCCTTTGTGGATATGGCGGGTGATGGCGATGTTCGTGCAGCCATTCACAATCATTTTGCTGAGCGTTTGACGTGCAGTTGTGCGGTTGGTGGGACGCACTGGGAGCAAGGCGGTGGCGCTGATGGATTGCCCGGTGCACGTCCAACATTGTTTTTTGCTCCAGCCCAAATTCAGAAGCGGAACAAAGACTGGGGGGCAGAAGACCTGCAGGCTCGCCTTGCCAAGGCATGGGCGAGTTTTCTTTCCTCAGTGGATGGCTGGATGAAAGTGGAACGCGACCACGGTGTTGCGGCAACAGAGCGGGTCTACCGAGAGGTGCTTGAAGGCAAGGCGGCGCCTGAAAAAGGTATGATCGTCTCGCTGGGGGACTAGGCAAGTTCCCGCCTCTACATTCTATTTTGGCTCTTTTAATCCGTTCCTGGAGTGACTTTTATGTCGACAGTAATTTTTCCCGCAAAACGCATCATAACGATGAACCCATCGCGCCCTTTTGCCAGCCATGTGGCGGTGCGCGATGGCCGTGTGTTGGGCGTTGGCACATTGGAAGAATTGCAGACATGGGGCGAGGCTGAGGTTGATGATCGTTTCGCGGACCTCACCCTTATGCCCGGATTGATCGAGGGGCATAGCCATTTGATTGAAGGGGCACTGTGGGATCAGGTCTACGTTGGTTATTACGATCGCACAGGCCCGGATGGCAAAGTATGGCCTGGATTGAAGAGTATCGACGCTGTTGTTGCGCGGGTGGCAGAAGCGGACGCAGCGCTTGAAGATGGTGAAGCGCCCCTTATTGCCTGGGGCTTTGACCCGATCTTCTTTGGTGAGCAGCGGATGGTGGCCGCGGACCTTGACCGTGTTTCAACCTCCCGGCGTATCGGCGTGTTCCATGCGAGCCTGCATTTTTTGAATGTGAATTCTGTGGTTGTTGATGAGTCCAATCTTGCGGCTTCTGCCAACATGCAAGAAGTTGTGCTTGGGAGCGATGGTAAGCCAACTGGTGAGCTGGCGGGCATGGTGGGCATGTATCTGGCGATGAAATCAATGCGGTATGATGCGTCGGCCGCTTCAACCTATCCGCCGTCTTTGTGGAATTTTGCAAAAATCTGCCAGCTGGCTGGTGTGACAACGGCAACCGATCTTCACAGCCCGCTCGATGACGAGATGGTGGCACGCCTAAAAGGTGAAATTGAAAAACCTGACTATCCGATCCGTTTGGTTCCAGCCTTTGGTGGCACCTTGATGGGACCGGAAGACGGCATCGCGCGCATTGGATCGCTGGTCTCAAAAAGCACTGACAAAATGAAAATGGGGATCGTGAAGCTGGTTCTGGATGGATCCATTCAAGGGTTCACGGCACGTCTTCAATGGCCGGGTCACTTTAATGGCGCTCCCAACGGGCTCTGGTATATAGCGCCTGATGAGCTAAAAAAACTGGTTATGGCCTATCACACGGCCGGTCATCAACTGCACATCCATACCAATGGAGATGAAGCAACGGAAGTGGCGCTTGATGCCATTGAAGAAGCGCTTACGGCGCATCCGCGCCCTGATCATCGTCACACACTGCAGCATTGCCAGTTGGCGAGTGACGCGCAGTTCCGTCGCATGGCGGCTCTCGGTGTTGGGGTCAATTTGTTCAGCAACCACACCTACTATTGGGGTGACCAGCATTATGAAATGACTTTGGGTCCTGACCGCGCCAACCGCATCGATAATGCAGGTAGTGCGCTTGAGCATGGCGTCGATCTTGCGGTGCATTCTGATGCACCGATCACGGCTATTGGTCCTTTGTTTACAGCGTGGTGTGCGGTGAACCGTGTGACCGCGACCGGCCGTGTGCTTGGGGGTGAGGCGGAAATGTTATCGCTGGATGAAGCGCTCTACACCATCACTATGGGTGGTGCTGCCTCACTGAAATTGGATCATGAGATAGGCAGCATTGAGGTTGGCAAGTTTGCTGACTTTGCAGTCTTGCATGATGACCCTTACGAGATGGACTTGCTGGCACTCAAAGACGTGCGTGTTTGGGGCACGGTGCTTGGCGGGCGTGTGTTCGAAGCGCCAGCGAGCTAATTGTGATCGGTCAGGCGCCTATCCTCGTTTCCATTGTTGGTGGGTTTTTGGGTGCGGGCAAAACCACTCTGCTCAATCGATTGCTTGAAGAGGCCAATGGTCAACGGCTTGGCCTGATCGTTAATGATTTTGGTGACATCAATATCGATGAGAAGCTGATCGTTGCACGAGATGAGGACATGATTAGCCTCGCCAACGGGTGTATCTGTTGTTCTATTGGGAATGATTTTTTGCGGGCGTTGGTAGCGATGACGTCGCGTGCTGACCCGCCCGAACAAATCATCATTGAAGCCAGCGGTGTTGCCAATCCAGCGCGCATTGCATCAATTGCACAGGCGGACCGCGACCTTAGCCTTCAAGGCGTGATCGTCCTGGTTGATGCGGTGAATTTTATCACGCAGCTTGATGATGCTCTTTTGACAGATACGCTTGAGGGGCAAGTGCGCGCGGGTGATCTGATTGTTCTCACGAAGCGCGATCTGGTCTCGACGGAGGGAATTTCTCAGGTTGAGAAAGCTGTCGCGGCGATTACTCCTGCGCCTCGCACTGTTTCGTCTGCGGTTGGCGATTTGCCGATTGGGCTGCTGTTCGACCTGAGCAGTCGTGATCACCGCTCAAAAGGGGGCGGACATCATACGCACCCCTCTTTTTGGACGGGCAGTTTTGTCTCGTCACAACCCTGTAATCTCGATCTGCTACGAGAGGAGTTGATGGCACTCCCAGAGACGCTTTTGCGTTTAAAGGGGGTCATCTGTGACGCCGAAGGAAAGAGACACACTGTGCAATGGGTTGCCGGGCGCTTGGCTGTGATTGAAAGTCCGTCAACCGTCGGAGATGTTGCAGGTAGTGAGCTTGTCTATATCGGGGTTGGCGCTGGCGCAGAAGAAACTGAAGTGCGTAGAATTCTGACGTCTGCCTTTGATGCGTCTCGCTAGCTCAGGCGATCTAGTTTTTCTTCGATCCGCTTTAGGATGTTTACGTCGCCTGCATCGTCTGTTGTCTTTAGGGCTCGCCAATATGTCTCACTGAGTGCGAGAGCTGCCTTTCCTTCTGCGAGATCGTCGGTTCTGTTTTGCACAATGGCTGTCCAGGCGATGTGTTCTGCACCGCCGTAGATCATATCCCGCGCAATGTCGTCGCCCATGTCATCACGTATTTCAGCAGATGCTTTTCCCTCGCGAATGGTTTCTCGCAACAGGTTTGTGTAGGCCCTGAAAATCTCGCGGGAACTGGATGTGAGATAGGCGTTTGTGGCGCGGACCTCCCTGATCCACATGAGAAAAAGTTCCGGCTGTTCCAGGATCATTGAGATGTGACGGTGAACCAGAAGGCTGATCTTGTCTTTCGGCGAGGTGAGGGCATTGAGTGTCGCGCTAAGCGATGCGGATTGCTCTGAGAACCAACGTTCTGCCACGCGAATGGCGAGATCTCGCTTGCTTGGCACATAGTTGTAGAGGCTGCCCTCAGACAGGCCCACGGCTTGGGCGACGTCTGCCATGGTCATGTTTTCAAAGCCATGTTTTGCGATCAATGCCCAAGCCGCACCAAGGATGGAGGCTTCCCGATCGCCCCATTTTCCCGCTCTTTGCTTCGATGTAATGGGCGCAACTGACAAAATGAAGCTTCCTCAATATTTACATGATCAATGTTGTTATTTGCAAATAAGCACGAATTTGACCTTGTTTCAAGGGTTTGATAGTTTCTTTCAAAATTGAGGTTTCCTCAAAAACTGGAGATTAGGGTATGGAATTCAAGGATTACGAAACACTGCGCTTTGGATATGAAGGGCGTGTGCTCACTGTGACCATTGATGGACCGGGCCCTGTAAATGCTGTGAACGCGCGCATGCACGAAGAGCTGGCGCGGGTTTTTGTTGATCTACAGTGTGATGATGATAGCGATCTGATTATTCTTACGGGGGCAGGGCGTGCGTTTTGCGCTGGTGGCGATATGGCATGGTTTGACGAGATGATCGCAGACCCTGCCAAGTTCCGGTCCATTGCTCCGGAGGGTAAACGTATTGTCTCCACTTTACTGGAACTAGAAAAACCTATCATTTGCCGATTGAACGGTGCAGCAGCGGGCTTGGGTGCCACGATTGCCCTGTTTTGTGACGTCATTATTGCCAGCGACAACGCCGTGATTGGCGACCCACATGTGAAGGTAGGGCTGGTAGCGGGCGATGGGGGTGCTGTCATCTGGCCACAGCTTGTGGGCTTTGCAAAAGCCAAAGAACTATTGATGACGGGCGATATGCTGAGTGGGCGTGAGGCCATGGACTTGGGTTTGATCAATTACGCTGTTCCCGTCGATGCGTTGGACGCAAAAGTTGCGGAGCTTGTCGAAAAAATTTTGGCGAACCCCAAATGGGCCGTTCGTTGGACCAAGACTGCAGCAAATATCACGTTGCGCGAAATTTCTGTCAAAGTGATGGACGCCGCCATCGCCTATGAAGCGATTACCAATACGATGGAAGATCGCAAGGAAGCTGTTGCGGCGTTCAAAGAGAAACGTACTCCCCGCTTCACGGGAGAATAGCCAAATGTATTTTACAGATGAGCCGGAGCACATCACGTTGCTTCGCGACACGGTCCAGCGTTTTGTGGCCGCAGAAATGCCGCGTGAAAAACGTCGTCAGATGGACCGCGAGCACACTTTTTGCCGTGAAACGTTTCGCAAGCTCGCTGATCTTGGCGTTTGCGGGCTGACCATCCCTGAGGAGTATGGCGGGCAAGGTATTGATCTGGTTGCAGCCGTTGCCGTGCTTGATGAGCTTTGTCAGGTTGGGCCGTCGCTTGGTGGACCATTTATTCATGCTGCCTTCTATGGCGGGGCAAACATTGTCGAGAATGGTTCGGAAGCTCAGAAATGCGATCTTTTGCCTGAGTTTGCGAAAGGCAATATGTGGCTTGCCTATGGTCTGTCAGAGCCGGATGTGGGTGGTGACCTGGCGACGGTGAAAACACGGGCCAAGCTATCGGATGATGGCAAAACTATTGTGGTGAATGGTGCGAAGCGCTGGTGCACAGGTGCTGATTGGGCAGATTACATTTACTGTCTTGTGAACAGTGACCCTGAGGGCAAAAAATACCACAACCTCACGGTGCTTTTGATCCCGACCAAAGCGGCGGGCATTATGATGCAGCCGATTGAGCATTCCAATTTGCGTTATACGGCGTCGTGCGATGTCTATTTTGATGATGTCGAAATTCCTGTGGAAAATGTCCTTGGCGGTGCTGAGGGGTGGAACAAAGGCTGGGGCATGCTGGCTGGTCGTACGCTTGATGTCGAAAAGATCGAGATCACCACCGTAACTTACGGCGTTGCGCGCGCTGCCGTTGATGAAGCCTGGCAGTATGCACAAGAGCGTGAACAGTTTGGATCGCCAATATCTGCACATCAAGCAGTGCGCCATGCTTTGTCGGATGCCAAAACGAAACTACAGGCGTGTCGCCACATGCTTTATCACGCTGCTCATCTCGCGCATGAAGGCAAGCCCTGTTCGGTGGAAACCAGCATGGCGAAACTGTTCGTAGCGGATACAGCCGTGGAGATTGTGCTCGCGTGTCAACGTGTGCTGGGGGCTTACGGATTGTCGGATGCTTATGACATGGAACGCAATGTGCGCGACGTTTTGGGCATGCCGATTGTCGGCGGCTCTTCCAACATGCAGCTCAACAATATTGCTGCCCGGCTTGGCCTCGCCCAATAGCGTTTTTCAAGGATTATTCACATGATTAAATCACTCTCTAGCGATGGTCTTTTGAAAGCGGCACAAGGTTTTGTGCGCTCGCTTCGTGAACGTAGCACGGAGATCGAAGCCGCCCGACAATTGCCGCAAGATATTGCAAATAGCTTTGCCGATGCAGGCTTCTATTCGATGATGGTGCCGGAGGTTTATGGTGGGGGGGAGATTGACCCGCCAAGTTTCCTCAAAATTATTCGTACGCTGGCAACAGGGGATGCGTCGGCTGCCTGGTGCGTTATGATTGGGGCGACGACGGGGTTGGGCTCCGCTTATATGCCTAAAGCGGATGCCGAAGAAATTTTTGGCAAAGGACAAAAGACGATAACTGCAGGTGTCTTCGCGCCTACCGGGAAAGCTGTTCTTGAAGGTGATAGCTACCGCGTTAATGGGCGTTGGCAATGGGGCTCTGGCAGTCCAAACGCCTCATGGGTATCTGGTGGTTGTTTTGTTATGACAGACGGTAAGCCTGAGATGTCGGCCACGGGTGTTCCAATCAGCCGCATGATGATGGTGCCAAAAGAAGACGTGACCCTGCTTGATACATGGGATGTGTCCGGGCTCTGCGGTACGGGAAGCACTGACTTTGAAATGAAAGATGTATTGGTTCCCAAAAGCCGCGGCGTTGCCTTTGGCTATGACAAGGCCATGGAACGTCCGCTGTACTTGTTCCCCATTTTTGCACTTCTGGCTTCCGGTATTTCCAATGTGGCTCTGGGCATTGCCCGCTCGGCCATAGATGAGCTGGTGAGCTTTGCGTCGACCAAAACACCCCAGGGCACATTGAAGCCTTTAGCCAATCGCCCCGACACGCAGGTGGTTGTTGCCCGTGCAGAAGCACTGGTGCGCTCGGCCTCCAGCTGGATGGATGAGAGTGTTGCGGCCGCCTGGGAAGCAGCTCAATCATCTGGCGTGATCGATGTGGCTCTGCGTCGTGACATGCGACTTTCGATGGCCCATGCAACCACGGCGTCGGCGGAGGCTGTGGATTTGGTTTATGGCCTAGGTGGCGGCACGTCGGTTTATCGTCGTTCGCCTTTGCAACGACACTTCCGCGACGTGCACGTGGCGACACAACACATGATGGTGGCCAAGGGTGTGCTTGAGCAATCAGGCCGCCTATTCCTGGGTCTTGAGACGGATACGACGCTCTTTTAGCCCATGCAAAACACCCTACTGACTTAGGTTGCAGCCAATGGGCGTGTTCTCTTGTGTGATCGGCGAGGTTTAGCCGTCGTTGTAATTGCCCGCGCGTTTTTCCATCGTCGACATGATGGCTTCAATCTGGTTGACGGACCCGATGATCTCATCCTGTTCGTCAGACTCCATCTGCAGGCCCTGCGCGGCATCCAGATAAGGGGCAGCATTGAAGATACGTTTGTTGGCGCGGATGGCATCTGGATTACGTCCGGCGATTTCCTTGGCGGTTTCAAGTGCGAGGGCCCGTGGATCATCGCTCAGGCGAGTTGCAAAACCATAGGTCTGGGCTTCCTCTCCGGAAAAAATGCGGCCCGTGTAGGCAAGCTCACGAACGATGTCCTCGCGTGCCAAATGGCGCATCAACTGCGTGCCTGCCATGTCGGGCACTAGACCCCATTTGATTTCCATGACGGACATTTTGGTGTCGGGTGCTACATAACGCATATCTGCGCCCAGGCAGACCTGAAAACCACCGCCGAAAGCAACGCCGTGTACGGCAGCGATAACGGGCACCGGGACTTCGCGCCAGACCCAGGCTGCGTATTGCGCGCGGTTGGCAAGTCCGTGTGTGCGGGTGGCAAGGAGGGAACGCTTTTTTGGCGTGCTGCTGTCATCACTGTTGCCCGCCATTTTGCCAAAGTTGCCCATATCAAGACCTGCGCAAAAAGCACGACCTTCCCCGGAGAGCACTACCGCGCGAACGTTCTTGTCTGCCTTCATGCGTTCGCCCGTCTCAACAATGGCGTTGAACATGGCGTCATCGAGAGCGTTCATTTTGTCGGCTCTGGTCAGGCGCACATCGGCTACGCCATTTGAAATTTTCACGGAAATGCGGTCGCCCATTTGACCCTCCTTTTGGCAGCCTTTGTCAGGTTTGCCTGTGAATTGCTTGTTGTTGGCAGTTTAGGACGCGTTGTGAGTCCAGGCAATTGGCTGCAATTTACGCAGGGTTTCGCTTGGGGCCTTTGATGCTTGAAAGGATGTGAGGCAACGCCTCACAAAACATCGTTGAATCTAATCCGCGCTCGGCCCATCTTACGGCCAAATTTGCTGGCAAGGTTCTGATTTGGCGGCAAGGTTTTAGATCATTACGTCACTCAAAGGAGAATGACATGCCAGAAGCATATATCGTTTCAGCAGCACGGACTGCCGGTGGCCGCCGCGATGGGCGTCTTAAAAGTTGGCACCCTGCCGATATGGTTGGGGAAGTTCTGAAATCAGTTATCGAACGTGGCAAAGCCGACCCGGCGCGCGTTGATGATGTGATCATGGGTTGCGTGGGCCAAGCTGGTGAACAGGCTGGCAATATCGCACGCAATGGCGTGTTGGCTGCCGGCATGCCTGAGAGTGTTCCTGCAACGTCCGTAGACCGCCAGTGTGGGTCATCTCAGCAAGCGCTTCACTTTGCAGCACAAGCGGTAATGTCTGGCTTCCAGGACTGTGTGATTGCATCTGGTGTTGAAAGCATGACGCGCGTCCCAATGGGCATGCCGATGGTTCTTCCTGCTAAGAATGGCTTTGGCAGCTACATGAGCCCACAGATTAAGGCGCGCTACCCTGACATTCAGTTCAGCCAATTTGCTGGCGCTGAAATGGTTGCTAAAAAATATGGCCTGACGAAAGACCAGCTCGATGAGTTTGGTTTCAACAGCCACAAGAATGCGATTGCTGCAACGCAATCGGGTGCTTTTGATGATGAGATTGTTGGACTTGAAATTGAGCTGGAAGACGGCACGAAGGAAATCCACAAGGTCGATGAAGGCATTCGCTTCAACGCAAGCCTTGAGGGCATTCAGGGCGTTAAGTTGCTTGTTGAAGGCGGCGCATTGACTGCTGCTACATCCAGCCAGATTTGTGATGGCGCTTCTGCTGTTATGGTTGTGAATGAAAAAGGCTTGAAAGATTTGGGCGTTGACCCAATCGCTCGCATTCATCACCTGACGGTTACGGGCGGTGATCCCGTCATCATGCTGGAAGCACCAATTCCTGCAACGAAAGTTGCTTTGGATAAAGCTGGCATGAAGATCGATGACATTGACCTGTTTGAAGTCAATGAAGCGTTTGCTTCTGTGCCTGTTGCGTGGCTCAAAGAAACGGGTGCTGACCCTGCACGTCTTAACGTGAATGGCGGCGCTATTTCTCTTGGTCACCCACTTGGTGGTTCAGGCACGAAGCTGATGACGACACTTCTCCATTCGTTGAAGAAGCAGAACAAACGTTATGGCTTGCAGACCATGTGCGAAGGCGGTGGTCTGGCCAACGTGACGATCGTCGAACGCCTGTAGAGGTTTTTGACGTGTGAACGATCAAGGCGGCGCTTGGGTGCCGCCTTTTTTGTGGGTGTGATTTCAAATGCCTTTGAGGCAGCTTACCAGACTGTGTGTCATCGCGCGCAGGGTCTCATTGTATTGCTCTGGACCGGCGTCAATGTCGCTCCCCAATGGATCAAGGTAGGCTAAGGTTGCACCGCCGCGTTCCGTCAATACCTGTAAAAGATCAGGTTCAAACTGGGGTTCTGCGAAAACACAGATATGCTCTTGTTTGTCGCCTGCTTCACGCAAATCACTCATGCGACGCGCGCCCGGGCGAATGTCGGGGCTGGCTGTGACCGCTCCTAGCGGGGATAAGTGATAACGGTTTTCGAAATACTGATATGCGTCGTGGAAGACGAAATAAGGTGTAGTTGCTACTGGTGCTGTGGCCGCAAAAATTTCTTCATCAAGCATACCGAGGTTTGACCTCAGAGCTGTCGCATTCTCTGCAAAAGTGGCTGCGTGATCAGGATAGGTCTCTTTGAGTGCCATTTCGATGGCACGTGTCATTGCAATGGCATTTGTAATGTCGAGCCAAATATGCGGATCAACTGTGCCTGTCTCATGATCGTCGTGTACATCTTCAGCACCGTTGAGAGCTGAATGCAGCTCCAATGTGTGTTGATCTCCCCATACGCCGCCTGCGCGCGCGGGCAATAATTGAATGCCTTCGGCCTGTGCGAGCGGGAGAGACACGGCATCGGCCGCCAGGTTTTGTAATGGAGCTTCGAGAAAGCGTTCCAGTTCGGGTCCAATCCAGATGACAAGGTCAGCCCTTGACAAGGCTGATGCATGTGAAGGTTTGAGTGAAAACGTGTGGGGTGAGGCACCGCCCGTGATGAGCAGTGTTGGAGATCCCACCTCGCCCACGATTGCAGAGGTCAGGCTGTGAACGGGCTTTATGCTCGTGACGACCTGTAGTGTTTCAGCCTGCGTGGCAGTTCCCCAAGTGAGGCCAAGCAACAAGATTAGGAAACGTAGTGTCATGAGTAGGGTACCAAGTGAACTGTTGGAGCAGGATCGCGGCGGAGAGAGTAGCTATCATTACTTCTGAGTAAAGACTATCAGTTTGTCTGCAATTGGGCGCATATCCGTTTTCATAGTGTGGTTTTGGCTATGCAAATGAAGGGGGCACGATTGATGTTTGCTGAAAAGCTTGCTACGCCCGATACAATGATATTTCCCACATATCTTCACTGGGGTATTCACACCGGATACTCCTTGGGGACATTGGCAGGAGCGCTTGATATATGACGGCCCGTAAAAAGCATTATGAGAAAATCTATCGGGATTTTACTGCGTCTATTTCTACCAAACATGATTGCGGTCAATATTGTGCGCCATTGAACGATGGTCAGCCGGTTTGCTGTGATGTTGATCAGGCCATTCCGGCGGCTTCTCCCCCTGAGTGGAAGGCGATGAAGAAGCGCACGGAAATGTGGAGCAAATATAAGCCAGATCCGAAAGACAAGCATGCGGTGAAGGAGGTAAAAAACATCAATGAGACCTGCATTGCCTGTGTATGCAATGGCGCTGCAAATTGTGAGCGCGACAATCGCATGCTTGCCTGTCGGTCGTTCCCCTTCTTTCCATATCTTACTAAAGAGGGTGAGTTTATTGGCCTTGGCTACTATTGGATCTTTGAGGATCGTTGTTGGGTGATTTCGAACCTGCAGATAGTGGAATCTGATTTTGTGAAAGAATTCGTCGAGGTCTTCGACATGTTGCTGGATGCGGACGAAGGGGAATATGAAGCCTTTCTGGAACAGTCAGCACAGATGCGGAAGGTGTTTTCCCGACGAGGTCAGATTTTACCTCTCATCGACCGCGAGGGGGGGTATCTCAAAATTCTGCCTAAGTCCGGTGGCAAGGTTGAACACGCAGATGTGAAAGAATTTATCAAATACGGCCCTTATGTTTCCGACAAGGCCTACAAAAAAGAAGTCAAACAAATGGAGAAAATCTTCGCCGCGGAATAATCCGCTGAAGGTTTTTGCCCAATTAGGATAGGAAACAATATGGGATTGATTGTTTATGGGGCGAGCTTGTCGCCGTTCGTGCGCAAGGTGCGTGTGTTTCTTGCAGAAAAAGGCATCGCGTACACGCTTGAGAATGTGAATATTTTCCCGGCACCAGAGTGGTTCAGCGATATTTCTCCGTTGAAGCGGATTCCTGCCATTAAGGATGAAGCGACTGGGTTTACTCTGTCGGACTCATCTGCGATTTGTGGATACCTTGAAAAAACTAATCCTGAACCGGCTCTCTACCCCACCGACGCGCAAGACTATGGACAGGCGCTTTGGTTTGAAGAATACGGTGACAGCGAAATGGCTGGCCACATTGGCATGGGTACATTTCGACCAATGGTGGTGAGCCGTCTCATGGGCAAGGAAGCGGACACAGCAACCGCTGAGAAAGCTGCCAGTGAGAAACTCCCGCCCTATTTCGCCTATCTGGAAGCGCAAATTGGCGACAAAGAATTTCTCGTGGCGGACAGGTTTTCCATTGCTGACATTGGTGTTGCAACGGGTTTTGTGAATTTCGACCACGCGGGCTTCAAGCCTGACGCGGCGGCTTTCCCAAAATTAACCGCCTATCTTTCACGTATTCACGCCCGCCCGAGCTTTGCAGACTGCATTTCAGAAGAAACGGGCTTTCTTGCTAAAGTTCTGAAATAGTAAAATACCTGACAAGCCGCTTGGCTTTCGTCTCGTCCGGGGTTTAAATCGCTGCAAAGCAAATGACCCCGGGGAGATTGAAATGTCTGAAGTGCCTTTTTTCGCAGGTGGTGCCAATTGGCCCGCCATGTCGATTGCCGATGCTCATAAACTTTTGACAGAAACGCCAGACTCTCCCTTTGAGATGGCGGAGGCTGATATTCGTGGTGTGACGCTACGGGTCTGGAAAAATGCACCCCCCACACTATGTGACTTGTTTGAAGCCGGGCGCGCGCATGGTGACCTGGAATATATTGTCTTTCAGGATGAGCGCATCACCTATGAAGCGCATTATCGTGCTGTGGCTAAATTTGCGCGCGAGCTGCAAGCGCGTGGCGTAAGGAAGGGCGACCGTGTGGCGATTGTCATGCGTAACTATCCTGAGTGGGCGGTGGCTTTCTGGGCGACGGTCGTGATCGGCGCCGTAACGGTTCCCCTCAACGCCTGGCTCACCGGTGAAGAGTTGGAATATGCGCTTGATGATTCCGGCTCCAAAGTGGCGATTGTTGATGGCGAGCGTGCGGAGCGCATCAGAGATCGCATGGGGGGATTGCCCAACCTCAAATCCGTCATAGTCGCGCGTCCTGGTACAACCTTGGCAGAGGGCTGGGAAGATTGGGATGATATTATCGGTAAAACGAACGGCTATCTGAAGCTGCCGGACCAAAGCATTCCTGAGCTTGTGCTTGACCCTGAAGATGAGGCGACAATTTTTTATACGTCAGGCACAACAGGACGACCAAAAGGGGCATTGGGGACGCATCGCAATATTATCACCAACCTCATCAGCCTCGGTATCGCGCCAACTCGTGCTTTCTTGCGCAGGGGCGAAATGCCAGAAGCGCCAAGCGCTGATGGGCCAAAGAGCGCCTATTTACTGTCTGTGCCTTTGTTTCATGCGACTGGCTGTCACTCAATTCTGGTGCCGAATTTGGCAGCAGGCAACAAGATTGTGATGATGTACAAGTGGGATGCGGAAGAAGCGTTGCGCTTGATTGAAGAGGAACGCGTAGCGGCCTTTGGTGGTGTGCCTGCGATGGTGTGGCAGGTGTTGGAGTCGCCCAATTTTGATAAGTTTGATCTCTCTAGCGTGGAAGCCATCTCCTATGGTGGTGCGCCGAGCGCGCCTGAGCTTGTCACGCGCATTAAGCAGGCCTTTCCGAAAGTATCGCCAGGGAACGGCTATGGTTTGACGGAAACTTCCTCTGTGACTACTCAAAATACAGCCGAGGATTATCAAAACCGTTCTGCAAGCGCTGGGCCTGCTGTCCCTGTCTGTGATCTCAAGGTGGTGGATACGGACAATAAGGAATTGCCATTGGGTGAGGTGGGCGAGCTTCTTATTCGTGGGCCCAATGTGGTGAAAGCCTATTGGAATAGACCTGAGGCGACGGCCGAAGCCATTGACGCAGAGGGCTGGTTTCGTTCGGGGGATCTCGTGCGTATGGATGAAGAAGGCTTTGTCTATATTCTTGATCGTGCGAAAGATATGTTGATCCGGGGTGGTGAGAATATTTACTGTGTGGAGATTGAAGATGTTCTTTATGCGCACCCAGAAGTGATGGACGCGGCCATTATTGGCATTCCGCACAAAATTCTAGGCGAAGAAGTTGGCGCCGTGGTGCAAGTGGTTGCGGGATCAACGGTCAGTGAAGCAGAGCTTCAAGCGCACGTTCGGGAACATTTGGCGGGCTTTAAAGTGCCGATCAAAATTGAATTTCGGTCCGAACCGTTGCCTCGCAATGCGAATGGGAAAATAGTGAAAACACGGCTACGAGAGGCGTTTCTGGCTGCAATGTCCTAATCGCTGCTAAGTACACGACTTGTTGTCCGGCGTTGAGAAGCGATAGAGTGGTCCTGCAAGGCCCCTTTTTCCAACTGAAAAAGGGAACGATGTATGCTCACATGATGAATAATAGGTCGACGTTTGAGTATTGAGACGCAATTGGCAAATGAAGCGGTGAGTGGCGAGGGACGCTCTTTGAAAATGCGCGAACTGGAGCAGGAAACCGGCATTGGTCGTGAGACCATTCGGTTTTACTTACGCGAAGGGCTGCTGCCAGAGCCTGACCGCCCCAAACGCAATGTTGCCCGATATGGCCAAGTGCATGTTGATCGGCTAAAAGCGATCAAACGACTTCAGCAAGAGCGTTTTCTTCCTTTAAGTGTCATCAAGACGATTTTGAAAGCCCAAGATGGGGAGCTCGATGGTGGCATTGGTGGCTTTATCGGCTTAGAGAATGCGCTCTATCCTTTGATGGGTGACCCCCAAAACCTTCAACCACGAAGAATGGAAGAAGTTGCGGAAGGTGTCGGGTTCAGTGGGGCTGAAGTACAAGAACTGATCGATTTAGGTCTGGTTCTGCCAGACACGCATGACGGTGAGCTTTGGCTGAACAGTCGAAATGCTCGCATTGTTGCTTTATGGCGAGAAATTCAAACTGCGGGCTTTACCAAAGATTTCGGATATGCTGCGGACCAGTGGCGCATCTATGCCGACTTTGTTGACTGGCTTGTGCGAGAAGAGATCAACACGTTCTATGAAAAGTTGGCACAGCGCGTGGGTCAGGAAGAAGCGGCTACCATGGCGTCTGAAGGCGTGCGCGTCATGAATGAGATTTTGCCGTTGATGCGTGCGGACAGGGTGGTGCGTGCCGTTGCTGAAATTAGCGAGCGCGGTGAGTTGCCACGCGGACCTGAGAGTGACAAGAACGAAGCTTGAAAGCTTCACTTATCTATTCGTTGAAGAGAAGCGTGTCTTCTGGCCGCCAACTGATCCAAGCAGTGTCGCCTTGCGCGTATTCGGACCCGACTTCTCGAGCGGCGTTTGTTATTTCAGCGAGAACGGGAGCGTTTGATCCGATCTCAACATAGACATTTGAGTAACCGCCATAATAGGCGATGTCAGTCACTTTTCCTTGGGCAGAAATTCTATTGGTACCTGTTGGCTTCTCACGGCTTATCTCAACTTTCTCGGGCCGCACAGCGAGACAGATTTTTCCACTCAGATCGCTCTTCATTGTGATTGTGGACAAGGGATTTGCGGTGATTTCCACATTTCCTTCGCCAGCGGAGCTAGCTGTGCCGTCGAACAGGTTGATCTGCCCGATAAAATCACCAACAAAACGACTGGCTGGATGTTCATAGAGTTCTGCCGGGCTTGCCACCTGGCGCACAACACCTGACTCCATGACGGCAATGCGGTCGGCCATTGAAAGAGCCTCAGCTTGGTCATGCGTTACAATAACGAAGGTGATGCCGACAGTTTTTTGCAGTCGAACAAGCTCCAGCTGCATGGCTTCACGCAATTTAGCGTCCAGGGCCGACAAGGGTTCGTCGAGCAACAACACACTTGGACGTTTTATCAGGGCACGCGCAAGCGCCACGCGTTGGCGTTGGCCACCTGACAGTTCATCGGGCATACGGTCGCCCAAACCCCCAAGCTTTACCAGCTCGAGCGCCTCTTCAACCCGGTGCGCGATTTCCTTACGGGCAACTTTGTCGATCTTCAACCCATAGCCCACGTTTTGCGCGACGGTCATGTGGGGGAACACCGCATAGGATTGGAACACCATATTGACAGGGCGTTCGTTGGCTTGCACGTCCGCCATTTCCGCACCGTCGATAGACAATGAGCCATCGGTGGGTGTTTCAAAGCCTGCCAACATGCGCAACAAGGTCGTCTTGCCGCAGCCAGAAGGACCAAGCAGCGCGAAAAACTCTCCGCGTTCTATTTCCAGTGAGACATCGTCCACGGCCATTACGTCGCTGCCGTAGATTTTTGTGACGTTGTTGATCTTGATGATCGGATCGTTTTGTGAGCTTTCGCTGGTCATACTAACCTGCTTGCAACATGTTGTTCCGGTTCTGTAGCCGTAGCGCCAGAGCGGTGATGATGACGGTAATCACGATAAGGATCGTGGAGGCGGCGTTGACTTCTGGTGTAACAGAAAAACGCACCATGGAGTAGATCTTCACTGGGAAGGTGTTTGTGCCTGGCCCTGAGGTGAAGAAGGTGATGACAAAATCGTCCAAAGATAAAGTGAACGCAAGAAGTGCGCCTGCGATCAGGCCCGGCTTCATGTGGGGTACAATAATGTCTTTGAAAACTTGAAACTCATTTGCGCCCAAATCCTTGGCACATTCCGATAATTCCGTGTTGAAACTTTCCAGCCGGGCTCGAATGACAATAGCGGCGAAGGGAAAACTGAAAGCAATGTGTGCGATGGTGATTGCCGACAGGTTGAAAGGCCAAACCAGATTTCCGGTGTGAAAACCTGTGCGCAGGAAAAACACCATTAAGGCAACGCCCATGCAGATCTCAGGGATCACAACGGGCAGGGCCATAGCTCCTTCATAGGCTGCGCGAAACGGAAACCGGAAACGCCACAGAACATAGGCGGTTAGCGCGCCCAGGATCACACTGAAAATTGTGCTGACGAAGGCGATGGTAAGCGAATTGGTGAAAGCCTCAATGAGTTCTGTGTTCTCTAGTGCTTTTTCGTAATATTTGAACGTGAAGCCGCGCCAGACGATGTTTCTTTTGCTGTCATTGAAGCTGAATGCCATCAAGGTGAGGATGGGCGCGTAAAGGAAGACCAGTGTCGCCCCGACGGTGACCTGCAACCACAGGCGGCGGTGGTATTCCAAGGGTCCGATTTCCGACTTTGAGCCACGGCGCAAAATTTTGTTCAAGATGCTCATGCGCGGTCCCCCATGCCTTCACGCCGACCAAGCAGGGCGCGCACCGCCAATCCGAAGAAGGTTGCATACATCAGCAAGAAACTGAGTGCTGCGCCAAACGGCCAATCATTGGCGGACTTAAATTGGCGTTCAATAACATTGGCGATCATTTGGCTGTCTGTGCCGCCCAACAGATCTGGCGTGAGGAAAGAGCCAAGTGTCGGAATGAATGTGATCACAATGCCCGATGCGATGCCAGGAAGCGCCAAGGGAACAACAATCGACCAGAAGGTGCGAATGTGCCCGGCGCCAAGGTCAAGGCTTGCTTCAATGAAGGAGCGGTCGAGCCGATCAAGGGCGGCATAAAGCGGCAACACCATGAATGGCAGCGCTACGTAAACGAGGCCGAGAACAACGGCTGTGTTGTTGTAGAGAAGCTGTAGCGGTTCAAAACTGTCACCTAGAAGGTGCAGGTCGCCCAAGCCAATAAGCACGAGAAGCCAGTCGGCCTTGTCCCATAGCCATTCGAGTGTGAAATTGACATGCCCGCGCGTGCGCAAAACAGCGATGAGTGCATAGGTGCGAATGAGAAGGTTTGTCCAAAAAGGAAGAATGACGGCAAGGAGAAGCCACATCCGTGCTTTGGGAGGTGCGAAGACGATCCCAATTGCGACGGGAAAGGCAACGATGAGGCAGATGAATGTGGTGAGAAATGCCATCCAAAGCGATTTGGCAAAGATACCAAGGTAGAGCGGTTCGAGGGCGCGTGCATATTGCTGCAGCGTCCACGTGATATCAATGTCCGTAATGCCAGATTTGACACCAAAGCTAAACATCCAGATGAGCGAGAGCGGTGCGAGAAAAAAAGCAATCAACCAGAAGGTTGGTGGTAAAAAGGCTGCCCAGAAAGCGCCGGCTGATTTACGCCAATGGTCCATTTAGCTCATGAGCCTGATTGCTGTGGAACGGATAACGTGTGTACAAAAATAGGCGGGACACATTGTGTCTCCCGCCTTGTTGTTTTGATTATGCCGCGAAGATGCGCGTACACATTTCGTCGATTTTTGCATTGTGCTCTTCAGAGATGTAGAGCGAGCTTTCTGACTGCGCCAACACGTCTTCCGGCGGGAAGATGGCTGGGTTGTTCTGATAGCTCTCATTCATTGATTCTGCCGCCGTTTTGTTTGGCGTTGCATATTCGATGAACTCAGAGATTAACGCATTCACTTCAGGCTGATAGACGTAGTTGATGAATGCATGTGCATTTTCAGGGTGCGGTGCGCCGGTTGGAATGGCGAGCGTGTCTTCCCAGACAATGCCACCTTCTTTTGGCACAACGTAACCAATGTCATCGTCTTCGCTCATCAACTGGGCGATGTCACCATTCCATTCCATCACAATGTCAACTTCGCCTGACGCGAGAAGGTCTTGGCCATTGTCTTCGTGGAAGGCTTTGATGTTGCCTTTTTGCTTTGTGATAAGGGTTTCTGCTGCGGCAAGCTCCGCATCATCTTGGGAGTTGATGGAATGTCCAAGATAGCGCAATGCTATTTGAATCATTGTTCCACAATCTGCCATGATTGAGATTTTCCCAGCATATTCGTCAGAATCGTACAGGACGCCCCAGCTGTCAGGCACGGTCGCAACTTTGGACTTGCGATAGCCAATGCCGATGGTGCCCCACATGTATGGCAGCGAATATTTGCGGCCCGGGTCAAATGCAACATCTTCGCTCAAAAAGCGCGGATACAGATGAGCGATGTTCGGGATTTTGGAATGATCCAATGGCTCGAGCATGCCCGCAGCTGCCATGCGCGCAACATAGTCGTTTGATGGCACGATGACGTCATACCCTGGGTTGCCTTCGCGTAGTTTGGCGAACAATTCATCATTGTCGGCAAAAAGGTCCATGGTTACTTCAATGCCGGTTGCGGCTTTGAAATCATCTAAAGTTGTTTCGCCGATATAGGTATCCCAATTGTAGAAATTGAGTTTCTTTTCTTCCGCTGACGCAAGTGTTGGCAAGCCAGTAACCGTGAGGCCAACGGCCGCGGTCCCTTGTACAAACTGGCGACGCGACAGAGCTTGAAGTAGCCCTGCCATCCCTCTAGTGCGCTTCATTGTTTGATCCTCCGATTGAGATGAAATCTACCCCCAAGCATGCCCGCTGAAAGCCACCGCCGACTTGCTGCTTAGAAGTCTTCCCCTGTTTGCCACAGAGTGCAAGTTACGGGCATGAAAAAGTGTTTAGAATTATCGACAGTCTGCGTTGGTTGGTTCTTCTTGGCCCACATTGGGCGATGGAAAGCAGTTTTGTTTTGCTGGTGGACTGCGTGTGTGGCGGGATAGGTCTGCTGGGAGGAAGGGAAATAGACTTCGGCTTGATATTTTGATAATAGTTCTTATTATCATGAGCTACATGTTCCATAGGAGCCACTCGATGCGTGACCTCACCAAGACTGCAAGTTTTGCTGTCCTTCACTTCGGTGTGGGATTTTGTGTGACCTATTTACTGACGGGCTCAATTTCGATTGCGACGGGCGTCGCCTTGATTGAACCGGCGGTCAATACCGTCGTGTTTTTCTTTCACGAAAGGGCTTGGGCTCTAGTGCCGAACCTAAGTGCTGAGCATGCAGTGTCGACGTAACGAGCGGGCTCATTTCCAAGCGAAAACCGGTTGTTCCAGATGGGCAACGCGGGTCGGGCGGCCCTGTATCACCACTTTATTGAACTGATGGATCACAGCGGCGGTTGGCGCGTGCACCTGCGTGTTTTGAAAATTTAAGCGGATGACCGGCTGATCGCTTTCAGGAATGGTGAGGAACTCGACGGCGTTGTCTTTTTGTAGATCATGGACGGGAATGTAGTGGAGTGACGCGACTTCATCGGGGTTGAGTGTGGGGACCAAGGTCGCCGGCGCCCACATGATAACGGGGGTGATCAGATAGCCAGACCGGGTTGGGTAATCATCCAACAACCCGAGAACGCGCACAGCGTTCTCTTCAATGCCGACTTCCTCGTGTAACTCACGCAATCCTGCTTCTTCTACCGTCTCCCCCTCATCCAAACGTCCTCCGGGAAGCGCCCATTGTCCCCCGTGGGAATTGAGTTTTGCTGCACGGCGGGTCAGCAGAAAATGAGCTTTCCCCTCATGGGGCGCGATCACGATGGCGACGGCTGCGCGTTTAAGATCTTCTGCGTTATCTGTCGTCCGTGTGAAGTTGTGAAGGTTGCGTATCGAGCGCAATTCAAGTTCAATGTTGTGTTTCATGTGCTCTTGGCTTCCGTTCGATTGTGTTGCGTATCGAGTAGTGTTTGATATTTTAAACAGATTCGAGCCGATCAACACTCTTGTTGATTGCCTCCGCGCATCGACGCCTTACACTTCTTATCATGATCTAATGCGTTGCGGCGCAGGCCTCAAGCATCGTCAGCGGTGCCATTGTTGGGAGAAAGAGAAAATGCGGATCGGTGTTCCCAAGGAAATTAAAGTACACGAATATCGGGTGGGTATGACACCTGCAAGTGTTCGGGAACTTGTTCATCACGGTCATGACGTGGTTGTCGAAACCAATGCAGGGCGTGGCATAGATTTGTCGGATCAGGACTACAAGCTGGCAGGCGCGCGTATCGTTGAAAATGCTGCTGCCGTCTTCGAGGCGGCAGATATGATCGTGAAAGTCAAAGAACCTCAACTTAGCGAGTGTGCCATGCTCCGGAAGGGTCAAGTGCTCTTCACCTATTTGCATTTGGCGCCAGACCTAGAGCAGGCAAAGGCTCTGATGAAATCAGGTTGTATTGCCATTGCGTATGAGACGGTGACTGACCGCCATGGTGGTTTGCCACTTCTAGCCCCCATGAGCGAGGTAGCTGGACGCATGTCCATTCAGGCGGGCGCCCATTGCCTGGAAATGGAACAAGGTGGGCGCGGCCAATTGCTTGGTGGTGTTCCAGGTGTTCCAGCCGCAAAAGTCGTTGTGATAGGCGGCGGCGTTGCAGGCACCAATGCGGCTCGAATGGCGATGGGGCTTGAGGCTCATGTCACGGTGATGGATCTAAGCATTGATCGCCTTTATCAGCTTGATATGCAGTTTGGACCTATGCTCAATACGATCTTTTCGACCGTGAACGCGATTGAAGAACATGTGTTGGAAGCTGACCTCGTGGTCGGTGCTGTGCTTGTACCGGGAGCAGCAGCGCCGACGTTGGTCTCACGCGACCTCGTTAGCAAAATGAAACGAGGTTCAGTGCTGGTTGATATTTCTATCGATCAGGGTGGTTGTTTTGAAACCTCAAAGGCCACGACGCATGCAGACCCAACTTATGTTGTAGATGACGTTGTGCACTATTGCGTTGCCAACATGCCTGGCGCTGTGGCGCGCACCTCTACCTTCGCCCTCAACAACGCGACCTTGCCTTTCATCGTTGCGCTTGCTGATAAGGGGTACCGCAAAGCGCTGGGAGATGATCTTCATTTACTGGCAGGCCTCAATGTCCACTGCGGACAACTGACTTATAAAGCGGTTTCCGATGCGCTCGGAGAAGAATTCCATGCGCCTGAGCATGTGATTGCAAACTAGTAGGAAAATTTCGATTTGACCTGTGACAGGGCGGTGCAGTAATGCGCCGCTCTTGCCTGTTGAACGCGCCGTCTTTGCTCTTATCTCTCTCCAACACGCAGATGCAGTTGGAAGGGAGGCGCTAATGGAAATGAACACACGGGCTGTCGCCCTTCTCATGTTGTTACTGACATTTTGTTCTTTTGCTCTGCCTTTGTTTGGCCGGGAGCAACCTGCATTGGCTGCCTTTCAGATAGACCACTCTGTCTTTGAAGCCCCGAAAGCTGAGGGGGGCCTCTTGTTCACATCCCTTTTAGACGGTGTTGCTGTGTTGCATCCGTCTCCTGCCGCGACATTAGTGATTGGTGAAATAATCACCCCCGTTCTCGCTGGGCGCATTCTTGCAATGTCTGATGCCTCTCTTGGGCTTGTTGAGCTTGATACCATCGGAGGTGATGTGCAGTCGGCGATTGCAATCGCCAACCGATTGAGAGACGCGGGTTCACACACTCATGTGAGTGCAGGGGCGCGGTGTTTCAGTGCCTGTGCTGTGATCTATCAGGGCGGCTTTGTGCGAAGTGCCGATGAAGATGCACTCTTTCTGTTGCACTACGCCGTACAGTACTCCAATGATCCAGGGCACGCGCGTGTGGGGAGTATTTGGGGCACGGTGGCGCTCATTGAAGAGATGATTGATCTAGGCGTTGACCCACGCATTTATGATCAAATGCCTGGTTACGGCGACTGGCTTTTGTCTGCCAGACAAGCTGGTGAGCTGGGGTTGGTTCAATATGTAGGATCAGCAAATGAAGCACGCCGTGATCTTCAAATGAAAAGCGTACGGGCATGGACATCCTGGGGGCAATCATGATGGCCTACCAGCGTGTTTTTTTAGGCTTTGCCAGTGTTTCCCGAACCGGCATGCGCCCGCGCGGTTGCGATGCGCCAATTGACCAAATCGTCAGCCCAATCCGTGGTCACGCCCATGGCATCTTGGATGGGAACTTCGGCGCCCGTTTTGGCGTCAACAAGTTTCACGATGATGGCGTTGCCCGTGTCGCAGTTGATGTATTGAAAAGGTGTACGACCTTGTGGCGTCATGCGCCAAGCTTTTCCCCATTCGCCAATGGACATGATGACTCTTCGAAAGTCTTCGCCAGCTGGCGTGGGCAGATATTCGAAACGGGTAGGGCTTTTTTGATAGGCCTGCCTCGCGATCAAGCCTTCATCGGTCAAACGGTTCAAGCGATCCGTCAGAATATTGGTCGCAATACCGAGCGACTTTACAAGTTCGTCAAAGCGGCGCAATCCGAGCAAAAGATCGCGCATGATCAAAACACTCCAGCGGTCCCCCAAAATGGCAACAGTCGCAGCAATGGGGCAACTGTCAACTTCGGTTTTGTTGGGGCGTGGTGCCGCTTTTGCCTCGATCTTTGGAGCAGGTTTGGCTTTTTTTGGGTTTCCCGTCGAATTTTTCATATGCCCAACATAGCAACTTTCGAACTGCAAGTGGGGGGCGTTTTGCTACGGGCTTTATGAGTCAGCGGCTTTGTTTACAAGAAAGTAAGTGACAAAATTGTAACTCACCAAACGCATGGAAAAGTAGGGAGTAAGAAATGGGAATTGGGTTTTTAAGAGGAACAAAGGCTTTTATGGTGGGCAGCGCTATTGCTGCAACCATGAGTGTCGCTGCGCTTGCGGCAGTGCCTGAAGCGGTCGCTAATCGCCTGGGCCAAGACCTCACGCCCTTGGGTGCCGAGAAGGCGGGTAACGCCGAGGGCAGTATTCCTGCCTGGACGGGTGGTCTTGCCACACCTCCAGCTGGGTTTCAGGTTGGTGAGCATTACGCAGATCCTTATGGAGATGATGCGATCGGTTTCACGATTAATGGCGGCAATGTTGGCCAATATGAAGCAAACCTGACACCAGGTCAGATTGCGATGTTGCAGACATTTCCGAGCTATAAAATGAATGTCTATCCGACACGCAGGTCATGTGCGAACCCTGCGAGTTCTTATGCACAAGCACGTGAAAACGCTGTCAACGGACGATTGGAAGTGGATGGCAATGGGGTGGTTGATGCCGTGCGCACGACGCCATTTCCTATTCCTAACAATGCTCTTGAGATCGTGTGGAACCACACATTGACTTACCGTGCATTCAAAATTGCAGCACAGTCAGTGAATGTGGCGCCGACCCGTGATGGTAGCTTCACGCCGATCGTCGTTCAGACAGACACGATCATCAATTATTCTAATCCTGCTGTGTCGCGGACTGAAGAACTCAACAACGTGTCGGTTTACATCATCTTTAACACGGTCGCGCCTGCACGTAGTGCCGGTAGTGTGTTGCTTGTGCATGAAACGTTGAACCAGGCGGCTGGCGCGCGTCGTGCCTGGCAGTATAGCCCGGGCACACGTCGTGTTCGTCGCGCACCCAACATCGCTTATGACAATCCAGGTACAAACTCAGATGGTCTTTCAACATCTGACAGCTTCGATATGTATAACGGCGCACCAGATCGTTATGACTGGACTGTATTGGGCAAGCGGGAAGTCTTTATCTCGGCCAACAACTACCGTCTGCAACAGGCTGAAGCCACATACGAAGATATCGTGAACCCTGGTCATGTGAATCAGGATCTGGTTCGCTATGAGCGTCGTCGTGTTTGGGAAATTGAAGGCAATCTCAAATCAGCCACACGCCACGTATATGCTCGCCGTCAGATGGCGATGGATGAAGATGGATGGTCCATCGCTGCGACGTCTCTCTATGACGGACGTGGTGAGCTATGGCGTGCCCAGGAAAGATGGTCAGCTGTCGCTTATGACCACCCATTGTGCAATAGCGCTGGCGATGTTGTTTATGACTTGAATGCCGGTCGGTATTTAGCAGGTGGTTTGAATAGCCAGGAAGCGCCCGTTAATTATGACGCAAGCGAACTGAATATAGATCGCTATACGCCAGGTTCAATTCGTCAACTAGGTGTTCGATAGGTTAGTACCCTCTCTCAAGGTCGAACATTTTACTTGGGGTCGCGCGCTGCTTGCAGCACGCGACCTCCTTTTTTGGTGGATGCGTTAAGGATTTGGTGTTTTCCTCTGGTTAATGTGTACAAGCATTGGATCGGTCACGTTGTTTTTGAGCGTGACGAACGACTTTTGGGAGATATGTCATGAAAACGCGCGCAATGATTGCGGGTTTGGTGTTTGGGCTTGTACTGAGCGGTGTTGCTTTGGCAGCTGAAGACCAGGCTCTGCGTGACTATGACCGAGAAAGCCTCAACTTTTTGTTTGAGCAAGCCCAGTCTGCGGGACCAATTTCCGGCATTTCTGAAGATGATATGTTGATTACGGGCTCTATCGGAACCCGGGACAAAAAAGAAAAATCAACAAGTGATATTGTTCATGGCAACGAGCAAAGACTGCCTGTCGCGCGTCCGGGTGAGTGAGAATTAGACTAATTTCTGACTAGAAGTTTTGAAGGCGGCGCATTATTGGGCCGCCTCAACTATGTCTGCTATAGCGGAAATGATTTCAGGCGCCTCCCCATAGGTCAGGCCCAGATAGACCACGATTAAATCCTGAGATGGCACAATCAAGACAAGCTGGGCGCCAACGCCGCGCGCCATAAAAGCGTCTGTGGGTGCGCGGTCAGTAATGGATGCCTGTCCGGTTGTCTCATCTACGGCATTTAACCAGAAATGAGCGCCATACCGCCCGTGCGAATTTGCTGTTGGCGTTCTTGCGTGATCTGCCCATTGAGCAGGTAAAATCTGGACGCCATCCCACTGGCCGCCTCGAAGGTACAATAGGCCAAATCGCGCCCAATCTCTCGCTGTCATATGGAGATAGGAGGAGCCGATAAATGTGTTGGCGGCATCAAATTCAGGAATAGCACCGTGAATACCAATGCGATGGAGTAGGCTGTCATTGATAAAGCTGTGATAATCGCTAGCACTCTTGGCACCGATGGTGTCTCGAATTATCCCGGAGAGTATGTTTGAGGTGCCGCTGGAATATCTCCATAGGGTGCCAGGGGCTGCTTCTAAAGCGTGTCCGGCGGCATATTCGGCGGTGTCCAGGCGACCCCGCCCAAAGAGCATCTGCAGGACGTTGGAAGACCGGATGTTCGAATAGCTTTCCGAAAACGCGAGGCCACTTTCCATGCGCAACAGGTTTTCGACGGTGATGGCTTTGCGCGGGTCGCGTACTTTACGGTTCCACCGGGGCACCCTTGCCGGTGCATGAAGGTCGATTTGACCGTCCCGCACTAAAATACCGACCAAGGCATGGGTCACGCTTTTGGCCATGGACCAACTTTGAAAGAGGGAGTTCTTATCAAACCCTTGCGCATAGCGCTCTCCAATGAGCTCTCCGCCTTTGATGACCAACAGGGCGCGTGTGTTGCGCGGGGCACCATCTGCCGTTCCCAAAATGATCGTATCGAGTATGGCGTTGAGCGCAGGTGATGCGTCTTGTGTCGGCCAGGACGTTGTTGGCCATGCAACATTTTCCGGTTGCTCTGGCAATGGAACCAAGCCTTCCGCTGCCAGTGAGGCTGTGGACATCGAGAGCATTATCAACAAAATGCGAAAGACAGAATGCATGTGGCTCGTTTTCTGGTAGCTAAGCGCTTAAACTTCGCCGATACGTTAGGCAGGCTTACGATGAATATCAAATTTATAGTCTCTGGTCTTGTGCTCGCTGTGGTTCTTGGGGTTGGCATGACTGAGGGAGAAAAACAGCTGGATTCGCTGAAGGTTGTTGCGAACGCAGCAGCAAAAATGGGGTGCACATGCGTTTTTGTTGCACAGCGCCCTATTGATCAGTGTGTGGCTGATTTTCCTGAGGGTTTTGATCTGGCTTCTCCTTATGTTGATGAGGAGAATGGGCAAGTGCGTAGTTCGATCTACGGAATTGAGCTTGGTGCCGCTCAGTTCAATAAAGGCCAGGGGTGTTCACTTCAATGAGCTGGCCAGTGTGGCTGGGGCGGCTGGGCGAGCGATGAACTGGGTTGGAAGATGGATTTGATTTATGGAAGATGCGGTTGCTTTTGCTGAAACAAGCTTGATCTATCAGCGACTTTTGCTGGCACTTGGCATTGGCTTCATCGTTGGGCTGGAACGGGGATGGCACAATCGCGACAAAATGTCGGGAACCAGTGCGGCGGGTGTGCGCACTTTTACCCTTATGGGATTCCTCGGTGGCCTGGCGGGGCTTAGCGGAACTGTTGTTGACGATGCGCTGACACTCGTTATTTCTCTCGGATTTTTTGGATTTGTCATTGCTGCTTATGTAATCGGTTTGCGCTCGATGAAAGAAGGCGCGGGGGACAAAGGCATGACGACGGAGGTTGCGTCCCTCATTACCTTTGTGCTTGGTTTGCTGGCTGTTCGTGGTGACATGACGCAGGTTGCCGTCAGTGCCGTCATCCTTGTTGCTTTGCTTAACCTCAAAGAGACGTTGCACAATGCTCTGATGCAGGTGCATGCCTTTGAGTTGCAAGCCGCGATTAAGCTCTTGCTCATTTCAGTCGTGATCCTTCCTTTCTTACCAAACGAAGGTTTTGGCCCCGCGGGCATTTGGAACCCCTTTGAAATCTGGTGGATGGTGGTTCTGATATCGGGCATTTCGTTTGGTGGCTATTTTGCCATCCGTATTATCGGGACAAAGACGGGCCCTCTCGTAATGGGCTTGCTCGGTGGGCTTGCCTCTTCGACTGCGTTGAGCGTTTCAGCTTCTCGATTTGTTGCGCGCATGCCCCAGACAGGGCCAGCCTTTTCTGGAGCCATCGCTGTTAGTGCCGCCGTGAGTTACACGCGCACATTCCTTCTCGCGACACTTCTTGCGCCAGCAGTTGGGCAACTTTTGGCCGGACCGTTGCTGGGGGCGGGAGGTGCTGCTGTGTTGAGTGCTTTGTTTTTGCAATGGCGACTGTTGCGGACAGAAACTGATCCGGATGGCGAAGACGTGATGACTGCAATGGAGTCGCCAGGTGATTTTGCCACGGCGATTAAGTTCGGGG
>Ga0209344_10001641_pt1 | contig 28232 bp, 18 predicted proteins | sample Cruoilmetagenom6_FD_187293 | JGI IMG/M metagenome (GOLD analysis project Ga0209344, IMG submission 187293) | Oil polluted marine microbial communities from Coal Oil Point, Santa Barbara, California, USA - Santa Barbara Oil Seep Sample 6 (SPAdes)... | ecosystem: Environmental > Aquatic > Marine... | reverse complement strand
TAAGCGATACACAGCAATAGCATGAAAACCTGGATATGCGAGATAAATCTCCTCTAAACTTTTACAAGCTGGATCGTTATCTTTTGCTGCAATAGCATCTAACTCTATTTGTTTTTTTACTAGGTGTAATTTATCTGAAAAAGTTTTCCAAACGGCTTCTCCGTTTTTTACAGAAAGTGCTACTGAAAACTTTAAAAAAACTGCTTTTAAGTACTTTAATTCTTCTTTTTGTTTTGCTTCTTTTTCGAATAAAGCATAAAACAAATCTTTAGTAAATACTGCTACTTCTTCTTTTAAACGAAGGTTAAAAACCATTTAAATTAGTTAGTTAATGGATTGAACTACTGCTTTTGGTGCTTCTTTACGTGTTCCATCAAAACCATCAATACCACTAACTGTTGTATATTTTAACACATACTTTTTACCAGGATTAATAATTTTATATGCAGATTGACACATTAAAGTTGCTTCATGAAAACCACACAAAATCAATTTAAGTTTGCCTTCGTATGTGTTTACATCTCCAATTGCAAATATACCGGGAATATTTGTTTGGTAGTCTAATGTATCTACTTTTATAGCATTTTTAACAATTTCTAATCCCCAATCTCCAATAGGCCCTAATTTAGGAGACAAGCCAAATAGCGGAATAAAATGATCTGTTTCCAGTAAGATTTTCTCTCCATCTTTAGTAACTGTAATTCCTTCTAATTTATTATTTCCATGCAAGGCAGTAACTTCGGCTGGAGTAATTAAGTTTATTTTACCAAGTTTTTTTAATTCTTGAACTTTTTCTACGGAATCTAAAGCACCACGGAATTCATTTCTTCTATGAATTAAAGTTACTTCGGAAGCTACATTTGTTAAAAACACACTCCAATCTAAAGCAGAATCTCCACCTCCAGAAATCACAACTTTTTTATCGCGGTATACTTCTGGATCTTTAATAAAATACTCCACGCCTTTCTCTTCGTAATATGCAATATTTTCAATCTTCGGTTTACGCGGTTCGAAAGAACCTAAACCTCCTGCAATGGCAACAATTGGCGCTTGGTGTTGCGTACCTTTATTGGTAGTAACAATGAAACTTCCGTCTTCTTGTTTTTCAATTGTTTCGGCACGTTCTCCTAAAGTAAAACCGGGTTCAAATTGCTTTCCTTGTTCTAATAAATTCGTGGTTAAATCTCCTGCTAAAACCTCTGGAAACCCAGGAATATCATAAATAGGTTTTTTAGGATAAATCTCAGAACATTGTCCGCCAGGCTGAGGCAATGCATCAATTAAATGGCACTTTAATTTTAGCAATCCTGCCTCAAAAACTGTAAATAAACCTGTTGGACCTGCTCCTATTATTAATATATCTGTTTTAATCATGATGTACTTCTTTCTTACTAATTAATCCTTTGGTGAACTCATTTAACGTTTCTACTTTTTCTTCGAAATCGCCTTTTATTGTTTTTCTAAAAACGTTTAAATTTTTAACCATATCATCGATATTATCCGGAATGACATCTTCAAAAAACTGACGCAATCGTTTTGCAGTAGTTGGTGATTTCCCGTTAGTAGAAATGGCTATTTTCACATTTCCTTTGGTAACAATACCACCCATATAAAAATCACAATATGGCGGATTATCGGCAACATTTACTAGAATATTTCTTTGTTTGCAGTCTTCGTAAACTTCTATATTTACATCGATATTATCTGTGGTTGCAATAACAATGTGTTTATTATTTAAAAGCGTATTGTTATAAGTACCTTTTAGCATTTCAATGCCAAATTCTGTAGCCAACGCAATGGTTTCTGCTCTAAAAAAAGGAGCTACCATTTGCACTTTTGCATTCGGACTAGACTTTAGCAAAAAGCTTAATTTTTCTAAGGCTACGTTTCCTCCTCCAACAATAAGAACGTTAAGCTGTTCTACTTTTAAAAATATTGGATATAAGTTATTTCTCTCTTCCATCTTACAATACTTTTATGCAGAAATTAATTCTGTTTGGATATTCACTTCGTTACAAATAGAATCCAATTGCACGCGTTTTTCAACTACTTCTCCTATTACAATTATTGCCGGATTTGCTAGTTGTTTTTCTTTAACCACATTACAAATAGTCTCTATGGTTCCTACGCCAAACTTCTCGTCTTTTGTAGTTCCATTTTGAATGATTGCAATTGGTGTTTTTTGTTTTCCTTCCGAAGAAAAAATAGATACAATTTCTTCTAGTTTCCCCATTCCCATTAAAATAACAACGGTTGCCGTAGATTTTGCTGCGAGTGCTACATCACTAGAAATAGTATGGGCTTTTGTGGTTCCAGTAATTACCCAAAAACTTTCGGAGCTCCCTCTTTTTGTTAATGGAATTCCTTGATATGCAGGAACTGCTAAGGAAGAAGAAATACCAGGAACCATGTACGTTTCTATACCAAATTGTCTTACATGATCAATCTCTTCGGCACCACGCCCAAATATAAAAGGATCCCCTCCTTTTAAACGTACTACATGTCCGTGAGACTTTGCCCTAGCAACAATTAAATCGTTAATTTGCTCTTGTTGATATGCATAACAACCGCGACGTTTACCCACAAAAATAAGTTCGGCTTTTGGCGATGCGTATGCTAATAAATCTGCATTTACAAGTGCATCATATAAAATAACATCTGCATCTTTAATGGCTTTAATTGCTTTTAAAGTTATTAAATCTGGATCTCCAGGGCCTGCTCCTACAACGGTTAGTTTTGGTGTTATTCTCTCTTTCATGTTACAAATAATTTAGCTTACTAATTGTTTTTCATTCTCTCTAAACACGCGAACCGCTCCTAAGAAATCCGTAGCGTTTTCTATATATTTTTTCGCAAATGCTTCGGTTGGTGCATTGTTTTTTATCTGATAAATTAATTCGGAAAAAGAAACCCCCAAATTAATTTTATTGTTTTCTACAAATTCGGTCTGAAACGTATTAATAATTCCAGCTTGTGTATTCACTGAAATATTTTCGGAAAGTAAAATTGCTTTTGCCGAATTCACCATCGAACTGTATGCAAAATAGATAGCGTTAGAATACACTTTGTTACCAAACGCTTCTTTTGCTGTTTCTATTTTTTCTTCACTTTCTAGAAATAGCGTTGCTATTAAATCGATAACTACGCCTGCACATTCTCCAATTCCGATTGCTTTTACATAGGCTTCATTGGTACCCCAATCGATAAAATCTTCTTGTGTTAAATTGGTAGCATCCGAAAGATCTTTCAGCATTTCATAAAAATACTTTTCACCTTTTTGCAAGTAATAATCTACAAACAGTTTTCCGTTTCCATTCGATTCAAAATCATTTAAAATTCTGCGTAACGCTTCCGGCCCTCTTCTACTTGGCATTTTCACTACTTTATCTGCAAAAACACCTTTTCCGTTCCCTCTATTCCCTCCACCTAAAAGCACTTGTACTGCTGGAGCAACTAGTTTATCTGGCGTACGAATTGACATTCCTTGAAAACCAATATTCGCGGCATTATGTTGCCCGCAAGCATTCATACAACCACTAATCTTAATGACTAAATCTTCATTTTTTAAGTATTGCGGATACTCTGCTTTTATAACACGTTCTAGTTCATCTGCAATCCCGGTACTACTTGCAATCCCTAAATTACAAGTATCTGTACCCGGACATGCAGTAATATCTACCGCTTTATTATAACCCGCTTCTACAAAACCTAGCTTGGCTAATTCTTGGTAGAAAAATGGTAATAAGTCTGCTTTAACAAACGGAATTAATATGTTTTGACGTAAGCTTAATCGTAACTCTCCTGCTGCATACTTCGCTGTTAAATTGGCTAACAATCTTGCCTTGTCTGTATAAAAATCACCTAAAAGGACTTTAATCCCAATAGCGAAATATCCTTCTTGCTTTTGTGGAATCACGTTTGTTTCCTTCCAAAGATTATACACTTCTTCCTCCTTAATTTCTACTTTTGGAGCTTCTATGGAAACTGGAGTAGAAACCGGATATGCATCTGCATCTATTGCTACCGTTTTATATTCAATAGCACCTTGCTCTTCTTCCACAAGTCTTTTAAATTCGGCTAAGCCAATATCTTTTATTAAGAATTTCATTCTTGCCTTGGCACGACTTTTACGTTCACCATAACGATCAAAAACTCTTAAAACACCTTCCATTACTGGAATAATTCTATCGGATTCTAAAAAATCATAAAACAAATCTGCATGTCTTGGTTGTGAACCTAATCCACCACCAAGCATTACTTTAAAACCTCTAACACCATTTTGTATTTTGGCAATAAAACCCAAATCATGCATGTACGATAATCCGGTATCTTCATCGGAAGCAGAAAAAGAAACCTTGAATTTCCTTCCCATTTCCTGACAAATAGGATTACGTAAAAAGAACTTAAAAATAGCATCTGCATACGGCGAAACATCAAAAGGTTCGTTCACATCTATTCCTGCAGTTTCACTTGCGGTTACATTTCTAACCGTATTACCACAAGCTTCACGAAGGGTCACATCATCTCTTTCTAATTCTGCCCAAAGTTGCGGCGTACGATCTAAATCCACATAATGAATTTGAATATCTTGACGCGTAGTAATGTGCAATCTTCCACGAGAATATTCATCAGAAACATCTGAAATTCGGTGTAATTGATTACTTAAAACTTTACCATAAGGCAGTTTAATTCGAATCATTTGTACACCCTCTTGACGTTGTCCGTAAACACCTCTTGCTAAACGAAGACTTCTAAATTTTTCTTCGTCTACTTTTCCTGCTTTAAAGAGTTCAATTTTATTGGCTAAATCAATAATATCTTGTTCTACGACTGGATTTTCTATTTCGGTTCTAAAACTTTGCATACTGTTTCAACGTTATTGCAAGTGTATACCACACTCTCTATTCTCTAATGCTTTTATTGGATCAAAATACCCATGATTTTTAGGCAATTTGTGGACTTCTAAATAATTATCTAAATCATAATCTGTCCAATAATAAAATGGGCTAATTTTTAAAATGCCATCTTTACTATAACTTAATATGTCTTTCTTGTCTCGTAATTCGGTTTGACGCACTCTAATATTTGTAAACCACAAATCTGGTTGATGCTCTTGTAATGCTCTTCGGAAAGGTTCTAATTTTACAACTTCAGAAAACTCCGCATGATTATCATCTTCTATTGTTGGTAAACCTATTGTTGCGTCTATCTCTGCTTTTGTTTTTAAGGATTGGTATTTATTGATTTTCAAATCAAAATCCTCAATAAGAGTAGCTGCATGTTCATAGGTTGCTGGTTCATTATATAAGGTATCACACCAAATCACCTTTATGTCTTTATCATGCTTAGACATGGTACTTAACAATATCGCAGAGTATTTTCCAAAACTTGTAGTTACTATTCTGTTGTCGGATAGCGTTAAAGCCCATTGGATAATTTCATCTGGGGTTTTCGTTTTTAACTCTTTGTTTAGTAAATCAATATTAATTTTATCATTTTATCTTTTTTTTAATTCTATAAACCCTATCGACTTACTAGGGTAATAAGGCAAATATATTATTTTATTCTACTTTAAGTACTAATTAAATCATAAAAACTTAGGGGTATTTTTATTAATCTGTTAACTAGTTAAATCTGCAAGTGAGGTATTTCGAAAAATATCTAAGGTATTATCTCTCACTTTAATCATTAACAAATGTACAGCACAAGAGGCTTCGTCTGGACAATCGGAACATTTTTCATAGAAGTTTAAACTTACACATGGAACCATTGCAATGGGACCTTCTAAAATTCGCATGACATCTACCATTTGAATTTCATTTGGTGTTTTTAAAAGATAATAACCACCACCTTTTCCTTTTTTAGATCCTAAAAAACCGTTTTTTCGTAAGCTTAATAGTATACTTTCTAGAAATTTCCTGGAAATGTTTTCACTTTTAGAAATCATTTCAATAGCGACAGGCGCATTACCTTCTTGTCTCGCCAGAAAGGTAAGCGCTTTAATTCCGTATTTTGTTTTCTTTGAAAGCATCTTACAAAGGTACTTCTTTTAAAGATTAATCTAAAGCCTGTTTTAAATCGTTAATAATATCTTCTACATTTTCTAAACCAACCGAAACACGAACCAATCCATCGGTGATACCAACTTCTAACCTATCTGCTTCATTTAACTTACTATGTGTTGTGGAAGCTGGATGTGTTACAATAGTTCTTGTATCTCCTAAATTTGCGGAAAGCGAAGCCATTTTAATTCTATTTAAAAAATTTCTTCCTGCTTCTATTCCTCCTTTGACTTCAAAAGCGACAATATTCCCTCCTTTTCTCATTTGCTTTTTAGCAATTTCATACTGTGGATGCGACTTTAAAAAAGGATATTTCACCAAGTTCACATTGGTATGCGATTCTAAAAACAGTGCCACTTTTTCGGCATTTTCGCAATGTCTATCTACTCGAACAGCAAGTGTTTCTAAACTTTTAGATAATACCCAAGCATTAAATGGAGATAATGCAGGACCTGTATTTCTAGAAAATAAATAAATTTCTCGGATTAGTTCTTTACTACCAACCGTGACGCCTCCTAAAACGCGACCTTGACCATCAATTAATTTTGTTGCCGAATGAATTACTAAATCTGCCCCAAATAAAATCGGGTTTTGTAAATAAGGTGTTGCAAAACAATTATCTATAACTAGTAATATATTATGCTTTTTAGCAATGTTTCCCAAACGTTCTAAATCGATAATATCTACTGCTGGATTTGTCGGACTTTCCGCATATAGAATTTTCGTGCTAGGCTGAATTAAATCCTCAATAGCATCCAAATCATTTACATCAAAATAACTTGTGGTGATATTCCATTTTGGCAAAAACTTGGTAAACAAACCGTGTGTCGAACCAAAAATACTTCGCGCAGAAACAATATGATCTCCTGCATTTAGTAAAGCGGCAAATGTGGAAAAAATAGCAGACATACCAGTTGCAAAGGCATAACCAGCTTCCGCACCTTCCATTTTACACATTTTATCTACAAATTCGGAAGTATTCGGATTTGTAAATCGGCTATAGATATTTCTATCTTTTTCTTCGGTAAACGAAGCTCTCATGTCTTCGGCATCTTCAAAAACAAAACTAGAGGTAAGATACATTGGCGTGGAATGCTCTAAAAACGTAGAACGCTCCATTTGTGTTCTAATTGCTTCGGTTTCAAAATGCTTGCTCATACCAATTTATGTTGTTAAATACTATTAATTATTATTTTCTATTAATCTCAAAATATCACCAAAAACACCTCTCGCGGTTACTTGCGCTCCTGCTCCTGCTCCTTGAATTACTAATGGTTGCTCGCCGTAAGATTCTGTATAAATTTCAAAAATAGAATCCGATCCTTTTAAAGCTCCTAATGGTGAGCTTTTAGGAACAGAAACTAATTTCACTTCTAATTTTCCGCCGTTTTCATCTTCTAAATTCCCACATAAATCTCCAATATATCGCAATACATGTTCTTTTTCCTGGCTGTTTTTCAACGTAGAATAGGTTTCATCCATTTGATCTAAAGCATTCAAAAACGAAGATACATTTACGCTTTGTAGTGCTTCCGGAATTAAATTCTGAATCACAACATCTTCAATTTCATTATTTAAATCTAACTCTCTAGCCAAAATAAGTAGTTTTCTAGCAACATCATTTCCGCAAAGATCTTCTCTTGGATCTGGTTCTGTAAAGCCTTTATCTATTGCATCTTTTAATACTTCGGAAAACAATCGATCTTCCACAGAAAAGGTATTAAACAAATAACTTAGCGACCCTGAAAACACACCACGAATACGCGTAATATTTTCACCGGAAAGATGCAACAACTTGATCGTGTCGATTAGCGGCAAACCTGCGCCGACATTAGTTTCGTACAAATATTTCTTCTGATTTTTATCTAAATTCGATCGTAGATCTTTATAAAACTTCAAACCTATTGTATTTGCAATTTTATTAGAGGATACCAAATCAAAACCATGAGAAACTAAAGTATTATAACTATCCACAAAAGTTTTACTCGCCGTATTATCTATAGCTATTAAATTTTCTAAATGGTGTTTATCTGCAAAATCTAAAATACTCTGAATCGAATATGCTTCACCGTTTTGTGCTATTTCTTCTTTCCAATTTTCGGTGACACCATTTTTAGATAACAGTATTTTTTTCGAATTAGAAATGGCAAAAATATTCAATTTTACACCTTTGCGTTTTTCAATTTCTTTTGCTGAAAATATTATTTGATTAATTAAAGCGCCACCAACTAAACCATGACCAAAAATGGCTAGATTTACTTTTTTCGAACTGTTGAACACCTCGCCATGAATCACATTTGCTGCTTTTAACAACTGCTCTTTTTTAACTACCAAGCTTACATTTTTCCCCGTAAAAGTATTATTAAAAAGTAGTGGTGTAATTTGATTTTTTATAAGCGCATTAAATGGTTTATGAAAAGCACTTAGTTCAATTCCGATAATCGAAATAACCGAAACATCATCTACAACATCAATCTTGTTTACGTCTTGTGAATAAAAATCATTTTCAAACTCGCGCTCTAAAGCAATAACGGCTTGTGTAGCTTTATCTGCATCAATAATTAACCCTATTCCTCTTTCAGAGGAACCTTGAGAAATAATACTAACACTAATATCATGCGCGCTTAATGCCTTGAAAATTCTAGCATCCACACCAACTTTACCTAACAAACCTCGACCTTCCAAATTGATTAAAGCCACATTATCTAAAACGGATAAAGAAGTAGCTTCTGTGCTATCTTTTTTTGCAGTTATTAAAGTACCTTCATCTTCTGGATTAAATGTATTTAAAATACGAAGGTTTATATTTTTCTCTAATAATGGAATTATGGTTTTTGCGTGTAAAATAGTCGCGCCAAAATTTGCTAACTCATTCGCCTCGGCAAAAGAAAGCTCTTTAATCTTTTTTGCATCTGGAACCAAATCTGGATTAGCGGTATAAATTCCGTTGACATGCGTATAATTCTGAAGCTCATCTGCATCTAAATAGTTGGCCAATAATGCCGCCGAATAATTACTACCATTTCTTCCTAAAGTGGTGGTTTCATTTTTAAGATTAGAACCAATAAATCCAGTTACCACATTTACCGTTGCACCATTATATTGTTTAAAATGCGCCAAAACATTTTCTTTTGTAACATTATGAATTGGTTGCGAGTTACTAAAATTACTATCTGTTTTAATTAGTTTTCTAGCATCTGTTGCATTGGCATTTACATTTTGCTCCTTTAGTAATTCTGTAATTAATTTAGCGGATAAAATTTCGCCATAAGCCAAAACTTGGTTTTCTATTTTCTCACTATAATCTCCCAATAGAGATACACCTTCAAAAATAGTTTCTAAGCTTTTAAATTCTTCGGAAAAATCTATCGTCTTTAAAGGTGTAATTTGGTATTCCTGAAATGCTAAAAACGCTTCTTTATAAGACTCTTTTTTGGATGCTTTCAGAAGAATATCTGCCAATTCATTCGTAGCATTCGCTCTTGCAGAAACAACAACGGTTATACGCTCGTCCTGATCTACTTTATTTTTTATGATGGAAATAGCGTTATTTAAACCTTCGTTATTTGCTAAAGATTTACCGCCAAACTTTAATATTTTCATTTTATTATTTTTGGAATTCGGTCTAAAAATAGTTTCAATTATTTTTTCTAATTGGTCGAATTCTATTAAAAAAGCATCGTGTCCATGATCGGAATTAATCTCATTATACGTCACATTTGGATGTAATAAGGCTAATTGTTTTTGTGTTTCCCTGTTTTCTTCTGCGGTAAAAAACAAATCCGAATCTACGCCGACAATAGTAATATTTGCATTAATATTTTTTAAAACAGCATCATAATCATCTCTGCCTTTTGTGACATCGATACTTCGCAATAACTGGTTCATTAATTTATATGCAGACAACTGAAAACGCTCTTGTAATTTTTTACCATGATGTAGTAACCAGCTTTCCACATTAAAAATTTCTAATTCCGTATTTCTACTCCTTTTAAAACGTTCTTTAAAAGATTTTGGCGTTCTATAACAAAGCATAGCATGCATTCTCGCATCATGCACCGGATTACTAGAGTTGACTAGAAACTGCTCTTGTATTTGACAATTTGCAATCAGCCAATCTGTAGATTTCCAATCGGTTGCTACAGCAATTAAATGAGTTGCTAAATTTGGAGACAATACCGCCATTTCCCAAGCAATTCCACCACCCAAAGAACCTCCAATCATTGCAAAAACAGAGGATATATCCAATTTTTCTAATCCTAACAAAAACAGTTTTGCGATATCTCTCGCTACAAAATCTTTGTAGTTTGTAATAACAAAACCATCGTAACCATTCCCAGGAATATTAAATGCTAAAACGGTATATACATTGGTGTCAATTACTTTATTCGGCCCAATGACATCAATCCACCAACCATCTTTTCCAGATACATTACTATTTCCTGTAAGCGCATGATTTACCAATACAATTGGCGCCTCGTGTAATGGTTTCCCAAAGACTTGATAGGATAATTCTATGTCTTGAGATACACCAGAAGCAAGTTCGAAATCAGAAATTTTTATATAATGCAATGCTGCCATTATTACGTTTGGAATAGGAATACATGCTACCTACAAAACAAGACGTAGCATGTATTTATGAACACTAATTAACTTGTATTAGGCTAGAACTGTTTTCTTTAAAACTTGAAAAGCTTCTTTTAAATCCGCTTTTAAATCTTCAATATTCTCAATTCCAACAGACAAACGAATTAAATCTTTTGTAACCCCTGAAGCTGCTTGCGCCTGCTCATCTAATTGTTGGTGCGTAGTACTTGCTGGATGAATAATTAAAGATTTGGTATCTCCAATATTAGCCAGCAAAGAGAAAAGCTTGGTAGTATCTGCTATTTTTTTAGCAGATTCGTAACCGCCATCTACTCCAAAAGTCACTACACCACTTTGTCCGTTTGGCAAGTATTTTCTAGCCAAATCTTTATATTTACTAGTTTCCAACCCTGGATAATTTACCCAATTCACTTCTGGTTGTTCCTGTAACCATTTTGCTAATTCAAGTGCATTTTGACTATGCTTTTTAATACGTAATTCTAAAGTCTCTAAACCTTGAATAATTTGAAAAGCATTAAAAGGACTCAATGCTGCACCATAATCACGAAGACCTTCAATTCTAACTTTCGCAATAAAGGCAGCTGCTCCAATAGTTTCGCTATATACTAAACCATGGTACCCCGCAGATGGTTCTGTGAATTCCGGGAATTTCCCGTTGGTCCAATCGAAAGTTCCTGCATCAATAATGATTCCTCCAAGGGAAGTCCCGTTACCAGTGATATATTTTGTTAAGGAATGGATTACAATATTTGCTCCGTATTCAATTGGATTTAACAAGTAAGGTGTTGCGACTGTATTATCTACAATCAAAGGCACTTTACTACTTTTGGCTTCTTTAGAAATAGCTTCTAGATCTAAAACATCTAACTTTGGATTCCCTAAAGATTCCACAAAAAAAGCTCTTGTATTCTCTTGGGTTGCTTTTTTAAAGTTTTCTGCATCGGACGGATCTACAAAAGTAGTGGTAATACCATGTCTAGGCAGCGTAACGCTTAACAAATTGTAAGTTCCTCCATACAAACTGCTAGAGGCTACAATATGATCTCCCGCTTTTAAAAGCGTTAGTAAAGTTGTAGAAATAGCTGCAGTTCCAGAAGCGGTTGCTACGGCTGCAATCCCACCTTCTAAGGCAGCCAATCGTTGTTCTAAAATGTCATTTGTAGGATTATTTAATCGGGTATAAATAAAGCCTGGAACCGAAAGATTAAATCTTCCTGCCGCATCATCCGAATCGTTAAAAACATAAGAGGATGTTTGGTAAATAGGAACTGCTCTGGTTCCTGCTGTTTGACTAACGTCGTGTCCTGCGTGCAACGCTTTGGTTGCAAATTTTTGTGTACTCATTTTTCTAAGTTTTTGAGTTAATAAATGATTAAAACAAAAGCCAATAAGCCTCGTAAGAAGCGTACTTAATAGAAAAATGTTAAAAAGAAAATACTAATTACAGATGAGTAATTAGATTTGAGTTATCTATCCAATATTTCGATTAATGAATCGAACATTAAGTAGAATTTAGCACCTTCATAGTAAATCTAAGGGTTGCTAAGGCTTCAGCGAGTCTATCTCTCCACCTTTCTTGATAACATTTCGGAAATTTTTTAATACAATTTTTTTCGATACTTATATATTTTTAAATCCGTATTTACAAAAGTAAACTCTGGTATTAAAAATATTTTGTATCTCCAACTTTGAAATTAAAAACTTTTCCTTTTCAGTAAGTGTTTGAACTTTGTGAGCACAAATATTGCATCACAAAAGTTTAATATCCAAATTTTTTACCCTTTTTTTATTTCTTTTTTTTAAAAATCGGTAAAAATCTAAGCATAATTTTCAAGATACTTGTCTTTGATAACCTGACCTACAGGCTTATTTTCAATTTTACTTTCTAGCCAAGAAATAATATCTAGATATAAAAATGCACGACGCTCATACGGATGATCTTCATATTGTTTTAAAACTTCTAATAGTTTTTTGAACTCTTTTTTAAGGTCTTGCGGATAAATATCTTGTAAACCTCTAATAAATTTTATCATCTCTTTTTGCACTTCATGCAAATCGTTCATCTTAATTAAAAATTTATAAGTGCTCCTCAACAAAGTTTCTAAATGATAATCTAAACCTGCTTCATAATGCGCAACAAGATTTAAAACCCTAGAAAAACAGAGTAAATCTTCTCGCATAGAAAGCGTTTTATTGGAAATAATTTTATCTAAATACTTAATACATTCTTTATTATTTCCTGCTCCAAAATGCATACTTGCAAACTTGTAATAGAAAACCATTTTATGGTGTGCATCTATTTTAGTTTTGAACGGAATTAACTCCTTTTCAATTTGTGGAATAAGCGATAAACCGCTATGAAAACTACCATCAATAAAGTGTGCATTTATTTTATGAAAATTAGTATACAGAAAAACTAAGGTTGCTACATTTTCGTCTTTAGGAAAATTAGTTGCATGAACTGCCGTTTGAAACTCGTTAAGTTTCTCAATAAATTTAGGTTTGTTTCTAATGAAAAATATAGCTTCTAAAAGGTAATTATTGCCTTTTAAAAAGAATACTGGATTCAGATTTACCATACTTGGATTCTGATAGAATAAGTCCACCCATTTGGAGGCATATTTATAACAATTTAAAAAATCTTGTAACAAAAAACTATACCATAAATGTGCTTTATAAAACCATAATTTCTCTCTAAAACCAACTTTAGCTATATTAAATTTAGGAAGTCTTTTATTAAAATAATCGGTTACTAAAAGGCTTTCCTCTTCGTTTTTAACATAACCCGTTTTTAAAATAATGCTATACAGTTGCAGAGATAAATTTGACAATTTACTAGCAATAACATTTAACGAACTAATCTCTTTTGCCTGCATTGCCAATTCATCTGCACGTGTACTTATACTTCGCGTAATGTATTGGGATTCTATTATTTTTTCTAACTCAATAATCTCAAAAGCAGCATTTTTTTCTTCGTTAACAATTGCTAGTTCTTTTGCCTTATCTAATATTTTCAAACTTTGCTTATACAATCCTTTATGATATAAAATAGAAGCAAAATCTAACTGTTCTCTAATTTGAGAACGTATATTTTGATGGGAAGGATTTAGTTTTAAGCTAATTAAAATCTGTTTGTACAAATGCGCTTTAACATTGGCAATTTGTTGTTTTTTAACGATACCGCTTTTTACAATAGAAGCCTCATCATACGTTGGCGCTTTATCTAACAAGTTAAATAATTTTAAAAACTTAGAATCAGTATTCACTCCAAGTCTACCCACATATAATTTAAATTGTCGCTTTTCAGATTTAGTTAATGACTTAACTAATAAAAATAAATTATCTTTTTGTTCTTTAGTTATCAATAGAATACTGTTTTAACTATTTGATTTTCAATACATTAAATTAAGTTTATGCTTTTGAGCATCGTAAAAGTAAATCAAAAACAAATAATAATACCTAATCAAAATATAAATTCGTAATACAATACTAAAATATATTTTGATATATGTCAAATAACAATATACAAATATTCGACACAACACTGCGTGATGGAGAGCAAGTTCCTGGTTGTAAACTTAACACGGAACAAAAAGTGATAATCGCAGAGCAGTTAGATGCACTTGGAGTGGATGTCATTGAAGCAGGTTTTCCCGTCTCCAGTCCAGGAGATTTTAAATCTGTTCAAGAAATTTCAAGGATTGTAAACAACGCTACAGTTTGCGGTTTAACTAGAGCTGTAGAAAACGACATTAAAGTTGCTGCCGAAGCATTAAAATATGCCAAAAAACCTAGAATACATACAGGTATTGGCACATCAGACTCTCATATCCTTCATAAATTTAAGTCGAATAAAGAAGCCATAATAGAGCGCGCTTTTGCCGCTGTAAAATATGCAAAATCGTTTGTTGAAGATGTAGAGTTTTATGCAGAAGATGCAGGAAGAACGGACAACGAATATTTAGCTAGAGTTTGCGAAGCTGCCATTAGCGCTGGAGCAACTGTTTTAAATATCCCAGATACTACAGGATATTGTTTACCAAGTGAATATGGTGCAAAAATCAAATATTTAAAGGAAAACGTAAAAGGCATTGAAAAGGCAATTTTATCTTGCCATTGCCATAACGATTTAGGCTTAGCGACTGCTAACTCTATTGAAGGGGTTATAAATGGCGCTCGACAAATTGAATGTACCATTAACGGTATTGGCGAACGTGCAGGAAATACTGCTTTAGAAGAAGTTGTCATGGTACTAAAACAACATCCATATCTAAATCTAGATACCAATATTAAAACCGAAATGCTTTACGGAATCAGTCAATTAGTTTCTGACAGCATGGGAATCTACACACAACCAAACAAAGCAATTGTTGGCGCAAATGCTTTTGCACATAGCTCAGGAATACACCAAGATGGCGTTATTAAAAATCGTGAAACCTACGAAATTATCGACCCTAAAGATGTTGGCGTAACAGAATCTGCTATTGTGTTAACAGCAAGAAGCGGTAGAGCAGCTTTAGCATATAGATCTAAAAATATTGGTTACGAATTAACCAAATTACAATTAGATGAAATTTATGCAAGCTTTTTAACTTTTGCCGACAACAAGAAAGAAATTAATGATTCCGATATTCATCAAATCATTGAAGCTAGTAAAGTATACCAACAAATAATTAGCGCGTAGTTAATTAAAATTACCGCTTTCGCGGAAAACAAATATGAGTAAGAAAACACTATTCGACAAAGTCTGGGATGCACATGTGGTAGACACTATAGAAAATGGTCCACAGGTGCTTTACATAGACAAACACTTAATACATGAAGTAACTAGTCCGCAAGCTTTTAATGAATTAGAAGATCGCGGAATTCCAGTTTTTAGACCAGAACAAATTGTTGCAACTGCAGATCACAATACACCAACACAAAATCAAGACCAACCAATTAAAGATGAATTATCTAGAAAACAACTAGAACAGTTATCTATTAATTGCGAAAAAAATAATATTACACTATACCAACTAGGGCATAAATACAATGGTATTGTACACGTAATGGCTCCAGAGCTAGGTTTCACACAACCAGGAATGACAATGGTTTGTGGTGACAGCCATACCTCAACACATGGCGCATTTGGTACTATTGCTTTTGGAATAGGAACAAGTCAAGTAGCACAAGTTTTTGCTAGCCAATGTTTACTACTTACCAAACCAAAAAGCTTAAGAGTTTCGGTGAATGGAAAACTAAAAGCTGGCGTTTTACCAAAAGATGTTATTCTATATATTATTTCGAAACTAGGCACCAATTCTGGAACCGGATATTTTTGCGAATATGCAGGAAACGTTTTTGAAGAAATGAGCATGGAAGGTAGAATGACCGTTTGTAATATGAGTATTGAAATGGGCGCTCGAGGCGGAATGATTGCACCAGACCAAACCACTTTTGATTATGTAGAAGGAAGAGAATTTGCACCAAAAGGCAATGATTTTGATAAAAAAGTAGCCTATTGGAAAACGTTACCAACAGACGAAGGCGCTACTTTTGACCAAGAATATTTTCTTGATGCAGCAGATATAGAGCCAATGATTACCTATGGTACTAATCCTGGAATGGGAATTAAAATTACCGAAAACATTCCTACAGAAGACAATGCTTCCTTTAAAAAATCTTTGGAGTACATGAACTTTAAAGCTGGAGAAAGCTTAATAAACAAACCTATTAACTTTGTATTTATAGGAAGCTGTACCAATTCTAGAATTGAAGATTTTAGAGTGGCAGCAAATTATATAAAAGGAAAGCAAAAAGCCGATAATGTTACTGCTTGGTTAGTACCAGGAAGCAAACAAGTAGAAGCTCAAATTATAGAAGAAGGATTAAAAGATGTTTTTGATGCTGCTGGATTTGAATTAAGACAGCCTGGTTGTTCTGCTTGTTTGGCTATGAATGATGACAAAATTCCGCAAGGCGAATATTGCGTTTCTACTTCGAATAGAAATTTTGAAGGACGACAAGGACAAGGTTCTAGAACCATTCTTGCTAGTCCGTTAGTAGCAGCCGCGACAGCAATTGCGGGAAAAATAATAGATGTAACGCAAGAGGCTGAAGAATTAGAACTTGTTTAAGATTTAATTCGGAAAAAGACCAAACAGGTTTTTTAAATAAAAGAATAACTAATTAAAAGATATTCCTGCTTATGCAGGAAGTGGAGATGGAAAAATTTACAACATTAAATTCTAGAGCAATTCCGTTGCAGATTGAGAATGTCGATACCGATCAAATTATTCCTGCGCGTTTTTTAAAAGCGACAGATAAAAAAGGATTTGGCGACAATGTTTTTAGAGATTGGAGATATAAAAAAGATGGATCTGTAAACACAGCATTCGCACTTAATAACGATAATTATTCTGGAACTATTTTAGTAGCTGGAGATAATTTTGGTTGTGGTTCTAGTAGAGAACATGCAGCTTGGGCTTTAACCGGCTATGGTTTTAAGGTAGTTGTTTCTAGTTTTTTTGCAGATATTTTTAAAGGAAATGCTTTAAATAATGGTTTGCTACCTGTTCAGGTTAGTGAAGGGTTTTTAAAACAATTATTAAATACGATTGAAAACAAACCAGAAACAGAAATAATCGTTAATTTAGAACTACAAACCATTTCGGTAGCAGACACTAATTTATCGGAAGCTTTTGAAATTGATGCGTACAAAAAAACCTGTATGATTAATGGCTATGACGACATAGACTATTTACTTAGCAAAAAAACAGAGATTGAAGCCTTTGAAAATGCACATAGTTAATAGCTGCGTTAGCGATTGCAGTGGCATCCTTTTTTGAGGCACGAGAAAAAGATACAACGAAAAGCGCGACTTTTTGTGCTCCTATAAGACATGCACCCATTTTTTTTTGGGTATTCAACCTGGCAGGTAAGAGCAAAAAGTAACGCCCAAACAAATAAAAAAAAAGATTTCCACCTTCGTGGAAATGAAAAAATATAAAATCTATGAAATTAAACATAGCAGTTTTACCAGGAGATGGTATTGGCCCAGAAGTGACAAAGCAGGCAATTAAAGCTTTACAAGCAATTGCTTTAGAGTTTGATCATTCGTTTTCATTTACACATGCTTCTGTTGGAGCGATTGCAATTGACGAAACAGAAAATCCGTTACCAGAGCAGACATTAGATTTGTGTGAAGCATCTGATGCTATTTTATTTGGCGCAATTGGAGATCCGAAATACGATAACAACCCAGATGCAAAAGTGCGTCCGGAACAAGGTTTATTGCGTTTACGCAAATCCTTAGGATTATACGCAAACATTAGACCTGTAAAGGCTTATGAAACTTTACTAGATAAATCGCCTTTAAAAAAGCATATTATAGAAGGTACAGATATTAGCATTTATAGAGAATTAACCGGCGGTATTTATTTTGGTAAAAAGCATTTGAGTGAAGATGGTAATACGGCTTCCGATTTATGTTTATACACCAAACCAGAAATTGAACGTATTGCACATTTAGCTTTTAAAGCTGCAGTAGCTAGAAGAAACAAAGTGACTTTAGTAGATAAAGCGAATGTTTTAGAAAGCTCTAGACTTTGGCGAAGAGTGGTTACCGAAATTGCAAAAGAATACCCAACGGTTGCCTTAGATTTCTTATTTGTAGATAATGCTGCCATGCAAATGATTTTAAACCCAAAACAGTTTGATGTTATTTTAACAGAAAATATGTTTGGCGATATTATTAGCGATGAAGCTAGTGTTATTGGTGGCTCTATTGGCTTATTAGCTTCAGCATCTGTTGGCGATAAACATGCCATGTTTGAGCCTATTCACGGTTCGTATCCAGAAGCTACAGGCAAAGGTATTGCAAATCCAATTGCTTCTATTCTATCTGCCGCAATGCTATTAGAGCATTTTGATTTATTTGAAGAAGCAGAGGTAATTAGACAAGCGGTTGAAAAATCTTTATTGCTAAACATTACAACGCCAGATTTAAATACAGAACATACGGTAACAACATCTAAAGTTGGAGACTTTATTGCAGATTATATTTCTAATCCTAAAGATTCTAATCTTAATTTTTCTAACATCCATTTAGGTCAATCTACTATCATATAACACATGTCTACACAACCAAAACTTACAAGATTTAATCAAAACGTACTTTCAAAATACCAGATATACAATAGTATTTTCATGACACTGCCTTTTGATTCTATCACAAAAACAGGTGTTCTATTGCCATTGTTTCATGAAACTTGTAAAAATGGTTTTGAAAACGGAGAAGACCCAACCACTATTGTAAATACCTTTTTTAAAAAATACCAAGCGCGAAGATCCTCCGATAGCCAGATTAGTTTATTGTTTAAATTTATTCAATATATCGAACGTCAAGTAGTATTATTTGATGCCATTGAAGATGCTGCATTTCCTGTGGTAAATAACATGGATGGGATTGGTACTTTAAGAAGTTTAAAGGAGACCGCTTCTGCGGAAGGCAAACTAGAAACGCTTCAGAAATATCTGGAAGAATTTAAAGTCCGTATTGTTCTAACCGCACATCCTACGCAATTTTATCCGGGTTCTGTTTTAGGAATTATTACCGATTTAACCGAAGCGGTTAAAGAAAACGACTTGCTTCGTATCAATGATTTATTAGCACAATTAGGAAAAACACCTTTCTTTAAACATAAAAAACCAACACCTTATGATGAGGCAGTAAGTTTAATTTGGTATTTGGAGAATGTTTTTTATAAATCCTTCGGAAGTATTTACGATTATATTCAACAAAATATTTTCGACGGAAAACAAATAGATAACGACATTATAAACATTGGCTTTTGGCCTGGAGGAGATAGAGATGGAAACCCATTTGTAACTCCAGAAATCACACTTAATGTTGCAAAAAGATTACAAGAAACCGTAATTAAAAACTATTATAGAGACGCAAGAAGATTAAGACGAAAGCTTACTTTTCATGGTGTAGAAGACAAAATAGCTTCCATTGAAAAAGAACTCTACAAAATGATTCTTAATGAAAAATCTAATTTAACCTTAGCTCTTTTTGTTTCCGAATTAAAAGAAATTAAACAAATCATTATAGAGAAACATCAGTCGCTTTATGTAAGTGAAGTGAATAGTTTACTAAATAAGATTCACCTTTTCGGATTTCATTTTGCCAATTTAGATATTCGTCAAGATAGCAGAAAGCATGACCAATTCTTTAATGATATGGTGCATGCTTTAATTACAAACGGAAGTGATATTTTTCCGAAGAATTATCACGATTTATCCGAAGCAGAACAAATACAAATTCTATCTAAAGTAAAAGGGAACGTAGATCTTTCTTTAATACAAGACGAAGAAACGCTAATGGCTTTAAACACGATGAAAGCCATTAAAACGATTCAAGAATCTAATGGAGAAAAAGCTGCTAATCGTTATATTATAAGTAATAACCAAACTACTTTAAATGTCATGCAACTTTTTGCGATGTTAAAACTAGTTGCTTTTCAAGATGCATTAACAGTAGATATAGGACCACTTTTTGAAACGATTACAGACCTAGAAAATGCGCCTGCTATTATGGAAGCATTATATACCAATCCAGAATACGCTGCTCATTTAAAAGCTAGAGGAAACAAGCAAACGATTATGCTTGGTTTTAGTGACGGGACAAAAGATGGTGGTTACTTAATGGCAAACTGGGCAATTTATAACGCTAAAGAGAATCTAACTACCATTTCTAGAAAATATGGCATCACTGCTATTTTCTTTGATGGTCGTGGCGGACCTCCTGCACGTGGTGGTGGAAAAACGCATAATTTCTATGCCTCTTTAGGGCCTACTATAGAAGACAAAGAAGTACAATTAACCATACAAGGACAAACGATTAGTTCTAATTTTGGGACTTTAGATTCTTCGCAATACAATTTAGAACAACTTATTACTTCTGGAATTCACAATAGCTTTAGCGAAACCGATTTAAGCATGCTTCCAGAAAACAGAGATGTAATGAATGATATCGCGAAACTAAGCTATGATGCGTATGTGAAATTTAAAGCGCATCCTAAATTCATTTCGTACTTAGAACACATGAGTACTTTAAAATACTACGCAAAAACAAATATTGGTAGTCGTCCTTCTAAAAGAGGAAAAGCAGAAGGTTTGGTTTTTGAAGATTTAAGAGCAATACCATTTGTAGGCTCATGGAGTCAATTAAAACAAAATGTCCCAGGGTTTTATGGTGTTGGTACGGCATTAAAAAAATACGAAGATGCTGGCGAGTTTGATAAAGCACAGCATTTATTTAAAACATCCGATTTCTTTAAAACATTAATAGAGAATAGTATGATGTCTTTATCTAAATCCTTTTTCGATTTAACGAAATACATGTCTGAAGACCCTGAATATGGAGAATTTTGGACCATTATATTTAACGAATACGAAACTTCAAAGCGTCTCATCCTTAAACTTACTGGTTATAAAGAATTGATGCAAGAAGAACCTGCAGGTAAAGCATCTATTGCCGTTAGAGAATCTATTGTTTTACCATTACTAACGATACAACAGTTTGCTTTAAAAAAGATTCAAGAACTTGAAAAAGCAGAAGTTAGAGATGAAGAGCAAATAAAAATCTATGAAAAAATAGTAACGCGTTCCTTATTTGGAAATATAAACGCAAGCCGTAACTCTGCCTAACCTAAGTATTTTATTGTTAGTCTAATTAAAAAAACCTCGAAACATTACGTTTTGAGGTTTTTTCTTATTAATAATGAAACAAAACACTTTTTGTTTACACCCGCTAAAGCTCCGATATGACATACCATATCGCGAAACACCAAGAACTTCTCAGCTTCTTTTTCTAAAACTCTTATTTCACTACGCTTCCTTTTAAATAGGATTAATTCCATTAAAAAACCTCGAAACATTACGCTCCGAGGTTCTTTCTAACAAACAATTAAACTAAATAAATTAATGCTCATTCATTCTAAAGTCTGGATATGCATCCATACCATGTTCATGAACATCAAGACCTTCTAATTCTTCTTTTTCTGAAACTCGTATTCCAACTATTTTCTTCATAGTAAATAGTATTAAAAAGGACGACACTATGCATATTGCAGCATAAGAAACGACACCTATAAGCTGACTAACAAATTGTGCTCCACTAGCTAATTCTCCAAAAAGACCAACAGCTAATGTTCCCCAAATACCACATACTAAATGCACTGCAATTGCTCCAACAGGATCATCTAATTTTAATCTATCAATTAATGCTACAGCAAAAACAATAATAGCTCCTGCAATAGATCCAATCATAATAGCATCTGTTGGGCTCATTTGATCTGCACCTGCAGTAATACCAACTAAACCTCCAAGAATACCATTTAAAAACATGGTTAAATCTAAATTTTTATATAACAATGTAGATACTAATGCTGCTGCTACTCCACCAGCTGCTGCTGCTAAACATGTAGTCACTAAAGTTAAAGAGGTTAATCCTGGATCTGCAGATAATACAGAACCACCATTAAATCCGAACCAACCTAACCAAAGAATTAAAACTCCGGCTGTTGCTAATGGAATATTATGTCCTGGAATAGCTTGAATTTTACCATCTTTAAATTTACCAATTCTAGACCCTAGTAAACATACAGCTACTAATGCTGCCCATCCCCCAACAGAGTGTACCAATGTAGATCCTGCAAAATCATAAAAAGGAGTTTCTAATGTTTGTAAAAATCCACCTCCCCATTTCCATGAACCAGCAATTGGATAAATTAATCCAACATAAAGGATTGCAAAAATCATAAATGGTCCAATTTTCATTCGTTCTGCAACTGCCCCAGAAACTATAGTAGCTGCTGTTGCTGCAAACATTCCTTGAAATAAGAAATCGGTCCAATATGTATATCCTTCACTATACGTTAAATCTAATGCTCCTTCTGCTGTTAAAGGGGAATCTAATCCGAAACCAGCAAATCCTAAAAACCCATTAAATTCTCCTGGATACATAAGATTAAAACCTACTAAGCAGTAAAGTAATAACCCAACTGTAATTATAAATATATTTTTAAAAAGTATGTTAATTGTATTTTTTTGTCTTGTCAACCCGATTTCTAAAAATGCAAAACCTAAATGCATAAAGAAAACGAGCGCTGTACAGATCATCATCCATACATTATTTATTGTAAGTAATTCCATGTTTTTCTTTTATTTTAAAGTGTTTCCTCCTTTTTCTCCTGTTCGTATTCTGTACACGTCATCGATTTTCGAAACGAATATCTTACCATCACCAACTTCACCTGTAGAAGCAGCTTCAAGAATAGCCTTGATAGTAACTTCTTCAAAATCGTCGTTAACTACAATAGATAAATAACGTCTCTGGATATCGCTAGTGCTATAAGAAACACCTCTATATACATGTCCTTCTTTTTCGTTACCAAGTCCTGTAACATCCCAATACGAGAAGAAGTTTACGCCTACTTCATGCAGCGCTGTTTTTACCGCAGAAAACTTAGATTTTCTGATTATTGCTTCAACTTTTTTCATAAAAACTTGTTTTAATTTCCGCGAAAGCGGAAAACTTAATTAATTTAATTTGTTGTGTATGTTAGAACTGATAGATAGCAGCCATAGTAAATGCAGCAAAACTCTTTGTGCTTTCTAAATCACTATCTGCATATACTTCTTGTGAGTTACTATCTAATCTTAATTCTGGTTTTATCGTTAAAGCTTCATAAGTATAGCTTCCTGTTAACGTAAGCGCCAATACATCTTGATCATCTACAGAAGTATCTGCATCACTTAACCAATCAAAGTATTCTCCTCTTAAACCAATAGAGAATTTATCGGATGCAGCAAACTGCGGGTAGATAGCAGCTCCCATAAAACCTTCACCATCATTATCTGCATAGGCAGCATTTAATCCTAAGTAGAAAGAATCTGAAATATCAAATCCACCGGTATAATCGATTTCAAAACCTAAAACCTCATTATCATCATAGTAGAAGTTTAAAAATTGTCCAGCATATCCTAGTTGCGCACCTAAAGCATAACCGCCAATGTAATTATTGTTCACATCTGTTGGATTCATAACCGCAACCATTAAACTAAAATCATCGGATAAAGCAAAGTCTGCTTTTAAACCAACATGAGAAAAAGGTCCGCTTGAAAATAAATACGAAGTACTATAGTTAAAGTTTCCTGTTGGAGAAATTACTTCATATCCTAAATACGTATTAAAACGACCTAAAGTTAAAGTAGTACTTTCGGTAACATTCCAATATGCATATAATTGATTTAAATTATAACCACCTATAGCCGCATCACCTCTTGGTCCAAAAACTAAATCTGCAACAACTCCAGTTTTTTCGCCTTCATACTTAGCTATAATATTTGCCATACCTAAAGCAAAACCAGTTTCATCTGCAAATGAAGTTCCAAAAGATTGAAAAGCATCTCCATCATCTCCAAAAATAGCTTTATCACTGGAAGTCAAATTGGTTTGATAATACGCATCTACACTTCCTTCAAAAGAGAACTTTTTTTCCTTTGTTTCTGTTTCGGTAGTTTCTGTAACTTCTTGTGCAGAAATGTATGATGTTGTTAATATCATAGCAGCTAGTAATAATTTTTTCATAAAGTATATGTTTTAGTGGTTATTAGAATTCCAAATCTATATTAAAAACAAACTAACCCCTAAATTTTACGGGGTGAAAATATTATTTTTATCAATAAATCATTTTATACCCTGTTTTTTATAGGGCAAAATAAAATATTTATGTTTTTATTGACAAATCCACATTCTTAAAAAACATTATTATCATCAATTTTCGTTTTTTAATAAATTATATGCAACTATTCCATATTTACGAAAACGTTTTCGCAGAAAAAGCTTATTTTTATTAAACATTATTCATTGTCTATTTATTAGTTTTTACTCATATTATTGTCGAATTTTCATTTAGAACCCACTTAACTAGGGATATGAGAAAAGTGTTTCCTGCTTTTTTTTTATCAAACAATTGCTTCTATATTAGAGATGTAATAAGGCTCTAAAAGCCTTTAAATTTTACCAATTATGCTTAAGAAACAAGGACTTTATTTACCGGAATTTGAACACGATAATTGTGGTGCAGGATTTATATGTAGTTTAACCGGAAAACGATCTAACGACATCATTCACAAAGCACTTGAAATACTAGTGAAATTAGAGCATCGTGGCGCTGTAAGCTCAGACGGAGTTACGGGTGATGGCGCCGGAATCCTAATAGATATTCCACATAAATTTTTTAAGATTTTTTGTGAATTTGATTTACCAGAAGCAGGAGAATATGCCGTTAGTAATGTCTTTCTTCCTAAAAAGGAAAACCAACGTCAATATTGTATCGATGTTTTTGAAAAAGAAATACAAAATCAAGGTCTAAAATTAATAGGCTGGAGAGACGTTCCTGTCAACAGCGACGTTTTAGGTAAAATCGCCAGAATAACAGAACCCTTTGTTAAGCAAATTTTTATAGGAAAGTCTAGCGAAACGCAAACAGAAAGAGAATTTAACTTGAAACTGTATGCTGCTAGAAAAATTGCAGAACACACTATATATGATTCTAAACTATCGGAAGCAAAATTCTTTTACCTTCCAAGTTTATCTACCAAAATAATTATTTTTAAAGGCTTATTAATGCCTGAACATATAAATGAGTACTATTTAGACTTATTTAATTCCGCCTTAGACACGCGATTAGCCTTAGTACATCAACGTTTTTCTACAAACACGTTTCCAACTTGGGATCTAGCACAACCATTTAGATACATTTGTCATAATGGTGAAATAAATACCGTAAGAGGTAATGTGTCTCGTATGTTTTCTCGTGAAGAAATCATGAAAAGCCCACTATTTGGAGAGGACATTAAAAAGATTATTCCAACTATTTTAAGAGGAAAATCAGATTCCGCAACCCTAGATATGGTTGTCGAATTATTATTAATGACAGGTCGCTCACTTCCAGAAGCGATGATGATGCTCGTTCCGGAAGCTTGGGAGAAAAACCCAAATATGTCGGATGCTAAAAAAGCATTTTACGAATTCAATTCTTGCCTTATGGAACCTTGGGATGGTCCGGCTTCCATACCATTTACAGACGGTAATTTTATTGGAGCCGTTTTAGATAGAAATGGCTTACGTCCTTCCAGATATACTGTTACCAAAAAAGGAAATGTGATTATGTCTTCCGAAACAGGAGTGGTAGACATCAAACCTGAGAACGTAGAATTTCATGGTCGTTTAGAGCCTGGAAAAATGTTTCTAGTAAACATGAGCGAAGGTCGAATTGTTAACGATGAAGAAATAAAAGAAGAAATTGCTTCTAAGTATCCGTATAGAAAATGGTTAGATGAAAATTTAGTACACCTTCGAGATCTTTCCGCAAAACAAGGACATATTGAGTATGACGAAATTGAATTAAAAAAGCGTGAAGTTGTTTTTGGTTATACCGAAGAAGATTTAAATACCATCATTCGTCCTATGGCGCAAATAGGAAAAGAACCTATTGGATCTATGGGAAGCGATACGCCTATTGCTATTTTATCGGAAAAACCACAACTCATTTATAACTATTTCAAACAATTATTTGCACAAGTTACCAATCCGCCTTTAGATGGAATTCGCGAAGAGCTAATTACCGATATTAGTTTAACTCTTGGTAGCGACGTCAATCTATTCGATATTAACGCAGAGCATTGTAAAAAATTAAAAATACAGAATCCTGTAATTTCAAAACATGATTTAGATAAAATAAGAGATTACGACACCAATCCTGATTTTAAAGTCGAATCTATTTCGATGTTATACGAAGTAAATCGCGGATTAAACGAACTGGAGGTTGCACTTGAAAACTTAGTAACTAAAGCTTCTAAAGCAATAGATAAAGGTGCAAATATCATTATTTTATCCGATAGATTTGTTGACGAAAATCACGCTCCAATCCCTGCGCTTTTAGCATGTTCTTACGTAAACCATGCATTGCACAAATTAAAGAAACGATCTAGAATAAGTTTAATTATTGAATCTGCAGAACCTCGCGAAGTACATCACTTCGCCCTATTATTTGGTTATGGCGCAAGTGCTGTAAATCCATACATTGTAAATGAAATTGTTCAAGAACAAATCAACAATGCAGACCTTACCGATTTAGAATATTTAGCTGCCATTAAAAATTACAACAAAGCAGTTGGAAAAGGAATTCTAAAAGTGATGAACAAAATTGGTATTTCCACTTTAAACTCGTATCGTGGTTCGCAATTGTTTGAATGCATAGGAATTAATACCGCTACGGTTGAAAAATACTTTCCAAATACGCCTACCAGAATTCAAGGTATCGGCTTAAGAGAAATTGAACAAGAAATTGTAAAGCGCCACAAAAGAGCATTTCATAAAAATACAGAACCAGACATTGAAGTAGGTGGAGAATATAGATGGAGACGCGGACAAGAAAAACACATGTTCAACCCATTAACCGTTGCGAAACTTCAAGAATCGGTAAGAACCAATAAAGCTACTACTTTTAAGGAGTTTTCCGATTTAGTTAACGATCAATCTAAAAGTTTAATGACTATTAGAGGCCTATTCGAATTCGATCAATTTGACCCAATTCCACTAGAAGAAGTAGAACCTTGGACAGAGATTGTAAAACGTTTCAAAACGGGAGCAATGTCTTATGGTTCTATTAGTAAAGAAGCGCATGAAAATTTAGCCGTTGCCATGAACAGAATTGGAGGGAAATCTAATTCTGGTGAAGGTGGAGAAGACCAAGAACGCTTCTATAAAAGTTCACAAGGAGATTGGAGAAACTCTGCAATAAAGCAAGTTGCTTCCGGTAGATTCGGAGTTACCTCGAACTACTTAACAAGCGCAAGCGAAATTCAAATAAAAATAGCGCAAGGTGCAAAACCTGGTGAAGGTGGACAATTACCTGGACCGAAAGTAAATCCGGAAATTGCAAAAACTAGAAATTCAACTCCTTATGTCGGACTAATTTCGCCACCACCACATCACGACATTTATTCAATAGAAGATTTATCCCAATTAATTTACGACGTAAAATCAGCTAATAGAAGCGCAAGAATCAATGTGAAATTGGTTTCAGAGATTGGCGTAGGAACCGTTGCAGCAGGAGTAGCAAAAGCAAAAGCGGATGTTATTTTAATCGCTGGTTTTGATGGCGGAACAGGAGCAACACCTCTAACCTCACAAAAACACGCTGGTTTACCATGGGAACTTGGTGTTGCAGAAGCACAGCAAACTCTAGTAATGAATGACCTTAGAAACCGTATTGTGTTAGAATGCGACGGACAATTAAAAACAGGTCGTGATGTAGCTATTGCATGTTTACTTGGAGCAGAAGAATTCGGTTTTGCAACCGCACCTTTAGTAGCTTCTGGATGCATTATGATGCGTGTTTGCCACCTAAACACGTGCCCAGTTGGTATAGCAACACAGAATCCGGAATTACGCAAAAAGTTTAAAGGAAAACCAGAACACGTAGTTAACTACATGTATTTTGT